>Ga0105158_1000382_pt1 | contig 19365 bp, 23 predicted proteins | sample LHCtaG_FD_81567 | JGI IMG/M metagenome (GOLD analysis project Ga0105158, IMG submission 81567) | Hot spring microbial communities from Little Hot Creek, USA to study Microbial Dark Matter (Phase II) - LHC4sed_matched | ecosystem: Environmental > Aquatic > Thermal springs > Hot (42-90C) >...
AAAAGAGGTCCATGAGGTTAACGTAGTTTACACTCACGGCAAACTATACATAACGTTGCATGCACACGTTGACCCAAAACTGTCACTGCATGAAGCCCACGAGCTAGCTGAAAAAATTGAAAGTGGCATCCGAGAGAAAATCGAAAACATTGGAAATGCAACAGTTCACATTGAACCCTTCACCTCACCTCGCCAAAAAGGCCCTACGGTAGACGAGAAAGAAATTCAGCAGATAATCAACAAAACAGCTGAAAGTCTACAACAAGTCTTTACTGTAAAGCGTGTCGTTACATATGTTGCAGGTGGTAAACGTTACATAAACATAGACTGCTGTTTCAAGGGCAAAATTTCAATAGAGGAAGCCCATCGAGTTGCCTCAAAAATTGAAAACAGAGTAAGGAAAAGGTTTACAGAAACGGTGGTTACCGTCCACGTGGAGCCAGAACAATAAGCCCTTCAGCCTAATCTTCCAGCAATGAAGGCGAACAACCCTACGAGAAACCAGCCCAAAATATGGTTTTTCACTTTTTTGGCGTTCTCTCTTGAATAATCCCTCAATAGTATTATTGAAGATATGATAAACCCCACATCCGTTACTGCCACTATCGGTATAAACCAAACCGAAACCAGCCCTAAAAGAGGAGGTAAAGGCGTTAAAGCCACTGAAAAAAGGTAAAAAAGTACTGACAAAATTGCGGCTTTGCGTTCTCCGAAGAGCACAGCTACTGTTTTAACGTTTCGCGCTTTATCCCCTTGAACATCCACTATCCCCTTTGTTACTTCTCTGCCTGTGTTAGAGAGAAAAACCATGGAGACAAAAATCCAAATATTCGCTTTGACCGTGCCAGCCACTGCAAGGCTTCCGTAAATAAACGGTGCTGAAACACACGCGCTTACAAGGAAGTTTCCAGGAAGGCCAGTTCTCTTGCCTAAAGTAACATAGACAACTGAAATTAGCCAAAAGATTATAGCGGCCATGAGACATTGAGGAACCGCTGTAGTGCTATTTAAAAGTGCGGTTGCCAAACCCAGTGCTGTTAGTATCGCCGCGAAGGCTAAGGCTTCCTTAGGCTTTATTAGACCGCTGGGAATAGGTCTTGTGGGCTCGTTTATTGCGTCTATCTCCCGATCACAATAGTCGTTTATAACCATTGAAGCTGCAGTTAACAAAAATCCAGTAAAAAAGCCATAAACAAGGTTCGGCCAACGATCGCCCAAAATGTTGTTTTCTGCAAGGACAGCGCCAACTATTACGGCGAACCCCATCATTAAACAGTTTATGGGACGCATCAACCGGACAAAGCCGGCAAATCTTTTCATGCTGAAACCTTCTGTCTAATAGGCTTTAACATAGGAATAGGTTATTGACTTTTCTAAAAGTTTAATACTGTTTGGTGTAAATAACATTGGGTAAGATGGTGAAATCTTTTGCTCTATAACTATGAGCCGAATAAGCTGATGGTGATAATTCCAGTTGGCGGAAAGGCCACACGGCTTTTGCCGTTGACAGCTGAAACAAGCAAGGCTTGTCTGCGCCTATTAAACAGGCCGATGATTGAGTTTTCGCTTTTATCCCTCGCCCGTCAAGGCATCCGAAACTTCATTTTTGGAGTTAAAGGCTACACAAACTATAGGGACCTCCACGATTATTTCGAGTCTGGCTGCGGCTTCTCCGCACGTTATGATATAAAACCCCGCGTTCACATAAAATACCAACCAAACATTGATGATTTGGGAAGCGCCGACTCCGCGAGGATAAACATAGAATACTACAACGTTAGAGACCCGGTTTTTGCAGTACAAGGCGACAACATCTTCGACGTCAACTTAAGGGAGCTTATTGAATTCCATCGTGCAAAAGAAGCTGTGATTACAATAGCCCTAAGGGAGGTTGAAGACGTTGAAGGTTATGGAATAGCCGACATAGACAAGGACTACAGAATCAAAAAATTCGTTGAAAAGCCAACACCGAAGGAGGCTCCCTCAAACCTTGCAAACACAGGCTTATACATGGTTTCGCCTGAAATAAGGAAAATCTTCAAGGAAAAAGGTGTTAAGCAATTAATGAAGGAGAGGAAACGCCTCGACTTCGGCTACGACTTCATTCCCTATGTAATTGAAACTGGAAGATCTGTTTACGGCTACGTTTTGAAGGGAAGCTGGTATGATGTGGGTACTCCTAAACGTTACTTGGAGGCCATGCGGGATATGCTTGAAGGCCGTTTCTCCTCATTGACAGATTTCGGCGGAAGAATAGACAAAGAGGCGAGGATATGGGTTCAAGGCGAAAGTCCAGAGTCTATGAGGCGCCGAAAAGAAATAATAAAGAAAATTAAACAAGGAAAAATAACGGTTGAGGGCTCGGTATTAATCGGGAGACATTGTGAAATAGGCGATGGGACACGCATAGTGAACTCTTGTATAGACAACTACACAAGAATCGGACACGGCGTAACGATAGAAAACTCGGCTGTCATGGACAGAGCAATAGTAGGAGATAAAGCAGAGATAAAAGACAGCATTATAGGACGCCACGTAACTGTACATTCAAGCTCCAAAAAACCAACAAAGATAAGCATGATCTCCGTTATAGCTGACGATGTTTTAATAGCAGAAGGCTGTATCTTAAAAGCGGCAAAAGTTTACCCCCACCAATCCATTAGGGGCGAGTTTGAAAATCAGATAATCATGCCGGGATAAAAAATGAAAATAAACTTGCCGGAGATTAAGCGGCGAACCACTGACGTAAATAACTACATAGACGGCCTCAGCGAACCCTTCCGAGGAAAATTTTTGGAGCGGAAGAAAGAGTATAAGTTGAAGGCTTTTGTAGTAGGCAAACTAAGAAATTTCGCGAAAAATTATGTAATAGTCGCTTTTTCTGCAGAATGGTGCAAGGATTGCGCTGCTAATATTCCCGTTTTAGCATTGCTATCTGAGGCTACTGGGCTAGAGGTCAGAGTTTTTGGCGGTCTAAAGCGAGATCCGTTAAACCCGAAAAGAAAATGGAGTATTCCACCATCCCCTCCAGAAGTCGAAACATTCCATGTGGATAAAATTCCATATATTTTAATCTTCAACAGCAACGGCGAGAAGGTCGGCGAAATTGTTGAAAACCCAGGTAAAGGATTAGCCCTGGAAGAGGAAATCTTAGAAATTATTTCAGAAGGGCATTCGTTTAAAGATGGTTAGGCTTTAAACCACTTGAATATGAGGTATCTTACCTTTTCCTTTTCCAAGTTTGGCACTGCAATGATGAACCTTTTACGAACGGTTGTTGCCAATCTTCCAGCCTTCACGATTTCCGTTGCTGTTAATTCCGCCTCTGCTTTTTTCACCGAAACCATGAAGGGTGCATGTTCCAAACCTGGACCATACTTGTAGACTGCAAAGTCGCACCCAAACTTTATCCCGGGCGTTACCACCATACCACAGTTGCGCAGATCGCGGTAAACCGCATACTTCTCGTCAAATTCCTCATATAACGTTCTGGCTTTTTGGCGGAGCTTTGTTAGGCTTACCTTTCGCTTTTTACTGCCTTCATATACTGTTATGATTCCCTTTTCGGCTAGGTATAGACCTTCCATCAAATCGAGAATTAATGGAACTTTGAACTCTGGTATCTTTGGCTTTGGAATTCCAAGGGGTTTGCCGTAAAATCCCATCTTGTATAGTTCTGTAGCTTCTTCTGGGTTCCAAACCACTAGAAAGTTTTCGATGAACTCGACAGGTATTTTTTTAGGCATTTTTCCGCCTTCACATTATGAAGGATAAGACTCTTGCGGCGTCTGCGGCATCTTCAGCTTTGTCGGCGGAGTCCTCTAAAAGTTGTAGTACGTCCCTTAAAAGTATAAGTGCTGGGATTTCAAGTTTACTGTTTAAAAGTTTTATCTCCAGTGTACGGTAAAGTTCGTCAACTTTTCTTTCAGCTGCTTCTACTTCGCTAGCTTTCTCCATCGTTTTTTCTGAACCGTAGGCAAGAACCATTAAGGTTTCCCTAAGTTTAATGACGGTTTCTAAAGTTGCCTCTGACAGTTTCAAAAGTTCCCTTTTTAGGTCTGTCGGCACATTCCAGTTGTGTTCCATTATTTCTATGAGGCGGAAGGCTATTCCCTCAGAGAAGTCTGCTATTTCACTGGCCAAATTTGTAAACCTTAGAAAGTCTTCTCTGCTTAAAAGTATGGCGCCTATTTCCGCAAGCTCCCGCGAAACGAGACGCCGTGCGTTGTCAACGTCATCTTCGCCAGCCCTGATTTCGTTGTAAAGCTGCTTCACCTTTTCTTTGTCGTTTTTTATGAAGCACTCAATCATTTGAGGAACTTTTCTTGTTAAATCTAAAACCTTCCTTAAGTGTTCTTGGCAAACACTTAAAGCTCTGCGTTTAACGCGTTCCTCTGTTTCTGCCGGAAGCACCATTCTCTTCCCCGCCCAAAATTGGGCCACGCTTTCCTAGGCATAAGTATGTGGAAGTATTAAAAAAGATAGCGAAACGCTAGGCTTTAACCAGTTCGCCTAAATCCTCAAAATCTATTTTGCGGCGGAAATATTTATGCAAAAGTTCGGGCAGCTTGTTAATGTGATTTCGAACTTGTCTCCATGTGTCGCGTTCGCGGATGGTTACTGTTTCATCCTTTAGAGTTTCATAGTCGATGGTTATCCCCAGCGGTATACCAGCCTCATCTGCCCTCGCATAACGCCTTCCGATAGAGCCAGCTTCATCATAATCCACAGTGAAACCATCATCCACCAGCATCTTGTATACTTGTAGGGCTTTTTCTGGTAGTCCGTCCTTGCTCACGAGTGGATATACTCCAACTTGTATGGGTGCTATGTCCCTCGGAAAACTTAGAATAACTCTGTCATCTTTAACGCGGTAGGCATACTCAAGCGTCACGTAAACGAGTCTATCTGAGCCGAAGCTTGGCTCCACAACGTGTGGTATAAAACGTCTTCCCCTTTCTTCCGTTTTGATGCGTGTAATCTCCACGTATTCTGGCAGAATTTTATGGTTTCCCAGCATATAATATCCCTTCTCCCTAAAAGAAGCTTCAACATCTTCGGGTTTTTCACGAGCGAGCATTTGAGCGATCTTTTGGGCTTCGTTTTTGAAGACTGGTCCAAGCTTTGCCATTAAAGGCTTAATCTCCACCGTTTCCTTTTCAACGGGCTTCTCATACTCTTTAAAGACCCTTGTGTCTGCCCCGCTGAACTGCATGTGCTGTTTTAAATCGTAGTCTGTTCTATAAGCATGGCCGGAGACTTCAATCCATCCCCAGCGGTCAACATAGACTTCCTGGTCAAAGCTTTGAAGTGAATAGTGGGCGCGTTCCCATGGAAGTTTTTCAATAAACCGTTGTTTTTCTGCCGGGACCCCCAACTCCATCAGAAGCCTTTTAGCCATAGCCATAAAGGCTGCCTGCCATGGGACTTTAATATAACCTTTTTCCAAAGCCTCTTTTACAGTAACTTCTACCATTTCCTCTGAGCCGCGGATTTTGCTTTCAGCCAAAACAAGCCTTAAAGTTTCGTTTTCAACTTCCCTCAATAAGGGGCAATTTGGGTCCTCTGGGTCGAAGAAGAATTCTATATCTGCTATTGTGAACTCTCTAAGCCTTATCAAACCCTGCCTTGGTGAAATTTCGTTTCGTAGCGCATGACCTATTTGCATAACGCCGAAGGGAAGTTTTTCCCGTGCGGTTTCGTATAGGCGTCTGAACTCGACAAAAATGTTTTGAGCCGCCTCCGGTCGTCCATAGCCCACGGCCTCTGAGTAAGGGCCTATTGTGGTTTTGAACATTGTTAAGAAATATTTTGGTTCACCGAAGTTTCCGTTGCATTCAGGGCAGCGTACATCATGTTTTTCCATTGCTTCCTTCAATTCCCTTAGGCTGAGTTTTTCAACATCCGCCTCCTTAAGTTCAGTTTTTTCTCGAAGCAAATGGTCTGCTCTGAACCGCCTCCCGCATTTTAGGCATTCAACCATAGGCTCCTTGAAGTGGTCTACGTGGCCTGAAGCCTCGAAAACCTTGGCTGGGGCTATAATTGGGGCTTCTATCTCCATGATTCCAAGCTTGTTGACGAAAAGTTCTCTAAGCTTGTTTTCAATGTTCTGCTTTAGTTTTGCGCCTAAAAATCCATAGGTAACGAAACCGCTGACACCGCCATATATTTCATAGGATTGCCAAAAGAACCCTCTACGGCGTGCCAACTCGTCTATTATTGTAAACTTGTCTGGGGTTTGGCTGCTCAACTCTATTATTCACCTTTATCTGTTTGAATGGCTAAAATCTTTAAGGCTTCCTTAATAATAAACCTTAAAAAATAATAAACCTTAAAAGGCTAGCAAATAGTTAATGGAGGCTCCTGTTGAGAACACTGGGTTATCAAGACTTAATGGATTTGGTTGACGGAGCCGCAATATTCTCAGCTGGAGGAGGCGGAGACCCTGAAGAAGGTTACAAAATAGTTGAAAAGCTGTTTTCAGAACACGTTCCGGTTAAAATCGTGGATCCATTTGAAGTGCCGGATGATGCCAAAGTTGTGAATTTTGCTTGTGTTGGTGCGACGACAGCCATAGGCTACGACTCAAATGCGGCGGTAAAAACCCTCAAGGCTTTGGAGGAATATGCTGGTTTTCGTGCATTTGCCACCATTCCAGTGGAGCTGGGCGGTTTTAACACGTTGGTGGCTGTTGACGTCGCTGCAAGACATGGCGTTCCGGTTGTTGACGCTGACGGAGCGGGCAGGTCTGTTCCCGAAGTGCATTTAAAAGTTTACACTATTGATGATATTCCGTTAACGCCGATGGCGGTCGCTGACCTCCATGCCCAAAACATAGTTATAGTTAAGGAAACAAGCAGTGCTAGGGCTGCCGAAAGGATCGCGCGCGTCCTAGCCTCCGAGTGGGAAAATTCCGCTTATACGGCAAGGAGAATCCTAACCGCAAAACAAGTTAGAACATCCCCTGTCCAGCGTAGCCTATCTAAGGCTATGAAGATTGGAAGAATGTTAAGGGAGGCTGAGGACCCGATTAAGAACGTTTTGAAGGAAACTGGCGGTTGCAGACTTTTTGAGGGTGTTGTGGAGTCTGTCAATATAGAAACTTGTGGAGGGTTCACCTATGTTAACGTTAAAATTGGCGGAACTGGAGGTTTCACGCGCGAAACCTTCGAGTTTAGAGCGAAGAACGAGGTGCTTGTTGCTTACAGAAACGGGAGACTAGCCGCCATCGCTCCTGACATAATAACACCAGTAAATCCGGAGACGGGCAAGTGTATAACCGCTGAAAAGATTGTGGAGGGAGAGAAAATCGTCGTTCTCGGTTTACCGGCGCCGGAGAAATGGAGAACAAGCAAGGGACTTGAACTCTGGAAAGACGTGCTTCAGAGGTCTGGGATTTCTGAGGAATATACGCCGATTGAAAGGTTGACTGTGTAGGCGCTTTACTTGTTTTTAAGCTCTAAACGTTTGGAGATTTCCACGCTTCGAATTCTGCCATTTTCATCCAACTGAAATTCTAAGAGAGCTCTATCAAATGCGTTTCTTTTACTGTTGAACTCTTTGCCGCATTCTCCGCATTCAATATCTGACTCCATTTCCACAACATACCACGAAGCTTCCACATAGTGGCGCCCGCAATTTGGGCAGCGCAGAACCGAAACGTCTAACCACGCCTTCATTTCAACTCACTTACCCAAAATTGGCTTACATAGAGCTTTATAAATTAGTATGTGATATGTGAAAGACAAAGTGGTGCATTCCCTTTGCCCAGCATAAAAGTAGCCTTAATTGGCGTCGGCAACTGTGCATCCGCCTTTGTTCAAGGGCTCCAGTACTACAAGAATTTTGAAAGCGGCGATGAATGCGTGGGCTTGCGGAACCTAATCCTCGGCGGCTATCACCCCAGGGACATCCAGATTGTAGCAGCCTTCGACATTGAAAGCCGAAAAGTTGGAAAGGACTTAGCGGAAGCCATTTTTGCCCCTCCCAATAACGCTCCTAAAATGGTAGAGGTGGCGCCTACCGGTTTAATCGTCCATAAAGGACCAGTTTTAGACGGTGTGGGCGAATATACAAAAAGTGTTGTTCAAGTTAGTAGCTTGCCGGAAGCTGACGTTATGCAAGTGCTGCGGGAAAGCGGCGCGGAAATTGTGGTAAATTTGCTTCCAAGCGGCGCCGTGAAAGCTTCCGAATGGTATGCAGCCCAGTCTTTAAAGGCGGGATGCGCTTTTGTGAACGCGACACCATCCTTCATTGCAAGCCGTTCAGACTGGGCTAGACGTTTTGAAGATGCCGGTTTACCCGTCGTCGGCGACGACTTAATTGACCAGGTGGGTGCCACAGCTCTCCATAAAACCCTGCTGCAGCTCCTTTCCAGACATGGTGTTCGCATAACCGAAACCTACCAGCTCGACGTTGGCGGAGGCACTGAATCCCTAGACACTTTGGAGAGAACCAGAAACCTAAAGCGGACAGTTAAAACCGAAACCGTGAAAACAGCACTACTATACGAAGCCGAAGTAGTTGCGGGTTCAACAGATTACGTGGATTTTCTCCAAAACAGACGTGATAGCTTCTTCTGGATTAAGGGGCTATATTTCTGCGGAACACCCATGCAACTTGACATGAGGCTTTCAACGGTCGATGCTCCAAACGCAGGTTCAGTGCTTTTAGACGTTATAAGGGCCGTGAAAATAGCCCTAAACCGCAAGTTAAAAGGGGCAATCCTTCCAATATGCGCCTACGCTTTCAAGCATCCTCCGCAACTCCTATCATTGGAGGTTGCTGAAAAAATGTTTGAAGAATTTATAATAATGGCCACTAGGTAAAGGCCATCTGATTTTCACAAAGACCTTTTAAGCGTCTGAGAACCACTAAGGTTGAGGATGCATGAACATGGAAAACATGAATTGTAAAGAACTGAAACTGAATCTAGGCATAGAACTTAGCTTTTGTTTAAAACAAAGTCGTGGCAAAATTTTCCTCGTTTCCGAGAAAGATATACCACATTATAAGAGATACGCCTCAAGGCTAATAGAGGACGAAGTTATTTTAGACTTGGAAAACGCGAAAAGGAAGGTTGAAAAAACAGGCGATTTCGTAGTCTACGAAGTTTACAACCTTTGGAAGTCTGAAGATTTCTTCCAAAAACTACACAGGAGAACAGGGCTTATCGGAGATCTGACCATTTTAAAACACGGCATTTTCTCAGACTCTGGGAGAGGAGAACTTTTCTCCACATATGGTCACGCCCATGAAAAATATTTTGGCGAGGTTTACATAATATTAAAGAACGAGTGTTTTCTCATCCTCACTGAAAGGGGGAGTCTAAAAACTTTTGTAGTTAAATTGAAGGAGGGGTCTTCGGTCTTTATTCACCCCAAATTCATGCATAGAACCACCGCCTACAGAAAGGACTGTTTATTCTTAACATTGGCTCCAGAAAAAGCTGGCCATGATTACCTTTGTGTTAAAGGAAAGGGTTTCCCCATACATCTTTTCTACGACGCTGGCAAAGGGAAGGTTGAATTTAGAGAAAATCCGAGATTTAAGGTTGATTACACGATTGTAAAAAAGCTCGACAAAAAGGTTGACGCCTTCAAAATTGCCCAAGAGAATCCTGAAATGTTGAAGGAAATTCTTGAAAATTCTGAAAGGTGCAGAGATTTTTATTTTGTTCAATAATGCAGTGATGGTGTTAAATGGGAAAATCGAAGCGGAAGAGGGTTTCAATAGCCATTCCAGCCTCCATTGTTTCCGACACTCCCCATTTGAGGGAGAAAACGTCTAAAATAGGCTTAATAGGAAGGGCTGCAGCAATCTTTGGAGTTGAAGAAATAATAGTATACAGAGATGAGCCGACGGCAAACCAGAAGGCTGAAACAGATTTAATAACGACGCTGCTGCGATATATAGAAACCCCCCAGTATCTCCGCAAAAGATTGTTTGGGTTAAAACCAGAACTGCGGTATGCTGGAATTTTGCCGCCCTTAAGGACGCCTCATCATCCGCTCGGCAAGAGAACAAGCGACCTAAAGGTGGGTGAGTACCGCGAAGGCGTAACCATAGCAAAAACAAGGGACGGTATGCTTGTAGATATCGGCGTTGACAAACCAGCGACTATGCCGAAAGCGCACCTTCCCATCGGCGAAAGAATAACAGTAAAGGTTGCAAGCATTAATAAACAAGTATTGGTGAAGGCCGCCAGAGTTCAGGACATTCCATGTTACTGGGGATACAAGGTAACAGTGTGGAACGGCTCATTTGGCAGTCTTGTTAAAAGCATACGTTTTGACTTGAAAATTGCCACATCAAAATATGGTGAGGCTTTCAACGATATCAAGGATAAGATTGCTGAAAGGTGGGCAAGAGCCCGAGAAGTGCTTGTGGGGTTCGGGTCTCCTACTATGGGGCTTTACGAAATTGTTAAACGTGAAGGGCTTGACTTGATGGAAATTGTCGACTTTGTAGTTAATACCATCCCCGGGCAGTGCACGGAAACTGTGAGGACCGAAGAGGCACTGTTTTCGTCCCTAGCTGTTTTTAACCTATTTTTGGGCTTTAATGTTTAAATTTCCGTTCGCTTTATGTGAGGTTATGTATCTCGACGTAGCGATGCCATTAACGCTTTTTGCAGTTATAACCTTAGCCATGCTTCTAAACCGAAGGGTTGAGAAAAAATTGAAGGCAACCTTTGAGGAAAGAGAGTTCAAAGTTAAAGACGCTATTATTCTTGTGGTGGCAATCGGTGTGGCGGTTTTAGTTATAACATTCGTGCCTCAAATGGCGGTTATGACCTTGTTTCTTTTTGCATACTCTATGCTTCTCTTCACATTCGCCTACATCTTCTCAGACTTTAGAAAAGCTGCAGCTGAACTCTTCTTTGCAGCGTTTATTGCTGTTAGCTTTTCAGCAGCAACTATAAGCCTCTTCGCTTTGAACACCTTTGGTAATTGGATTGCTTATGGCGCCGCAGCCCTTTATTGTCTATGCGGTTTTTCTCTATTAGCTTTGTTTTATGAAGAAAATAGAGATAACGTTAAAGAGCGTTGGTATCTGGCTGCTATTCCCACTGCCTTGTTTCTAATCCTCTATATCTTCTACAATAGGACGCCGATATGGTTTCCATGGCTAATGAACATGTATGGCTTTGTATTCGCTGTTTTAATAATCCTATATCTTGGTAGCCTTTTCACATGGGAAACATCCCTTGTTTTTGCTGGTCTCCTAACGGCTGTGGACATAGTTTTAGTGTTAGTAACCAAAACAATGGTTTCCGCGGCAACCCACGTGTCGGGATTAGGGCTTCCCGTACTGGTTATTTTGCCAACGCTTCCACAAGCAACAACTGAGTTGGGTGTGCTTTACATATCCCTTGGTTTAGGAGATTTCTTCTTCTCCGGCCTTATGGCTGTGCAGACCTACAAAAAATTCGGCAGAAACCTTGCAGTCTTATCAGCAGCAGCAATGGCCACTTCTTTCCTCATCTTCGAAGCCCTAATACTGAATTTTGAAGTGAGGGCTTTCCCTGGAACTTTGATGATTATTTGCGGCTGGCTACCCATAGTGCTTTTCAAAGGTTTAAAGGATCATAAATCTAAAATCTCATAGGTCTTCTTCCGTGACCACTTTAATTCCGTTTCTTTTCAATAAAGCCGCCGTAACCCCGTCGCCTTTAATGGTTTTGCCTGAAAATGTTCCATCATAAATTCGTCCACAACCACATGATGGGCTTCCCTGCTTCAAAATGGCCTCATCAATGTTGAACAATTTGGCTATTTTTAGGGTTTCCATCGCCCCTCGCTTAAAGTTTTCTGTTACATCTTTCCCAGATTTTGTAAGCACCTTCCCACGGACAATTTCTGCGGGTTCCCGGGGTGTCGGCAAACCGCCAAGCTGCTCTGGGCAAACTGGAATTAGCACTTCGGTTTTCAATAACGCTACAATTTTCTTGTTTAAGGCACTTTTTCCGTTATATCTGCATTTTACCCCTAATAGGCATGCACTACAAAGTCTCATATATTCAAATAATCAATTAGGTTATACTTAAAACTAAAATTTTAAAGGCGCTTTTGATTGTGGAGACTTTGTTTCAGCCGAAGAGGGCGCCAAGTCCCTCTAGTGCCGCTTCTTCTCTGGCTTTCTCTTCTTCTTCCTTCTTTTTCTTTTCCTCTTCTTTAGGCTTGGCTTCCGTGGCTGGAGTTGTGGGTGCTGTTGCTGTTGGAGCGGCCATCATTGTTGGGGCTGATTTGATAACTTCGTCAATGTTAACTTCCGCCAAGGAGGCCACTAGGGCTTTAACCCTTACGGCATCGACGTTAACTCCAGCTGCTGTTAAGACTTGCGTTAGGTTTTCCTCGTTTATGGCTTTTCCAGCCTTGTGGAGGAGCATGGCAGCGTATATGTATTCCATACCTTTTCACCTCTACATCCAACTATTTTAACCTTTTCAAGCTTGTTTGGTTTTCTCTTCCAAATTTGGAATTCTCATACTTAAGCTTAACATTTCAGTGTACGCCTTCCTAATAAGGTCTTTTATTGTTTCCTTTGTCGGTATGGCCGCACCCAACGAGAGGGCATAAGCTTCTTGGTGGGCTATTTGTAGAAGAATTTGAATGTTTTCTCTGGTTGTATAGGCTACGCCCATCGAAAGCTTGAAGGCTTCTGCATAGGCGTTTTCAAACAGCTTTTTCGTTCCTTCTATGTCTACTTTGAGCTGTTCCTCCTCTATTATTAGGCCTTCATCGTATGCAGCTTTCAACATAAGCCCAGCTTCAACGGGTTTTATTCCAAGCTTTGACAAAACGCTTGCAAGCCTCTCCGAGATAACGTCGCCTTTGCGAGCTACAAGCGTGTCTTTGGTTATCCAGACGCTCCCCGCCTCAATTCTTGTTGGCAAACCAACGGCGTTTAGCTGACTAATTATCGGCCCGGGAGGCTGCCCCGTGTTTCCAGCCGGAACTATTACGTCAAAGGATGCAATATCACCAGCCTTCGCAGTCATGCGAACCTTGCCTTTTTCAAGAAGCATTGCAAGTTTAAACGGGTTCATGTTTGTGAAAAGAAAAACGTTTGGGCCTTTCAAATGCTTCTCCAGTTTTTCAAGCCCCGGTTTTCCTTTACAGTTTTCGATAGCCCTCTTCATCAGAGTGTTTTTTACAACGCGCATGTAGACGTCTGCCGCCAACTTCCTTTTCAATTCTTGCAGTTGGGAGGCCCTAACTTTTTGGAGGCTCGCCACACCCACCACTTTAAAATGTTCTAGAAGCTTCGTTATTTCTCCAACCTCAGCAATTTTCTCTTCTAAAACTTGTTGAGACGGCAGATGCTCTCCCTCCTACAGCTTTATTTTAACTGGGGCGCCCATGGTTGTTTTTATATGGATTGTTTTAATGTTTTTTATCCCCCTTTTCATTTTTCCCTCAACAACCTTTAATACAGCTTGAATGTTTTCAGTTAATTCCTCCTCCTTCATGTTCTCTGTTCCCACGCGGCACTGGATGACTGGCTGGTTGCGCATCCTAATAACGACAGTTTTCCGATGCTTATCCAGCAAGCTCTCTATGTCTGCTGTTGGAGGTACTGGTATGGGCATTTTCCCTCTTGGGCCCAGAACGGCGCCTAGAATCTTGCCTACAAGCGGCATTAATGGGGCTTCCGCTATAAAGAAATCGTATTCGTTAGCGATTTTCCGAAGTTCTTTCTTTTTGCCTGCAAGGGCTTCAAGTTCAGCCTTATCAATCACAAGGTCTGCGTTCGCCCTTTTCGCTTTAAGCGCAAGCTCCCCAGTGGCGATTACGCATATTTTGTTTGTTTTATCTGGTGGAGGATGGGGGAGTTCAACGTTTTCTTGAAGCCTACCTTCTGGAGATTTCATGTCTATGTCTTGCAATAATAGGATAAGCTCCACTGACTGGGTGAAGTTTCTCTTTCCAGCTTTTTCTTTAGCCTCTTTCACAGCGTTCAAGATGGTTTTCGGTTCTATAGACATTTGGGTGGGCCCCGTGCCATTGATGGATTATTAAGCCATTATAAAAAGGTTCTCTTAGCCTTTGTTTTCGGCGAATATTTGGTCGTACTTTCCTTCGTTGATTTCTCTTATAACGTCCTTTGGGTCTTTTCCGTCAACAGTAACGCCCATGCTTACGCAGGTTCCAAGAACTTCTTTAGCCGCATTTTTCAGCGTTTTCGACAGCAATTCTGAGCGTTTAATTTTTGCTATGCGGATAAGCTGTTCCATAGAGAGATTTCCAATCTTCTGTGCCTTCGGGTTTCCCGAACCCTTCTCAATTTTTAGCTCACTTACAATTAAAGCAGATGTTGTGGGCGTTCCCACATTAACCTCAAACTGTTTGGTTTCAGGGTCAACAATAACCTTCACTGGAACCTTCATTCCAGCATAATCCTTCGTAAGCTCGTTTATCTTGTTCACAACGGCCAGAACGTTTAAGCCTAAAGGGCCTAAAGCGGGTCCCAACGGCGGACCTGCCGTGGCTTGGCCTCCGTTTACAAGAAGCTCCACAATCTTCTTTTCACCCACAAATTTCACCTCATTTAGGTTTTTGCTTTTTCCACGAGTTTAACGTAGTCTGAGTGGACGGTTATGGGCAGCGTGAACGTAGCTTCGAGGAGCTCTAGGGTTACTTCCTCTTTGGTTTTGTCGATGCGGGTTATTTTGGCACGCATTCCCTTAAAGGGGCCGCCCGTAACTTCAACTATATCGTTTTCGCTTAACTCTTCAATCACCGGTTTTCTGACGATGTATTTTTCAATTTCTGAAAAGTTGACGAAGTCTGGAACCCTTGACCTCACATGTTTTATTCCTGCTATGGCTTGCTCCACAAAGTGGGGGCCTTCAGCTTCCATGAAAATGTAGCCTCGGAGAGCATCTGGGACGAGGATGGCTTTTACTGGGATTTTGTTCATTTCAATTCTGGCTGCCACAAGCTTAGCTACGTTCCTCTCTTGTCCCGTGGTTATTCTTACGGCGAAAATTTTTGTTGGACGTTTTTCCATGTTCCGCTCCCTCCACTAGAATGGAATTGCGCTGGTTAGCAGTTTTATAACAAAGCCTATTAGCCCCACTACCCCTATGCCTAAAAAGCATATCTTTATTGACAGCCACAGCTCGCTTTTTCCCGGTTTAACCGCCAACTTTAATGTTCTTGCGCACTGTTCTAGGAAGGATCTTAAACCCATTTCCATCTACCGGCAACGCTTTGATAGACTATATGCGTTTCTATTAACCTTTCTATCCTCTGGATAGTGAATTCTCGGTAGTTCATGTTAAACTTTTTGGGTTTTAAGGCTGACTTTTTCAAGTATCGCGATAAGGCGTTGTTTGTCTTCGCCCTTTATCCCCTTCCAATCTAAAACTGCCAGTTCAACCTTTTCAAAGGTTCGCTCCACGCATTGCCTCAAAATTTCTTCATCGATTTCGTGGACCGCATATTTCGGAATAATATGGCCAAAAGCTATGCTGCCTTCTAAAGCCATTTTTGTAAACTTTTCATTGTAGTGGGGGCCGCCAATGCCGAGCACTGTTTGGGCTTCTTTCAATCCAAAGCTTGAAGCTGCTTTTATAGCTGCGTGGGCGATGACTTCTGCTGCCTCCATGTCCATCCACTGTTTCGGCGAACTGCCCAGCTCGACAAACATCGCCGGCTTATCTAGTGATGGACCGTGGTGGGTGCATTCGTAACACACCTCATAGTTAAGCCGTTTTTCTACTACAAGCTGCGCCATGGCTTTTAAAGCTGTTCTCATGACGTTTGCTGGGGAAACTGAAACTTTTCTTGGGAATCCTCCTAAGCTTGCTTGTCCAATGTTTCCAGGCGTGTGAACCGAGAGAGTTGGGGTTCCGCTTACGCTACTATGTCTAGAAAGGAAAATTATGAGATTCGGTGGAGGCGAAAAATCCGTTATGCCTTGCGCGTAGACCAACTCTTCCTCCAAAATTGTAAGCCTAACTTCCTGCTTGAAGCCCTCCGCGGCGTAAATTGGCAATCCTTTAAATTTTTCTTCACGCAGCCTAAAAGGGTAGTTTTCAAGAATCTGTTTTGCAATGTTCAAACTTGCAGGGTCTTTCTTCGACGCTGCTAGCAAGATCAATTTCTTTCCCAATTGCTTGATGCAGCATAACTAGAAAAAAGTTTCCATAAAATTTATAATGGCTGGGGAAGGTTGAAACTTTAGACTCTATGCGTGGTTGATGCAAAATGCATTTAATCAATTTTAAGGAGTTATCTGGACAACAAATTGCAGAAATAGTTGATAAGGCCATTGAGGTGAAGCAAAACCCTGAAAAATACCGTAAAGCCTTGGATGGCAAGTCCTTGGCTATGATTTTCCAGAAAACCTCAACGAGAACTAGGGTTTCTTTTGAAGTTGCCATGACCCAGCTGGGGGGTCATGCGCTTTATATAGACTGGAGAACTACCAACTTTACAATAGCCGACATATATGATGAAACCCAGTATTTGTCGCGGAATGTCGACTGCATCATGGCGAGGCTTTTGCGGAACGCCGACTTGCAAGTCATGGCTAAGGCTTCAAGGGTTCCCGTCATAAATGGCTGCGACGAGAAGTATCATCCAAGCCAAGCCATAGCTGACCTCATGACCATGAAAGAGAAGAAGGGCAGGCTGAAAGGCTTAAAATTGGTCTATGTTGGAGTACACAACAACGTCTGCAACTCACTCATCGAAGGATGCACAAAAACAGGAGTCAAAATAGTCACAGTAACACCGATAATTAACGAGCCTTCAAGGGACGATGAACTGCTTGAGGAAGCCAAGAAAACGGGGCTTTATGAAAAAACCCTCGACGTGAAAGAGGCCCTAAAGGACGCTGATTTTGTTTATACCGACACATGGGTTGACATGGAATTTTTCACAGATCCAAAATTTGCCGCCGAAAAGGAAAAACGGATCAAGCTTATGATGCCATACCAAATAAACAGAGAGCTGCTAAAAGGATGCGATGCGCTTATAATGCATGACATGCCGATTCACAGAGGTTACGAAATAAGTGCAGACGTCATAGAAAGCCCAAATTCAGTAATCTATGAGCAGAGCGAAAATAGGTTGTACTCGGCGAAGGCTATACTTCTGAAGCTTCTCGGCAAATATTGAAGATAAAAGAGGTTTATTTACGTTCAAAAAGTTTATATGGAAGAGATTTTTGCGGCTCAATTTAGAGGATAGAAAAAGTATGCGTAGTTGGCCTAACATAGCGTGGAAACAGTGTTTCCGAAGTTCGACGGTAATGTTGGGTGTTCGCTATGGGCATCCACATTATCGCCGAATTTCGGGGTGTGAATCCCCAAAAGATTTCCAGAGTGGAAACTCTCCAGGTGGTTTTGGATAGAGTAGTTGCTAAATCCGGCCTTCACGCTGTTTCTTCAAGTTTTCACCAGTTTGAGCCCCACGGGGTTTCCGCCATCTATCTTTTAAGCGAGTCGCACTTGAGCGTTCATACATGGCCCGAATATGGTTATGTGGCTTTAGACATTTTTACCTGCGGAAGTGATGGTCCAGCGTTGAGGGCGTTTGAACTGTTGTTGGAGGAGTTTCAGCCAAAAAGTGTTGAAAAACGCATAATTAGGAGGGATATTTTTGGAGAAAATAGAGGTCAAGATACTTCATGAATTGGCTTGTTCAAGGAAAACCTTTTGGGAGTTGTTGGATAATGCCAATTATCCGTTGAAGGATTTTGTGGTTTCGCTTAAAAGGCTTAGTGCAAAGGGACTTATCGCTGCTGACGAGGGCGGCTTCCACCTAACCGAGGAAGGAAAACGTCAATTTAACCCTAAAAGCCTAGCTTTCAGCGGAAAAATCTGCCCCATGTGCCGTGGAAAGCGGATAATCCCAGAAGCGAATTTTAAACAGGTTTTAGACGATTTCAAACGTATAGTTGAGAAAAGGCCTCGTCCCACCCTTGACTTTTTCCAAGGTTATATGCTCGAGGAAGATGTTGTCGCGAGAGCAGCCCTAATGCACTATTACGGCGACTTGGAAGGGAAAAACATTGTTTTAATAGGTGATGATGATTTGCTAAGCGTGGCTTTAGCCTTAACAGGCCTTCCCTCTCGCATAACGGTTCTGGACATCGACAAGAGACTAGGCGCGTTCCTTAAAAACGTTAACAAGGATTATGGGTCTAATATTGAGTATGTGGAATACAATGTTGCTGATCCACTGCCCCAAGGAATGCTCGGGAAATTTGACGTGTTCTCTTCAGAGCCTCTTGAGACGCTCTCTGGATTGAAAGCGTTTATAATGCGGGGCGTGTCATGCCTCAAAGAAAACGGTGTTGGCTATTTTGGGCTAACCCTTTATGAGGCTTCCCTTAAAAAGTGGCACGCTGTTCAAAAACTCGTTACAAGAATGAACTGTGTCATTACAGACATAATTCAAGGCTTCAGCGTCTACCCGATGGATTATGGCAATGTAAACTATGAGGAATTCGCCCATGACTTAGGCTTTGATGTAGGCAGAAATCCAGGGATAAACTGGTACAAGTCCGCCCTATTCAGATTCGAAGTTCTTGGTATCGCGAAACTTCCACCAACGGTGAACAAGAAATTGAAAATAAAGTTTATTGACCCAGAGGAGGACTTAACATATCCTAAAATGAATCATAAAATTGCAAATAAAAAATTAGCGGCAAAAGGACACCGTAAAAGCTTAAGCCCTTAGGCACGTGATTTTATGTCATCCAACAATAAAGCAAAGCAGTCCTCAAACATCACTCTTGCAGGCGTGAAAATCCGCCATGCTGGTGAGGGAGACTTACAACAAGTAGTTAAGCTATCGGAAAAGCTTGGGCGTGATGAAAGCGCCATGGACTATATGGTTTCGCCCTTGCCCAGCGAATTCCAAAATCCAGCTTGGATTCTGAAAAAAATTAAGGGCGAAAACACTGCGGTCTTCGTCGCCGAAGTCGAAGGGAAAATTGTTGGCTACTCTCTCGGCTGGGTTAGTCAGCCATGGTCTTATAAGGCTAAGAGGGGATATATCTGTGACTGTTTCGTCGAAAAATCCTACAGACGACGTGGCATAGGCATGGCTTTGATAAAGGCTATGCTCGAATGGTTCAAAAACAAAGGTGTGGAATGCATTGAGGCAGATGTATACTCAAACAATACTCCCTCCCTCATGTTGTTCAAAACCTTGGGCTTTGAAGAAGTCTCAAAAAAGCTGCGGCTTAAATTTAGGGGGGATTAACGGAAAAGGCGTTAACGAGCTATCTTAATATCATGTCTACGAACTTTTCGGGGTTGAACTCTTCTAAGTCATCGTATTTCTGTCCCGTTCCAACAAAAATTATTGGTTTTTGTGTTACGTAGGTTACGCTTAGGGCTGA
>Ga0105158_1000384_pt1 | contig 19338 bp, 19 predicted proteins | sample LHCtaG_FD_81567 | JGI IMG/M metagenome (GOLD analysis project Ga0105158, IMG submission 81567) | Hot spring microbial communities from Little Hot Creek, USA to study Microbial Dark Matter (Phase II) - LHC4sed_matched | ecosystem: Environmental > Aquatic > Thermal springs > Hot (42-90C) >...
GTCTACAGAACGCCAATCGAGGCCTTGAAGAGGGTCGACGGCTGGTCGAAGATGGTCGACGGTATTGGTGAGACCATAGTCAAGAGGGTTAAGGAGGTCTTAGAGACACCCTTCAAGCATTGAGAGGTCGGGACCGCTCACTGAGTTTTATTAAAATGAGTTGGTAAGTCAGTCGAGCAACTCCTCAGCACGCTTAGCTAAGAAGGTAGCCGCTCATCATCCTCGTGAGGGTATAAGGGTCGGCCCGCTTATATGTCTCCATCAGCTCAACGCCGAGCCTTAGTGGACTTGAGGTCTCACAGGCCGCCACTGACCTCTAGCCTATCCTAGCAGTACGCCCAATGCCACGTCGCTCTTAACGAGCCCCAGCCTTTTGGCAGCGATGCCTATCCTGACCATAGCCTTTCTGTCCCTACTCAGGACTGGCCTCGACCACGCCAGTAAGCCCAGGGCCGCTCCAAGCTCCAACGCCCTAATGACGCACGTGGGCCCTGGGAACAAAAGGCCAGCTACCCTGCTCTGGAGCATGACTTCGCAAGATGGAAAGCCGCACGCCCCGCAGTTCATCCCAATAACGTCGCCTCCATCCCTCAAGCCCACTAAGATAACCGCCTTCGCCCTTCTGATCCCCCCTGCATCCGCCTTGCACGAGGGATCTCTGAGCTCTTCGGCCAGTTGGTGCATGTACTTCGCCAACCTATCCTTCTGCCTGCCGCCGACAACGACGACTTCGAGGTCGCCCAGGCCCCACTCTCTTAACATCTCCTGGACGGAGCTGAGGAGCTCGTCGGGCGAGCTCGAGCCGCTAGCTCGTCCACTCGTCTCCTCCAAGGCCACTACCTCCACTCAAGGCCCCTTGAACGATCTCGCCGCGGGCGGCCTCGAGGTCAAGTGCACTTTCTGCTGGCGCAGCTTTAAAGCCTGAGGGCCGAGGGTTAATTCGTGGTCTTGAGGTTCGGAGGGCTCGTCAAGGGTGATGGGAGGCCGAGGATCAAGCTCGAAGGCGACAAGCTCTACATAGTGGTACCGGAGAGGTCCAAGGTCCAGCAGCGCTTCTTGGGCTGGTGCTTGGTCTATCACATTGAATACGAAGGCGACGTCTGGTGCTTCAAAGTCAAGCTAGGTGGCTCGGCCTTGGGCGATTGGATAGAGCCGATAAGGCCTAGTGAGTGGAATGAATTGACGGCCTCCAGGGGCTCTCGAAGGGGCTCTAGAAGTCCTCGAGGTAGCCTACAGGTCATCTGCGTTGGGCGGTTCCTCGCTCTCGCGGGTCGTAGGCATTGAAGCGAAGGTCGGCGCCCCTCTTACTACCTAAGTAGTCGAGGTAGCGCTGGTAGAGCTCGATGGCCTCGCGCAACTGCCTCGGGTACATAGCTTCTAGCTGGTCTAAAATCTCGTCTATAGTGTCCTGATCCCTCACCACTCGAAGCAAAGTCAACAAAACGTCCTCGCCCTCGTGGCTCTTGCAAGGGATCTCCACCGTCATGCCGAGCTTGAAGAGGTCCGTCAGCAATAACTGCGGAGGGGAAGAGCCTATGAGGACGCCCTTGTCGAGCTCCACAAGCCTAGGGACGCCCTTCCTGTCGAGCCTGGCCGGGCTAGTAAGAGACCTATAGGCCTTCTTGGAGTAGCAGTGGACCTCTACGTAGACGTCGGGGCGGTAGTGCCTTAGCAAGCCCAAGAGCATCCTGCCCTCTCTGGTCTCGAGGTACCTCTCGCTCAGTGTGCTCACGTACCTCGCTCTCACGCATATGGAGGGCACGACGACTAACGTGCCACTCTGCGGCCTCCCGTCGCGTGCGAATCGCTCGAGGGCCCTCTTAGTGACGACGCCTTCTCTGCCGTGGAGCCCTCCAACGACGAGCCTCCTCAAGCCCCTCTTCCTTGACTTGATCTCGTAGACCCTCAATTCCTACTGGTAAAGGTTGTGCAAGGCGAGCTCTATATGCTCTTCTAGTCCCGTTCTTCCAGTCCTCGGGCTTGATCGCTAAGCCACATATAGCCGGGACACGGTATAAACGGAGATGCGAGTCGAAGGGCTCTCCTTGAGGCCCTCCAAGCACTTCCTAGTCTCGAGGCCCGCGAAGTTCAGGAGTGCGAACGTCGAAGCGGTTGCGACGGTTCAGTCGATAGCCCTAAAACACGACGTAAGGCAAGTCCTCGTGGACTTGCCTCGAGGCTTCGAGGCGCTCCTCAGGCAGTGCCCGAGTCCTAGGAGCGCACTGGACTCGGCCGTGAGAGTAGGGCTACTGCGCTGGCCAGAGAGCATAGTGAGGGCCTACGAGCCCATAGTCTCGTGCGCTTACAGGCTCGCCAGAGAGGGGGTCAAGGTCATGTGCTACTTGGAGGCCAAGGAGCTCGAGAGAGAGCGGGAAGTCGCCGCGAGGGTGGCGCAACTGGTTCTAAGGGCGTCGATAAAGAGGGTGGACGATCGCGACCTCCAAGATTGGCTCCAAGCCCTGGACGAGTACAGGGGCGGAGCTTGGCTGATGGTCGATCGTGTAGTCGACATGCTGAGGGCCATCGAGGGCTCTACGGCGATCATCTTGACCGGGCTGGAGGGCCTCTGGCTCGCGAAAGAGATGAGGAGCAGGGGCCTCGAGGTCGCGGTCAGGGTCGTCGGGACCCCGTACCTACGGAGCCCGCTGGAGGTGATGATTATCAAGCGCTCGAGGGGGGAGCTCGCGGCCGACGAGCTGAGAGAGCTCATAGGCGACTACGTCGACTACGTCAGGAATTACGTCCTCAAGTACGAGGACCTCGAGGAGGCCCACAAGAAGTGGGCTCTCGAGAAGGCTCCATGGCTCAGGGAACTCCTGCCGTTCGAAGGACTCAGTGAAGAATCATACGGGCTTAACCTATAGCCCTAGCGCCTAGCAAGCTAGCCAAGAACTCGAGGTCCTTAAGGCTCTTAGCGAAGATGTGGACGTTCCCCAGCTTCACGTTCTCCAAGCCCTTCCCCTTGGCCACATAGTAGGCCGCTACCATCTCGTGCAAGGTGGGGGGCCTTACGTCCCTCAGCTTGTACTCGGGGAAGAAGGCCAGTATGGTGAACGGTATGCTCTTGTCGACCTCGGCTATTAGCTCGGCTATCTTGGCTATCTGGTCGAGCTCGACCCACCCCGGTATGTAGAGGGTCAGGACCTCTAGGACGAAGCCCATGTCGACTATCAGCTTAGGCGCCTCCAATATCCACTCGTTGGTGGTGCCGCAGAGCCTCCTGTACACGTCCTCGCGATAGGCCTTTATGTCGAGCCAGAAGGAGTCGACGCCTCCGCTGGCGAGCACCTCGAGGTTCTTCGGCGTCAGGCCGTAGCCGTTGGTCTCGAGGAGGACCCAGAGGTCGCTGCACTCCTTCTTTATCTTCTCGGCCGCTTGAGCGTAGAACTCGGCCCTGCAGGCCACGTCCCCTCCAGTGAAGGCAACTATGTTCCTCGCGGGGCCCCAGCCCTGAGGGCTCAGGACCACTTGGTCGGGCTTCAAGACCTTTGGACACAGCGGGTGCCTCTCGTCCCATAGGACGCACATGCCGCAGTGCCTGCACAGATCGGTCGCGTGCCACATCGTGGCCCTCCACCTCGGCTCCTTGACCGTCACGATTTCGGCGTACTTCGCCGCCATCTCGACTATGTCGTCGGTCGACATCCAAGCGCCCGTGGCCCTTTGGGTGAAGTACCAAGAGTGGCACTTCAGACAAGAGTGGTTGCAGCCAGACTGGTATATGGAGAAGTAGTCCTCGGGCCTCGAGAGGTGCGCCGCCTCAATGAGCCTGTACCACTTGCCTCCTTCAAACCTCAGAGTCGCCTGACACGCTGGCTTCAAGCCCTCTGGAGTCTCAGTGAGGCAGGCCCCTCGGGGATAGCCCTGAGCCTCCATGTTGCACTTAGGCTCTAGGGACCCCACGAGGATACGAGGGCCTCGAGGAGGAAAAAGGTAACCGATGAGGTCATCTGAGCTCGTTTGAGATCTTTAGAACGTGGAAGTTACCATGGGCTCATATTGCTAGCTACAACCCCAATACCGCATGGCCTTCTTCACGTCGGCCTTCGCCTTCATGGCGAGGCCGACGATTTACCGCTTACGGCTCATAGCGCCTTAAAGCTCGTAAAACCCTTGCAAAACAGATATTAACGCCCGATAGGCATTATGAGTCGTGGCCTCTCGAGCTCCGTCAAAGGCCTACAAGGAGAAGATATTGAGGGCGTTAGAGGAGGACCGAGAGTTCAGGTACGCGGTAGCGGGCCTCATAGGCATTAGGGAGGTCTTGGAGAGGCTTGATGGCATAGAGAAGAACCAAGAGAGGATTTGGCAGGAGATCAGGGGGCTCCGAGAGGAGCAAGTGAGAGCATGGCGAGAAATGGGTAAGACCAAGGAGGAGATCGTGAAGCTGTGGCAGGAGGTTAGGGGGCTTCGCGAGGAGCAAGTAAAGATATGGCAAGAGATGGAGAAGACCAGAGAGGAGATCAAGGGGCTTCGCGAAGAACAAGCAAGGACGTGGCGGGAAATAGAGAAGACCTGGCGGGAGATCGAGGGGTTACGCGAGGAGCAGGCGAAGACCTGGCGGGAAATAGAGAAGCTCTGGGAAGAGATCAAGGGGCTTCGCGAAGAACAAGCAAGGACGTGGCGGGAAATAGAGAAGACTTGGGAAGAGGTGAGGGAGCTTAGGAGGGGTCAAGAGAAGTTGTGGACTGAGGTGAGGGGCCTCAGGACCAGCTTCGAGCAATTGGGAAGATCCGTGGGGATGACGCTCGACCACTACGCGGCCGCCTTCATCAAGGAGCTCCTCATCGAGAGGGGCTACCCCGAGGCCGTGAAGGTCGAGGCCGAGGTCAAGTTGAAGGATCCGAAGAGCAAGAGGACTTGGGAGATAGGCGTATTCTGCGAAAACCCGTTAGTAGTGGGCGAGGTCACGACGACCGTGGGCACGGCCGAGGAGGCTGAGGCTGAAGTCTCCAAGCTTTTGGAGAGGGTCAGCTTCGTGAAGGAGCTTTACGGCGAGGAGGTCCAACTGAAGCTCCTCGTCGTGGCCAACGCGAGCGCAGAAGCCAAGGAGCGCCTCAGAGCGCTAGCCCAAAGGCACGACTTAACGGTCTTGGTCGGCAGAGAATTATCTGAGCTCTAATGGGCTTGTTAGGCGCTGGGACGCCAGCTTGAGCTCGAAGGTCGCATAGCTATTGCGTAATGGACCTTTGAACTCTAAGCGCGTTGGCGTTGTGCTTCGCTTCTAGCCTCGGCCCTCCCTCCCTTCTTGGCTTCGTACTCTTTTAGGGCCAAGTAGAGTAAGTAAGTCGACCTCACGTTGTCGCTCAAGTAGCCCTCAACCTTTTCCCTCAAGTACTTCGTGAAGTTGATCCAAGAAGCCGGGGGCTCGCTCGCCACCCTCCTTTTGGAGTTCTCCAGCTCCAACATGACGTCCGCTATTGACGTCGCCCTCTGCGCGCCTATGGCCCTCTCCACCTCCTCGAGGGGGGCTGCTGGCAGCTCGAGGAGCTTGACGGCCAGCTCCCTCACGTCGACCACCTTGCCCTCGAGGGCCAGCGATTTCAGCATAAGGGCCAAGGACTTCAGGCCGCCGCTCGTGAGCGACCTCTGGAGTTGTTCGAAGCCGTAGACCAGTATTGTGAAGTCATCGTTGACGAGCGAGGATACGGCCAGCTCTATCTGGGGGTCCGGGTGCACAAGGCCGAAGTCCTTGTATATGATCGAGCACTTCGCGTCCTCGCCGTCGTACACGGCCAAGCCCAGCAAGCCCGTGTCGGCCTGGTCCATTACCTTGAGGAAGATAGCGTCCACGGATGCCATCTTCAGGGCCCTCGACGGCCTGGGCACTGAGAGCTGGAGCCCCCTGAACTCCAGCGGCACCCTCTGCTCTAACAGCACGTACTCGACGGCCTTGATTGCGTAGCGCTTGGCAAGCCCCCAGTCCAAGCCTAGGGATATGAAGTCCGAGTAGGCGTATTCGTCGAAGGACTCCATGAGCACCTCGTCCAAGGGCTCTGGCTGGTACTCCTCGACCAGCCTCTTGACCTCGAGCCAGTCCAGCTTCTCTATGAGCCCGGCGCTCTCGGGCTCGTGGATCTCCATGACCTTCCTCTCGCCGACGGCCCCTAGGCTGTACATCAGGGTCTCGAACGGTATCCTCAGCCTCTTCCTGAGGACTATCATCAGCGTCGCGAGCCCTATCCTCATCAGCGTCAAGTCCTCCGTCGGGTCGAGCTCGAAGAAGAAGCCGTAGGTGTAGTCGCTGTACTTGCCGTAGGTCGCCGTGGGGACCTCTATGACCCTGAAGTCCCTGTAGGTCAGGGTCCTGCCGTTGAGGCTCTTGAGCCTCGACCTCGAGCTGACGACCCTCCAGAGGACCCTGTTCGGTATCTTCAGGTACCTGCCGAAGCCCCTCCTAGGGGGGTAGACGACGCAAACGACTTCTGAGTGCAACCTGCCGTGGAGGTAGTCGCTGAAGATTGAGGGCTCCTCGCCCCACTTAGCCTTGGCCTCCTCGTACTCCTCCAGCGCGAGGGCTAGGGGCTCCCTCTGCCACAGGGCCGAAGGGCTCAGCCTCTCCTCCACGACGGCCGTCACCATCCTTCCAGTCCTACCCCCAACCCTTAGCTCCACGACCACTCCGTCGGACGTGTAGTCCAAGCAGCCCACCTGGAACTTCTCGACGAGGTCGCAGTGCGATACGCCCTCTAGATAGCGTTGCCCTCCCTCGTCGACCATTATCCTGTTGACGCTGTAGGGAGGAGCGAACTCGTAGAAGTTCATGTTCCTCCACGCCTCCTTGCCCCTAGCGGTCAGCTCCCCTCGCTTGACCAAGCCGAGCTCCTCCAAGAACTGGTACTCCTCCTTGGTCAGGAGGGCCTTGAAGCGCGGCGACATGAACTTTAGGAGGGCCTTGAAGAAGAGGGAGTACTTGTTGTCGGGGTTCACTATGACCTTCTCTATCGGCATTTGAAGCCACGACCTCAGGGCCTCGAGCCCCCTCGAGAGCACGTCCCTGTCCCACTTGCCAGAGGGTAGTATTATGGTCTCCGAGAAGCCCACCTCCTCCCTCCTACCCTTCCTGCCCTCTCGCTGGTAGAACTCCCTCAGGCTCTCGGGCAGGCCCACGTGGACTATCCTCACAACGGTCCCTATGTCTATCCCCTGGCTCAGCGTCCTAGGGGACACTAGCACCTTGACCAGGCCCTGCCTAGCGGCCTCCTCCACGGCCGCCCTGTAGTCCTTGAAGGCCAAGTGGTGGTGGGCCGCGACCTTGTCTCTGTGAACTAGTGATAACTCAGCCCTGAGCCTGCGAGCGAGCTCCTCGGCCTTGGCTATGCTCTTCGTGAAGACCAACGTCACGCCAGCGTCGCCCACGTAGGCCCTCAGCAAGTCCATGGGGTCGAACTCCAAGCTGGGCACCTGTAGCCCTATGGCCCTCGCCACGTCGTAGACGTTGTAGGCCCTCTCCTTGAACAGCTCGAAGTCGTCGAGCGCCTCTAGCACGTCCCTCCCGACTCGGGCCCTCTCGAACTCGCTCCTCCTAGCCCTCAAGTGCTCCCAGAGCGACCTCAAGTTCTTGCCCAAGACGACGTAGACCCTGTTCTCGACCCGAAACGGCTTCCCCTCGATTATCCTCGTCTCCCTGCCGTTGACCTTGGTCAAGAAGGAGGCGAACTCCTCGGGGTTCTCTATGGTGGCGGTGAGGACGGCGACTTGGAGGCTTGACCTGAACATCAAGCGCAGTAGCTCGATCAGGGCCAGCAAGAGGGCTATCTCCCTAGGCCCGTAGAAGTCGACCTCGTCCAGCACCAAGAGCCCCATCTTCGAGAGGAAGCCGTCCAAGAGGGACTTCCCGGTCGTCGCCGCCTTTTTGACTTCGTGGAGGAGGAAGGCCGGGTTCGTCACCAATATGTCGCAACCAGTAATCATGGCCCTGAGCTTCGAGCGCCCCTTCTCCTTCACCAGCTGGTCCCGCCTCAGCGCGTCGATCACCTCGACCTGCAACTTGAGGGCGGATGAGTAGCCCTTGATCCTTCTAATCTGGTCGTTGGCTAGGGCTAGGGTGGGGTACACGGCCAGCGTCGGGACCTTGTGCTTAAGGGCGTAGAGGAGCCAAGCCTCAGTCTTGCCGGAGCCCGTGCCAGACCTCAGTACCACGTTTAGGCCCGAGGAGAGAGCTTCGTAGGCCTCGAGTTGATGCCTGTACAGCCTCTTCCCGGATATTGGGAAGCCCGAGGAGAGCTCGGGGATCACGTCGTCGAACTTCAGGCCGACCTCGTCGGGCTTGACTGCAGGCTCCACGTAAGAGTAGAAGTCGTAGCCTAAGCTCGAGAGGACTTCGGCGGAGTCCGCCCTCCCCAAGCGCAAGGCCGCTCCTAGAGAATCCTAGCTCTCCAGTTAATTAGCTATATCCTTGAGGGCCTTCGAAAACTTTAAATAAGGTGCTCGACGTTTTATCGAATTCGATATCGACGGTGATATGGACATGCTAGACGGGCACGAGCTTCAACGGCTCCCCCCAATGCTCAGGCACTGGCTCAAGCACATGGCCGCCGTGCCCAAGGGCTTCCTGCGATGCCAAGTGCTGGAGCTCCTCGGCGAGAGGCCCCTCTCCGGCTCTGAGATAATGAGAGAGATCGAGAGGAGGACCAACGGTTGCTGGAGGCCCAGCCCGGGCTCCGTCTACCCCCTCTTGGCTTGGCTCCAGGACAACGGCCTCGTCCGCGAGATCTCCGCGGAGGGAGGGGTGAGGCGGTACGAGCTCACGGAGGAGGGCAAGAGGTTCCTCGAGGAGCAGAGGAAGCTCTACACCCGGTTCTACATGGACAAGAGGTTCTTCGTCTCCCCGCTACTGGGTTTCCTCAGGCTTCGCGCGCCGCCCGAGGGGCTTGAGGAAGTGAGGGGCTCCCTCAGGCGCATGTTCAGGGCTCTGTTGGGCTTGGCGCTAGCTCTAGAGGAGAGGTTCTCCGAGGAGGCCCTGAGGGAGGCCGTCGAGGTGCTTAACGAGGCCTCTCGAAGGCTCGAGGACATAGAGAAGAGGCTCAGAGGCGAGGGCCGTGAGGGGAGATGTGATTAGGGCCGAGAACCTGACGAAGGTCTTCAACCGAAGCGTCGTGGCCGTCGACCACGTAAGCTTCAGCGTCCGGGATGGAGAGATCTTCGGCTTCCTAGGACCCAATGGCGCTGGCAAGACGACCACGATAAACATGTTGACGACCGTGCTGAGGCCCACTGAGGGGTGCGCGTGGGTCATGGGCTTCGATGTCGTCAAGCAGGCCAAGGAGGTCAGGAAGGTCATAGGGGTCGTGCCGCAGGAGTACACCGCCGACGAAGACTTGACGGGCTACGAGAACGTGATGCTCTGCGCCGACCTCTACGGAGTCCCCCGCGACGTGGCGAGGAAGAGAGCGCTGGAGCTCCTAGAGCTCGTCGACCTAATAGACTTCAAGGACAAGAGGGTCGAGACCTACTCCGGCGGGATGAGGAGGAGGCTCGAGCTGGCTTGCGGCCTGATAAACAGGCCCAAGGTGCTCTTCCTCGACGAGCCGACCCTGGGCCTGGACGTGCACACCCGAGCGGCCATCTGGAGCTACATAAAGCGCCTGAAGGAGGAGTACGAAATGACCATATTCATGACCACCCACTACTTGGAGGAGGCCGATGCCCTCTGCGACCGCATCGCGATAATAGACCGCGGCAAGATAGTCGCGACGGGCTCTCCGGACGGGCTGAAGAGTAGCTTGGGAGGGGACATAATAACGGTCACGATAAAGGAAGGGGTCGACGTGACGGAGGTAATAAAGGGTTGCGAGAACGTCAAGGAAGTGAGGTACGAGAACGGGTCGTACAGGATCAAGGCCAAGGACGGCGAGGCCACGGCCCCCATCATAATAGAGGCCCTGCGCGAGAGGGGCTACACAGTCGTCAAGCTCTCGCTCACGAAGCCCACGCTGAACGAGGTCTTCTTGGAGTACACAGGCAGGGCCCTTAGGGACGCGGAGGAGTCGAAGGAGTCCTTCATAGCCCACAGGATAACCTTGATGAGGGCTAGGAAGAGGTGAGCTGAGAGGTGAGCTCCGCGAAGCTCGTCGGCGAGTCCAACCCGAGCCTGCCGCGAGGCCTACGAGCGCTTCTCTTCCGCGAGTTGAAGAAGTGGCTCAAGGACCCCGTGATGTTGGTCATGTTGGTGCTCCAGCCCCTCATCTGGATGGGGCTCTTGGGGAAGGCGCTGAACATAGGCGCGCTCTTCTCGGCCCACAACGTAAATCTGCCCCAACAGATACCTATCCCGGGCGACGCAGTCCTCGTTCCACAGGGGCTTCAAGTCGTCGTGCTCAATGGCACCAAGCTCTCGCAACTCTTTGCTGGCTTGGGCCCAGAAATAATGCAAAGCGCCTTCGGCACGACGGACTACTTCAGCTTCATGTCGGTCGGCATGGTCTCAATGATAGTCGTGACCACGACGATGTTCAGCGGGATGTCCATAGTCTGGGACAGGCGCTTGGGCTTCTTGGACAAGGTCCTGTCGACCCCCGTTCCCCGAGCGGCGATAATATTCGCCAAGATCTTGAACGCGACCCTGAGGGCCTTGTTCCAAGCGACGGTGATCCTAGCCCTGGCCTACTTGCTGGGGCTTCGGCTGAGCTCGACGTTCACGCCCTTAAACATCCTTGGGGTCTGCGCGGCGATATTCCTACTGAGCGTGGGGCTCTCGTCCATCTTCATAGCCTTCTCCATAAGGTCCACCAGAATGGAGAGGCCCATGCAGTTCGTTGCCCTAATAACGATGCCCCTTATGTTCGCGAGCAACACTTTCTTCCCGATCAACTTGATGCCCAGCTGGCTCCAAGCCGTGGCCAGGGCAAACCCGCTTACGTACTTAACCGATGCCGTCAGGCAACTGACCATACTGCCAACCGATTTCGCGGCCCTAACGTGGGACTTCGCCTACCTGATCGCGTTCAGCACTGTCTTCGCTGTCATCGGCGTGTTGCTGTCATGGCGCTACTTGAGCTTGTGAGGGCTTACAATATCTAGTGCCAATGGTCATCAGCGTTTCTTCCTAATCTTCACCAAGAGCATAACTGTGACAGCTTTTAAATTGGGGTGACCCCTGCGCGAGGCCGTATTTTGTGTACGAACAGGGAAAAAGTAAGAACTCAGATCTTATTCTAAGTTTTCGGTGAAACGGCTTTGGCCGCCAAAGTCCTCTTGGCGGTCCCCCCAGGCTGCGATAAGCTTGAAGTCTATCAGGTCATGGGCCTTAGAGCCCCTCCCCTAGGACTGGCATGGATCGCTAGCGTGCTCGAGAGCCGCGGTCACGAGGTCAAAATCGTCGACTCCCCGACTTTAGGCCTCACGATAGGGGATTTTATAAAGATCTTGAAGTCTTGGAGCCCCGATGTCGTAGGCCTGAGTTCTTTGACCCCCACCATTAGGTTGGCCTACAAGGCCGCGAGGGCGGTCAAGGTCGTAGACGAGGGCATTAAGGTCGTGATAGGCGGGGTCCACGCGACGTTCATGTGGCGCGAGGTCTTGGAGAAGTGCCCCTACGTGGACTACGTCGTGTTGGGCGAGGGCGAGGAGACCATGCCGCAACTCGTCGAAGCGCTGGAGAAGGGGGCTAAGCTCAGGGGCATACAGGGGATAGCGCTGAGGAACGAGAGCGGAGAGGCGGTGCAGACGGGGCCCTGGAGGCTCGTGGACTTGGAGAAGCTCCCCCCGCCCGCGAGACACCTCCTGCCGATGGACAGGTACACGGTGTTCGGCAAGCCCGTGAAGGTCGTTCACGTCATGGCGAGTCGTGGTTGCCCCTACGGATGCATATTCTGCGCAACGAGCTACTACTTCGGCAGGAGGGTCAGGTTCAGGAGGGTCGAGCAAGTCTTAGACGAGATAGCCGAGTGCATTGACAAGTACAAGACCAAGATCTTCGCCTTCACGGACGACGAGCTCACGATCAATAAGAGGTGGTTCGAGTCCTTCCTCAAGGGCTTGAAGGAGAGGGGCTTGGACATACAGTGGACCTGCGGCTCAAGAGTGGACAGCGTTGACGAAAGGCTCTTGGCGAGGATGTTCTCGAGCGGTTGCACAACCATCTACTTCGGGGTCGAGTCGGGCTCTCAAGAGACGATCAACAAGATAGGCAAGAGGATTGACTTGAGACTGGCCGAGAAAGTCTTTGAGGTCATCAAGAAGATAGGCGGCTCCGCTGTCGCCACTTTCGTCCTCGGCTTCCCTTGGGAGACCGTGGACGACATGAGGAAGACCGTAAAGTTCGCCCTAAAGCTCGACCCCGACTACGCTCAGTTCACGTACGCGACTCCATATCCGGGTACCCCACTGTACGAGATGGCAAAGAAGTACGACCTCATAGTTGATCGCGACTGGAGCCATTACACGACCGTGAGGCCAGTCATGAGGGGCTTCCGCTTTACGATCAAGGACGTCGAGGCCGTGTTCACGGAGGCCTATACGAGGTTCTACGTGAGGCTAAAGTTCTTAGTGAGGCAAATAAGGCTGGGGGTCTTTAAGGACTTCCTTAAAACGATATTCAACAACATCGTATTACCTAGGCTTAGAGGCTGGCTCCGATAATGGACGGCGGGGCTATAAGTGGGAGGGCTCTAGCGACGGCTTTCATTGGCCTTCAGCGCCCTCGCTTAACAAGTCCTCTGGCCCTCGTCGCGAGTCTCAACGCTCACTGGACGTAGCGCTCAAGTCTAAGAGAGGTAGCAACCTGTCTCCTCTCTCCGACCTTCAACGACTCCTTTTTAAGTCTAGGTAAATGAGGGCATTACCTCAGCGGCGAACTTCTTAGTCAGCTCTATGTATTTCTCTGGTGGAGGCGTCGGAGTGAACTCAACTATGAAGTAGTTGCACCCTGCTCCTCTATAGCTCTCGATGACCTCGAAGCACTTGGAAAAGTCCTTCACTATGAGGCCTATCATTAGTATGTAGCCGAACGTGAAGTTGCTGGGGTCCCTTCCATAACGCTTCATGTGTTCCTTGATCATCTTGACCCTCTCTTCGTAGTCCTCAGGAGAACGGACGCCGTGTGGTGATGGGGGCGGAACGGAGTGGGCTATCCATCCGTCAAAATATCTTGCGGTCAGCATCAAGGACTTCCTCCCCAAGCCGCCAGACCACAGCGGCGGACGAGGCTTCTGCACAGGTTTTGGAAGAAGGGTGGCGTCTTTCAACGTGTAGTACTTCCCTCTGAAAGTCACCTTGTCTTCAGTCCAAAGCCTAAGTATGATCTCGAGCCCCTCCACGAACCTCTCCAACCTCGTAGGTGCATCTTCAAGCTTTGCTTGAGGTGAATAGTTTACGAACTCGCCTTCGTGGAACCCTAGGCCAAAGCCAGCTATGACCCTGCCCCCCGAGAGGTAATCTACGTTTGCTATCACCTTGGCTAATTGGCTTGGGATCCACCTCGGTATGGGGTTTACGAGGCTTCCAAGCTTCACTCTACTAGTCTTAGCAGCTAAGTACGAGAGAGTGGTCCAACAATCCACGAGCTCGCTTGAGGGAAAGGGAGGGACCGGGAGCTCGTAGTGATCTGGTATCATTATAGAGTCAAATTCCATCTCATCGACCATTGTGCTCCATTCAGCAAACTTATTGACGTTTTTCCAAGGATGTGGTGATGGATTAATGCCGAAGCGCAACACGCAGAAACTCCAAAGTTCCCTGTTATAAATTTTAAGGAAGTCATTGAGCATGAAATCAAGGCATAAAGGAATCGGTGACCACAATGTTCGTTAGAGGGCATTCGCGATGCTATAATTGTAATCGTTCTCTACGCTTGGGTCCAAGTCGTAAATCTGAAACTCGCCGGGACGCCTGCTTTAATCCTTTGCGAAGCAGAGATTTGAGAATTTTTAAGTTAAGGTTTAACGTCATGAAGGGAAAAGCAACAACCCTCGCATCAATTCATCCATGATGAAGGAGCCGGCATAGACCGCCGCTCCAGTACTTATCAGCAGCATGGATAGGTAGTAGAACATGGCATACTCGACCTAGGGTTGGTCGAGTGGAAGGCGAGCGCATTGGCTATCGTCATCACTAGTAGGGCGATGTTCGTGACGAAGGAGACGTCTTGGTACGACACGTTGAAGAAACCGAGTATGCCAGCGCACTCATGGGGGATGCTCTGAGCGAAGCTCGTTATTACGCTAGAGAAGACGTTCAAGAAGCTCCCACGAACATCAACAATATTACAGCGATTATGTGTATGAGGTAGAGCGTTACCTCAAATGCCTTGAAGACTTGTAAGTAGTTGGCCCTGAGCCTGAGGAGCTCGTTGACGTGGTCCGAGAGCAGAACGCCGGCCTCGGCCAAGCCCCTCCCTCTCGACCGTGTCGACGAATATGTGGGTCCCCCTAGTCACCATCTCGCTCGAAGACTCGTTGCTGTCAATTTAACGCCATCGTGGACGCTCTCTTGGCTTATCTCCGCATGAAACGTGAGCTTCAACGCCTCAGGCCTGGCTAAACGCAACTTGCTGGCCTCCAGCGCTCTACTCGATCGAGTCCCTGTAAGTCCGAGGTCCTTTGTTGAGGTCTCCACCAACTCTCATAGACTCTCTCTCCAGCAAGAGCTACTTCCAACTAAGACATTTTTGTGACCAAAAGAGTTGGGCACGCCCAGCTAATGATTAAGATAATGGTAATTATTGGCCCTTGCCTCTGAGACCTCTTTCACGGATACGAAAATGTCCGAAAACGAAATATAGACGTGTCCTTGTTGTAGCTGTGGTGCTCCTCATGAGGAGGTTGACGGCGCTATTGGCAGTGGCCGTGTGCGCCGCAGTAGCGTTAGCCGCGTATTTCGCGCTTCAGCAAACCCAACCGGTTAAGTTAAGAATAGGGGTCCAGCCCAGCTGGCACCATATCGCCTTCTACATAATGTGGGACAAGGGGTGGATTCAAAAGGTCTTGAAGGTAGAGCCTGAACTCTACTCCTTTGAGTCGGGGCCGCTGGAGATGCAGGCCTTTGCGGCCGGGCACTTGGACATAGCCTACGTGGGCGCCACGCCGCCGATGTCAATACTGGCCCAAGGCGTCAAGGCCAAGCTGGTGGCCGTGGCCAACACCGAGGGCTCCTCGCTGGTGGTCAGGCCGGACATAAGCTACACCGATCCGCAATCGCTGAAGGGCAAGAGGATAAGCTGCTACCCACCTGGCTCGATCCAAGACACGATCCTGAAGAAGTGGCTTAGGGAGCACGGAATAGATCCTGAGAAGGACGTCTACATAATACATCAGAGGGGCCCCGCAGAACAGCATCCCTCACTAAAGTCTGGAGAGATTGATGCGGCCTTCTTCCCCGATCCACACCCGTACTTAGCAGTCTTGGGAGGTTACGGGAAGATAGCCCTGAGCTCCCGCGATATGTGGCCTCGCCACCCGTGCTGCGTTGTGCTGATGAGCGAGGAGCTCATTGCCAAGCACAGGGACTTAGCCGTCAAATTCGTGGCGCTACACATAATAGCCTCCCAGTACGCAATAGACCCTAAGAATAAGGGAGACGTAGTGAGGATACTGATGAAGTACCTCAAAATAGATGAGAGGACTGCCGAGGCTTTTCCGGGCACGACCAACATAAACCCCGACCCCACCGATCGCCTGTGGCTTGATGGCGTGGACGAGATGTGCGAAACGCTCTACGAACTCGGCGTGACTAGAGATGCTCGAGGGAACCCCGTGAGATTGAGTGCTTCCGACATAGTCGACACAACGCTCTACCAAGAAGCGCTAAATATGGTTCCTCAGATAAGGGCGGAGCTGGGACTGGGCTAGATGAGGCTGAAAGACGTCGCTATCGCCTCTGCCTCCCTAACGGCGTTTTTCTCTTTGTGGGAGGCCTGCTACTGGCTGATCGTCAAGAACCCCTTGGTCTTAGCCCCTCCGTCGAAGGTTTTCAAGACCCTCCTCGACCTCTTCACCGGCAATTACGGCCCCTTCTTTATGCCCCTCGACATCCTCTACAGCCTGTTCCACTACGCTCTGGGCTTCGGCACGGCAGTGGTCGTGGGCTTCAGCGTCGGCTTAGTGGCCGGCTTGTTTAGGCTGGCCGATAGACTCTCTTACCCGATAATAGAGCTCGTGAGGCCTATCCCACCAATAGCTTGGATACCCATGGCCATACTCATGCTCGGCCTCACGCACCAAGCAGCTGGCTTCATAATATTCATAGGCGCGGTCTTCCCGATACTGCTCAACACCAAGCACGGCGTCGCGTCGATCGAGCTGAAGTACTTGGAAGCAGCCATGACCTTAGGAGCCACGAAGGGCGCGACGCTGATTAGGAAGGTCGTGATACCGGCGGCGTTGCCGTCGATACTAACCGGGATCAGGGTGGGCTCCGGGGTGGCCTGGATGTGCGTCGTGGCGGCAGAGCTATTTGGGGTGTCTAGGTACGGCCTTGGGTACCAGATACAAATGGCGGAGTTTTATCACTACCCTGACGTGATCATAGCCTATATGCTCGCGATAGGGATGCTGGGCCTCGCCCTCGACGTGTTCTACAGGACCATAGAGAGCAAGGTGCTGGCGTGGAGGGCTGGCCTCGTTGTCTCGTGAGCCCATTTTGAGGGTCAGGGGCCTCAAGAAGGTCTTCGAAGGCTCTCCGCCCGTGGTAGCGGTCGACGGCGTGGACCTCGACGTCTTCGAGGGGGAGTTCCTGTGCATCGTGGGCCCGAGCGGTTGCGGCAAGACGACCCTCCTCAGGATGCTAGCTGGCCTCGAGAGGCCAACCGAGGGGGAGGCCCTCGTAAAGGGGAGGCCCATTGAAGGCCCGGGGCCCGACAGGGTCATGGTATTCCAAGACCACGTGCTGTTCCCGTGGAGGACCGTGCTGGGCAACGTGCTCTTCGGCCTTGAGCTCAAGGGGTTGTCGAGGCGCGAGGCAGTGGAGGAGGCGATGAAGTACATAAAGCTCGTGGGCTTGGAGGGCTTCGAGGGCGCGTACCCCCACGAGCTCTCAGGGGGCATGAGGCAGAGGGCCGCGCTCGCGAGGGCCTTGGCGTGCAACCCCGACGTGCTCTTGATGGACGAGCCCCTGAGCGCGCTCGACGCACAGACGAGGAACTACATGCAGGGAGAGCTCATGAGGATATGGATGGAGACAAAGAAGACTATGGTCATGGTGACGCACAGCGTCGAGGAGGCCTTGTACCTCGGGGACAGAGTCGTGGTGCTAACTGCGAGGCCTGCTAAGGTCAAGAGCGTCGTGGAGGTGGAGCTCGAGAGGCCGAGGGACAGGTTCGCCCCCAAGTTCATAGACCTAAGAGCGAAGATATTAGAGATGTTAAGGGAAGAAGTCGCTAAGACCCTCTCAATGCATATGCTCAGGCCTCATTGAAGGGCGCAAAAGCAGTGCCCCGATCCCACAGGATCATGCGGAAGGACTTACTCGGTAAAGGAGCTGACAAAGAAGGGTATGATCTTGAGTCTGAGCCGTAAAAGAAATTTCCCCCTGTACTTTAGAAGGGGTTCATGGGTGTCTGCAATGTCTTCGAGAGAGTTTCGTAGGCTAGAGCATGTATGGTACAAAATGGAGAATCTGACTGAGAATTTTCTGCTGTCTGGCAGACATGTCTACGTAGTCGCTAAGGAGAACGGCTCCTTCTCTGGTCGTTGGAATGGCATATGGAACCTCCCCATGAAGCTTGCCGACTCAGTACATTTTGGAGTAAGCCTTGATGAAGACGAAATTCTCTGGCTTCACAACTACTGCAAATGTTTCGCTTCCTACGTATCTCATGTGGAACGACTCTATCAACTCCCTAGGGATTCAAGTAAGTGAGTCCATGTTCGTTCCAGAAAAGCACAACGCTGTGTGCTGGCGCTTCTCAATTAGAACTTCAAGTAGCTCAGCTAAGCCTCTCATCTTCATAGCTAACCCGGTCGTTAACCTAATATGGGAAGTTAAGCAGGTCAGTGAGGCTTGGCATGAGCGAAGGCATTTAATGCTCTACGATAGAACGCTCAACCTCGCAATCGCAAGGCATCACAGAAGAACCGGGTGGGTCGCGCTCTTCGGATCGAATCACAAACCTGATGTGGTCTGTCTAGGCGTTGCTGATCTCTTGAGAGTCCCTAAGTCGGACATCTTGCCATCCCGCTCGAGCACTGTTATGGGGGCATGTTATTCGTCTACAAGCTCTCTCCAGCAGAAGCTAACCACTTGGTCTTTGCTTTAGCTGGAGGGGATACGTCTCTAGGATCTTTACTGCAAGAATGCTTAGAGCTTTTATCAAATCATGTGAGGCTTTTTGAGGATACGCGCCTCTCTTTTTTGAAGTACATGTCAGATACTCTTGACGTAGAGGTTGGAATGAGCCTGGTCGATAACGCCTTCTTGAATTCGAAGATCAATTTACAGCTCCTGAAGCACTACCAGCATGGCTATGGACTGGGCTATCTCGCTGGATTGCCTTACTTCCCAATGTATTTTGGGAGAGACGCCGCGTGGACCCTTTTAGGCGTCAACTCTATAGGCGACTTCGAGGCCTCAAAGCACAGCTTAAACTTACTAGCAAGGTATCAAGCTACTGTCGACGGGGAAGACAACTGGCGTGTCCCCTTCTATCGGGGAGAGGTACCCCACGAAATACGGACTGATGGCACCATAATATACTACAGCGTTGATGCAACCCCCCTATTTGTAATAGCCCTCCATGATTACTACAAATGGTCTGGAGACAGGTTGTTCCTCCAATATCTTTACGACAATGTCGTTAAGGCCATGGACTGGTCATGGAGGCAGATAGAGATGGTGATGGGTTAGTAGAGCACGGCCCGGAGGGTTTTCTGCCAGACACTCAATGGATGGACTCATACTATAGAGGAAAATCCGCTGTGGATGTTCAAGCAATTTTCTGCCAAGCTTTCAAGTGCGCGTCGGAGATGGCTGAAGCAATGGGCGACGAAGAGCATTCTAAAAAGTGGATGAGCAGACACGAAGAGCTCAAACGGCTTCTAGTTGAGCGCTACTGGTCTGACGAGCTCAAGTTCTTTTATGACACCATTAGGCCTGATGGAACACCTGATGCTAGCTTAACCATAAACCCCGCGCTTCTGCTCTTCTTCAACTTAGTAGACCCTTCAAAAGCGGCAGAGGTGTTAGAGAAGTTTGAAAGCGATGACTTTTCAACTGGTTGGGGCATACGGACCCGTGCCAAAAGCGACCCCGAATTCGATGGAAAAAGTTATCAAAAAGGTGGTGTATGGCCATTATGCACTGGATGGGTGGCTTCTGCTGAGTTTCTCTATTGGAGGTTTAAGCAAGGTGTGGACAGAGTTCTTGAAATGGCCGAGATGCAGCGCTTTAGCCCACGATACTTCA
>Ga0105158_1000385_pt1 | contig 19332 bp, 10 predicted proteins | sample LHCtaG_FD_81567 | JGI IMG/M metagenome (GOLD analysis project Ga0105158, IMG submission 81567) | Hot spring microbial communities from Little Hot Creek, USA to study Microbial Dark Matter (Phase II) - LHC4sed_matched | ecosystem: Environmental > Aquatic > Thermal springs > Hot (42-90C) >...
AAGTTTAAAAGGTATATGTATAGAAACTACTGGTGAACTTAAAAAAAATGATAAAATTTTGTTGAAATTAACTTTACCAGTTGATGTTTTAGGTGAAGTAGTATGGAGTAAAATTGAAGGACAGATTAAAAAATATGGAATTAAATTTTTAAAATTAGGGTTTATAGACAAACTTTCACTTAAAAAATATATAAAAGCAAGAATTGAAAAAAAATAGACAGTTTTATGTTATGCAAACATTTAAGGTATTTTCTTATTTTTTTATTTTTAACTGAAATAAATGCTCTTCCTCGCACCGGAGGAAGTTATTATAATTATGGAGAAGCACTTCAAAAAGCGATATTCTTTTATAAAATTCAACGTTCTGGTGATTTACCAGATAACTTTCCAGTTATTTGGCGAGCAGATTCTTGTTTAACAGATGGTTCTGATGTTGGATTGGACCTTACAGGAGGATGGTATGATTGTGGTGATGGTGTAAAAGTTGGTCACACAATGGCGTATGCTGCGTCAACATTAGCATGGGCTGTATACGAGTATCGTGAAGCATTTGAAAAATCTGGTCTTTTAAACGATATTCTTGATGAAATTAAATGGGCAACAGATTATTTTATAAAATGTCATCCTTCACCAAACGAATTTTATTATTATGTGGGAAACGAAAACGACCATAGTGTTTGGGTACCACATGAAGTTTTAAGTTTGCTTACAATACGTCCCGCATATAAAGTTGATCCATCCACACCAGGATCTGATGTAGCAGGACTTACTGCTGCAGCGCTTGCAGCAGCATCTATTATTTTTAAACCAACAAATTTACCCTATGCTGAGTTGTGTTTAAAACATGCAAAAGAACTTTTTAATTTTGCTGAGACATATCGTGGTTTTGCACCAAAAGTTGCGTTTTATGGTAGTAGTTCATATTTAGATGATTTAACTTGGGCTGCAATATGGCTTTATCTTGCTACTCAAGAAAAAGAATATTTAGATAAAGCAGAAACATTTATTAACGACCCAAGTTTTTCTCTTACTGGTCATCATACACATTGTTGGGATGATGTAAGATATGGTGCTGTGTTGAAATTGGCTGAACTTACTGGGAAAGCAAAATATGTTAACGCTGTTGAATTTAATTTAGATTGGTGGATGCCAGGTGGAGGTGTACCTTATACTCCAGGAGGAATTGCTTCGTTTGATGGTTGGGGTAATCTTAGATATGTTTGTGCAGCTGCATTTTTAGCATTTAAATGGTCTGACACAAATTTATGTTCTCCTGATAAAAAACAAAAATATCGTAATTTTGCTGAAAGTCAAATAAATTATATTTTAGGTGATAATCCAAATAATATGAGTTATATTGTAGGATTTAGTAGTAAATATCCACAACATCCTCATCATAGAACTGCTCATTGTTCTTGGTTAAGTATGATAGATGTCCCTGCTGAACATACACATATAGCATATGGTTTATTAGTAGGTGGACCTTCAGGTAGTGATAGCTATAGCGATGATGTGACAAGATACCATGAAACAGAAGGTGGGATAGATTACAATGCAGCTTTAGTGGGTTGTTTAGCAAAAATGTATTTACTTTATGGTGGTGAACCCATTCCTAATTTCCCAAGACCTTCTGATTTTACTCCTCCTGAACAAAGAAGGTTGGAGTATTTTGTTCGTGCATGGATTGATTTTGAAAGTGATAATTCAACAGATTTTATTATAAAATTAAACAACAGATCTGCATGGCCACCTACAGTAAAAAATAAACTTTCATGTAGATACTTTTTTGATCTAACAGAATTATTTGAACAAGGATTATCAACAAGTAATATAAGAGTTGAGTTAATTAGTAGTGATGGTGCAAGAATTTCAGGATTGTACCACTGGTGGGGTAATATCTATTTTGTGAAAATAGACTTTAGTGGGATTTCAATTTTCCCAGGGAGATGGGCTGACAGTGAAAAGACAGTGAGGTTTAAAATACAATATCCTTCTGGGAAATGGAATCATGGAAATGATTTTTCATATACAGGTCTTACACCAGTAGATGATACAGCTTGGGATGCGAGATTGTTCACAGCAGCAACTAAATATATTCCTGTATATGATGACGATATATTGCTTTGGGGTGAAGTACCTCCTCGTCCAAATGATACAATACCACCTTCAGTACCTAAAAATTTTAAAGCAGTTGCTGTAAGTCCTAACCAAATAAACTTAACATGGGATAAAAACGAAGAGGATGTGGATGTATATTGTTATAGAATCTATCGTGATGTTGTAAGTAATGTTGTTATAAGTTCTGAAACTTTTGTAGCTGAAGTTAAGACAAGAGAATATAAAGATAAATCTTTAAAAAACGCTACAACTTATTATTATATACTCGTAGCAGTGGATTTCAATGGCAATGTTTCACAACCAGCTAAAGCTTATGCAACTACTTTAAAAGGACCTTCTTCACCAAAAAATCTTGTTGTAGTATCAGCTTCAGCAACAAAAATAGAACTTGATTGGCAAGATAATCCTGAAACAAATGTTGTTAAATATAGAGTGTATAGAAGTACAACACCAGGTGTATCAACAGATTCTTCACAGTTGGTTGCTGAAGTTATAAGAGAAAGCAGTTATACTGATACAAAAAATTTAGTTCCAACAACTACATATTACTATGTTGTTACTGCAGTTGATGATGAAGGATACGAATCAGAACCGTCGAATGAAGTTGTTGCTTATACAAAGATATTAGATACTACACCACCACAAGCACCAACAGGGTTGACTTTTATATCTGTAAGTTTAACAGAAATTTTTGTTGACTGGGACGATAACAAAGAACCAGATATAAGTCATTATGAGATCTATAGAAGTACGACAAGTGGGTTTATACCTAACGAAGAAACTTTTATAGCGAGAATAACAACAAGTTGTTATTCAGATAAAAATTTACAGTTGAATACACTTTATTATTATAGAGTGGTAGCAGTAGATACTAGTGGGAACAGATCAGAACCATCAGTAGAACTTTGTGCATGGCCAATGTTTGAATTCGAGATATGGTATAGAAATGCAGATATCAATAATGATCCTCAATGGATAAAACCATGTATAAAAGTTATAAGTAATTCTGGTGAAGAAACATCATTAGAAAGATTAAAAATCAGATATTGGTTTACTAAAGATGGTGTTGATGTTACTCCTAACAAAATAATTCTTTATACTTGTCAGTTAGAAAATCCATATACTGGTTCATTACATCAATATACAAAATTTAGTTTTCATGATTATGGTCCTGTTACTAATGCAGATTGTTATTTAGAGATAAGTTTTTCTTCAGGAGCACCGAGTTTAAGAGGTGCGGGACAATACGCTTTAATAGAAATTGGTTTAATTAGTGATTTTACAGGAAATATTAACTTCGATGAAACAAACGATTATTCTTGTGGACCTCCATCTAGTTATGTGTTTATTCCTTGGCAAAGAATAACTTTATACAAAGACGATACTCTTATCTGGGGTATAGAACCAGGCGCACCTCTGGTAAGTTTTTATTGGAAACCTACATATCCAAAAGCTGGACAAACTGTACAATTTTTTGATAACTCTGCCGATCCTAATGGTAGTATAGTAGAATGGTTATGGGATTTTGGTGATGGTTCATCTACTTCTACTGAAAAAAATCCAACTCATGTATATCAAACTCCAGGAACTTATAACGTTAAACTTATAGTTACTGACAACGATGGCCAAAAAAGTGAAAAAATTCTTAGTATTAAAATTTTTGCTGAATCAGATGAACCACCCACTTGTGAAATTTTATATCCAAAGAATAATACAATAGTGTCAAGTATTATAACAATTTCTGGTACAGCAAATGATGATTATGGAATTTCGCGAGTTGAATTATATATAGATGATGTTCTTTTTATAAGTTTATCTTTTATTGAAGGTTCTGCAAACGAATCTTCTTTAAAGTTAATAGTAAACAAATATTCTGAAAATATTGTTTTTATCTCAACATATCCATATTATACATTTTTATGGGATCCTGTAAATTCTCCAAGTGGAACACATGTTATAAAAATGTTGGTGTATGATACAATTAATCAAGTTGGTTTTGATCAAAAGGTAGTATTAAAAGATGAACCACCTAAATGTAAAATTTTGTATCCAATAAAGGATGATATTGTGTCGAAAATTGTAACTATATCAGGCACTGCAGTAGATGATTTTTATATAACTAAAGTTGAATTTTATATAAACAATGATTTTTTGATATCTTTTTCATCACCACCATATACAGTTTTGTGGAATACAAGAGATGTTTTAAATGGACAGTATGTTATAAAAATGATAGCGTATGACAGTTTAGAACAATTTTCTGTTGACGAAACAACAGTTACTGTTAATAATAAAGTTAGAAAAAAAGAATTGTTGTCATTAAACAACGATGGTATAAATGACAAATTAGTATTCTATGAAGAAAAAATTAAAAAAGTAGAAATTTATAATATAAAAGGTAAATTAGTAACAACTATAACAAAATTTCCATTTGTATTTGATGGCAAAGATAATTCTGGTAGAAGTTTACCAACCGGTGTTTATATTTATAAAATTGAAAAAATAAACAGTAAGCCTGAATTTGGTACAGTTACTGTAATTAAATAATTTACGATTTTTTTGTTTATTTTGTAGAAGCAAACCTTGGTTTGCTAAAAATGTTGTTTGTCCTGAATGTGAAGATGCAGGTGAAATTACAAAAGAACTGCGACAACATGGGTTGTTTTAGTCCAAAAAAAGTAAGTTTAATTATTTGTAGTTGCAGATTTTAGCCTGCGTGATTAATTCCGTCCAAAAAATTTTATATTTAATTTTTTTGTCCACACAAATTATAGAGTTGTTCATAAATATCATAAAAAGTTAACAGTACTTAATTCATAGGGAGGATAAAAAAAGATGAAAAAAAGAAGTTTTAGTTTATTATTTATTTTTTTAGTATCAAACTTATTTTCTGCACCAATCCCAGGAGCCCCTACTATAAGATTAAACCAAGCAGGATATCTACCAGAAGATAATTACAAAACAGCAGTTGTTTCTGGGCTAACTGGGAGTTTTGAAGTTAGAGATTATAATACTGAGGAAGTTGTCTATAATGGGAATCTTACTCTACTTGGGACAGATTCTACAACTGGTGAAACATTATATCTTGCTGATTTTTCATCTGTGAATCGTGAAGGGATATATTATATCAAAGTAGGTAATGAAAGATCTTATAAGTTTGAAATAAGGAGAGATTTGTATAATAAGGTTTTATATTATGTATTAAGAGTTTATGGAGCAAACAGATGTGGTCCTTATGATTCTTGGATTCATCAGCCATGCCATACTAAAGATGGTTTGATAAGAGGACAAGGTAAAGAAGGGACACTTGCTGGCGGTTGGCATGATTGTGGTGACCATGTAAAATTTGGTCATACAGTGTTTTATGCTGCATGTGCATTGTTATTTGCATATAACGCATGGCCTGATAGATTTGGAGATGTCTATGGTATGAGTTATGATGGAACATATTATAATCCAAAACCAGATGGTATTCCTGATGTGTTAAATGAAGTAAAAGTTGTAACTGATTATTTACTTAATTTATACAATGCTTCAGTAGAAGATGGACTTATTCAACAAAACAAATTATATTACCAAGTAGGCGATGGTGATGATGACCATACATGGTGGCATAAACCAGAGTATCAAGACAATTTTTCTCAATCTCGTGGTGGTCAACCAAGAGAAGCTTGGTCTGATATTGGTTCAGATTTAGCAGGAAGGTTTTCTGCTGCTTTAGCAATGATGGCTACTGCTTATTATAAGTTTGATATAGAATATGCAAATAGATGTTTGGAAGCTGCTAAAGTTGTTTATAATATAGCAAAAAATTTGTATGGTGTTAGTGGTAGGAATTCTGGTGGGAAAGGATATTACCAATCTGATACAAGAGCAGATGATGACATGGCATTAGCAGCAGTTGAACTTTATAAAGCAACAGGTGATCCTTATTATCTTCAAGAAGCACAATACTGGATGGCAAAAGAAGGAAAATGACAATTTTGTTCTTATTATGTTTTAAGTTTTCCAAATGTTTTTGCATTTGTTTTATATGATTACTATCCTTATGCATCAACTGTAGATAATGCACCAAGCGAAGTTGATACAAAAATTGTTACAAAAGATGAATGTTTGGAATGGTTAGAACGAGATGTGTTTCAGTCAGCACCACAACCTGATATTTATGGGAGAAAATGGGACTATGGTTGGGGAACTTGTAGGTATATGATGGGTGTTGCAGCAACTGCGTGTATGGCATATGATCTTTCTTTAAAAAGAGGGCAACCTAATAATAATTCATTAAAAGTTGCAAAAGATCAAATTAACTGGGTTTTTGGTAGAAATCAGTTTGGTATGAGTTTTATAATTGGCAATCAACAAGATGGTTGGCTTACACGATATCCTCAACATCCTCACCACAGAGCTGCAAATCCTGATGGAGAAAATGTCCCAGAGTTACCTTCTTATACTGCTACTGAACTTACTGGCGCAACAATAGGTGGTCCTAAAGCACATACAGATTTTTCTGACAGATGGGATGATTATGTTGCAACAGAAACTGGAGTTGATTATTGGGCTGGGACTTTGATTACAGCTGCTTATTTTGCAAAACCTGTTTCAGAAATTATAGATACACCACCAACTGTAATGTTTTCTACACCTACCGCAAATTCAATTGTTTCTGGAGTTGTTAATATTAAAGTTTTATCTTCTGATGATAAAGGAGTAACAAAAATTGAGTTGTATATTAACAATCAAAAAGTAGATGAAAAGCAAAATCAATCTGTGCTTAATTATAGCTGGGATACAACAAATTATCCAAATGGAATTTATCAACTTAAAGCAATAGTTTACGATACAGCAAACCAATCTTCAGAAAAACAAATTAGTGTCATAGTGAGTAATACAGGAGGAAGTGGAGGTGGTAATGAACAACCACCACAACAAACTGACTATCCACCAGTCGTAACATTTAATCTTGTTTCAGGTTCAACAGTATCAGGAACTGTTGAAGTAGTTGTAGATGTTAGTGATGATGTAGGAATTAGTAGTGTAATTTTTTATATTAACAATAATGTTGTGAACACATATAATTCATCTTTTAGGTATTATTTTAACACAACACAATATCCGAACGGTCCTGTTAATTTAAAAGTTATTGCATATGATACTTTAAACCAGTCAACTACACAACAGATTTTGATTTATATTAACAATGTAGTTGGTGATGAACCTCCACAAGTGCAAATTTTAACACCAAATAATAACGAAGTTGTCTCAGGTGTTATATCTATAAACTATACATATAGTGATGATAACCAAGTAATAAAACTTGAACTTTATCTAAACAATACTTATATTAGTGATCTTCCTTTAGGTTCGACATATTATGAATTATCCACAGAAATGTTTTCTGATGGTGATTATTTTTTAAAAATTGTTGTGTATGACAATGTTGGTCAAACAGGGATGAGTTCTGTGTTGATTAAAATAAACAATAATGTTCAGCTACCAATACAAACTCAAAAAGAAAAAAAACATTTTGTTTTAGTATCGTCAATAGATTCTTCAAATAATGAAGTGAACTTAGAGTATTATTTCAACAACATAAAATCAGTAGAAATTTTTAATAGTTCAGGTAAGTCGATAAAAAATATAAATTCTAATCCTTATAAAATAAATTACAAACTTTTAGACAAACCAGGGTTTTATTTGTGTAAGATATTAGATTCTTCAGGTAAAGTATATTATTGTACAATAACATATATAAAATAAAAAATAAAAACTTGCCAGTTACTATCAACCTTTGTAGAAAAATATTATTTTTGTAATTTTGTGATTTTTTATTTATTTTTGTATTCAAGTTGTTGTTTAACTTTCCTTCTTGGTAAGTTTGGTTTAAAAAAGCTGCTTGTATCTCAAATAAGTTTTAGTTGTTGATAAATATTTATGAGTTTTGTAATTAAAAGATATAGGGGTTTTTGTTTTTAGGTTTTTTTATTATAAACGATCTGTAGATTCATAGATTATCTAACAAAATTTAACAATTGAGGAGGTATTATTTATGAAATTTAGGAAACTTGGTAAAACAAATTTAGATGTTTCAGTTTTATGTTATGGTACAGCGTTTTGGGGTGGAAGAACTTCTGAAGAAGAAGCAAAAAAAATTTTTTATTATTGTATTGAACAAGGAGTAAATTTTTTTGATACAGCAGAAGTTTATGGTTCATATTTAGGTCAAGCAGAAGAAATTTTAGGTAAATTTTTAAAAGAAAGTAAATTGAGAAATAAACTTATAATTTCTTCAAAAGTTCACGGATATAGAGATGGAAGATATCAATCAAGAAAAGAAATTTTAGAGTGTATTAATGCTTCATTAAAAAGGTTAAACACAGATTATTTAGATATATATTTTCTTCACTGGCCTGACCCTTTCACACCTATAGAAGAGATATTACAAACAATGGATGAACTTGTGAAATCTGGTAAGGTGAGGTTTATTGGAATGTCAAATTATCAGTCATGGGAAATTTATGAAGTTATACAAATATGTAAAGAAAAAAATTTTTCTTTACCTGCTGTATTACAAGAAATTTTTAATTTAGTAGATTTTGATGTAAGTATAGAAAAATATAATCTTGCAAAAAAATTTAATTTAGGTTATATGGCATATAGTCCTTTAGCATCAGGTTTCCTTACAGGGAAATATAAAAAAGATCAACCTGTTCCTGAAAACACCCGTGGTAGTTTGCTTTCAGATTGGGAAAAAAAGAGATGGTTGTTTAGATTCACAGATTATGGATGGAAAATTTTAAGTAAGGTTGAAGAATTGGCAAAAAAATATAATGTTTCTGTATCACAATTTTCACTTGCTACAATTTTATGTTTTGAAGATGTATCCTGTGTTATAGATGGTTCAAGGACTGTTGAACAGATTAAAGAAAACATAAAATTTTTGGATGTAAAGATAGAAAAAAAAGATTTTGAAGAATTGTTGGATTTATGTTATTTTTTGAAAAAAGAATAAATTTTTTGTTATGTTAAAAGTTTTTTAATTTTTAAGTTCAGGTTTATTTTGAAAGGTTTTATTATTAACTAAAAATAATGTTCTTTGAGATACAAAAATTTATAATTTTGTAGTTGCAGACCTTGTCTGCTAAAATTAAGCAAAAGCAAGCTTTGCAACTACAATATTAATTTATTTTGTAGTCGCAAACCTTGGTTTGCTAAAAATGTTGTTTATCCTGAATGTGAAGATGCAGGTGAAATTACAAAAGAAAAGCAACACCATGGTTGTTGCAGTCTAAAATGTAAATTTAATTTTTGGCAGTTGCTTCAGTCAGCGTAATTCCACCAACATGAATCTTATTTTTAATTTTTTGTCTATATTTTTCATAAATCTCATAAAAAAGTTAACGGTACTTTTTTCAAATGGAGGTGATTTAAAAATGAATTATAAACAAACAAATAAAAAACAATTAGCTACTATAACATTTTATCTATTAATTTTTGTTTCATTATTATATTCTCAGACATTTTATTTTTACTTGCCATGGGATGATTATACTTCAAACGCTACAGATTTAAGTTATTTAAATCATAAACCTGCTGGGAAATATGGGTTTGTAAGTGTAGGTAATGATGGACATTTTTATGTGGGTAGTCAAAGAATAAAATTTTTAGGTGTAGATATTACAGCAGCATCATGTTTTCCTCAGAAAACACAAGCAGAAGTAATTGCGAAACGTCTTGCAAAATTTGGTATTAATGTAGTTCGTCTACATTTTTTAGACAATATGTGGGGATTTTCTGTTTTTGGTTATCCAGGTAGTTATAACAACACACGAAGTTTTAATTCAGAAGCACTTGACAGGTTAGATTATTTTATTGCAAAACTTAAAGAAAACGGTGTTTATGTTAATATAAATCTTTTAGTAGGACGAAATTTTATGCCAGGAGATGGATTACCTACTTCTATAAATAATCTTGATTGGAAACAAAAACAAGTTCCTGCAATGTTTTATCAAACAATGATAGATCTACAAAAAGAATATGCTACAAATTTACTTACAAGATTAAATCCATATACATCTACATATTATAATAACGAGCCAGCAATAGCGTTCGTAGAGATTATTAATGAACATGGTCTTGTACAAGGTTGGCTTGATGGAACCATGGATATCTTGCCACAGGAATTTGCTGAAGATTTAAGAACAAAATGGAATAACTGGCTTGTAAATAAATATCAAACACATAATAATCTTTTATCTTCAGGATGGGCAATTGATGAACCGTTAGGACCAGAAATTTTAAAAAATACAGATTTTTCTCAGGGGTTCCAATACTGGGGACAAGAAGTACATGATGTTGCAAAAGCATCGTTTACAATTGTATCAGGTGGAGGTTATGGGGGTTCAAACGCAGTTAAAATTGTTATAGAAAACACATCACAAACATCCTGGCATGTTCAATTTAAGCAATCAAATTTAGTTGTTTTTTCTACAAATGTTTATACATTAAGTTTTTATGCAAAAGCTGATAGAAATATCTCAATAAATGTTCAGCTTGGTATGGACCATGATCCATGGACAATTTTAGGGTTTGACCAACTTATAAATCTTACCACATATTATCAGTATTTTACTTTTACACTTATGCCTTCAGGAAATGATAATAACGCACGAATATGTTTCACAAATATGTGTAAAGAGTTAGCAACATATTATTTTAGTAATATATCTTTTAAGAAAGGTGGTAGTATAGGTCTTTTAGAAGGTGAAAATTTAGACCAAAAAACAATGCAAATTGTTAAATATTCAGAACGTAATAAAAGAACAAAAATTGCTCAAACAGACTGGGTTGAGTTTCTTTATGGGTTAGAAGAAGACTATTATAATACTATGTATAATCATATAAAAAATGATATTGGGTTTAAAGGAGCGATATGTGGTACTACAGTAGGATTAACATCAATGCCTAATATTCAATCAAAACTTGATTTTGTTGATACACATTCTTATTGGTACCATCCAGTTTTTCCTGGTACTGCTTGGGATATGAATAACTGGTATGTAACAAATGCTACATTAGTAAAATCTTTAAATGGTGGTACAATGTCGGAGATTGCAATGAAAAGAGTTTATGGAAAACCATTCACTATAAGTGAGTATAATCATCCTGCACCAAATACATTTTCTTCAGAAGCGTTTATATTTTTATCAGCATATGCTGCGTATCATGATTGGGATGCTATTTATGGGTATACTTATTTAGATGGTAGAACATCATTTGATAATAGGAGAATAGAAGGGTTTTTTGATTTGAATCAACATCCTACAAAGTTTTTAACTTTTATTCCAGCAGCATTAATTTATAGACGAGGAGATGTTTCAGCAAGTCAAGATGATTTTGTTTGTGTAGGGATAACAAAATCTGATGAAATTGCACAATCTTTGAATACATGGGCCTGGAGGTTAATTCAAGCTGATGATAAAGGTTTAGACAGGAGGATATCTTTATTGAAAAAAACAGCAGTAATAATAGAAAATGGTCCAATACCTTCCCGATATTACACACCTAATGATATATCGTTGCCATCAAACAATAAATATGTTTCTGATACAAACGAACTTGAATGGGATACAGCAAACGGTATATTTAAAGTAGATACAACAAGAACAAAAGTAGTGTTAGGATATATAGGTAATAAAACCTTTAGTTTTTCTGAAGGGATAGAGATCCAACCTAAGAATAGTTTACAAAATGGTTGGTCTAATATTACTTTGTCTTTGTTAGATGAGAACAATAGTTTTGAAAGTTTAAAAAATAATACAAAATCAGCGAAGTTGTTGTTGACAGCAACAGGTTGTTGTGGTAATCCAGGGATGAATTGGAGGATCTATCCAAACACTCCAACATCTTTTCCACCTCCTGCTGATGTTAACATAACGGTAGGTAATCAATGGGGTAATGCACCATCTTTTGTTGAAGGAATAAATGCAGATATTGTTTTACCATATCCTAAGAATCGTGTTAAAGTTTACGCACTTGATAACAAAGGTGAAAGAATAGGGTTAGTTGAAACACAACAATTGTCAACAACATCCACTAAGTTTGCTATATCTTATAATTATCAAACATTATGGTATGAAATAGAGATATCATCTACTGAATCACAAGTTGATTATCCACCTAATGTAGAATTTGTACAACCACAAAATGGTGCCGTGGTTTCGTCATCTATTACAATTACAGCACAAGCGACTGATGATTTAGGTATTACAAAAGTTGAGTTTTATTTAAACACAACATTACTACACACAGATTATACTTCGCCATATAGTTTTGTATGGTATTCTACAAATGTAGCAAATGGTGATTATTATTTAAGAGCAGTAGCTTATGATACTTCTGGACAAACATCTACTGCTACAATAACTATTGCTGTAAGAAACAAAGTTTATCCTCTTTATGTAAATGTTGTTCCTACAAATAGTGGCTATGTAGAAAAACAACCTGATAAAAGTTATTATTTAGAAAATGAACAGGTTATACTTAGTGCTTATCCAAATAGTGGATATAAGTTTGTTGTATGGAGTGGCGATGTTTCTTCAACAAGTTCTACAGTTGTTATAGTTATGAATTCTACAAAAACTGTAGTTGCAAATTTTGAACAAATATCCCAACCTTTAGACTATCCACCTACTATATATATAAACATTCCTGAACAAGCAAATCTCAGCGGTAGTGTAGAAATATATTTCAGAATTTCAGATGATAACAAAGTTATAAAATATATTTTATATTTAAACGAGGTAGTATTAAGTAGTAAGACATACGATACTTCATTTATTGAAAACACTTTTATTTTAGATACTACTTTATATCCAAATGGTAATTATCAAATTAAGATAATAGCTTATGATGATAAAAACCAAATTTCACAATTGACAAGAAGTATAAATATTTATAACATTGTTGGAGAACAACCTCCTTCTGTAACACTTATTGGAGTAGAAGATGATGAAGAAATAAGTCAAAAAAGAGAAATTAGTGTATCAATTAATTCAAATAGGGAAATATCTAAAATAGAGTATTATTTAGGTGATGCTTTAATATATACAACAACTACTACACAAAATACCAGTTTTATCTTAGATCCACAAAATTTTGCTGAAGGTGAGTATTTATTAATGGTTATAGTTTATGATTCTTTGAATCTTACAGGTATAAATACAAAGAATATCAAAATAAAACATGAGACTACACAAACTCAACAGGAATTAAAAAAACCTTTAGAAACATATGTTCTATCTTTAAACGAAGATGAAAAAAACAAAGTTATCTCTTTCTTAAATATTGAGAATATATACAAAGTGGAAATATTTAATTCGAAAGGTAAAAAGATAAAAGAAATAAATTCTTCGCCGTTTGAATGGGATGGTAAAGATGAAAAAAACGAATTTGTATCTCAGGGTATCTATTTTATTAAAATAACTTTAACAACTTCAGAAAAATATTTTTCAAAAGTTGTGGTTGTAAAATAAATTGTATATGAAAATATTTTAAACTTCAACTGTCATTTAAATAACTTTTCCACAAAAATAGCAAAAAAATACATTGAAAGTTAATTATGCTTTTTGTATTTTGTTGATAAAAGTAAAAAAACAACAGTGAAAATTTGTTTGTCTTGTCTAAAGAAATAAAGTTTATGTATGACTAAAAAATATGCTTGGGTTGAAGAAGATAAATTTGTAATTGAAGACTACAACAATTTTAAACCTTTTGCAAGTTTCCTACCTTCAATAGCAGGTTTTTGGGGAAAACCTCTTTGGGTTTTTTATGTAAACCGAGGACAAGCAATCACATCTTTTGGTAGTAAAGATAAAAATGGTGCGATATTAGAATTTGTTGCTGCGAACAAAGCTTTGAGATTAGTTTCTATTCAAGGATTTAGAACTTTTTTAAAAATTTATGAAAAATTTTATGAACCTTTCCAAAACAAAATTTTAGAAAAAAATAATAAAATCATCCAAAGGATGTATATAACTTTACATACTTTAAAACTTCTTGAAATAAATGAAGAATTAGGACTTGAATTTGAAATAGAGTATTTTACACTTCCCAATGAAACATTCCCTGCTTTAATGAGAATACTTCATATAAAAAATATATCAATTAGTCCAATACAAATAGAATGCCTTGATGGTTTACCTATAATAATTCCTTATGGATTAAATGATTTTATGTTAAAAAATATATCTCGTCTTGCAGAAGGATGGTACAGTGGTGTGTTTTTTGAAACAAATAATTCTGTACCAATATATAAACTTGCAGTTGAACCAGTAGATAGGCCTGAAGTTATACCTGTTGAAGGATGCAATTTTTATTACGGATTTTTAGATGATAAAAAAAATAATGTAGAATATATAGTTGACCCTGATGTTATTTTTGGTCCATTTAAAGATTATACTATTCCTGTTAATTTTATAAACAGTAAGAATTTTAAAAATAATCCTTTGATGCTTTCAAAAAATAAAACACCATGTGGATTCGGACATTTTAGAGTTTATTTACAACCACAACAACATATAGAATATTATTCCATAGTAGGTAATCTTCAAAAAGTAAAATTTTTAAATAGTGTTATAAAAAAAATTTCTTCAAAAGAATACTTCTATCAAAAGAAAAAAGAAAACGAAGAAATAATAAAACATATAACTGATAAAATTTATACAAAATCTGGTTTAGCAGAATTTGATGGTTATTGTAGACAAACATTTTTAGATAACATTCTTCGTGGAGGCTTCCCGATTGTCTTAGGTAAAAATGGATATAAAAAAATATACTATATTTATTCAAGAGTGCATGGTGATATGGAGAGAGAATATAACGATTTTGTGATTATGCCAGAATATTTTTCTCAGGGGAACGGTCATTATAGAGATGTTGCACAAAACAGACGTTGTGATGTTTTTTTTGAACCACAAATAAAAGACGAATCATTGATGTATTTTATGAATTTGATACAGTTGGATGGATATAATCCAATGTTGTTGATGGGTTCAAGGTTTAAGATAAAAAATAAAAATAAGTTTTTGAAAATTTTTGATAAAGGTTATAAAGAAAAAATAAAAAAATTTATCTTCATAAATTTTTAGATATTTTAATGCAATATAGCGGAAAAGTTAATCATGTTTTTCCTCATACAGGATATTGGTCTGATCATTGGCATTATAATATTGACTTAATAGAAAGCTTTTTAAGTGTTTACCCGGAAGAGTTAAATAATTTGTTATTCAACAAAAAAGTTTTTACATTTTATGATAATCCAATGGTCGTTATGCCAAGAAAAGAAAAATATGTTTTGTTTCATAATAAACCATGCTGTATATCTACACCCAGAAAAAATAAGAATTATAGAAAAAAGAAAAGAAGATAAATATATTGTGAGGGCAAAATATGGAAAAGGAAAGATTTATAAAACAACCCTTATTGCCAAATTACTTTGTTTAATAGCAAACAAATATGCTCTGTTAGATCCAGAAGGTATAGGTATAGAAATGGAAGCAGACAGACCTAACTGGTGTGATGCATTAAACGGTCTTCCTGGACTTTTTGGTTCTTCTACTTGTGAAACTTTAGAATTGAAACGTTTGATAAAACTTATTTTAAGATGGTTTGATCAACTTAAAATCGACGATAATAAAAAAATAAAAATTGCTAAAGAAGTCTATGATTTACTTAGAGGTTTAGAAAAAATTACAAAATTGTACTATAATAACAATTTTAAACTTTGGGATGAAAGACATAATTTAATTGAGGAGTATAGGGAAAAAACAATTTTTGGTATTTCTGGCGAAGAAAAAGATATTTCTATTATAGAAATAAAAGAAATTCTAAATTTATTTTTACAAAAAATTGAAGAAGGAATAAATAAAGCGATAGATAAAAAACAGGTATTATTTTTTCTTACTTTATAAACGAAGTTGTAAAATATAAAATTTTGAAAGATGATAAAGGTAATGTTAAGAAAAATTATAAAGGATATACTTGTATTTTTCCACTAAAATTTGCATGTAGACCTCTGCCATACTTCCTTGAAGGAACGGTACATTATCTCAGAGTTATAGAAGATAAAGAACAAGCAAAAAAAATTCACTCAGAAATTTTAAATTCAGAACTGTATGATAAAAAACTTAAGATGCTTAAAATTAATGCTCCATTGAAAAATATTTCTTTAGATGTTGGTAGAATAACAGTTTTTCCTCGTGGTTGGCTTGAGAATGAATCTATTTGGATGCATATGGAGTATAAATATTTATTAGAACTTTTAAGAAATGGTCTTGTAAAAGAGTTTTGGAAGATGTCAAAAGATGTCTTGGTACCGTTTATGGACCCTCAGGTTTATGGAAGAAGTATTTTTGAAAATTCATCGTTCATTGTAAGTAGTGCACATTCAGAAGAAAATCTTCATGGTCAGGGTTATGTAGGGCGACTTTCAGGAACTACAGCAGAATTTATTTCAATTTGGCTTGGAATAACTTGTGGTTTTAAACCGTTTTATGTTGAAGATAACAAACTTTTTTTAAAATTTTCTCCACAAATACCATTTTGGTTATTCTCAGAAGATGGTATATTTGAGTTTAAATTCTTAGGTAATACAAAAATCGTTTATCTGAACAAATTGAGAAAAGATACGTTTGGTAAAAATGCAGCAAAAATTTATAAGATTGTATTGATATATAATAATAGAAAAGTTGAAATTAAAGGAGAGTTAATTCCACCGGAATATTCATACGATGTTCGCGATGGCAAAGTGAAAGAAATTATATGCGAGTTAGAATAAGTTTATAAGTGCATAATGTGAATCCTATATAATCGAAATTTTAAATAAAATATTTTACTTTCTAAAAAGTTAACAGTACTTTCAAGAAAAGGGGATAAAAAAAATGAATAATAAAAAAAGAGTAAAAACCAGTGTAGGTTTATGGGGTTTTAGTTCTTTAGTGACGAGGTTTATGCCTGCTGGATATCACCAGGAAGTTGTTGAAGAAAGTATGGAGAAACGGGTAGAACGTGCAGTTAGAGGGTTAGATGTTTTAATAGACGATAAAATCTTTTGTGATATATGATAAATGGATAAAATGTTAAAATAAACATGAGTAGACAACATCTGATAATTAATAACAGTGAACTTTAGTAAGTAATTATTTTCTGTGTTTAGCTACGGATTAAAAACTTAACTATGAAATGTAAACTGTTTTATATTTACTTATTTACACATTTACAGATTTACTTGCTTACTGCTTTTCTTTATCCATTGTTTGAAGAAAAAGATATTTTTGCAAACACTGCTGCTCTTTGTAATACTGCTGCAGCTGCTGATGATAATGTTGTTTCGGTATATTACAATCCAGCTGGTATTTTCAAGATACCGAAAATGAGTTTTTATTTCACAAATACAAAACTTTATGGTATTGATGAACTACTAAGTAACACGATATGTTTTTCAGCAGATGTAAAACATTTAGGTAAAATAGGGCTATTATATAATATCTTTGGTTTTGATTTATATAAAGAGAACTTATTAAAATTTGCTTATGCAAATAGTATTAAAGAAAGAGTATCGTTTGGTATTGGAGTTAACTCTTTATCAGTTGATATAAAGAAGACAGATATAGAGAAATATGGTTCTAAAAGTTTTGGAAGTATTGATTTAGGTGTATTAGCAGAGCTAACCAAAAAAATCAATTTAGGTTTTTATATAAAAAATGTTGATATACCAAAAATTGCTGATGATGAATATGTCCCGCAGGTACTTGTTGTAGGAACAAAAATTATGCCTATAAAAGATATCTCAACATATATTGATGTTGTTAAAAAAACAGAACAGGATGTTTTTTCAAGAATTGCAGAAGAAATTAAACTTAATATAGTAGATAATTTGATAACAATTTTTCGTTGTGGTGTTGAAACAACAACAAAGGATAAACCTGCAAAATATGCAGTTGGGTTTGGTTTAGGATATAAAACAAAATCTTCAGAAATTATAGTTGATTATTCTTATCTTTTATCTACAGTTTTAGGTGAACAACATATTTTTTCTTTAAACATAAATTTTGGGAAAAAAGAAAGAGTGTTTTTTGAAGAAGAAGTTGTTAGTAGACCTAAAAAGAAGAAAACTGTTGAAGTTAAAGAACAAGAAATATCAATACCAAGAAAACGAAAAACAGAATTACCATCTAAACCAATAAATATAAACACTGCAACTGTTGAAGAACTTACACAACTGCCTGGTATTGGTCCATCAACTGCACAAAAAATTGTTGAATATAGACAACAAATTGGTAGGTTTACATCTATAGAACAACTGCTTGAAATACCACGTATTGGCACACTTACATTAGAAAGAATTAAACCATATATAACAGTTGGTGAAGAGGAAAAACATCCTGAAATTAAAAAAGAAGTACAAGAAGTAGAAAAGAAAGAAATAAAAGAAGAAAAACAACCTATTGCTTTACCAGTTCAACCAACGTCTTTGCCTGAAAAAGAAGAAATAAAAGAAGAAAAACAAAAGTTTAATTTGAACACTGTTACAGAAGAAGAACTACTTAATTTAGGTTTTTCACAAACTGCTGCAAAAAATGTTATAAGATACAGAACAAAAGTTGGTGGGTTTAAATCAGTTGATGAGTTGTATAAAATACCGTATGTTAAACCTGTAGTAGTTGATAAAGTTAAAGAAAAACTTTATGTTGAATAATTTTTATGATAATACTTTTGTTTATACTTTTGTTTTTTTGTTACAATAATGTTTTTTGTCAACAACAAGAATACGAAGTTTTATCTTCAACAATTACAGAAGAAGAGTTTACTACTGAAGAAGAACAACAATTAGAAGAGTTGTATCAAGAAATTGATAAAACTGAACAAGAAACTGTTTCAACTTCTGTTGAAGAAGATGCACATTTGTATCAAGAAGAAGACGGGTTTTTAGAATCGTTGTTACAAAATCCGTTAGACCTTAACACTGCAACATATCTCCAACTTAAATCTCTTCCTGGGATAACTGCTGAATTAGCACGGAAAATTATCCGTCAAAGAAGAACTAAACCATTCCAAACAAAATCTGAACTTAAAAAAATTGTTGGTGACGATGTTTATAAAAGAATATCGTTATATGTCACAGTGTATAAAGTTAAACAACCAGCACAACTTAAAGGA
>Ga0105158_1000388_pt1 | contig 19251 bp, 19 predicted proteins | sample LHCtaG_FD_81567 | JGI IMG/M metagenome (GOLD analysis project Ga0105158, IMG submission 81567) | Hot spring microbial communities from Little Hot Creek, USA to study Microbial Dark Matter (Phase II) - LHC4sed_matched | ecosystem: Environmental > Aquatic > Thermal springs > Hot (42-90C) >...
GAAAGAAATGGTGTAAAAGTTTTTGAAGGTGAAGCATTTTTAAAGTCTGAGAAAAATGTTGTTGTGAAGAGTGCTAGCGATACCATTGAACTCTTTGCAGAAAATATTGTTGTAGCCACAGGTTCAACACCAGTCCAGCTACCTGGCGTACCATTTGATGGAAAATTTGTGCTTTCTTCAAAGGACATGTTTAGTCTGGAAAGTTTACCAAATAGTATTCTCATTGTCGGAGGTGGTGCGATTGGTCTAGAATTTGCTTCAGCATTATCTAAGTTAGGTGTACAAGTCTATTTGGTTGAAATGATGGAACAGCTTCTTCCAGGGTTCGATAAGGATGTTGCAAGAATCCTTAGCCGTGCACTTTCAAGGCTTGGTGTAAAAATATACACTAGTACACTACTATCAAATTACCGTATCCTGGACGGGTCACTTGAAGTAAGAGTTAGTGGACCAGGTAGAGAAGAAACTTTTAGAGTTGAAAAGGTTCTCGTAGCAGCCGGAAGGAAACCTACCACATTAAGTGGCTTAACTGAAGCCGGGGTAGTATTGGATTCTAAAGGCCACATCATAGTTGACAAGATGATGAAATCAAGTGCTCCTAACATTTTCGCTGCAGGAGATGTTGCTGGCCTACCATATCTTGCTCACAAGGCCTTTAAACAGGGTCTTATTGTTGCTGAAAATTTGGCTGGAAAAAATGTTCTATACAATTTTAGGGCTGTCCCAAACGTGGTTTTCTCTGAACCTGAAGTCGTTTCTGTAGGTTTAAGTGAGGATGAAGCTAGGAAAAATGGTTTAGAAGTGTTGGTTGGACGTTTTCCAATGCAGGCTTCAGGCAGAGCTCTCACTGAAGCTTCCCCAGAAGGTTTTGTTAAAGTTGTAGTTGAAAAGAATAGTTTGAAGGTTGTTGGTGTTCAGATTGTTGGCGCCAACGTTTCCGAACTTGCTGGAGAAGCAAGTTTAGCTGTTGAATTAGGTTTAAATGTTAGAGAATTGGCTTCAACAATGCATCCTCATCCAACACTGTCTGAAACGCTAATGGAGGCTGCAGAAGATTCTCTAGGTGAATCTGTTCACGTATTTAAGCGAAGGATCTAAGCTTATTTACAACTTCTATAAAATCCAGTTCCGGCTCTATACGCGCTCTAATACCAATCCTGTTCTGTAAACAGTTGTAAATGTGTTTTTCAATAATATTTGCTCCCACACCAAAAAGCATGTGCAGTCCATCATGAAAGTTTTTTAGATTTGATGGAATATCGTCCTTTTGTAGCCCATACTCTCTCTCCATAAAATAGTATACTGCCTCCTTTGCTTTATTACCCAAAATGGATAAAGCTTCATCTATAGCGTCCATTACGACCTTATCAGCCTTATCCACCATCTTATCACAACACCATAATGTTAACGTGCTTATTATATTTTTTCCAATCTAAATCCTAAGTTTAGCTAAAGTGTGCTAAAAGCGCCTGCATGCCCTTAGGTGTAAGAAATATTCTGCCATCAGAGAGTTCCATAATGTAACCCTTCTCTTTAAAAAATTCAAGCTTATTTATTTTTGAAATAATATTATCCTTTGGTACAGCATTCCTCTCTGATGTAGCATTATAAGAGAACATTAGCTCCTCAAGAAGCCTATATTCTTTCTCATCAAATTCGCTTGACATTTTTGTCCAAGAAAATATGGTCACCCCTGTTTATAACCTTTATCCTTTAACATGCCCTTCTACAGGAAGTCTAATAGTGAATTTGGTTCCACGGCCAACTTTGCTTTCAACAAAAATGTGCCCTCCATGTAATTCAACAAATCTCTTGCATATTGCGAGGCCAAGTCCTGTACCCCTCTCTTTTGTAGTAAAGAAAGGCTTAAAGAGTCGCCCAAGATTCTCTTCTGCTATACCCACTCCAGTATCCTCTACACTTAAAACTATCTCCTCATCCTCTATTCTTGCGCTAATAAAGATGTTGCCTCCATTTGGTAGTGCATCTATGGCATTAGATATCAGATTTGAAAGCACCCTTCTCATCATTAATGGGTCGATTTGCAGTTTTGGAAAACCTTCTTGAATCGAAACCTCTACTTTAATGTCCTCTGGAATTATAAATGTTGTAAGAATCTCGTCAACAAGTTTTTTAAAATCTATTTCAATATATTCTGGCTTCATACTTCTCGCATAATCTTTGAAATCTGAAACCATCTTATTCATGTACTCTACCTGCTCGTTTATTGAATCTAAAATTTCCTTAAAGCCCCCCTTTTCATAAGATGGTATTGGTAAGGGTTTAAGTTTCTCCTTCAAAAGAAACGTCTTATACAATATAACCTGTAATGGTGAACGTAGGTCGTGTACAATCATTGAAACAACTTCCCCTATAGCTGCAAGTCTTTCAGCCTCTAAAAGCGCTCGAGTCTTCTCTTCAACAATCTTTTCAAGCCTCTCATTATATTCTTTCAACATGTCCTGCATACGTTTAATTTCAGTAATGTCTCTTGAAATTCCAACTATTCCCACAACCTTTCCTGTCCTATCTATAATAGGCATCTTTGTTGCAGTAACCCAACGCACCCTACCATCCTTTCCCACAACCCTTTCAACCTTATTTATTATAGGCTTACCCTCCCTTATTATACATTGTTCATCTTCGAACGCCTCCCTAGCAAACTCTTCACTATAGAAGTCAAAGTCAGTTTTGCCAACTGCTTCAGCCGGATCCTTTAAACCCATTCTTTCAGCATGCGCTCTATTAACTTTCGTGAAACGGGACTGTGTGTCCTTAAAGTATATTGCATCTGGAACAGCCTCCATTAAAATATTCAAAAACTCTTTTTCGCGATAAAGTTCTCTCTCAAGTCTCCTACGTTCTGTTACATCTACTACTGTAACAATAATCTGAAGTATGTTCCCTTCACGATCTTTAAAGGTGTTCGCGTAAATTTCTGCCTCAAAATTTTCTCCTTCTCTTTTTAAAATGAAAGTTTCTGAAGTTGGCTTATCCATCTTTACAAGCATTTCCATGCTTGGCATAACCCTCTCTTTCTCATCTTCATGGAAAAATTCAAGAAAATTTTTTCCAATGAAATCTCTCCTATCTACTTTAAACAATTTTAGCGCCGAATTCGTGCACTCGATAATATTTCCTCTCATATCCAGAAATATTATGGGCACTGGAGAAAACGCTATTAAAGTTCTAAATAGTTCCTCAAATAATCTAACGTTTTCACCGCCAACATTCCCGTACTCTGAAGCCATTCAATACTGATGAAATATCTTCCATTAATAAGCATTTAAGCTGTATTCAATTTTTCTCTACAAAGCTTAATAGCATTCTCTCATACTTTATTACCGGTGCTAATAATATTTTAAAGAAACTATATCTTTTTATCAGAACTTGTATGTTTGCAATATCATAAGTAGATATTGTTTTAGAAATTGGTATGAGCGTTAGGTATAAGCCAAAAAATAGTAGTCCTCTAGCAATAAGGTTAAGTATCCAATATGGGAACGAGAGTATGTCTATTGCTAAAGCTGTGGCAAGTGCGGAAGCAAATGATGTTAAATAAATTTTCGTAGAAGTTACAATATCAAACTTTAGACCCAACATTCTTCTGGAGGCAAAAATATTGTATGCCATAGAAAAGGTTTGTGAAATGATTATGGCTAAAAGTGTTCCATAGACGCTGTAGTAGGATGTCAAAATATACACTAGTGGTATGAATGTTATAAAGTTCACTAGAGTACTGTAAAACGAAATTCTAGTGTAACCTAGACCGTTGAAGACGTGACCGAAAACTATTGAACCGAATCCTGCAAAAAGATTTGTTACAATGTATAGGGTGAGATATGATGGTGCAAGAGTATAACTTCTGCCATAAAATGTGTAAACTACATCCTTTGAAAGAACCATTATAAGTGCTGTTGCTGGAACTATAACAAGAGAAGTGTACTTGGTTGAAAGCCTGAACAGTTGGAAAAGTTCGCTGGAATCCTTTCTAACTTTAGAAAATGCTGGAAATAGTGCTGAAAAAGGGTAAGCTAGCACGCCTACAAGTGCGAGTAGTCTTGCTGCAACATAAAAGTTTCCAATCTCAGTATTTGATGCAAAGAAAGCTAAAACGAGAACCTGAACTTGGGATGCTATCGTGTTCAAAAAGTTTGCAGCATACAATGGAAAACCATATGATACCATCATCTTAATGTTCATAAAAAAGCTGTTTTCCGCAGGCTTACCAAGCATCCTATAAAGTTTTAGAAAGAATACTAACCCAATAATGAACGCTGCTATATAGCTTATTACATGCCCCCATATTGCTCCTAAGACACCGAAACCTAAAATAACCAACACTGGCGAAAGAAAAGATTTCACTATAGCCTCAACGTTTAATATTAGCGCGTTCCCCTCCATCCTATCTAGCCCCGAAAATGCTTCACCTAAAAAGTTGAACAGCGTCTGAAACAATATTATAGTTGAAGCTATCCTAACAAAGTATCCAAGCTCACTTCTATTAAGTAGAATTGCAGCAAGAGACTCTGAAAACGTAAAACATAATATTGTCGCTATAGTGCTTACTATAAACTTGTAAAAAAAGCCTGTCCTCAGTATACTTGCTGCAACATCAAATTTATTCTCGGTCCTAAATTTTGCTGTAAACCTTGTTAATGCAGCGCCAACACCTGGATCAAGGAATCCTAGAATTAAGGTTGAGGGGACAAAGGCTAGAGAAAATATGCCGAAACCTTCTGGCCCCAGCAGCCTCCCAACAATCATTGAGCCTACTGCCAGAATAACCAATGAAGTGAAATAGCCTAGGAATAGGAAGAAGCCTCCTCTTGCAGACTCTTCAACAATGTTTGAAAGGTTTTCACCCATGAATGCCACTATCTCTTGCCGGCAAAGTATCTTTTAGCATCCTCATAAGATTTTAAGGTCCCTATATCCCACCAACTTCCATGCATTATGTAACCGTATACAGGCATATTCTTGCAAAGCCATTCTATGAACCTTCCAGGTGCATCTGAATCCATACCCATGCTAACATACTCATTAATTTTTACAAAGACTTCTTTTGGGAAAATGTACAGGCATGTTCCTATAAGCGTAGTTTTAGGCTCCTTCGGCTTCTCAACAAAATCTACAACCCTGCCGTCATCTTCTAAAACTACAATAGAATAGTTTTTTGCAAGACTAGTGTCCTTAACATTATATAAGCATATTATTGGTGATTTAAGTTCATCAAACATTCTTTTAAAGCCTAAAAGGCTTTCAGTAAAAATGTTGTCGCCAGCGGCAATAAGACAGTCTTCAACAACTTCACTTGATAATCTTGCAAGGGCTCTAATTGCACCCAACTTCTCCTCCTCCCTCATTGAAGATTCAGCTATTATCCTAACATTTTTTCTACCAGATGATAAAAGCCATTTCTCAAAATCTTTCTTAAACTTCATGTTTGTTGATACAATAATGTCTTCAATATTTAGCTCATCTATCTTTTCAAGCAAATATTCTATAATAGGCTTATCGTTTATGGGAAGAAGTGGTTTAGGCTTTTCTAACGTTAGTGGCCAAAGCCTTTTCGCAAAACCACCTGCCAGAATAATGGCCTGCATAAATACACATGCACACTCATATTATAAAAATTTTAAAAAACTAAAAATTATAAACTTGTTTTTTCAAATGTAAACGATGGTGCTGTAACTTGATATTTGGTTGCGAACTTTTAAAGTATAGGGTTGTAGAAGGATGGGGAAAACACTTCTATTCACCATTTGTTGAAGTTACAGGTGTCGCTGTAGACAGCAAAAATAATGTTTACACATTTATCAGAGGAGTCGACCCCCTCCTAATTTTCGATGAAGAAGGTAACTTTATAACATGCTGGGGGCGAGGCCTTTTCAACTGGCCTCATGGCCTATATGTTGCACCTGATGACACAATCTTCTGTACCGACGGAGACCATACTGTTAAAAGGTTCACTCAAGATGGTCGTCTTCTAATGGTTCTTGGGAAGAAAGGTTGTCCTTCAGACAGTGGATGCGTAAACAAAGATTATAGGACGATTAAGCGTGGAGCTGAACCCTTCAACCTTCCAACTGACGTATTTGTTGACAAAGATGGTACAATATATGTTTCTGACGGCTACGGTAACGCTAGAGTCCACAAGTTTTCTAAAGAAGGTGAACTTATCATTTCATGGGGTGCGCCTGGAAGGGGTCCTGGACAATTTAATCTTCCACACGGAATATATGTTCATGAGGGTATAGTCTATGTTGCCGACAGAGAAAATTGTAGGATACAATTGTTTGACACGGAAGGAAAGTACCTGGGAGAATGGTATGCTAATAGGCCGACTGACGTTTACGTACACGACAAATATGTTTATGTTACAGAATTAGGATACAATGTTGGACACAGTCTTATTTCAACAAAGCCCAAAGATGGTGTTAAGGCTGCAAGGCTGACAGTATTCGACCTAAACGGTGAAATTGTTGCCAGATGGGGTTCAGATGAAGGTTGTAGACCAGGATATTTTAGAGCACCTCATGCTCTATGCTTAGACCATAAAGGAAACATATATGTTGGTGAAGTAGTTATATCTTCAGCAGAATTCAAAAACGTTCCAAACGAATGTCATGCTATACAAAAATTTGAGCGTATAAAGTAGGAGGTGTAATATAGTTGGCTTCATTAGCAGACCCACTAAATGTTAGAGGCTACACTTTAAGAAATCGCTTAGTATTTCCGCCCATACTTACTAACCTCGCATCATTTGATGGAAGCGTTACCGAAGCTATGATCGAACACTATTCAAAAAGGTCCAGTTACGTTGGTCTGGTTATTGTTGAAGCCTCCTACGTTTCAGAAACTGGAAAATATGTTGAGAGGCAACTTGGTGTACATGATGATAGAATGGTTCAAGGTCTTAGAAAGCTTGCGGAAAAGGTTCATGAAAAAGGTGCTACTGTTGTATTGCAGATAGTTCATTCTGGTTTAAAATGTGGTTTACCCAACGTTGCACCTTTGGCACCATCATCTGATGGTCGATCAAGGGAGCTTACAAAAGAAGAGATAAAGGCTATTGTGAACGAATTTGCTAAGGCTGCTGAAAGGGCTTTACTAGCCGGCTTCGACGGCGTTGAAGTTCATGGTGCACATGGCTTTCTAGTAAACCAATTTTTTTCACCGCTCACAAACAAAAGGTTAGACGAATATGGTGGCACGCTTGAAAATAGGATGCGTTTTCCATTAGAGGTTGTTGAGACAGTTAAATACAAAATTGGAAATAAACTCCTCTTATACCGTTTAGGTGCTGACGACCTGCAGCCTGGAGGCATTACTATAGAAGATTCGAAAGTTTTGGCTAGAAAGTTGGAGGAGGAGGGTGTTGACATAATTGATGTTAGCGGTGGAATCTGTGGTAGTAGGCCTGCACAGTTTGAGAGTGTTGAAGGATATTTTATGCCTCAAGCTCGTGAAATAAAGAAGGCTGTTAATGTTCCAGTTATAGGCGTTGGAGGAATAAGAAGCTTTGAATACGCTAACATGGTTGTTGAGAAAGGCTATGTTGACCTAGTTGCTGTCGGAAGAATGCTTTTGAAGGACCCTGAATGGGCTAAAAGGGCTCTTGATTACGCGAACATAGTTAAAAAGATGCAGAAATAAAAAGTTTACAAGTTTATTCCCAAAAGTATTGAAGCGAATGTGGCTATAAGTATTATTATTAAAGTCTCTAGTAAAGTTATTTTTAGGGGAATCTTCGTCATCTTTGAACGGTATCTTGCAAGTAAGAGGATGACAATTGAGCCGATCAATACAATTGAACCCAACAAATTATATGGTGTTGGAAGCATCAAATAGACTGCAATAGGGGTAAATCCTGCAAATAATGTTGTAAAGGCACATACTACTGCAGACATGATATTTGACTTCTGAATCTCCCTATTCAGTAGGGTAAAGACTTGCTTCAGAAGCTCTATCGCCTTAAGCCTTTGACCTTTATCGGGATTATCACTTAAACTGTAATCCATTAACCTTTTTACGGAAATAATTTCAGAAATATCTTCAGTAACTCCTCCTAGAAAGAAGCTTGAAAAGTTTGTTATTGCTACTGAAGCTAATGTTAATAGTGCTGCAAAGACAGTTAACTTAGAAGATAGTCCAGCAAAAAAGGATGAAAGAATAACCATTAAACCTGTTATTGAACCATCAGTTAAGCCTGCAACAACCTCCAATATCGGTTCACTTTTCAACAGCAAACTTTTCCAGTCACCACTAACCTTTAAACCAACAGAAGTTAACTCAATATATTCTCCTTTAACTGTAATTAGGCCCTCGTTTGCGAGTTCAGATAAGGCTCTATTTAGGTCACCTAATTCAACACAAATACGATGTTCACATAGCTCTTCTATTCTCCCCCTCAATTTACCAATCTCAATTCTAGGAGTCTTGCTTAAAATCAATAGCGTCACTATCTTTATCACATCATAAAGGTCCTGTACTTCAAATGACATCTTACATCAAGCCTTTCCCCTTAAATTAATATAGTGGGAGGGCATACAATATATATGGTATTTAAGCTTTATTGATGTTGGAGACTGCCTCAATGTATGTCCTATAAATAGCCTTTCCAGCTTCAAGAACTTTCACTTTTTCTTCAAAAGAAAGTTTATTGTAAAAGTTTTCTCCTAAACTTTGACCTAATCTCGTTGGCACACTAACATATACTGGTTCACGAATTTCATCAAATCTTATGGGTACATCTATGGGAAAATATGTTCTCTTGTCTTTAACTATTGCTTCAATAATGTCTCTAAATGCTGCAGCTGGACCGTATTCTGTTCCACCAACACTATCTATAATAAACTTTGTTATCAACCTAACATAATCTTCTATAACATTCTTTTCAAGAAACTTTCCTCTAATTTTCAGATACTCTTCCAAGGGTCTTCCATACACTTTAACCGTTGTCCAGAATACTGTAGCAAGATCTCCATGCTCCCCACCAACCCATCCACTGACCTCTGACACTGGAATCTGAAAGTATTCTGCAAGCCTAGACCTAAGCCTCAGGCTCTCAACATATGTTCCAGTTCCTATAACAAACTCTGCCCTAGAATACCTTTTACATACCATAGTCATAGCGTCAACAGGATTTGTTATAACAACATATTTTGCACCACGATTCGATGAAGCTGTTACCTCAGAAACATATTTTACTATCCTAGCATTTTCTATAGCTAAGTCCCTTCTACTCATGCTAACACCTGGAACCCTGGGCTTTCCAGCTGAAATCAGTATTATGTCAGCGCCAGAAACATCCTCATCCCTTTCACAATAGTTTATTCTAGTATCTAGGTTGAGGCTTGCTGACACATGCTTAAGCTCTTCAGCGAAGGCTTTTGCAAGTCCAGGTTTAATATCACATACTGTTAGCTCGTCAGCAAGTCTTGAACATAATATTGTGTATGCTGTTGGTCTACCAACCCTTCCCGTGCCTATTTGGGCTATATGCAATTGGCCCTCCAGAAAATATCTATTATAATAATATTTCAACTTTATCAACTATACTGTTGTTGTAAAAACTTCTTTCCCCAAATGAAGTGGGGGCTTAAATTTTAAAGTGTTCAAGATTCCGGAAGCATAAGCTTCCTCTTCCCCATATGCTGCAACAACCCTTCCAACAAAAAGGCTGTGGTCTCCAAGCTCAAGCTTTCTCTCAAGTACGCATTCTATGTGACCTATGCATTCTTTTATTATTGCAGTATCAATCTTTTTCGCCTTCTCTTTGGTCAACTTTGCCTCCTCCCACTTGTTCTTATCTTTTCCAGAAATTCTGCCACATATTTTGATCGCGTTCACCTGCTCGTATGTTGGAATATTTATTGCAAACTCTCTATATTTTTCTATGAGGCTGTAGCTGTACCTTTTAGGTGAAACTGCTATAGCTACAAGTGGGGGTGTTCTTGAAATTGGAATCGACCAAGCTACTGCTATTATATTGCTTTCTTCAAATGGTCCACATGTTACTAGGAGTGTTAGCTTAGGATGCAGTAGGTATGGTAGGTTAATGGATTCTATATCCCTTTTCATATGACATGTTCTTTATAATGTTTTTTAAAAAGTTTTAATTGTAGCATGGGTGAAAATTTGGTGGTGTAAGCCTTTTGATGATCTGTAGCGCCTGCCTTCTTGGAATAGAATGTAATTATAGGGGTGGAAGCAACCTTAACAGTAGGATTCTAAAGCTTCTCGATAAAAATATACTGATTCCAGTATGTCCTGAACAATTGGGCGGCCTTCCAACACCTAGAGAAAATGCTGAAATCGTTGGAGACGGCTATATGGTTCTTGATGGTAGAGGTAAGGTTATAACATGTTCAGGTAAAGATGTTACCCAATATTTTGTTAAAGGTGCGAAGGAAACTTTGAGGATAGTTAAACTTTATGGAATAGATTCTGCAATACTTAAGCAGTGCAGTCCATCATGTGGAAATGGTAAAATTTATGATGGCACATTTTCTGAAAGACTCGTATCAGGTGACGGGGTTACAACAGCCCTTTTGAAAAGAAACGGGGTCAAGGTCTTTTCTGAAGAAGACATTTAGGCATTAATCTTCTGCTGAAAGTATGCTATAAAATTCTTTAACTCCCTCGTAGAGTGTTTTCTCGTCAAGCATCCCAAACGATGTTGGCGTCTCAAATATTCTCTTTGGAAACTTTAGTGCAAGAATATTGAATCCTTCCCTCTCCTTAAACTGGTTCTTGTTCCTAAGAATACGTTCACCCAATCTTTTTAAGTCTTCTTCCCTGAAATCGTAGTCTAAAATCTTTAGCGCCTTACAAACATTTTCAGGCGTATAAATCCCTCTTGAAAAGAAGCATACTACTAGGCTGGATAGTATCTGTCTCCAAGACTCTTCACGATACAATTCTCTAGCAATATCTTGTACGTTCATTTTCTTTCCCCTTAAAATCTCCTGATCTAGGCTGTATCCTGCACTATCTAGATGGCTGTGTCTTGCGCCAGTCAAATATGTTAGATGTGCTCCCGGTCCAGTATGATATCCTGGCATACCGTTCCCACCATATGAGAGTGCAAAATCTCGGCCACCATATCTTCTTACTAGAACTTCTAGGCCTTTTGCCGCTGTACCATATAATTCGTTTGTAGCCTTAACAATATACTCTATAGCTTTAGTGTAAGCTTCAACTGAACCCCATTCAAGCTTTAATCCTAGCGTCTCATTCTCCCCTATCAGTCCCCTCTCATAGGCTTCTGTCATCCAGGACAATATTGTTCCAGTCATCATGGCATCAACACCCCACTTTTCAGCCTCATCAATAAGCTTTAGTACTCCTTCAGCATCCTTAACCCCTATCATGGATCCAAGTGCATACAATAGTTCATGATCATATGAGATCATTGTAGTCTTGTAAAAGTATGGTTCTGTAACATAAGGTTCCCTTAATGCTGCAAGATGTATGCAAGCCACTGGACAGTGCGCACATGCAATTCTTCTTCCAAGATACTTTTCTGCCAATCTTTCTCCAGAAATGTTTTCTGCATGCTCGAAATTTGATTGCCTTAAATTTTTTGTCGGCAGCGCCCCTATTAGATTTAATGGCAGTATGTTTGCTGCAGTACCAAGGTCATGATATTTTTTCATTGCAGCCGACTTTATTGCAGACTCATAGATCATGTCATAAATTTCTCTATACATTTTTTTGTCTGAAACAGGTAAAGTTAATTTACCCGATACAACGATTGCCTTCAACTTTTTACTCCCGAAAACGGCTCCCAAACCAAGTCTACCAAAGTGCCTGTATGTTTCAGTATTAACAGAAGCATATGAGACAAGATTTTCTCCTGCCACACCTATCCTCATTATTGTCCTAACACCTGCACCCTCCTCTATTTCTCTAAGCACGCGTCCGACAGTTATACTGTTCCTTAAACCCCAAAGTGCTGAAGCGTCTCTAAAACTTACTCTTCTCCCATGAACTGCAACATAAACTGGCTTTTCACTAGCTCCCTTTATAACTATAGCACCATATCCAGCCTGCCTTATCGCAATAGCACTCCTACCACCAGCATGGCTTTCTCCATAAAAGCCTGTTAAAGGCGATTTAAAGCATGCTACAGTCTTTGAAGCCAGCGGAAATAGGCCGTTCAACGGTCCCACAGCAAAAACTATAACATTTTCAGGCCCAAGTGGATCCGCATTTTTAGGACATTCTTCCATCAAAATCTTTGAGGCAACCCCTACACCACCTAAGTATTCTTCAAAAAGCTCTCTTCTATCAGTAATCCAAAAACGTTTTCTTGAAAGGTCAATATATAAAACATTTCTTATATACTCGTCCAAGCCTGTCACCCCAACTCCTCTAACGCGATAACATCATGTGGACAATATTTTGCACAATATCCACAGTAAACGCAAATGTTAGGCTTATTTTCTCTATCATTCCAAAATATTGCACCATAAGGGCATGTTCTAGCACAGAGTCCGCAACCAATACACTTTGTAGAATCCAATAGGACCCCACCGCCTACCCTAACCTTTAGCGCATCAACTGGGCATACCTTCGCACAGGGAGGGTCTGGGCATGCCCTACAAACTATAACTACAAATCCATGCTCTATCCCTCCAACAGAGCGCACATGTATAGCTGAATCCGCTAACCCTCCAACACCAAATCTTCTTGAGCATGCAAACATGCAACTCTGGCAACCAGTACATCTGTTAGAATCTATTACAGAAAGTCGTTTAACCATATCAAAATTAAAGGTCTCCAATTATATTTACTTTTTTCAATTTTAATCTAGTCCAAGCTCTCTAATCTTTTCTAAAACTTCTTCAGCATGTCCTTGAGGATTAACTTTCTCAAAAACATACCTTAATATTCCATCCCTATCAAATATGAATGTAACTCTTTCAGATAACCCACTTGGTCTTAATACACCAAAGGTTTCTGAAACCTTCTTGTCATGGTCTGCTATTAAAGTAAAATTTAGATTATATTTTAAATGGAATTTTTTGTGCGAGCTCACATCTTGAACACTTACACCAACCACATTCACGTTCCCGAACTTGCTTAGGTTGTCTCTGAAGGAGCATGCTTCTTTAGTGCAGCCGGGTGTAAAGTCTTTTGGATAAAAGTATATTATGGTAGTTTTTCCAACAAAGTCTTTAAAGTTTATTTCTTCACCATTTTGGTCTAAAGCTTTAATTTCTGGAAGTTTTGAACCTATTTTAAGCATGAAAAATACAGCTTCAACGGTTATATAAAAACGTTATAATTTTGGTAGAATTTTTAGCTTATCCAAAATTATAGAAAAATTTTTAAACATATATGGAAATATTCGTGTTATGCCATATAGAATAGTCATAGATAGAGGATTATGTATCTCGTGTGGAGCTGCACCTGCTACATGCCCACAGATATATGAGCTTGGAAAAGATAATGGAAAGAATAAGGTTGTTGAAAAGTATAGTGTCGAACTTGGGGAGGGTAGGTCTGTTGGAATTATTCCAGACGAACTTTACGAATGCGCAAAGGAGGGTGCTGAAGTCTGTCCAGTTTCAGCAATCTACGTAGAGAAGATAGAATAGTTCTAATATAGCATGTTAGAGGAGAAGTCTGGATGCCAAAAATTAAAGATGTCATAGTATATCCGGTTTATGCTGAAGCATCTTCTGCACTATCAGGCTACCTACCTTTTTCAAGCTCAATTGAGGGTGCAGTAAGGCGTGGGTATTCGTCCTGTTTTGTAAAGGTTGTAGCAGAAGATGGATTGTATGGTTTTGGGGAATGTTGGGTTAGAGAAGTTCCACAGGCTACAGCAGAAATAGTTGAAAGGCTTTTGAAAAAGGTTATTTTAGGTGAAGACCCTTTAGAAACTGAAGTGATATGGGAGAAAATGTTTGCTACGCTTAAGAACAGAGGTTATAGTAGGGGCCATTTAATTGAAGCAATGTCTGGAGTTGATATAGCATTGTGGGACCTAAAGGGTAAAATTCTGCAAAGGCCAGTATACACTCTATTAGGTGGAAAGTTTCATGATAAGCTTAAGGCATACGCATCATCAATAGTTTTTGGTAAGCCTGAAGTTATGGCTAAGAAGGCTAGGGAATGGGTTGACGAGGGACATGATCAGATAAAGGTTAAGGTGGGTATGGGTGTTGAAAGAGATGCTGAAAACTTGAAGGCCATAAGAAATGAGGTTGGAGGAAATGTTGAAATTATGGCTGACGCAAACTCAGCATACAATCTGAGTAACGCATTAAGACTTGCACGCTACCTTGAAAGGCTTGAAGTGAGATGGTTTGAGGAGCCGCTGCCATCTTATGACCTAAAAGGGTATATTATGTTAAAGAAGAAAGTTGACATACCAATAGCGTGTGGAGAATCACTTTTCACAGTATACGATTTTAAAGATTTGATCGAAAATTGTGCAGTGGACATAATACAGCCAGACATTGTGAGGGCAGGAGGAATAACTGGCTGCTCAAAAATATTGAATCTTACAAAAGCATATAATCTATTCTATTCACCGCACGTTGGCCTATCGGGTGCAGGATGTAGAGCTGCCACAATACAAATCTCTACATCAACTTCGCCTGAAACATTTTTAATGTATGAAGTTTACGATATAAAGGAGAGTCCGAACCCATTCTCAAATTACATATGCGTTGAGCCTGTGGAAAAATTTTCTAAAGGATACATTTCTGTTCCAGAAAAGATTGGGCTAGGCTTAGAAATTAACGAGGAACGTTTAAAACATTTCCTTTGTAAGTAAAATCGTATACGAAAAATTTAAGTCAAAATAATGATAGAAAATTTTTCTAAAAAATTTATTACCATGTAAAAGAGAGTTTAATGTATGCCCCTAGTAGACCTAACATTAAAGGAGCTAAAAAATTATAAGCCTCCACTCACAAGGAAAAGTGATTTCAAAAAGTTTTGGGAAGAAAATGTTAGGATCGCTGAAGAGCAGCCACTAAATTTTAGTGAAAAGAAGGTGGAATATTTCACAAACAGGGTTGAAGTCTACAAGATCCTTTTCGAAGGATTTATTGACAAGACTCCAATAACAGCCCTTTTCATCAAAGACTCTAAGAACCGGGAAGCTTCTCCAACAATAGTTTTCTTTCACGGATACGGTTCAAGTAAGGGGGTTGCGACAGACTACCTTGGTTGGGTAATGCTTGGCTTCTCAATTTTAGCTGTAGATGTTAGAGGACAGGCTGGAGAAGCACCAGATCATGCAAGATATCCTCTAGGAAACATTACGGGAAATATGACAAAAGGTATACAAGATAAAAGCACATACTATTACAGGTACGTTTACATGGACTGTTATAGGGCAGTAAAGTACGTTTTAGAAAGGAAAGACGTTGACAGGAACAGGGTTGGTGTTTCAGGGATGAGTCAAGGTGGAGGATTATCTATAGCTGTAACCGCCTTACATCCGAATATTTCGATTGCTATGCCAAGTGTACCATACCTTTGCCACTTTGACAGAGCAGTATATATTGCAGAAGCAGGACCATATCTTGAAATATTAAATTATCTTAGAACAAGGCCTGAGGAAGAGGAAAAAATTATGGAAACATTATCATACTTTGATGGAATGAACTTTGCACCAGAAATTATGAAGCCAGCAATATTTTCTGTTGGACTAATTGACACCATATGTCCCCCATCAACAGTTTTCGCTGCATACAACCATTTGGGTTCAAAGGAAAAGGCTATTGAAGTCTACCATGGAATGGCCCATGAAGAAATAGGCGTACACGTTGAAAAGAAGATGAAGTTCGCCAGTAAATATCTTCAAAAAGGGTAATAAAAAACTTTTTAAACCTCTTTCCAACATAAGAAACGTGAATTTTTTGAAGAAGAGTGAAAAGGCCTTCATAATAGTTATTGTAGCAACAATATTGTTAATTATAATACAACTTATATTGGGTCAAAGTATGCTTGCACACTTTGAGTCAATAGAAAAAAAGCAGATGGTTGACGATATTATAAATATAAAGAATGGGTTTGAATTGGATATTAAAGGTTTGGATTCTGTTGTAAAATTTTGGGCATACAGGGACGAAACCTATGATTTTATGCAGACAAAAACTAGCACTTACATTGAAAGTAATCTAGTTGGTTCGGTGTTTGAAAATTTAAAGCTCAACCTTATTGTCTTCATAGATAAGAATGGAGAAATTTTCTGGGGAACCTCATACAATTTGACAACGAAAGAGATGATGTCCCTACCAGAAAGCTTGAAAGTTCACTTACAATCTAATTCAAGCATTTTCAAAAGTTGCTTGGATAAAAATGGTTTAAGTGGGATCATTATTTTTGGGCAGCCTACCTTATTTTCTATGCATCCAATTTTGGCAAGTGAAGGTAATGGCCCGCCTATTGGATTTTTGTTGATGGGCCGTTATCTTGACTTTAATCAATTAAACCTTATCAAGACCTTTTTGGGGAAAAATTTTTCTGTTTACGAATTCGGAGTAAAGAAAGTTGAGGGACAACCATTTTATGAGAACATTTATGTTAAGCCGTTAGATCAAAATATTATTGGATACACTGTTTTAAAGGACGTTTACGGTAAAGATGCTCTAGTAGTTGAGCTTATAGAACCGAGGCAAATTTATAGGGAGGGTATTGTTCATGTATTCTACTTTGCCTTTGCAACACTATCCTGTACTACTTTGATTGGTGTAGCAGTATTTTTGCTCTTCAAGTACGGTATTCTAAAGGATATTGAACGTGTTGATAAGGAGTTGGAAAAGATTGGTAAAAGTGGAAATATTTCTGCAAGGGTAAGGGTTGAAGGTGATGACGAAATATCCAACATGTGTAAGATTATCAATGATATGCTTGACAAGCTTGAAAGCGCTCAGGAAAAGATTCAGCGAGAAAGAATTTCTGCTATAGGCGAAACCGCTAAAATCATTGCACACGATATTCGAAATCCTCTACAGTCTATAGCTAATAATGTGTTTTTAATCGAGGAAAAGGTTAGAGCTTCACAGATTTTACACTCTGATCTGCTTCAAAAACTGGATTCTATAAAAATTCAGATAAAATATTTGGATAAAATTGTGTCAGACCTATACTATTATGGCACAACACTTGAGGTAATTAAATCAGAAATCGACTTACAACATTTTATAAGAGACATAAATATCCTATACACCAATACCATCGTGTATAGAAACTGAAATATTTTGTGAGGAAGGTTTAAAGATAAATTCTGACCCAATAATCTTGAGAAGAGTTCTCTCAAATGTTGTAATTAATGCTGTACAGGCTATGCCTGAGGGTGGGAGACTGACTGTTGGCTGCAGAAAGGAGTGTGAAAAGATAGTTTTAACTGTCACGGATACTGGGAAAGGGATTCCTAAAGAACTTCAAGACAAAATCTTTGAACCACTTTTTACTACAAAGGCTAAAGGTATGGGTTTAGGTCTTGCCGTATGCAAGAAGCTTATAGAATTTTTAGGTGGCCAAATAACTTTTTGTAGCATAGAAGGTGTTGGAACAACATTTACAATAGAACTTCCTATGTCGGATGCTGGGTAAACTTTAATTTAAAGATAATTTTCTAGCATTAAATTGGGTTTAAGAATGGTGTCCAGTCTTCTAGATTATCCTTCAGTGAGGGAATCGATATTTTATGAAAAATTAGCTAATGGTAGGGTTAGATGTACATTATGTGAAAGAAGATGTGTTATTGATGAAGGGTGTAGAGGCTTCTGTGGCACAAGGGTGAATGTTGATGGAAAACTTTACACGCTTGTATATGGTGACATTAGTGCATTAGAGAGTAGGCCTATAGAAATTAAACCATTCTACCACTATTGGCCTGGCTCAACAGCTCTAACATTTTCAACTTGGTCATGCAACTTTGTGTGCCCATGGTGCCAAAACTTTCATATTTCAAGAACATTACCTTCGCCTGAGAAAGCGTCTTATCTTTGTGCTGAAAAGGTTGTTGAATTTGTCCTAAAAAATGGTGATCAAGGTGTCTGCGCAAGTTTTCAAGAGCCAACTCTTTTGACTGAATGGGCTGGAGATGTTTTTAGCATAGCCTCTCAGCTTGGATTATACTGCTGTTATGTAAGTAATGGTTATTTCACACTTGAAGCCCTTCATTTTCTTAAAAGATGTGGTTTAGATGGGCTTAAGGTTGATGTTAAAGGCGACGTTAACACGTACAGAAGATATCTTGGAGGCCTTGATGTTGAAATAGTTTGGAGAAATGTTCGTGAAGCTAAAAAGCTCGGCATCCATGTGGAGGTAGTTAACCTTATAGTTACTGGCGTTAATGATAGTGAAGACTGTATTAGGTGGATTATTGAAAAGCATGTAAGGGAAGCTGGTTCCGATACCCCAATACATTTTACCAGATACTTTCCAGCCTACAAGTTCACTAATCCTCCAACGAAAGTCGAGGTTCTTGAAACAGCCTACATGTTAGCGAAAAGGGCTGGCGTCTGGTATCCGTACGTCGGTAACGTTCCAGGGCACAAGTTTAATCATACATACTGCCATAATTGTGGTGAAAAAGTTATTGTTAGGTCAGGGCATAATGTTTTAGACTATCGCCTTACAGAGGAAAATGGTTGCCCAAAATGTGGTACAAGAATTCCAATCAAAGGCAAATATGTTAGAAGATAATCTTTTAATTAGGATAAGGTTAAATTAGTCTAAAACGAAACCTTCAAGCATATGAGCTCATTTCTTCTTAAAAGAAGGGAAAAAATTCTTTTAAAGGCTGAAGAACTTGGATTAAATCAGGTTCTTGTCTCTAACGTAGAAAACATATACTATTTTACAGGCTTCTGGGGTGGCGGCTATCTACTTTTAAGCCGTGATGGTGCAAAACTTTTTACTGGCCTACTTGAAAGGTTTAGGGCTCGAGAAAATTCTTTTGAAACTGAAGTTGTCACACCAGCTTTAGGTGTGCCCATTTCTTCTAAGCTTAAAGAGTATGTTAAGGGTAGCCTGCTCACCGACGAAATTCCTTTCACGTTGAAAGAGAGTTTGGAAAAAAGTTTGGATGTTTGTTTGAAGGTTTACCCGAAAATATTCTATAGCATGAGAAGGGTTAAGGATGAAAATGAAATTAGCCTGATAAGGGAGGCTTCAAAACGTATTGACATGCTCTACGAGTTTTCGACAAAGGTTATCAGGGAAGGTGTTAGTGAAAGAGAAATCGCCTCTAGGGTTGTTGGTGAAGCA
>Ga0105158_1000389_pt1 | contig 19219 bp, 18 predicted proteins | sample LHCtaG_FD_81567 | JGI IMG/M metagenome (GOLD analysis project Ga0105158, IMG submission 81567) | Hot spring microbial communities from Little Hot Creek, USA to study Microbial Dark Matter (Phase II) - LHC4sed_matched | ecosystem: Environmental > Aquatic > Thermal springs > Hot (42-90C) >...
ATGAGGTCAGCCGTTGAAAGATTCTATGGATGGCTGAAAACATTTAGAAGAATAACAATAAGATACGAGAGGCTGGCGATGACATATAAAGCATTCATAAACATAGCATCCATAATAATACACTTAAGATACGGAGTTTGGAGATGAGTTCGTTGATAGAAAGGGAAGGGTCCTCATACCCTCAAGTATTCGAAGGCGGCTCAATATAGGGGATGCTGTTAAGATGAGAGTTGAGGGTGGGAGGATAATTTTAATGCCTATGGAGGACCCTTTAAAGCGTATTGAGAAGATTGTTGTTAAGGGCACATTAGACGTTGAAGCTGATATTCGAAGGTTACGTAGAGTATCTGAAGATAAGCTTTTAAGGGGGCTTAAGCACCGGTGATAATTAAGTCGGATATTCTATTGGCTCTAATATTGCCCATGGATAAGCATCATGTTGAAGCATTAAAGCTGGTAGATGGTTATGTTGGAGATGTGAAGGTTTCGCCATACTCGTTTATTGAACTTGACCTACTACCGAAGTCTGGTGAGATTATTGTGGCGGATACTCCAGCATTCTATGAGGCTTTAAGCGTCCTCTTAAAGTATAGGATGATTGGTACATACCTGTTAAAGCCCAAGTATCATTCTGAAGCCTCTAAACTTAGGAATAAGCATAAGACTTTAATATATTTTGATAGTTTTCATGCAGGAGTTGCCATGGTTGAGGACTTAGAGCTCGTAAGCTATGATAAGGTATATGAAGAAATCTCTGAAGTAAAATTTATCCGCCCAGAAAAACCTGTTAAGTAAAGCCTGTCAACGAAGTAAACCAAACTTAAAAACATCCTTAATGGCTTGTTTCTTTTGGTTTAGGTTTCTCTCCTAGTTTTTAAGGAAGTCTAGGCTGAGGAGGATCTCGCCACGCTGATAAGCCCTCATCAACACGCCTTCAATCCATGAAGAAAAAGAGTTAAAGAGAAAAAATGATTAAGCCACAAGGCTAAAGGATTAAAAGTTTCAGCGAGATTACTAATATGTGGGTTCAGATGTTTGCTTGGCTTTACTTCTTTAGGGTTTCTGTATGTCTGTTTTTTCTAGCTGTTGCTTCCTTTTTTGATTTTAAGAGTAGAGAGGTTCCTGATTGGGTTTGGCTTCTTTTTGCGCCTATAGGCCTAGCCTTAACCCTTTCCTTGCTTGCATTGAACGGTTGGCATATGAATATGGTAGTTTCATGGATTATTGTGCTGGTTGTAGTCTCCGGCTTATCCATAGCCCTATTTTACTTAGGCTTCTTCGGCGGGGCTGATGCAGAAGCGCTGATATGCTTAGCCATAGCCATGCCGGATAAACCAAGCCTTCCAACAAAATTAGCCTTGAAAAGCCCAATATGGTGGCTGCATATGCCGCTCCCAATATCAGCATTTAACAACTCGGTGCTCATGGCATCGCTCCTAACATTAGCCTTCATAACAAAAAATATCGCCGATCTAATTAGAGGCGAAGAAATATTTAAGGGGTTGGAAGACGAGAGCTTCCCCAAGAAGATCCTTGCATTCATAACTGGCTATAGAGTAAATGTCGAGAAGCTGCGTTCCAAAAGACACCACTACCTCCTCATAGAGGATTTCAATAAATGTAGTGATGGATCCATAAAGAGGAGACTAAAATTACTTAATCTTATAAACAGCCACGAAAATAAACGCGAAGAAGCCCTAGACGGAGTCCATGGAAAGGTTTGGGTTACGCCGGGACTACCATTTTTAGCTTTCATAACAGTCGGCTTCGCAATAGCTGTATTTATAGGCGACATAATCCTCTGGATAATAAGCTTGGCCCTAACATAAAAACAACATCGCCTAATAGACTCCTTCCTCATCCAAAACATCTAAAGTTAGAAAATGATTTATGAAATCACTGCAAGAAAACTTCCCTTCTTCAGAGGGGGATATGGATGATGCTGTTAAGTTACCTTTTAGGGAAAGACAGAGGATTGAAGAAGATCTTAGAGGGGATGTTCACAACTGCTGAGATGGTTAAGCGCGATGGCGAATGGTACGCCCGCTTCACTTTAAAGAAGACCGTTGAAGTTCCTGAGGAACCCGAAACCGTGATAGCAATAGACAGAGGAGAGCGCAACTAGCTGTTGCTGTAGCAGTGTCGAGGAGCAATTCAAACAAGCCCATGAAGGGTAGTTTTGGAGTAGTGAGGAAATCAAGCGCATAAGGAGCTCTACGCCTACATTAGAAGGAACCTCTAAATGAAGAAGCTCCTTAACCTTCTTAAGGAAAACTTACGGCTACAGTCGCGTCAATAGCGTTTCCACACCCTTTAGGACGCTAGCACTAACCATGGAATATAGAAGATGCCTGGAGGCTACGACGCCATTTTTAAGGAGTAAAAATGGAGATTTAAAGTGCATGAGAAAGAGTAAAGGAAACTGTATCTAAAATTTAAACCTAACTCAGCGAAACAGCAGCCTTAAATTCGGAAACTCGGCATTTTTTAAGGATTACATTGACCAGCAAATTTCTCCATTATAGCCCTTAATATTTTCTCTGCGCATTCATCTGGGTTAAGTTTGTCAGAGTCAACTGTAACCTCTGGGTTTAATGGTTCCTCATATGGAGCTCCCAGTCCAGGCACGGTTTTACTCTCGCCTGCGAAGGCCTTAGCATATATGCTTGTTGGCGCGCCATAAACGTCCGCTCCACGTTTAGACTCCCTTTCAATACAGACCTCTAGGGGGCATCTGATGTAGGCCTCTATGAACTTTGGGATTTCACGTCTAGCTCGATCACGGTATTTACGCCTATTGCCAGTAGCATCAATAATGACATTCACGCCGTTCCCAGTCAATATTCTGGCAATGTAGACAAGCGTATTGTAGACTATATCTCGCTCCTCCTCAGTGTATTTAGGGTTAGGAGTCACCACCTTACGGAGGGAGTCAGATGAGAGAACATAAACATGTATGCCCAGAGACTTAAGCTTCTCAGCCAGCAAATGCGCAATAGTAGACTTACCGCTGCCAGGCAAACCAGTAACCCAAACACACCAACCTTTTATAGACATAGCTATTCACTTCTACGGCGTGAAGTTACTAATCCATAAATTCCGTGGAAACCGATTGCCAGGCCTGCAAATGATGTGGAAAGAGAAAAGATTGATAGGGCGATGGATTTCTCCAGAATATCGAGAACCATGAGAAAAGATAATAGAAAGCTGACTATTAAAAGAAAGCCTCCAACAATTATTTCCATAGATTCTCTGCTTATTTTAACGCTTATTTTAACCATAGAGCCAGCACTTCACGTGATGCTCTTTAGCAACCTCGGTTACAGGTGGTTCTTTAACGTCACAAACTCCTTTTATAAAATTTGGACACCTCGGGTGGAAGCGGCAACCCTTTGGTGGATCAACTAGGTTAGGCGGCTCTCCAGCTGGCACATCTCTAATAATTGAGCGGTTTGCTGGGTCTGGATCCGGTATAACATTTAGTAGCGCTCTTGTATATGGATGCATTGGGTTATGTAGTAGTTCCCTAGTTTCTGCGCTTTCAACTATATGTGCTGCATACATGATATGTATTTTTTCAGAGAAGTATCTTGTAGTTGAAAGATCATGCGTGATATACATTATACTCAGGTCGTACTTATTTTGTAGCTCTTTCAGCAGCTTCAGTATTTCTATTCTAACAGAGGCATCTAGCATTGAAACCGGTTCATCGGCAACTATTAACTTCGGCTCTAAAATCATGGCCCTCGCTATAACTAACCTTTGCTGCTGGCCCCCGCTCAGCATGTGTGGATACTTATTAATAAAGTCCTCAACTGGTGTTAATTTGACCTTCTCTAAGGCTTCATAGACTTTTTCTTCTCTCTCTCTACCCTTCTTGATTCCATGCACTATCAATGGCTCCTCCAGTATTCTCTTCACCGTCATGAAAGGCGGTAATGCTCCAAAAGGGTCTTGTTGGACAAGGCCCGTTTCTCGTCTATACCATTTCAGCTCCTTCCATTCTAGATTGGTTATATCCTTTCCATCAAATATTATTCTTCCATCCGTCGGCTCATATAACCTGAGTATCGTCTTACCAAGGGTTGTTTTACCGCAACCGCTTTCCCCAACAATTGAGATAGCTTCTCTCCTATTAAGAGAGAAGCTAACATCGTCAACAGCCTTTAAATACAGTTTTTTCCCTAAAAATCCTCTTCTGATCTCAAAATATTTTCTTAGATTCTCAACAACAAGCAATGGGCTATTCATAAATTATTCCTTCACATAAAGCCAGCATCTAACATAAAAACCTTTATCCATATATATTACTGGTGGATCCTTGACGCATTTTTCGAACGCAAACGGGCATCTTTCAGCGAATCTACACCCTTTAGGTGGATCTAAGAGACTTGGAGGAGAGCCAGGAATAAAGCTTAGCTCTTTATCTCTCCTAAGCGTTGGGACGCTTTCCATTAGTTTCTTAGAGTATGGATGTTTTGGATCACTATAGAATGTTTCTGCATCAACGAATTCGACTATTTGACCAGCGTACATAACTGCGACTTTATCCGCTAGTTCGCTGGAGAGACTGACGTCATGGGTTATAAAGATCATGCCTAGATTTTTTTCCTTTTTAATTCTCTTTAGTAGATTCATTATGTTAGCTTGCGTCAGTACATCTAGCGACGAAGTTGGTTCATCCAAGATCATTAGCTCAGGGTTTGTCAACAGAGACATCGCTATTATAACTCTCTGTTTCATTCCGCCGCTCAGCTCAAAAGGATAACGATGTAGGAAAACTTCGCTTACACCAACCGCCTTTAGAGCTTTTGCAGCTCTATCAAACGCTTCGCTCTTGCTGATCTTTTGACGCAAAATTAATGGCTCAATCATCTGCTCTCCAACTTTAATAACGGGGTTTAAAGAGTTTAACGCGGCCTGCGGGACATACGTGATTTTATTCCACCTAACTTCGTTGGTAAACTCTTTTTCGTCTAGATTCATCAAATTTAATCCGTTGAACAAAATTATGCCTTTATAAACTGAGACGTTTCTAGGCAATAGTCTCATTATACCTTTTGCAAGCGAACTCTTTCCGCAACCAGACTCTCCGATGATGGCTAATGTTTCACCTTTCGACAAAGAGAATGATGCATTGTCAACAGCTTTAACCTCCCCCTTCATGGTTCTATAATATATCACTAGGTTTTTAACGCTGAAGTGTTCCCCGCTCATGTCACATCTCCTTGAGTTTCGGATTGAATATTTTATCTAGCGCGAACCCCAGCATTGCAAAGCTCAATGATGTCGCAGCTAACATAATAGATGGCTCCAAGACCCAGTAGTAGAGACCCTTATATAACGCCCCTCTATCATATGCATCGTTAATTATTTTTCCCCATGTTGGAGCTAATGGGTCGCCCAAACCAAGTATAGCTAATGCAGCCTCCAAAAAAACGAAGTCTGCTACTGAGAGAACCATTGAGGGAATTATTGTTGGCAGGATTTTTGGAATTAAATACAGCATTACAACCCTCAGATTGCTGGCACCATAAGTTCTTGCCGCCTCCACATATGGAAATTCTTTGATCTGTAGAAACATCGCCCTATAATTTTTAACTCCGCCGCCAAATATTGTGAGTGCAATGACAACTAGCAAAAGGACAAATATATTAAACTTGTAGAATGTTGATATCATAATCAGTGTTGGCAGAAAAGGAAGAATCATAAAAATCTCCGTGATTCTTTGTAGAAGAGTATCTGTTTTTCCCCCAAACCACGCGCTAATTGCGCCAATAAATATTTGAATTAATGTTATTGTTACGGAAGCCGTTACTCCAAATGAAAGCGCTATTGGCGTCCCCCATAAGAGCGCTATTCCCAAATCTCTTCTCAAGTGATCTGTTCCAGCCCATCCATACACCTTGCCGTATACGACGAGCTTAGCATCCAGATTTATTCCTGTTTCAAAAGCTATTCCATCAATCGAGAGCGTGTATTTTCCCTTCATAACTTTAGCTGTATTCGGGTTCAGTATGCTTTCATCCTCCTGTGCAAAAAGCAAAAGTTGCACCATGGCCTCATACCCAAATGTTTTATTGAGTTTTTTTGAAATAGAATCTCTGAGAGTCAGCGCCAGCTTATCGTCGCCTGAAATATAGTAGCGGTCGTCTTTTGAGATTAGGAAACTTTTGAGTGTTATTTCTTCCCCATTTGGTTTGATCCAGTAGATTGTTAGCTTAGGAGCTGAAGTTGTAAAATTAGCTTCGAAGAAGAGATTAACTTCGCTGGGGAAATCATCGTACTCATAGTTGAATGAAAAGTATATCCTTATTGTACTAAATTTTCCGTCTACCGGAATTATTGCTTTAGACACCCCGGGCTGAGCTTTCTTTGTGCTTAACGCAATTGTTTCAGGCATCTTCTTGGATAAAAAAAGGTTTATCCAGGAGGGAAAAGCATTGCGTGGATTATCAAGCCAGTGTTGTTCACCAGCTCTCCAAAGTTTAATGGCTTCTTCATAAGGTATGGTGATCACAGTGTAGATGGAAATTCCAGCCAACACTAGTATGATTATTAATCCGGCGAAAGCCGACTTATAAATCAACAATTGTTTAAAAGATCTCTTGAGGCTTAACTGCAGCATTGTCTTCATCTACCTCCAACCTTGATTCTTGGATCCAAAATCGCATAGACTATTTCTAGCATGAAGACTGTTGCAGCTAAAAGATAGGCGTATATAACTACAAGCCCCACTAAAACTGGCGTATCAAATATCATTGACGCAGCGTAGAATAAGCTTCCAATTCCAGGCCACCCGAAGACCCTTTCGGTCACTATTGCGCCCATCCATGAGCCTATTAATGTTAATGAGAAGTCAGTTATAATCGGCGGTAATGTTGGCCTAAGAATGTACCTCCGCTGAATAATGGATTCAGGTAAACCTTTAGCTTTCGCCAGCTCCACGTAATCTTCGCTTGAGAACATTAGGAAGAAGGTTCTTCTAACATAAATATTTATGAATGAGTAGGCTAGTAGCCAAGATGCTACTGGAAGAATCATATGTTTTAAAACATCTAATGCGTATGCTAGCTTATCCGCTGGCGAAGTTGTTGGATCAACCATTCCACCGTAAGGTAATCCTGCACCGAACCACAATCTGAAAAGCGACGCGAACACCAGTATCAGAAATATACCGTAGAACCAGCCGGGCAGAGATGATAAGGGAGCTAGTAAAACACTCATTTTATCTAAAAAAGAGCCGTATCGTCTGGATAAAAATAGGCCGAAGAATAACCCTGCGAAAAATAGGATGAGCTGCGTTGTTGTGAAGAGAAGGACGGTGTTTGGCAACCTTTCTAAAATGATTATGCGTACGCTTCTAGACCCACTATCGCTAGCTAGAAACAACGCTCTTCCAAGGTTAAGGGATATAGCATCCTTCAAGTAAATGAAGCTTCTATATATAAACGGTTTGTCAAAGCCTATTTTCTTTATTTCAAGATTATAGATTTCATCTATCAACCTCATTATTTGGGTTTCATTTAATGCCCTATAAGCTGGGTTTTGACGAACGCTCTGTGAAACTGAAAGATATATCTCGCTTTTAACTATCTCATCAACATATCCACCCATATTTGCGATTAATATTGTTACATAAACTGCTGTAATTACCGTTATAAATAGTATGATGGCACGCTTCACCAGATATCTCATGATCCCCGGAAGCAAGCTTATACCACCAGGCTACCGGAAAATAAAAAAGAAAAAAAGGGAAAATAAAAGGATATTGGTCGGCTACTTTTTCCTGACTAATGGTAAAGCGACGGCAACTATAGCAACTATGATAGCTACCACGGCAATTCCCATTAGCATGTTTACTGTGCTGCTTAGAGAATCTATCTTCGCACTCAATGTGTTAATTGTTGATGTTAGATCATTTCTTAAACTGCTTATTTTAGCTTCATAGTCAGCCTTTGTCTTAGCAATTTCGCTCGCTAGATACTCGGAGATGCTCATGACCGTTGTCACCCCAGTTGCTGACGACGGTACTCCAACTATCTTTGACACAGCTATTACATCAACACTTATTGTTCCAGAAGGTAATAGCACCGTCTTTTCAGATTCTATGATGATCCTCCATAAACCATCTTCTATTGGTTCAGCCGTGCCAACTAAGACTTCCGTAGGACTTAAAACAATAATATACTTTATGCTTTGGATATCTGATGTACTATATGGTTTTCCTTTGAATGTAACCGAAACTTCAGCTTCTGATGGTAGACCGCGTAGGATTGTGGGTTCTAAAGTAACTTTTACTTCCGGTATCATTGGCTCAGAGAATTTAAGCCACTTATCTGCAGCATCAGGAAACTCTCTATTTGCTCTTAACACAACAATTTTACCTATTGTATCCACTCTCTCCAAGTAGAATGGTCCATTTCCTACAAGGAAATGTCCCTTCGCTTCATACCAATTCTTCAAGTTAGCGTATCTTTCCAGCGCCTCTTCTTCGCTAACATAGTTTCTCATTGCGTTAGCGTATGGAATGATTTTCTCATTTATAGCCTTATCTAAATACTCTCCTAGAATTGATAGCGATGGACCAGCTATATAGTTTGCCTGTTCAACTTGGATATTGCTAGCCTTCGACGCTGAGAATGCCAATTTATTATCCGCCTCGGCGAGTAGACCTATTGCAACCGTGTGCCATGGTCCAGGACCATATGTATAAGTTGGGTAGAAGGCGCCTGCAGCAGACGCCGCTATCCACTCCGCATCTAAGTATATTGAATCCGAATAATACTCTATAATTAGTGGGTTCTCGCTCACTATTCTAAAGCCTTTAAAGTATTCTCTAAATGCTTTGAAAGACGGAACATACGCCTCATCATACACTGGGCTTTCCGGCTTCGCCCTATCAAAAGTTAGTATGTAGCTGAATACGAAGTCTGCTAATGAAAGTTTGCTGCCATCGTGATATTTCATACTAAATAAGTTTTCATCATAGTAGACTACTGTTTTCGTTTTAGCTGTTGTGCCAGGAGGAGCGTAAATAATCTCCTGTCTTCCAGCATCCCAATCATACCATGCATCTGGTGGGACATTAATGCTATCTACAAACTTCAGCGAGACCCAGTCTAGAGTAACCCCTACAGGCAACCCCTCTAGAACATAGACTTCCGCCCTCTTCACTCTCTGCGGCCAATATAACCCAGTAAATGGGTCAGGTATAACTGCTGGGTCTGCTAAAACATCGTAGTACACATGGTCGTAAACCCAGTTGCTCCCAGCAACCGGGTTTACTGGTTCAACGAATAAATCTGAAATCGCCGCCCTAACTGTGCCGCCAACTCTATCAACATATCTGATTGTATATGCATACAATCTTGTACCTGAAAAGCCTGCTGAGAGGTCATAAGTCAACGAGATTTCTTTTCTTGCTGGCCACGGTGCAATTTGATTGACCAGCCATATTCTAACGGAGTCCTTCATTGACAGCGTTAATGCCTCCCTCATTAAGCGGTCTCTTTCTTCAATGGATGTGAAATCTCTGTTCCATAACCTGCCTGCGACATAGTCGAACTCCGGAGACGGCTTATATGCCTGCCATAATGGGTCTGAGCGGCCTCTTGGCGTATAGAAGTAGCCGAAGTTGTCAGATTCATCTCTAGAAACTGCTGTTACTATCCATCCACCAGTGTATAAGTGCCATTTACCTTCCGCCGGATCACTGCGGATCCATATTGGCGCTGCTTCCCTGCTAGTCTTATATTGTCTATCAACTGTGAAACCTAGTTTCTCAAGCTGGGAAGCTATGTAGTCGCCTATATCTTTTCTTTGGTCCTCAACTCTAATTATAAATATTAGAGTTACTGGCTCATTCTTATAATACCATTTTCCACCTATTAGCTCTGCACCTAGCTTGACCATTTCCTCTGTGATAATTTCCTTTGCTTTATCAAAGTTGTAGCTATATTCCTTCTCAAGTAATTTAACAACTTCAGCGTATCTCGCATACTCTGGGAAAGCTGGCGTCAAAGCAGTATATTTTGGCACAGCCATTCCAGCCATTAGCTCCTCGCATATATGCTTCCTGTCCACTAAACAATTCATAGCTTCCCTTATCCTCGGAACTGAAAATGGGTTCAGCTTACCTGTCGAAAAATCTGGTCCAGCCGGATTAAACGTCAAGTCAAAGTACAGCCCATAGGTAGTCGCATACCATAAGTCGGGTGAAACCTTAATTGTTTGAAGCAGATCAGGGTCGGTTACATCTCTAAAGTATGCTTGAATCTCATTTTTCAGTAGCATGTCAATGGCTTTTGCTTCATCCTCTTCAACGAAAAGGATAAACTCGTCAATCCACGGTCCCTTAGGCACTTCCTGAGCAAGGGCAACCGACATGTTTGCTAAGAAAGTGCTTGAAATCATCAATGTCAGAAAAGCAGCCACTAAGACAGCCAATCTATTTTTCTTATTCATATTGATCACGCTCGAAACATAAGATTCATCAAGATGCTTAATAACTTTTTCCACATTTTACTCAAGTTTAAAATCAAGAAACCTTAGTGGCCCTCGGTGAATGATTGTATATCTTTGAAGTTAATTTCCTCAGTTTTTAGAACATTTTTTATGAAATCAAATATTCTGCTCCTTGTTTCTTTCGGTAGATTTGGATACCAGATTGGTGATGCTATTACTAGGCCTCTCCATGCGTAGAATGGCTGTATGACTTTTAGGGTTTCTTCGTCTCCGGTTTTATCTAGGTAGTTCTCCCAGAATAGTTCGAATAGCTTTTTAAATGGGTCTCTTATTTCACCGTATGCCTGTAGCGAGTAGAATAAGTAGTTTATTGTCATAGCTGCCAAGTCGTCTGCCGGCTCACCCCACTCGCCTCGGCTTCTATCTAGCGCTGTGAAGTCCGTTCCACTCCGAAACAATATGTTCCATGGGTGGAAGTCTCCGTGAACCCTAGCGCACCTATAAGTCTTCTTCTTAAGCCTCCAGCGCCACTCAACACATATATGCTCGATTTCCATCAAAGTCTTCTCATCTACATAATCGAGCCCAGAAGGATAGCTGTCTATTAAGCCCATTATACATTCGCCGTGTCCAATAAGCTCTCTAATGCGCCTGATGTAAAACGATTCTAATCCAGAGCCCTTAACCGAGTGGACTTCAACGAGGTAATCGGATAGCGTTAAGCACCGCTCAATATCTAGGCTAGATAACTTGCCCCGGGCTTTTATAGTCTCCAAATCCAAGTAATATGGCTTCCCATCAGCAAACTCCGTCACAATAAAGAATTCTCTGCAGTCTCCAAGAGACTTAAGTGTGCCGCTGGCTGTAAACGCTCCAACATCAATAGATCTAACATGCTTCGGAAGATTGTTGAAGGCTGAGTGCTGCCATAAAAGTATCTGAGCCCTATCGGAGAAATGCTCATGACCGAAGCCACCGGGTCTAATAGTCTCTAAAACAACTCTCTTAACCTCGCCATTAACTGAAACCTCAATTAGATATGGGACACCGTAGCCGAAGCCCTTAAGCTCCTCACCGCTTTTCTCTTTACCAGAAGTCATCTCTAAAACCTTAAGAACGTCGGAGCTAGATCCATATATCTCACGAAAATACTTCCTCAAGCCTTCTAATCCAGTTAAGTGTATTTCCATTATGCATCACATATGACTATTTAAAGACGCAGACTTATAAAGTGATTAGAGGGTAGGTTTAGTCCGAGGGATGGATTAATGGATATCATGATATGCGGTGGAACAGTAGTCACCATGGGGAGCAAAGGCGTTATACATAATGGAGCTGTTGTGGTAGAGGACGACACTATAATCGACATTGGAAAAGCAGATGAAATCAAACATAGATACCCAAGATATGAGGTAATTAACGCTGAGGGAAGAGTTATCATGCCCGGCCTAGTTAATACACATCAGCATGCAGCTATGAGCCTACTAAGAGGCTACGCAGACGATTATCCGTTGAAGGAGTGGCTTGAGGAATGGGTTTGGCCATTTGAAAAGCATATGACTGGATACGACATTTATGTCGGCGCCCTTCTAACTGCAATTGAGTCCATTATGAGTGGGACGACAACTGTTAATACAATGTACCATTACATGGAGGACTATAATGAGGCTAAGGCTCTAGCCGAAGCTGGATTACGCGGCGTTATCGGACATGTCTGCTTTTCATGGCGTAAGGAGCAGGACAGGCGGGCGCTGGAGGATTTGGCTAAGAGATGGCATGGAGAGGCGGATGAAAGGATACGCGTCAGTGTTGACCCACATGCTCCCTACACAGTTGACCCAGAGTACATGAGGGAGTTAAGGGCGTTAACAGCCGAGCTAAACGATAAATATGCTTCAGGCAAGGGGCCTATAATATGGCATATACACTTGGCTGAAACTGAGGATGAAGCGCAAAAAATTAAGAACTCATTTAATGTTTCAGTTTTAGGCGGCGTAGTGGAATATGTAGATTCATTAGGCGTTTTGGATAGAGATGTAATTGCAGCACACTGCGTCCACTTGACTGGGAGGGATATTGACGTATTGAGGCTGAAGAATGTTAAGGTTGCACATAACCCTATTTCAAACCTTAAGCTCGCATCTGGAGTAAGCCCTGTCCCGGAGATGCTTAAGGCTGGTGTTACAGTATCGCTTGGCACAGACAGCCCCTGCTCAAATAATTCGGCGGATATGTTTGAGGTTATGAAGTTTACAGCTCTCCTACATAAGGGGGTTAATAGGGATCCAACGCTCCTTCCAGCCGAAAAGGTTCTTAGCATGGCAACTATTGAGGGAGCTAAGGCGCTGCTCTGGGATGATCAAATAGGGTCCATCGAGGTTGGCAAGAAAGCCGACATAATTATAGTTGATTTTAGAAGGCCTCATCTGAAACCAGTATATAGCGAAGTGAGCCACTTAGTTTATGCAGCCAAAGCTTCTGATGTTGAGACAGCTATAATTGACGGTCGAATAGTTATGGAGAATAGAAAGATTAAAACCGTTAAAGTTGAGGAAGTTTTAGAGAAATCTGAGAAATCTCGGGAAAGACTACTTGAGAAGATACGCGAAAAAGGTTAATGACATAATTTAACGTTGCTCTCGTCCATACTCCTCTAGAAGCATCATGCATAACTCTAAAACCATTCTCGCAGAGCGAAATGTGTCCTCAGCGACTCTCACGCCTAAGTCTCCTAGAAATAGACTCTATCTCATCAATTCTCTCCCTAAACCACTCTAGAAATGTATCCTTTGGGCCGGCATAATGCCATTTAGGCGGCTTCGTAACCATTAGCCATCTATCCGGAGTAGTATTGAAAATCTCCATATGGGCTCTTTACGGTTAACTTGTTTCCTCCACAGTTCTCATAGCATTTTCCAATAACCTTCACCTCTAAACCAAACTTCTCTGAGAAGCTTATTATATCATCTGCCGCCTCCGGCTTAGAGATCACCTCGAAGCCAACCCCCATATTATAGTTTTCAAACATCGCCCTCCAGCTTTCACCGGACTCACGTTGTATCAGCGGGAATATCGGGTCTGGCTTGAATAGGTCATCCTTAATATAATGTATGTTTCTGCCTAAGCGTAGGCATTTAGTTAACCCCCTCCAGTGTTGTGAACCATCCCAGAAATACTCGCACCAAACCGCTCTATTACTCTAGATATTACCGGTGCATAAAGTCTTGTCGGCGAGAGTATTGCTTCGCCGGCAGTCATCCCCAACTCGTCGATGGAGTCGTCAAACTTAAATCTACCATAATATGATCTTTTGCTGTCTCCTGACTCCAGTATCTCTGGATACTTCTCCTGGTATCTTCTGTGCATAAGGCATAGTCGTGCCAGCGTTATGCCGTTGCACATTATTCCATTATTCTCTTTCCGCTCATATTTTGTTCTGCCGCCGCTTCTAAAGCCTACAATAATATCTCCGGGTTTAATTCTCTCGCCAATAATAGCCTTAGAAAGGTCTACGCGTCCATTCATCGCTACCGCTATATCTAGCGTCCTAAGCTGGTCTGGTAGACCCGCAGTCTCGCCTCAGGAAAAGAGAACTTTTACCCCCAAGCTTCTCAAGGTTTCTACACAATCCCTAAACCCGGAGCCTAAAGCCCTTAATGCACCAACCTTATCAACTTTAATGGGGTTTACTGCGACATAATCCACAAAGTTTATTGGCGTCGCGCCCACGCAGATAATATCATCTATATTCATGGCTAAGGCATCCTGCGCCAACCCCGTAAACCAGTTTACGTCCCCAGTCTCCCTCCAATGTAGATATGCCTGTATGGGTTTACTGCCGGCGCCGTCAACGTGGGTTATAAGCCCGAAGTTTGGAAGATTCGGGTCTTCACTTATGACGCAGAAGGCATTTGGGAAGAGATTATCTATTAGGCTGCTGAAGACTTCTATACCTTTTTTCTTAACGTCTACACCAAACTCCGCATATTTAGATGTCATAGACACGCTTAGAGATATTAGAGGGGAAAATTATATTTGAAACCTTAATATGCTTACCATATTGTGTAGCCGCCATCCACCACTAGGTCATGTCCAGTTATATAACTTGCGGCTTCAGAGGCAAGAAATATCACTGCGCCTACAATATCCGCTGGATCAGCGAATCTCCCAAGAGGTATTAGATTTTTCCATTGATCAGCATACTCAGGTTTAGTTCTCACCAGATTCTCAACGAGGGGAGTTAGGGTGTATCCGGGGCTAATACTATTAACATTCACGTTGTACTTTGCCCATTCCGCTGCAAGACTTTTTGTCAGCATGATGACGCCAGCTTTTGAAGCATTATAATGCGCTTGTGGTTGAGGCCTATTCACTATTCTACCGGACATGGAGGCTATATTTATTATTTTACCATAATGTCTCTTTATCATGTATTGGCCAACAGCTTGATACATTATGAAAACTCCTGTGAGATTGACGTCCATCATCTTATTCCAGTCTTCGTTGCTCATGTCTTCAAAGGGAACTCACTGGCCGATACCGTGGCAGTTAACCAATACATCTATCTGTCCAAAATTCCTGAGGACTAGGCTAACTGCCTCTTCAACCTGCTTACGATTACACACATCAACCTGTATAGCGAGAACTTTAACATGGAAATTCTCTTCCAAAGCTCCCTTTAGATCCGTTATTTTCTCGAGGTCTAAATCAAATAATGCTATATCTACACCAAACTCTGCAAATCCATAGGCTATTGCGCTGCCGATTCCTCCGCCTGCACCAGTAATGATCACCTTCTTGCCATTCAGCGTGAACATCCTTTTTATGGACTTAAATTTATATGAATTCAACGCCATCAAGCCTCAGAGAAGTCGCTTGCAGAGACCCCTACAATCTTTATTCTCCACTTCCCGCTTTCAAGGTTTCTTAATCTATGAACCTCTTCATCCTCATTCGGCTCTCCTAAAATACCAGTTATTAACAGCATTCTGGCGAAGTCTTCAGGTAACTCAGCCATCTGAAAGGTCTGCTCAAGGTTTACGACTGAAAGCCTCGCCTTTTTCAAAATATTATTATTCCATTTCTTCATTAGGCGCCAAGGTGCATCTGCTGAGGGCGTGCACCTTTGCTTTCCATCCAAGTTGAAACACCACATGAGAAAACCTGGTAAAAACAAGTTATGGGAGGCAAAAAATTAAGCAAGGTTATAGATTTCCCTGTATATATCCTTGTTTCTCTCGTAGAGTTTTAGATAAACCTCGTAATATTTATCGTAGATCTTCGATGTTTCTGGATCCGGTTCTTGAATCTCAGCCACCTTAACCCACTCCTTTATAACCTCATAGCCCTTAAGAGCCCCTGTTCCAACACCGCTCAACAATGCGTCGCCGAGAGGGGTTCCTGGATGATTAATAATATACACTAGTGGGAACTTTGTTACATCTGCAAAGATTTTTCTCCAGAGGGGAGACTTGGCGCCTCCGTCAACTATGCCCATTCTAGACTTTAACGGGATTTTAGTGGCCTTAGCGGTCTCAATGTTGTGGCGTAGAGCGTAGGCCGCGCCCTCCATTAGAGCCCTAAATACGTGTGCTCTTGTATGCGTCAATGTTAAACCTATTATGAGCCCCTTAGAGTAGGGGTCCCATATTGGCGTCCTTTCACCCATGAAGTATGGTAGAACTATGAGTCCTTCGGAGCCAGGCGGGGCTTTCTCTGCCTCTAAGTCTAGAATCCTGTATGGGCTTAATCCAATCTGTCTTCCAAGCGAGACTTCGATCTGTCCAAATTGATCCCTAAACCACCTTAATATTCCGCCGGATGTAGCTGATCCGCCGAAAGTATAGAGTTTCTGCCTGTCGTAAGCCACATGTGGATAGTTGATTAGATTTGGGGTTAATCTCAGCTCATCTTGTATTACGCTCCAGCATGTTGATGTTCCAATCATAGCTGAGTGGTCTCCGTCTTCAAGGCAGCCTAGGCTTAAAGCTGCAACCGGCGCGTCGACGCCGCCGGAACAGACGGGAGTACCCTTCTTTAAGCCGCAGAGTTTACTGCCTTCCTCAGTTATTTCACCTACGACGGTCTTCGATTCAACTATTTTTTCTGGGAAGAAACTTCTCGGTATGCCCATCTCCTCCATAAGTTTTTCTGACCAATCTCTCTTATGTATGTCAAATATGCCGCCGTAGTTTCCAGCGGAGGAATAGTCTATGCATACGGCGCCTGTTAGGCGGTATATACAGTAGCCATAGGTTGTCACAAGCTGCCTTATCCTCTCCCAGGTTTTCGGCTCCTTAAACTTTATCCAAAGCATCTTTGTGAAGCCGAAGTATGTGTCCACTGTATTACCCGTTATCTTGAAGATTTCCTCCTCGCCGATATTTTTTCTAACCCACTCAACTTCCTCGACGGCCCGCCTATCCATCCATATAATACATGGCCTAATGGGCTCCATTTTTTCATCGCATGGTATACCGGAGCCACTGTATAGTCCGCTAATTGTTAATCCACCTACCTCGCTAGGGTCAACTTTAGATTTAGCGAGAATCTCGCGGATAGTATTACATGCGGCGGTGAGCCAGACATGAGGCCACTGCTCAGCCCAAAGGGGTTTAGGAGATAAAATGTCAGTCTCCTGAAAGGATTCTGCCTGCACACGCCCCTCAGAGTCAACTAGCACAGACTTGGTGCCGAAGGTTCCAATGTCGGTGCCCACAAAATAGTTTCTCCCAGCCAAACACTTCACCCTCATATCTATGGTATTAAAGCATCCGGTTAAAAAATTACTGGGTGGTGGAGAAGAACCCCGTCACAGTTTCCTTCAATAGGTTGGTTCCACGTAAATGTGTATGAAAAACAATGCAAATTTTGCGTCAAAAAAATGGTATGATGTCTTTGGGAAAATATTTATCTAAGAAATTCGAATCTTCAGTTTGAAGTGTTAAGGAGGCTTCCTTCTTGAGAAAATTAAGAGTTGGACATGTTGGTGGGAGAACTGTTTATGCGGATCTTTTCAAGATGGACCCGCGCACCGATGTTGTTGCAGTATGCGACATAAACCCTGAAGCTCTTAGGAGGGCGAAAGAGCGTCTTGGACTTAATGAATCTCAATGTTTCCGCGATTATGATGAGTTTTTAAGGAAGGCAGACTTAGATATAGTGGTTATAGCGACGCCAATAAATCTTCACGCGGAGCAATCCATAAAGGCGATGGAGGCTGGAAAACATGTTCTTTGCGAAGTTACAGCTGCAAGCACCATAGAAGATTGTGAAAGGTTAGTTCACGTAGTGAAGAGAACTGGAATGAAATACATGATGGCGGAAAACATGTGTTATGTCCATTTTATTCGCGAGTGGACGGAAATTATCCGAAGTGGGAAGCTCGGCAGAATATATCATGCTGAGGGCGAGTACATTCACCAAATAAGATACTTGCTAAGAGACCCGGTATCTGGGGAACTACTTTGGAGGGCGTTTCGTCCACCTATTCATTACATTTCGCATAGCTTGGGGCCGCTGCTTATGATGATCGACGATTACGTCGTGAAGGCTACAGCGCTTGGTACGAGCAGGCATACTATTCCAGGCTTCAATGTTGATGGAGCTATTGACATGCAGGTGGCGTTATTTGAAACTCGAAAAGGTGTATCCATAAAGATACTGAGAAGCCAGGTTGTATCTAGGGAGCCACCTTTCCACTACTACATTATTTATGGGACTAAGGGATGCATAGAAAATACTGGCTTCAGGATGGGGAAGGAAAAAGGCTTGATTTACATTGAGGGTGTTGATAAAGCCGTTAGAGAAATTGATTGCCTAATCTCCGACCCAAATGCACCTGAGGAGATAAAGAAAAAGGGAATGCATGGCACAAGCGAATACTACCTTGCCAGAGACTTCATAGACGCTATAACACATGATAGGAATCCACCAATCGATATCGTTAAGGCGGTAGACATGACTCTCCCCGGACTAGTAGCGCATGAAGCAGCGGCAAAAGGCGGAGCTTGGCTCACAGTTCCACATTTCGAATAGTTTCATGAGGAAAACTGAGAAAGATAAGCAATCTTCCACGCAGCAGCACCAATAGAAATGAAATTAACCAATAATATGATGTGGGAAAAGCACAGCTAGAGAGATAAACTTTTAAGTCAGAGTTTCAATCAAAATATCTTGAAAATAAATATATAGAACATCAAGGAAGCGGGGTGGGGTAGCCAGGTTAACCCGCTGGGCTCATAACCCAGAGATCGGTCGTTCAAATCGACCCCCCGCTACCAACATTTTTGTGAGCGGTCGTAAAACCAAAGAAGCCCAAATTTTGCCTCTTCTCAACCAGCCCATGCCATGTCGATGAAGCAGCTGCTTCAAGCCGGGGGAAGAGGGTTCTCCATAATTTGGATTTGCCGAAGATCTGGAAAGAGGCGGGGGGAAGTCCAGCAGCCCTAGCAACAATATCACGAGCCTTTCCTTCAAAACGTGGAAGGGTGTGTTCATTTGAACATACCCTTCCCTCCCTAATTTCAACTCCAAGGTAGCCTTAGCAACAATATCACATGCTTGTCCCTTAACTTCCAGTTCAAATGAACTGGAAGTTTTCCCCTAAATCTGTCCTCGTTCCCTGTCTGATACTGTCAAGTTATGGGTGTTGCTGGTGGTCTTTTTAGTGTTTGGTCTTATGAAGTTGTAGCATAGGGTGAAGAGCTTTATGAAGAGTTTGATTTTGAAGATTGGCTTTTCCCAGCTGGGA
>Ga0105158_1000390_pt1 | contig 19175 bp, 15 predicted proteins | sample LHCtaG_FD_81567 | JGI IMG/M metagenome (GOLD analysis project Ga0105158, IMG submission 81567) | Hot spring microbial communities from Little Hot Creek, USA to study Microbial Dark Matter (Phase II) - LHC4sed_matched | ecosystem: Environmental > Aquatic > Thermal springs > Hot (42-90C) >...
ACAGGAAGAAGGCAGCGGAGGAATTTGATGAGGCTGTCTACCGTTACAGAGGCCTCATTGAAGGGATATTCGGAGCGATAGAAGCGGGCAAAGGCCTGAAAACAAGGTGCAGGCTGAGGAGGAAATGGGGAGTTGCAACAGCAATAGGCTACAACCTAGCCGTTTTAAACAGGCTAAAATGCGCCAAAACCCTCAACATAACCCTCAAACCCATACTGGCAAACGCGGAACCATAAGCTCAAAACAAAAGACACGCCGACCAGCTAGCACCATCAAACAACAACCCACAAACACAGCAAACAAAACACCACAACAAAAGGCTCTAGTATATGCATTTAGCATATGCTAAATCCTACTTTTGCGCGCGTCCAGCCTCTGGAGCAAGCTGTTTAGGACTTGAAAGCTTTGCAAGCTTCCTCACAGCCCAAACCAAAACGTTGTTAAGGATTATTTCAGGTGTTGCGCCGAGATTTTCGGCCAGCCTCTCAACATCCTCCCAAAACTGCCTCTCCAACGTCACCTGAACAAAATCTGTGTTAGCATACTTCTTAACGGTTAAAACCCTCTCCGCAGGCTCAGCCACAAAAAACTCCAGCTGCAATTCAGTTCCTTGCAACTTTACCTTTATAAAAAATTCTTTTTTTGGAAGGCCCACCGACGCCAGGCCTCTCCTTAAGCCTATCTGGCAGATACATCATAACCATCTGAGGCTCATGCCCGTCACCTCGGAAATCTTTCGGGCCAGTTCAGCTCCAGGCTTACCCCCTCCTTAACATACAGTTCGCCAAGCTCCTCCAGCATTCTGCTTTTCTCCTCAGCAGGGACATTTCGCCTACAAACGTTGGCGATAAGCCTGGCAACAAGCCTCTGCTCATCGGACTCTATAAAGTCAAGCCTTATTTTAGGCCAGTTTGGGTCAGCCTTAAGCCTATGCAAACCATCAACAACATTTCCATGCTTATCCAAAAGAACAGGATAAAGCTGCCCAACACGCTCACCAGAAAACCTCAAACCCATAATCAACTCCTCAACATCCAAGACAAACCCCCACCTAAAACAAATATACAATGAAAACAACATAAAATTTCCCTCCCACATCCAAGCAAAATTAGGAAAAACAATTGACACGAAAAGTTGTTTAGCAACACCCTATCGCAAAGCTTGAACTCTTGAAAACAACTTAAAAATCATCCAAACAGAATCAGCCGACAACCCCCCGAGAAACGAGAAAACTTTAGTTTCAACTGTGGAATGAATTGTCCTTATGTTCAAAATTGGAAAGGAGAAAGCAAACATGGAACCTAAAACAAAAGTCCGCAGTGACACTCCCAAAACATAGCAGCCAAAGCAAGGCTCTTCAAAATCTAAACTGTGTGGAGCTCAGAGGCGATTAAGACGCTGTAGATGTGTAGCGTATGGGCTACCTTCATGGAGGAAGCGTTAATGGCGCGCGGCCACCTTGCTTCTGAAGTGGAAAGGGATAAAGGGAAAGCCTAAATAAGGGACAATGAACAATTTCAAAGCAAAATCTGTAGGCTGAACTGGAAAATACAAATTGTAAATTGTGTGACTTTTGAGCCGTTGAAAAAATACACAAATATGGGATGAGCCGTTTTGCAAATAAATGCTCACCACCACAATTGGCTACTTTAAAAGCAAAGTAGCGCTGACTTCGATGCCATATGCTCGAGTGTACGCTTTTTTTCTACATTTAACATTCAATTCTTTAACTAGAGTTTGATAAGAAGTAAGTTTTTCTAAGGCTTCATTCCACGCGCCGGATTTAATCTCTGAATGCAAAACTGCTCTCCTTTCGAGGTCAATAGCTTTTGTTGGACAAACCTCCTGGCATGCGCCGCAAAATATGCAAAATTTTTCATCCACCGCAGGTTTTCCTCCTTTCTCAAGGCTTATGCACTTCGAAGGACAAATATCAACGCAAACTTGACATTTTTCAAGGCATAGACTTGTATTCACTTTTATGATTCCATTGATGGGTTTCACCACTTTAATGGCGCCTAGCGGACATGCGGCTTCACATTTTTTACAGAAAATGCAGAGTTGCCTTTCTATTTGAACATCAACAATTTTCAGTTTTTCAATAGATTTCTCGCCGTCCGTAATTATTCTCACCGCTTTTGTCGGGCAGACCTGTTGGCAAGCCATTTTGCAAACGGGGTTGCATAAGTCTACATCAACAGAAATATCCTTCATAATTTCGGGAAAAGCTCCGCTTTCAATAACCGGAATCGTTTCTCTTCCATCAATTTCTATTTTAATCGCATTTAGAGGGCATAAAACCACACACTCGCCGCAAAAGAGACATTTTTCAGCATCTATGTCGATTTGACATTTCTTTACCAACCTCCCCTCGTGAACGTTTGCGGGCGATTTTATCACGGCTTTTTCTGGGCAAATTTTTTCACAAATTCCACATCCAACGCAAAGCTCAGAGTTTACGGTTAAAACTTGACGTGCTGATAACGTTGCTCTTTCCAACACCACTTTTTTACGCGATTTAACTTTAACGGTTGTTCTGGAGACCATTTAAACTTTCCAGCATAAAGATTTTTAGGAAAACTCTCTTGATAAAGTTTTACTGCTTTGACCGATGACTTACAACGCGCAAAATGAAAAGGAAAACCAAATTTCGTTCAAAGAATGAAGAAGAATAGCGCCTTTTGAATCAGATAGGCATATATAAGAATTAAAAACACAGCACAGTAATGTAACTAGATGTAAGATAAACGTCAATATCTTAACGGAGCTGAATAAGGTGATTGGAGTTTATATTTGCCACTGTGGCCGCAACATTAAAGGAGTCGTAGATGTCGAAAAAGTCAAGGAAAAGGTTCAACATTTCAGAGATGTAAGGGTAGTCGAAACATACGATTACCTTTGCAGCACAACGGGACAAAAAATAATTAAGGATGGAATAAAGGAGAAAGGCATAGACAGAGTAGTTGTAGCTGCCTGTTCAGCTCAACTTCACCTTGAAACTTTCCGAAAGGCTGTTTCAGACGCTGGATTAAATCCGTATCTTCTGGAAATGGTGAATATAAGGGAACACTGCAGCTGGGTTCACAGTGATGTTGAAAAAGCCACCCTTAAAACTATAGACCTAATAAGAGGCGCAGTTAACCGCGCAAGACACTTAGAGGAACTAGAACCAATTAAAACTATGGTTAAGAAAGATGTGCTTATTATTGGGGGAGGCATTGCAGGGATCCAGGCAGCTCTTGAACTGGCAGCTAAGGGTTATAAGGTCTACCTGGTTGAGCGCAACCCCAGCATTGGAGGCCACATGGCGCAGTTAAGTGAAACCTTTCCAACTCTAGACTGTTCCTACTGTATATTGGCGCCGAGGATGGTTCAAGCTTCACAAAACCCAAACATTCAGATAATCACTATGGCAGAGCCCGTTGCGATGAAAGGCATACCTGGAGATTATACCGTAACAATTAAAGTGAAGCCAAGATATGTGGACGAGAGCAGGTGCACGGGGTGCGATGAATGTGCGAAAGTTTGTCCTGTTCAAATATTAAACGAGTTCGACGAGAATTTGGAACTGAGAAAGGCCATATACATCCCGTATCCCCAGGCCGTGCCCCGTATCTATGTAATTGATGTTGACCGCTGCATTAAATGTTACAGGTGCATGGACGTTTGCGGCCCGAAGGCAATAAACTTTTCTAAAAAGCCTAAAGAAATTGAGCTTAATGTTGGTGCGATTGTGATTGCCACAGGTTACGACTTAATTGACCCACGACACCTGAGTGAATACTCTTATGGAAAGCATCCGGATATCGTAACAAACCTTGAGTTCGAACGCATAATGCGTTTAGGATTTCGCAAGCCTTCAGACGGGAAACCCCCCAAAAAAGTTGCCTTCATTCTATGTGCTGGAAGTCGAGCGCTTAGGGAAGGTTCACGGGAATACTGTTGCAAAATAGGTTGTATGGTTGCAATAAAGCAGTCCATAATTCTCATGAAAGCCGTAGCTGGAGCTGAACCTTGGATTTTCTATCAAGACCTAAGAGCGGCTGGAAGAGGATACGAGGAATTTCTCAGCAGAGCAAAAGATCAAGGTGTAAAATTCATTAGGGGCTTGCCCTCAAGAGTTATACCTACAAAGGATGGACTGACAGTCAAAGCTGTGGACACGATCTCTGGAATTGATATTGAGGAAAACTTTGACATGGTAGTTCTTAGCGCAGCTATTGTTCCAAGCAATGGAACTGAAGCCTTAGCAAAAGTTTTCGGCATCAGCACTGGAACCGACGGTTTCCTCTTAGAAAAACACTACAAGCTTGACCCGGTGGACAGCCTGCGAAGAGCAATTTTTATATGTGGATGCGCGCTTGGCCCAAAAGACATTAGAGAATCGGTTGAGGGGGCTATGGCGGCAGCCTCCAGGGTTGCATCGTTCATTGGCAAGGGGATGCTTGAACATCCCCCAGAAGTGCCCAGAATAAACGTTGATAAATGTAACCTCTGCGGCCACTGCGTTGACGCATGTCCAGTGGGCGCGCTTCAGCTTGAAGAATCAACGGTCAAAATTGTTCCGGTGGCCTGTATAGGCTGTGGCGCTTGTGTAACAGCTTGTCCGCAAAACGCTGTGGACCTTGCAAACTTCACTGAAGAACAGTTTATCGAACAGATTAAGGGTGTATGTGAAGGGGAAATCGCCGAGCCGAAAATAATAGTTTTTGTCGAAAAAACCACAGCATACGCTTCCCTCGACCTTGCTGGGACAAGAAGGTACAGCTATATTTCTAACGTTCGACCCATACCGGTGCCAAGCTGCATGCGTGTTGGGATAAAGCATGTCCTTACAGCGTTCGCTTTCGGCGCCGATGGAGTAGGCCTAATTGAGGGTGACGACGGTCCCTTCTATGGAGAAAAACTACGCCAATACACAACCAAACTTAAGGACGATTTAAGACGTTACGGGGTAAACCCACTTAGACTGCAGTCCACAACCACAACCGTTCCACAATATGACAAGACCGTTGACTTTCTACAAACTATGAATGCAAGAATTTCTCGTTTAGGCAAAATTTCACAGAACGAAAGAGAAAAAATAAAGACAGTGCTTAGGAATCTATAAATGAGAGAAGACTTGGAACTAAAAACTTCCATTGTAAACTTTTATGAAAAGATTCTAAAAAAGGGCCCCAAAAGTTTTGTTCCAATATGCTATCATCCTGGAGGGGTGGAGACAACAGAAGTGATGCTGAAAGAGGCTGGGGTTAACAAAGGCGCCCACGTTCTAGACGTGGCGTCAGGCATAGGTGATACCGCGATTTATGTAGCGGCAAACCTTGAAGCAAGCGTTACAGGCGTAGATTTGTCGCAGAAAATGGTTATATACGCAAACGCTCTGGCGAAAGGGGTTGAACTTGATACTAGAATTACTTTTTTAATTGCAGACGCTGAAAGTCTTCCTTTTAAAGATAACGTGTTTGATGCAGCTATAAGCGAGTGCTCGTTATGTCTTTTTCCAAACATGCAGAAAACGTTGTCTGAAATGCGGAGAGTAATTAAACCAGAATCAAAAGTTGTTGTGTCAGATATTGTGTTGAAGGAAACGCTTCCTCCGAAATTAAATAATTTCCTACTACAAGCCAGCTGTATTGCTGGCGCCAAAACTTTAAGCGAATACATTAGCGAATTTGAGAAAGCAGGCTTAACAAAAATTGTAACGGCGGATCTTTCTCGTCAAGTTATGAGACAGATTTGCCAGTATTTGAAGAGCCGTAAAATAAGCTTCAAGAAAATAGTGAGCGCTGGGGAGTTTATGGCTGAAAATGTTCCCAAAAAATGTAGCATGAAAACTCTTCAGACAGTCTCCTTTTACTTATGGCTTACGGGAAAAATAGGTTATTGCATACTTAGCGGCGTTAAAGCTGACAACAAAAAATCAGAACCTTAAGGTAAGATGTATAGGACCGCCTTTTTACCTTTCAAAAGGGAGATCAGCCTTTGCCCCTTTCGCTTTTCAGCCACTTTTTCAAGGTGGTCTATTGTACCGCACACTATTGCACCTGTAGGACAAACTTCTTCGCATGCCCTGGGCATCCAGTCGGGGCGGTCGCTGCAAAACGTGCACTTCTGCATTTTGAGGTCTGGCCCATACTTTGGCGCGCCGAATGGGCAGACCCAGCTGCAAAGCCTACAGCCGATGCATTTATCCTTATCAACAAGGACTACGCCGTCCTCTCGTTTGCAGATGGCTTTGGTGGGACACGCAGCCATACAGTAAGGCTCCTCACAATGCATACATGCAATAGAAACATTTGTCCTTTCAACTCTTGGAAAAACTCCGTTTTCAATTTCCATAACCGTGCGGTAGGAGGGTACATTAATGCCGTTCCAGACGCGACACGCTATTTCGCAAGCATGACATTTGATACATCTTTCAATATCAACAAAAAAGCCTTTGCGCATCGACATCAAGCCTTCCTCACTCTAACTTTGCATTCGTTATAGGCTATAGCCCCACTAACAGGGTCAACATATGTGTCTATAAGTTTATTGACGTTTGCACCCTTCCCCCTTGCAGTGTTTCCCATGCTCCAATGGCCAAAACCGAAACCATGAATGACTGCAATAACGCCGGGGACAATGCCCTCCGTCACTCTAGCTTTAACTTTTATGCTATCCAAAGGCGACTCTATAATGATGTAGTCTCCATTTTTGATGTCATATTTCTCAGCATCTTTACTGTTTATCTCCGCCCAATTTTCGTTTTCAATGTCCATCAACATTGGAATGTTCTGTGTTACGAGGTTCGCATGGAAGGGCATCCTTGCGCTTATCAATCTAAAAGGGTACTTTTCATCAGGGACCACTTTTGGTTCTTTAAATTCGGGTAACGGGTTGTGGCCCACAACATCCATTAGCATAGAGTATATTTCAACTTTTCCTGAGGGAGTTTTCAGTCCGTCTTCATATTTCCTATATTTTGGCTTGCCAATCCAGAATCCTTTCCGTTTAAGTTCGTCCAGCGTAAATGGCAAGCCTTCTATGATGTTTCTCATCCATTCTTCCTCTGATTTCCAGTTGAAGTACTTTCCATAGCCCATTTTTTCAGCTATCCCTTTAACTATTTCGTAGATGGGTTTGGCTTCTCCTGGGGGTGGCACTGCTGGTTCAGCATATAAAACCATAGGTGAATGGTTAAACCCTTGGAGTATGTCATATCTCTCGAAATAGCAAGCGTCTGGAAGGACGATGTCGCAATACAAGGCTGTCTCACTAAGATAAATGTCTATGGCTACTGAAAATTCAAGGGCCTTAAGAGCTTCAATCCAAAGCTTCGTGTTGGCGTCGCTCATAACGGGGTTAATCTGAGAGAGAATTAATGCCTTAACAGGGTAAGGTTCCCCCTCGAGTATAACCTTTGGCAATAACGCAGAGGGAAGGTCTGGCGCAACGAAAAATCCCAAAGCCTCACGCAAGGAAGGCTTCTCTATTTTTGCCCTCTCCTCCTCCGGGACTTTTATCGGCGGATTCAGCGGTGGGTCAAGTCCTTGCGGGCTGCCAGTTAGCAATAGGGAACCCGGCTTATCAACATTTCCAGTTAAAACATTTAAAAGGAGAACAGCCCGCATCGAGTCGAAACCATTTGTATAACATGCAAACCCGTGGTACGCGCTGGAAACAGCAGGCTTTGTTGTGGCAAATTCTTCAGCGATCCTCCTTATGGTGGAGGCCGGCACACCAGTTATGTTTTCAGCCCACTCGGGAGTGTAACCCTTATCATTAAGATGTTCTTTAAACTCGTCAAAACCATAGCAATAATTTGCCACAAATTCTTTATCGTAAAGGTCCTCGTCAATCATAGTTTTAGCCATCGCCAACGCTAGCGCTCCATCCGTGCCCGGCCTTATTGGGATCCATTCATCTGCCTTTTCAGCTGTTTTTGAAAGGCGTGGATTAACAACCACGAGTTTAGCTCCCCTATCCCTGGCATCCATTAACCCTTGCAAGAAACCTACAATCCTAGGAGCCTCTAAAGGTTCTTTTCCCCACAGCAAAATGTACTTTGCATTTTCATAATCTTCTATCGCCCAAAAAGTTCCAAAAAGGGTTATACAGGCAGTGTCAAACGTGGCGTCGCATGCTGCAGTATGATCATAAACGTTTGGAGAACCATAAAGAAGATATAGGAAGCTTCTGTAGAATGTAACGCACCCTTGCCCATGGTCTATTGAAACAACAGATTCAGGTCCATATTTTTCCTTTATTTCTTTAAGTTTTTCAGCTATTATGTTGAAAGCTTCATCCCACGTTATTCTTTTAAACTTGCCTTCGCCTCTTTCTCCAACCCTCACCATAGGATACTTTAATCGATCTGGATCATAAGCGAGCCATATACTGGCTAAACCCTTCACACATCTTTTGCCCCGCGTATTAGGGTTGTCCGGGTTACCTCTCGTGTACACAACTTTTCCATCCTTCACATAAACCTCTATTGGACACCTAAAAGGGCAAACGTGGCAGAAAGACCTAACCATTTTTGAACCTTTAAGCTTCTCAACAGTTTCCATTCCAACCCCTTGAGGAATGTAACATTAAGCTGGGAATATTTATTATTGCTGTTCTTGCTAAATTTTAAAATGAGTGGTTCTAGATGTCTTCGCAATACAGCAAAGAAAGCCTAACGAAAAAAATTGTTGAGGCCAGCGGTCAGAACGTTTTTTCATGCAACTTATGTGGTAAATGTACGGCGGGCTGTCCCGTCGCAGGGGTTATGGATATAAAACCCCATCAAGTCGTGAGACTAGTTCAGATAGAACCAAAAATCTTATTGAGTTCTAAGGCTATATGGCTTTGTGCATGTTGCCTCGCCTGTGTAACCCGCTGTCCGAAGCAAATAGATATCCCCAAGTTGATGGAGTCTCTGAGAACCATGATTCTGTCTAAAGGAGTTGACTTTCTTGAATATACGCAGGACTTGTTAACGTTGCTTCCAATACAGGCAATGGTCGCTGCTAGAGGCAGGTATACTTCGGTAAACTTGCCTGTGCGTCAAAGCGTCAGATTGGAGAAGTATTTTACTCGTGAATGGATAAAAGCCCCGATTAAAGGTGAAACTCATAATTGAAGGTTCTCTATTACCCTGGATGTCTTCCATACTCAAGGACTACTGGATTAAATTTGCCAATGAAGGCCATTGCAAAAGCCCTTAAATTGGATATCGTAGAGATTCCCGGAATCTGTTGTGGCGCCTTTTTTACAACAAATCCAGCTGACATGTATGGTGCAGTCCGCACACTTTTGGACGCGAGAAGGAAGGGAAATGAGCTTATGACAACGTGCGCCCTCTGTTACAACGTGCTCGCACAGACAAATTTCACGCTCAAAAAGGACCAAGATAAACGCGAACAGATCACTGCTTTTCTAGGCGAGGAATACAGTGGCGAAGTAGAAGTTCTCCATTTTCTCCAGTTTTTAAGAGACCGAATAGGCTTTGATAAACTGAATGAACATGTAAGGGTAAGCCTCAACGGTTTAAAAATAGCCCCCTACTATGGCTGTCTGCTTCTTCGACCTTACGAAGTTACAAAACTTGACAATCCAGAACATCCAACAATTTTCGAAGATTTTCTAATTAGCATAGGTTGCGAGCCGGTGGACTTTCCATATAAAACTGAATGTTGTGGGTCATATCTGGCCGCTGTCTCCTTTGACGCTGTGATCGAACATTCCTATTCAATAATTAATTCAGCATTGACAAACGGTGCAGAAGCCATAGCCGTAGCCTGTCCCCTTTGCCATTTCAATCTCGACCAGATGCAAGAGAGAATTAGATTAAGGTATCAAGAGCTAAATGAAACACCTATACTCTACTATACCCAATTACTTGCAGTGGCTTTAGGGATTAAAGAGACGCTGGGCTTTGATCAGCATTTTGTTAATCCATACCGTTTACTAACGAAAGTTCTACCTAGTTGAGAAGAAAGAGCTTTAAGAGGTCATCATGCTCTCAATCCAGAACCCAATAATTCTCAATGATGTCATCACTTCTAGACTGGGTCTTCACGCTATTAAATAAAATCTTATTTAAGCTTCAATTTGCGATTAATGCCCATCGGCTTGAGTCTGGATTTTAGATTTTGAGACAAGTTCATATTCAAAGTTGGCAAGAAGAGAGTTTACAGCCATCCGTCGGACCTTAAGAAAAATGAAGGGACCATGTATGGACGGTGGCAATATGATTAGAGAGTAAAAATTTTGATTTGAGGTAATGTGTAGCTTTAATTTTTATCCTACAAGCGAGCCTAATTTTTAGTTGCTTATTTAATCAAAAGTATGCGTTCTCATCGAAAAACTTTAATTTTATTTAAGTAATTTTGAAAGAGGTCTCTACAATGATATTCTTGCCAAGATCAAAGCTTCCACCTAAGCTCTTGATAATCATTAAAAAGATTACTGAGAAGGACTATGAAATAACAACTGAGCCTAAACTTGAACCGATGATCTTCGCTACTTTTGTCATAACTTTTAAGCAATGTGCTAAAGGTTTTACGGTTAAACTCGCGGGTGGCAAACTTAATCTTTCGGGTGAAAATCCAAACTTCAACGCGATAGTTGAATGTATAAATCAGCAGTCACCTATACCTGTCGAACTCCAGATTGTTTAAGGAACAAATCACTATCTCTGTATAGTTTTTCGCCGTTCACCGAGGTAATGTTGTAAAGGCAGAATGGTATAAGTTTTCCGTTTTCTCTTAATTCATGAACGCAGCATTTTGAAAGCCTCTCTAGATCAACCGTCCAAGCGTCTTGGGCAAAGTGGCATCCAACGGAGAAAAAGCCTTCGGGCTTCAAATGTTCGAGCAAGAGTCTAAGAGACGTGCCCATCCATTGAGGTTTAAAGTTTTTGATGAAAGTTTTTGAAACGCCAAGTTCGTCAGCCACCGCTTTCAGAAACTTATCGAATTCGATAAATTCGTTTTTAAGCGAATAGTTATCTATCAACCGTTCCATGTCTACAAGCCTATTAATTGCGTATATTTCTTTGTCGTTGCGGTAACAGGCGTAGAGAAGCGATGAACATCTTGGATCTGGACATGGCACAGGCATGAAATCAACCGCTTTCACCCTTCCACCGCTTTGTTTTTCAATTTCGACTTGAACATCGCTTACAGTTATTCTATCCAACGGGTTGAATAGGTTGGGCAGGTATCTTCCAAGCGCGGCGAATGGTTGAAAGTTAACTCCTATGGCTTTCCTTGATAGTGCATATCTAATTATGTCCCATAACTGATGTTCATTAACGCCCTTCACAACAGTCACTGCCAAGGTTACGCTTAAACCTGCATTTAAACAGTTTTCGATGGCTTTTTCCTTAACCTTTGTTAGATCGCGACCTCTTAATATTTGGTGGATTTTTGGCGTGAAACCATCAAATTGCAAGTATACTCCGCTAATTTCAGCTTTTGCCAAATCTTTAACGAGACATGGATTCTTCGCAAGTTCTATGCCATTTGTATCTAACTCGATTAGTTTGAAGCCTAAATCCCTGCATAACCCTACGATTTCAAGCAGGTCTTTTCTAACGGTAGGTTCCCCTCCAGAAAGCTGGATGGCGGTAGGTTTGCCCTCACACCTCAAAAGTTCTTTAAGCATCTCTTCAATGTCTTCAATCGTAGGGTTCCATGTTGGAACACTCTTTGAATCCGCAAGACATATAGGGCATATTAAGTTGCAAGCATTCGTAACCTCCAATATGGCTAGACATGTATGTTGTTTATGGGCTGGACATAAGCCACAATCAAAAGGACACCCTCTAACAGCGTTTTCAACATGAGGTTTAGCGGGTGCGCCGGGCCTTGAAAACCTAAGGGCTCTCGTGTAAAGGTTGAGGTCGCTCCAAAGTAAGGTCTCAAATTTCCCGTGTTCCTTACAATATTTCTCCATGTAAACTTTTATGCCGTCTGTTGTTATTTTCGCGGGGACAAGGCATAAGCACTCTGGGCATAAGCTCTTTGTAACACTATACGCTAACCTCATATTTTCACCTCTCATATTAGGCTTAACAAACAGATTAGGGTTCGCCCATGAGCAATTTCATAGCAATTTTGCTCACTTCCTGATTTTTCACATCTTGTGAGGCGTCACGTGTTTTTAAGGCTATGTCCAAGACATGTTTCGTTTCAATTTTCGGCATGGTCACCCAAAAAATTTGTGCACATGTGTAACAGTAAACAACCATTAAATCAGCCCCTGTTTCTAAAAACTCCATAACTCTTCGTGAAGAGGCCATAGCGGAAAGGTAGGGGTTGAAGCATGAAACCATCCCTCCGGATCCACAGCAAATAGTTCTGTTTCTAGAGTGAGACATTTCCAAAACTTGTTCATTGTTAAAGAGTTTTCTAACATGCGTGGCGAAGTGGCCTTTAAACCTGTCTGGGCAACTGTCATGAATTGCAATTTTAGAATTGAAGCTGGCTAATCCCTCCTTCAGCAATTCTCGTAAAACTTCGTAGACAGTTAAAACCTCGAATCTGCCTTGAAACATCGATTGCAAGTGATAATAGCATTTAGGACAAGCAGTTATTATTTTTTCGCATCCTTTGCTTTTCAAATAGGACTCAAGCCTTACAAGCCATTTCAGGGCCCTTTCAGCCAGCCCTGCATCGCTAAGCGGTTTGCCACAGCATAAATCCACTAAGCCCGCATCAAGTTTTTCTTCAAGTTTTTCATAAACTTTTAACGTTGCCTCAGGCGAGTAACAAGACATAGAGCATCCTGGAAGGAAAGCATACACAAAACTATTCTTCTCTGAAGAGTCGTAGTTCAAATTTTTATAGGTTTTATATGCCCTAGGAAAAAACATGGGTTCATCGGGTAGAAAAAGTTTATAACGCCTATCATTAAGGACGAAGCTAGCTTGCTCCAGTCTAGCGTGAGCAATAACTGATGGAAAATCTAGATTTAAAGGGCAAACTGCTTGGCATAAGCCGCATAAAAAACACTCCATAATATAGCTTTTGACGGGATCCAATTTCTTCGCCAGCTCCTCAACAACCTTTTTAGGTGTTTTACGCAGATTTGAGAGGAAGAAACACTCATAAACGCATAATTGACATTCAGAACATCTTTGCATAATGTCTGAGGCATCCATCAGTTTAATCTCCTAATCTCTAATGATCACCCTTCCGTTTGTTCTTTCTTCTATTTTTAGGGGTGGTTTGAGGGAGGCAAGCTCGCTTACCATGCGTTTTATTCTTTCAATGTATTTCCTTTCGATTTCCGGATCTGACTTCACCACTTTCTTGGCGATTTCATCGCAGTAGTTGCAGTCTCCGCAACCTATAAGGCAGGGAGGGTTTTTATTTACGAAATATTCATACCAGCCGTCCAAGGATCGGTTGTCAATGGAAATTTTTAGAGGAGGCAGAATTTCAGCGTTAATATGGAACATGTCCCAGCAGAAGTGCATGTAGGAGTTATCGATTAAAGCGTAGATGTCGCCGTCATATCGTCTTGAAAGATAGGCTTCAATAAGTCTTAACAAATCTTCTGTAGGTAAGCCTCGTCCAGCGATTTTAATATACTCTACACCCACATCGTGATAGTATTTGATATCCTCAGGCCTAAACCATGGAGCCTTAATAATTTCTTTATGGTCGCATAATCGCTTTAAAACGCACCTCATAAGTGGGTAAGGCTTGTAAGTGAAGCCTACTTGATCTTCTATCACACTTTGCGAGATATGAGCGGTTATGGTATTGTGGTAGGTCCTAAATGGACATTTTAGCAGACATCCATTATTAGCCACAACTTCTAAGCCAGCCTTAACGTTTTTTCTTATAAGCCTGAGCAAATGGAAACATCGATTAACATCCTCACTTAGGGTCAACCTCGAAGCTCCCAGCTCCTCATACATTAAAGCCCTATTTAGAGAATCTATATAGCTTAAGGATGAAGCTTTAACTTCAAATTCAGGGTAGTTTCTAGCTATATACTCGATAAGATAGGGTATAGCAACCACAACCGTGTCGACTTTCATTTTCGCAAGTTTCTTTAAAAGTTTATCTAAGGCCTTACGTCCCTTATCAGTATACTCTAGGAGATTCATGCAAATGGGATTAAGCGTATAAGCAAATTTAATTCCATATTGATGGGCTTTCAAAATGTGGCGTTCAAGGCGTTCAGCGTCAACTTCAGGAAGAAGCGTTGAAGGCCAGCCTGTTCCGAAAATTGAAAGCTTGAATGATCCATAAATTTCATAAACTTGGGCGTTTAAACCGCGATATTTTTCGTTAAGCTGATTCAATTTATCCAGAAAAACATCTTCAAACGTCGTTGGCACGCACAACTTAACAGCCATTATTTTCCCCACGTTTTATGAGCTTTCTACCCAATACAATACAATATTTAAAAATAAAAATTACAATAATATTTTTATTTCTGAGACACGTGAGTTTTCAAAGGGTTGTCGTAATCTATAATTGAGGCTGTTTTGGTTGGCAGCCGAAATAATTGAGAATGCAAAAAAACAACATAGGAAAATTCTTATGGAGCACGAGTCTAAATCTATTTGCCTTAGTTATGGAATACCAGTAACAAACTTCAAAGTTGCATTTTCAGCTGATGAAGCTGTAAAATTTGCCCAGGAGATAGGCTTTCCTGTAGTCTTAAAGATTTTGTCCCCCGATATCATCCATAAGTCCGATGTTGGAGGAGTTATGTTAAACTTAAAGTCTGTTGATGACGTAGAGAAAGGTTATTCGGCAATAATAGAAAGTGTTAGAAGAAACGTTCCCAACGCAAACATTTTAGGTGTAACTGTTCAAGAGATGGTTCCCCCGTCGACTGAAGTCATCGTGGGAGCAATAAAAGACCCTCAATTCGGTCCAGTTTTAATGTTTGGACTTGGCGGTGTTTTCGTTGAAGTGTTGCAGGACGTTACATTCCGGGTGGCCCCAATTAAAGAAAAGGATGCCGAAGAAATGGTTAAAGAAATTAAAGCTTATCCGCTTCTAAAAGGATTTAGAGGCAGCCCGCCAGCAAATATAGATTCTATAATTAGAATACTGGTGAACACTTCTAAACTTGTGACAGAAAATGAGGAAATAGCTGAATTAGATTTGAACCCAATAATGGTAAATGAAAAAGGTGCAAAAGTTGTAGATGCGCGGATAATCCTTGAGTAACACGTTTAAAATTCATATTCCGAGATAAACGAAACCTGCATGAGGGTATGGAATGCAAGATGTGTATTCAAAGCTTGATGATTTGCTTCATCCCAGATCTATAGCCATTGTGGGAGCTTCTCCTAGGTCAACGTCGGCCGGGTACCTTTATACAAGCGCCCTTATCGAAGCTGGCTACAAAGGGAAAATCTACCCTGTAAACCCAAAGTATGATGAAATATTAGGGCTTAAATCTTATCCAAGCCTTGTTGAGATTCCTGACCAAAACGTGGACTTCGTTGTTTCCGTTGTACGCGCAGAAAGGGTGCCGGAATTAATTGAGGAATGTCACGTTAAAAAAGTAAAGCTAATTCATCTTTATACCGCACGAATGAAGGAAACGGGGATAAAAGAAAGGGTGGAGCTTGAAAATCAGATCGTTAAAAAAGCAAAAGAATATGGAATTAGAGTTCTCGGTCCCAACTGCATGGGCGTGTATTACCCAAAAATGGGAATTTCGTGGGAAAATGATCTTCCCAAAGAGGCTGGAACTGTTGGAGGTTTATTGCAAAGTGGAGGTTTATCCTGCGAACTGATACGATATGCAAGCTTGCGGGGAATTCGTTTTAGCAAAATCATAAATTATGGCAATGCATCAGACATTGATGAATCTGATCTTCTTGCTTACTTTGCCAACGATCCTGAAACAAAAGTGATAGTTGCTTATATAGAGGGGGTGAGAGATGGAAAGAAGTTTATTAACGCTTTATCCTACGCTGCGGAAAACAAACCCGTCATTGTACTTAAAGGCGGAAAGGGGGAAGCTGGAAAAACAGCCGCCCTGTCCCATACAGGATCCATGGCTGGCTCCAGCGCTGTCTGGAGCGCTGTCCTAAAACAATGTAGGGCGATAGAAGTCGCCAGCCTCGACGAATTGATAGATTTAGTTACTGCTTTTAACTTCTTACCACCGATTACAGGAGAAAAAGTGTTGATAGCTGGAGGCAGCGGCGGAACAAGTGTCGTATCAGCTGACATATGGGAAAAAGAAGGTTTTAAATTACCTGAAATTCCAGACCAGTTAAGAGGGGAACTTAGAAAAAACGTGCCTGAACTTTCCGACTGGATTAGAAACCCAATTGATAGGTCCATATTCCAGACCCAGCGAATGGAAAAAATAACTCCATGGCAAGCATTCCTCAAAGCCTCTGAGATAGGCAATTTCGACCTTTTAGTGGCCGAGCTTGTTCAAAGCGACCCATGGCCAGATGATGTATGGAAACAATATCTGGACGATTTTCTATACAACGTGTTGAAAGTCAAAGAGAATAAAGGAAACCTAATAGCTATAATTGAAATTCAAGGCTTTATCGACATGGAAAGGTTGAGATGGCGATTGACAGCTAAAGCTGTAAAAACGCTATCTCAAAACGGTGTCGCCGTCTTTTATACAGACAGCGGAGCTGCAAAGGCTTTAAGAAAATTTATAGAATACTGGCGTAGAAAAACGCGTGTGAGCTAGTTTTCACAGCATATTTTTCCTTGGTTTTTAATCATGGGTTTCAAGTACTTTCCATAAAGCGCTTCTATGGAAGCATCAAGGTAAGTTTTACAAATGACGGAAGCAACGAAACATCCTTTCACAAGCAACAAAGCTTACGCTCCAACCACATAAACTTTCTCCTTGAAAACGTCATTTAGAAGAGCATTCGGGTTTTCATACAAGCTTGTACCGAGCCCAACTCTACTTCACGATCATTTATATAACCTTCATACAAGCCTAAAATAAGCTTTCATGGATATGCTGTTATTGCATACCATAACAGCCTTTGAAGGATCCTTTAAAGGCTTGATCTTCAAAATTGTCGAGAAGCTCTCTATGGCTTTTGGTCCTCCAGCTTGATGAAATAGACCGGAGGTGCTATATTTAGCGTCCTATCACCGAAATTCGCATTTTTCCCATTGTATACTCGTCCGCTTAATCCACTGCAATGCTTCTTTCAATAAAAACCTAAAAATTAACGAACATTTAGCCGTAGCTGCTTCCCTAAGTTACAACTAGCCAAAAATCAGAATATTTTGCCAGTTGTATGCCGTGTCAGATTAATTATTCTTTGAACTTAAAGGTGAAGTATATCGATTTCGATGTAACTACTTTTAAAACTTTAAGGTACCCTAGCGAAAAATTTTAATGGTAAACTTTAAAAAGGGTTAAACGTAAAATTTATGGAAAAAATGAATGTGTGAGGAAACAAGTAATGAGCCTTCAAAGCTTTTTAAAAGTTCTGCTGCCGGTTCTCTTGGCTGTAATAATAGCGGCTTCTTTGGCATCTTCAAGTGTTTCAGCTGCGGCTGAAGAGCATATATTACGGATAGGTTTTGAATGTGTGCCCACAACATTCAATCCTTTGCTTTCAGCTAGAGATATCTGTCAAGCCGTCTGGTTCCCTTATTTGTTATACGAACCGCTTATCTTAAATTTGCAAAATGGAAGTTTGGTGCCTTGGCTTGCTAAGAGTTGGGAGGTGCTTGAAAATGGGAAGCGTTACGTTTTCCATATAGACGAGAGAGCTAGATGGAGCGACGGCACCCAAGTCACGGCACATGATGTTGAAGTTGCTTGGAATCAAACGATTAAATATGCCCTTCCATTAGAATTAAAAGGGGTTCTTGAAGCAGTTAGAGCTGTTGATACATATACTGTTGAGTTCGTTACGGCTCAGCCATGGGCGAGGTGGTACCTAACTTTCGGCAATACTTTAGTAAGGCCAGCTCACATATGGGAAAATCTTGAAGATCCATTGAGTTATGATTTTATAAGTGATCCTAGTAAACATGTGACATCAGCCCCATTTGTATACGATTCATATAAGACAGGGGATTGGTGGCTTTTTAGAAAAAGGCCAGATTATTGGAAGACTGAGCATGTGCCAAAAATAGATGGAATTTTATGCAAATTCATCAGTGATATTTCACTATATCCAGCTTTGGTCAAGAAAGGAGAACTTGATGTTGCCATACCATACCCGTTCTACCTGCTAGCACAAGTAATTGGGGTGCCTAACATAGCTATTTGGGCGCCTCCTGTCCCAAGGGCGCCATGTTTTCTGCTTATAAACACAAGGATTTATCCGCTTAGCCTTAAAGAGGTTAGGCAGGCGATTGATCTAGCTATAGACAAAGCTGACTTAGCCGAAAACTACTTTATGGGCTATGGCATACCAGCCAATAGATCAATGATTAATTTTGCAATAGCTCCTGAGTTTTTCGTTCCAGAGGCTGTTTGGCCGGGATATGTAATGAGCCATGAGGAGTGTGTTGCTGAGGCTAACCGAATATTAGACGAGCTAGGCTTCGCGAAGGGCCCTGATGGAGTAAGGGTAACGCCAAACGGAACAAGGTTGAGCTTCAAATACCTTATGAGGTTATCTCCATTAACAGCTGTGAGACTTAGAGCTTCAGAGAGGATCATTGAAAACCTTAAGGAGATAGGGATAGAAATTCATACATACCAGACTATGGAAATAATGGATTTTATTGCCGCAGCTTATTTTGCGGAGAAGAAGGATTGGGGATTTGCAGATGACGTAATGGGCGAAAATGGCCCTGAACCCTATATTGATCAGCTGAACTATGTCATCTCTCCACGTCCAATAAATTTTAAAGCATCAACCGGATGGTTTAACGCTGAGGCTAATAATTCAGCGTTAAGCGCCTTTCGACGATTAAACTACAGCGAGCAAGTTGAGGACATTAAAAAAGTTGTTAGAATATTTGCAGAAGAACTTCCAGCGGTTCCCCTAACATTCTATCCATGGGGTATATGGGTTTATAGGACAGATAAACTTACAAACTGGAACCCCGAACATTCAACACGCTACACAGGGTTTGCGTTCCTACTCCCCATGAGACCTATGGTTTATTGCGAAATAACACCCGTGGGCTGGACGCCTACGCCTACACCCACCCCGACGCCTACTCCTACGCCTACTCCTACGCCTACACCTACGCCTACACCTACAG
>Ga0105158_1000392_pt1 | contig 19142 bp, 18 predicted proteins | sample LHCtaG_FD_81567 | JGI IMG/M metagenome (GOLD analysis project Ga0105158, IMG submission 81567) | Hot spring microbial communities from Little Hot Creek, USA to study Microbial Dark Matter (Phase II) - LHC4sed_matched | ecosystem: Environmental > Aquatic > Thermal springs > Hot (42-90C) >...
GACCGCATCCACCAGCTGGAAGTGTTTGGACAAAAACGACGGTTAATACTGACAAAAGAGCTATGATTATGAATAAGTGTTTGAATGCACGGTTTCGCATGCTCCTTTCTCCAAAGGAAGCAGGGGCGGGCAACCTATAAAAATGGTGTTTCAAAATGGGAATATCAGCAAATGTGCTAATGCCTTTTTGGCATTTAACTGTTAGAATAGGCATATAATTTATTAATCCATACATGTTTCATTTATTGCATCGAGGTTTAGAAGGCTGAAATGGATGGGTTTAAAGTCAATACTAAAGATTGAAGACGTTGGAATTTTTGCAGCTTCCATATTCCACACCGTTGTCGGTGTATGCTTCGCAGTTCTCACCGCAATAGACTTTAGGTGGATCCACATAGGGTTGCTGGGCATAATTAATTTAGCCACAGCTTATGGCTTATATCGGCGAAGGGTTTGGGCCCTTTGGAGCATATTTGCTGTTGCCTTCATGGCTACAGTGTTTTCCGTTTCCATGCTTTACTATACCATTGGAAGCGACATTCTCATGGATGTTGCTGCTGTTGCCTATTTAGTTTTAACGTGGATGTTCGCGATTTACGTGGCTGCGAAAAGGAAGAAGCTTGAATTTTAAACGTGCCTTAGCCTTCCACATGCCTTCTAAATAGGTGCACTGTAACCTCTTCGTTTGCATCGACAAACTGCTGATTTTCGGGGATTTCAACAAAACCGTCAGCCCTTAAAAGCGTTGTTATGGCTCCCGAAAGCCCTGTTGGAACAGGCTCTGCCACCAAAACGCCCGCCTCGCTTCTTTTAAGTTTCACTGTGACGAAGGTTTTTCTGCCTCTGGCTGGAAACATCCGCGTTGAAGCATAAGCCTTAACAGTGGCGGATTCCAAAGCCCTCCTTCCAGCCATGCCTTCGATTACTGGGCGCACAAGCAGGTGGAAAATTAACAATGCAGAAGTTGGATGCCCGGGAAGTGCGAAAATGGGCTTTCCATTTACAATCGCCACAGTGGTGGGTTTCCCTGGTTTTGTGGCTATTCCACACACAATCACGCCGGGTTTTCCAAGAAGGTTCAACGTTTTTGGTATAACATCCTTTGGGCCGACTGAGACGCCGCCGGAAGTCACAATAGCGTCGGCTGAAGCTAATGCCTTTTTCAAACCCTTTTCAAGCTCGACTACGTCGTCTTGGAAAACTCCCATGTAAACCGGTTCGCCGCCGCTCTCTATAACGGCGGCGCTTAGGCTGTAGGCGTTAATATCGTAGATTTTTCCGGGAGCTAAGGCCTCGCCAGGTTCTGTTATCTCCGCGCCCGTGGAGAGAACCGCCACTCTTGGAACCTTGTAAACTTTCACTTCGGCTAGGCCTACGGCTGCTATGGCGCCTATTTCCCGCGAATGTAGCAGTTCGCCTTTTCTGGCTACAATTTCGCCTTTCTTTATGTCCGCGCCTTCCTTCATGACGTTTTCATCCTTTGCCACAGCAGCGTAAACGTAGACTTCACCGTTTCTTTGCTCTGTGTTTTCAGCCATAACCACGGCGTCGGCGCCCTCCGGTATTGGGGCGCCAGTCATTATTTCCGCCGCTGTTCCATGTTCAACAATAATTTTGGGCTTTTCTCCCACGTTCACTGTTCCGCAGAGTCTCAGTTTCACCGGCCTGTTTTCATTGGCTCCAAATGTGTCTTCGGCCTTAACTGCGTAGCCGTCTACTGTTGACCGGTTGAAGGGTGGAATGTCAAGGCTTGCGGCGATGTCTTCGGCTAGGATGCGGTTGAATGCCTTCAGCAGTGGGACTTCTTCCACACCCACTGGTTTGGGTTCAAAATTTTTCCTTAAAGTCTGCTTTGCTTCTTCAAGGGTGAGCAGCCTTCTAAACAATTTCACCCTCCGCCTCCAAAGTGTCGAAGAGGTGCACAAGCACAATTTCACCCTCTTCCAAGCCTTCTCGGTTTTCCGGAACAATAACATACCCATTGGCCTTTGTCATTGTTGAAATCACGCCTGACCCTCTGGCGCTTATGGGTTCAGCGTAAAACTCGTCATTTTGTCGGAAAACGCGAACTCGAACAAAGGTTTTTCTCCCAAGGGCTGTTGAAGTTCTCCGCGTTAACTTCGCCTTCACAACGGGTCTAGACTCATGTTCCACCCCTAACAGTTTAAGGATTAGGGGTCTTGCGAAAACTTCAAAGCCGAACATGGCTGCAACCGGATTGCCGGAAAGAACTATTACGGGCTTGTTTCCGACTATGGCAATGGCTGTCGGCATGGCCGGGCGCATGGCAACTCCATGGACTATTACGCCCGGCTTGCCCATGCCATTTATGGCTGTGGGAACAAGGTCTGATGCGCCGACACTTGTGCCGCCTGTGGTTATTACAATGTCTGCTTTCTCTAGTCCAAGCCTAATTTTCTCTGAAATCTCTTCCTCATCGTCTCTTGCTATTCCTAAGTCTATTGGCTCAGCGCCAAGTTCACGGCATAAAGACGAAATAATCAGCCTGTTGGTTTCAAAAACTTGGTCTTCCTTCGGTTTTTGTCCAACTTCAACAAGCTCGTTTCCAGTGGCTAAGACGGCAACTTTCGGCTTTTCAAAAACATAAACTTGGTTTTTACCCAATGCTGCTATCAACCCCAAATGATGGGACTTTAAGCGTGTTCCAATCCTAACAGCCACCTCGCCCTTCGCGACATCCTCCCCTTTTCTGGAAACGTTTTCGCCGGGCGTCACCGCAGTCCAAACCTCTATTTCGTTGTTTATCCGTTTAACATGTTCCAACATTAGAACAGCGTCGGCGCCTTTCGGAAGGGGGTTTCCAGTCCAGACTTGTAGGGCTTCTCCGCTTTTCACCTCTTTGCCAACCACCAGTTTAAGGGTTTTAGGCTTAAACGGCGAGGCTCCGAAGGTATCTTCAGCTTTAACTGCATACCCGTCTACAGCTGACCTGTCAAATTTCGGCAAGTCTTCTTCGGCTACTATGTTTTCGGCCAACACCCTCCCAAATGCCTCATCGAGTGGAACGGCAACAATTTTCCTTTCAATTTTTAAGTTGTCAAACAGCCTCCTTTTCGCCTCTTCAATTGTTGCAAGTTTTTGAAATCCCTTAAGCCTAACCAGAAGGGCCACCCATAAACAGCACACAAACTTTGCAGAAAAAGGTATCGCCAAAAGTCTATGCTAGGCTATGGCTTTCAACTCTTTTTGGAGAATATCCCTCATCTTTATTGCATCTACGTCCAAGACTGGGCTTTCGCTTATTATAACTGGCTTAAGTTTAAATTCTGCAATAACCCTTGCAAGCAGTGTGAAGTCTGGGCCGTATCCCGCTTCATCCATCGTGTGGTGGCATTTTTCACCCTTATCCGTGAACTCAACTTTGGTGAAGTGGCAGTGCATGTTTTTGGCGGCATCTGTTCCCAAACGTTTTTCAACAGCCTCCACAACCCTGCGAAATTCGCCAACATCTTTGAACAGTCCTTGCTCCCTCGCGTGTAAATGCGCCCAGTCTATGACTGGTTGAGTTTGTTCAACTTCTTCGCATAAGGCTAAAACTTCTTCTAAACTGCCAAACTGGGAAGGTTTCCCCATCGTTTCCGGGCCAAGTTTAACCTCCCTTATTCCCCACGTCTTAAGTTTTTCCACAACATCCTTTAGGGCTTCCAAACATCCCTCAAAAACTTCTTCCGGCGTTTTCTTGCCATAAAATCCCGGATGGAAAACAACTGTTTGAGCGTGCATCCACTGGGCGGCGGTGGCACACGCAATGAGGCGAGCTTTGCTGGCTTCAATGGTTTCTTTGTCACCGCAGAAGTTTATAAAGTAAGATGCGTGTAAGCTAAGCAGCACGTCGTTTTCTCTGGCTTTTAACCCAAGCTTTTCGGCGTCTTCCTTCTTAATCTGCGGTTTGGCTCCCCAGCGAACTGCCTGATATTCAAAGGCGTCTAGCCCTTCTTCCCGCAAAAGCCTTGGAACATCGATTAATGTTGCCTTCATAGCCTTAAAACTTGGAGGAACCCCTGCCGGACCGAATCTTGGACGGTCAGCCATTTTTAGGCCTCTAACTTTTCTTTGCCCTTCTGTAGCGATAACCTTTTCGCGTGTAAGCCCCGTAGAAAAGGACTGTTAAGGCGGATATCCAGGCTGCAAGGTTTTGGAAGACCAAGTATTTGCCCACCGGCGGCAAGGCAACCAAGGGTTTTATTAGCGTTCCAAGGGCTGAGGCAAAACTTCTAAAGCTTGGTGAAGCGGACACTAACGTGTTTTTTATGGCTGAGCATATCCACCCAATTGGTGCAACCGTTTCTGCAAAACCTTGCAAGGCACTGTTTGTTGCCTTTACAAATGCGAGCAGTGAAGGGTTGCCTTGATAAAGGCTTGAAAATGTTCTGTAGATGAGCCTGGGATAAGTCAAAACTGAAACAAACAGAATCAGTGCCGAGAAAACCAGCAGCATTATCACGGCGCTTTTCGCCGTTACAGAGCTAGCTTTTTCCCAAAGGTATGTAGCGCTCTTAACCTTCAACACTGCAGACTTTATTTTCCCCAGACTTGTAGAGATTCCCATTCTCTTTGAAGTTTGTGTCCTCTTTTGGATAGGCTTCGGCTTTTCAACGGGTTTCATGGCTGCATACCTAACCATGCAAACCCAACTGGCAGCAAGTGTAATTATGACTGAAACTGGAATTATGTGGAAGAGGATGCTTATATTCCAGTTTGTGCCGGGAAACTGGAAACAGCTTCCGTCCTTCACCCCCAAGTTAACCGCATAAACAACAATCGCCCATTCAATCAAGGCAGCTAAAACAATAAATAGCGCTATTGCCGCCAAACCCTTCAAAGTTGACCAGCGAAGCACTGGTTTGCCAGCGGGCTTTTGAGCCGACAATCAACCACCGTCAACAATGCTTTTCAATGCTTTGCGCTTCATGAATATGAAAATTCAAGTTAAAAAACATACTGTTTCCCTTAGGCCTTATGCCTATTGCAGAGGAAACTCGTTTCCACACTTTGGACATTTGGCATATCCACATTGCACTGTGGATGGGCATCCGGAGCAAGCGAAAGCCCTACCATAAGATATGTCAAAAGTGAAACCACATTTCGGGCAGTGCACCAGCCGTTTTGCCTTTGAAGCCATTTCATCGCCCTTTTATGAAAGCAGAAGACGTGATAAAACATTAAAACTTTTCTGAAAGCTGCCCATTTTCATGGAAAGTTTTAACAATGAAGAAATCTTATTAATAAGCTTTGAAAACTTAAGATAGGCTTAGGCTCCGGTTGGCACAAAACTTGATACCTAGAACTGGAAAACCTGAAAGGCTTGAATTGTACAAGGATAGGAAGGTTCAGGTTTTCTTAGGTAAATTCTTAAATGGAGAAATAAGTGAGCTTAAACCCACCTTCGACCCCAGACTTGGCTATAGATATTTGGAAGTTGAAACGGTTTTAGGTGGAGCCTTAAGCGTTGAAGAATTTTTGAATAGGCTTCATGAAGCTGGAATCCTTGAAAGATGGCTTTATGATAAAATTATTTATTGCCCAAAATGCGGCTCGCAGAATGTTTCCACGCGTTATTGTTGTCCATACTGTAAGTCCTTTAATATCCAAAAAGGCTCGTTAATAGAGCATGTTAAATGCGGATACATGGATGTTGAGGAAAACTTTCAAAAAGAGGGAAAGCTTGTCTGCCCTAAATGCCACGAAGAACTGAAAAAGCCAGATGTAGACTACCAGAAGGCTGGAATATGGTGCACATGCTTAGAATGCGGTAAAAACTTCGACATACCGGTTCCAAGACATTTTTGTAGGGGGTGTCGATCCGAATTTACATTTGAAGACGTGGAAATTAAAGATGTTTACGCCTACAAGCTAAACGAGGATGTGAGGGGCGAAATAACCGCCGGATGGATTTTCGTTGCTCCAATAAAGGAGTTTCTGGTCGAGAACGGGTTTGAGGTGGAGGCTCCAGCCTTTATTAAGGGCAAGTCCGGTGCAAACCACATGTTTGACATAGCCGCTTACAAAGAAGGCAAAAATGAGAAAGTAACCGTTATGGATGTGGCGATAAGCACAGAAAACGCTGTGATGGAACAGCCAGTTATCGCCCTCTTCGCTAAAATGTATGATGTTTCTCCGGAACAAGCCTTCCTGGTGGCCATTCCAAAATTAGGCGAAAACGCAAAGAAAATGGCTGAACTTTACAACATAAAGGTGATAGAGGCTAAAGACGCCAAAGAAGTGACTAAAGCTCTGAAAGAAAAACTAGCCAAAAAATAAGCTAAACTTAGAAAGTGTCAATGCTGCCTCTTTCAGTGACGATTTTAACTATGAAGGCGCCCTCGGGAGGGGCAATATCAGCCCTTATATAAGTTGCGCTTTCCCCAGGGTTTACGAAGAAGTTCATGTCATAGCGTATGTGGTGGGTTGCATTGATAATCCATAATGAGACTATGTGGGCTGTTGTGGCTCCGCTGTTTTTTACGTCTAGTCGAACGCCATTGAGGATGACGCGGACGCCTATGAAATCAATACAAATAAAAGTTTGTGTTCCGCTGGTCCCCTCGTCGCAGAACATTATCTGAATAGTGCCATTGCTATTTATGTAGCGTGTCCAATTCATGTTTATGCTTACCGTATAATTGTTCCACTCGTTGGCTGCCGGTTGGCTTCCTCCGGTAGAGTTAAAGCCAGCGTCGCTGAAGGTTCCAGAGCTCCAGTCATATGCTTTTATAAACCAGCGTTCAGATGCCTCTGAAACATTGTACCTCACCATTATTTCTAAACCATAAACATAGTTTGGCGGATATTCTGACAAGGCGATTGTGAAATTGTTTGAGATTTGGAGGCGGTGAATAACCGAGGCTATTTTGAGCTCAATTAAGTCTATTTTGAGGTTGAATAATGTTGCTCTTTTTCCGATGATTTTCATTTTCCAATTTCCATTAGCGTCTCTAAAGCGTGATGGGTTGACTGTTATTGTTTGGTTAAGGGTCACGTCTTCCGTGCCTATCATTGCGGTTATGTATCCGTCTCCGCTTGTAGGATATCCATTAGCATTGTAATCGTAAAACTGTAGTGTGATGTTAACCGAGCCTACCGTGGATGAGCAGTCCACTGTCCAAACAATCTGCATCCAGTCCTGCGTGACTTGTGTTCCCATGAACTCGACTTGAACATAGTTTTTCTCCATGTATAATAGGGCGCAGTCTATTTGCCAGCTACTTTGCACAATGTCGCCCGTTTTTGTTTCATCTACAAATCTGATTGTGAACGTGTTTGACGTTAAATAGTTTGATACTGAAATGTTGTTCCACTGGTTCGGCAACAAAGCGCTTGCAACCGTCACCCACGAAGAGCCGGTCCAAGCATCCACCCTCAAATTTTCAGAGTCGAGTGCGCCTGTGTATACGCACAAGTATTTGTTTTCTCCATCATAATCTACATTTACCCACTGAACTTCAAGGTCAAGCTGGTAGTTTATAGTGATGGGTCCAAAGTTCATAAAGGCTATTTCGAAGCATTCATATGTTAAAGATACTGTGTCAGTTGTTATTGCTCCCTCTGTTATGGTGAATGTTGTGCCGTCCCATGTTATGCTTCCAATGTCGAAGTTTGAGTTTAAGTCTGCACCCAGGATGTATTTGTCTCCGCTGACATAACGTGGGTTTGTTCGCAGTTGAATCCATCGGTGTGTTCCCGCTGCTGGGGCTGTTGAGGCAGCGCTCCAAGTGTTTGGCGGAGTAAACGTTTTCCAACTTATCGAGTTTGATGTTGTTCCCCATACCAGCAATCCAGTGCTTCCAACGGGGTTCCAGGCAAAGTCAAAGCATCTTGACGCGTGAGTGTCGACGGCAGCATCGTGTTCGCTGTGGATTGTCCATGCGCTTCCATTCCAGTAGGCGGTGTTAAGGTCTAAGGCGTTGTCTAGCACTCCGAAGAGTAAACCGTTAGAGTTTGGGTCTGCTTTAAGGACAACCCAGTTTGTTATGCTTCCTTGATTTGTTATAACAAGTGGTGTTGCAGCAGTAAGGGCTGAGCCGTCCCAAATGCGATAATAGTTGTATCTGGCTGTTGCATCTCCCCAGATGAACATCGCCCTTCCAGACAGTTGTTCATAGGCTACTGCTATGCATTCTTCGCTGGCAATGGCTGCTGTAGCGTCCCACACGGTTGTCTGTCCCATGCCATCCCATGCTGAGCCATTCCAGATATAACCATGGACGTTGACGTTGGAATCTATGTAAATCATGGCTATTTCGTTGTCGTCAGCCGTGCCGGGACGTGTTCCCGGACATGAAGCTAACGCTATCCAGTAAACTATTCCCGATGTGTATGGTAAGTCTAAAACAGCTTCTGGAGACCAAGAGTTTCCATCCCAAATTCGGTAGCCAATCTCATTTGTGGTTGTTCCTCTTGAATATACAAGTAAAGCGCGCCCGGTTGCATGTTCATAAGCCATATCAAAGCATCTGTAAGCGTTAGCTGTCGTTCCTGTGTAGGCAATGTTGTTCGTCACAATCCATGACACGCCATTCCAAACATAAGCATCTAAATAGCCGTCATCTGAAAGGGTTACAACTATCACTTCGTAGCCTCTTGACCGGACTGGACAGTATTCGGTTCTAACCCAACGCACTGGGCTGCCCGCCGTGGGCATCTCTACCTCACCGCTCCATGAAGCCATGTCCCCCGTCCAAATTCTGTTTTTAGGTGAAGAAAGCATATTTGTTCCAGTGTTGCTGCGGTAGGCGATTAAAGCGTTAGTTTTGGATGAAGCGGCTTCGTTGACGATTTTTTGCTCAGTTAACACGTCGTAAAGGCTGTCTGGACCCGTTTTCATGTAATCAAAATTGCTATGCGTGCCGATGTCTTGGGAATTGTCAACGTTGCTCCGTTGGTCAACGAAGTCCTCGCTGCCGACAGCGTAGCTTCCCAAAACCATGTGGACACCGTTGTTGGTTTGCAAGTCCGGCAGTGAACCCGAAATGAGGCTTGTGCCTCCTATAAGGTTGTATGATGATGGATAAGAGTAGCGTTGGATTGTTTCTGTTTCTTCCATGAAGGTTTCATAAAAACCATCTATGGCTGTTGTATAGGCGTAAGAACCTCCGGTTATTCTTCCTTTTATTACTGTGAACTCGTTTTGGGCTGTGGACCATGCTGAACGTGTTAGGCGGCTGGCTTCTGTTATTTTTACCGATTCCCGCATTCTTTCGATGTCCAACTGGTTCATTTGATAGCTCCACAGCACCACGTTGGCAACTATAACCGTTATTAGGATCAGGCTTAGCATTACAACTAGGACGTTGCTTACTCCCCGTTTCTCGCTTTTAAGGCGCCTTATAATAGTCTTCAACATTGTTCCCCCTAGAAGTTACAATTTTTATGCGGTATACGCCGCCGCTTTCCCATGAATGTGTGATGTTCAGCCACTCGTGGTCGCCCAATCCTAAGTCAAGCCTTGTAAAGGAGTGTGCTGGAACGTTGTCTATGTAGACCGCCGATATTGTGATCGAAACTCTTCCGATGTTGCGGATGTATATGCTTATACGGTTGACACCAGTTTCGTTGTTGAACCAAACATCCTCCACTATGAAGCGTTCACCCATAGTCTCCCTGAGGTTTGTAGTGACCACGTAGGTGGTGGCGGCGGCTATTGACATGGCGGCCACAGCCACAACCATGAGCAGAAGGTTGCTTAGCACAGGGCTTACAGCCCGCTTGTCCTGGAGAAATTTCCAAAACAAGTGCATTTTTGCGGCTCCCTCCTATAGGAAGAGTTTTATGGCTATGTAGCCGCAGATCATCAACGCCAAGCTGTGTTTTAGCCCTGCGCTTATGGTGCCCTCTCCCATTTTGCCAGCCACTAAGCCGCCGAAAAAGGCTTGGATAACGGTCATGTGAAAGAATAGGCGTTTAACTTCTTCAGGCGCCATCATGGCTGCGCCAAGCAACGGCAACCCCTGCACGTCTATGAAGAAGGATTTGAACAACAGTATGATGGTGAATATGAAAACGAAGAAAGCCACGTAAATTATGGCGATGTATGGGCGCGTCTGGTTCCGCCTTTCCTTATGAAGCAGTAAGGTTGACTGGACAAACTTGCCCATAGGGTCAAAAACCTTCTCAACGTGCCCGCCTGAACGGTTTGCCTCAATAATGAGGGGGACCACCCTCTGCACAAGAACCGTGTTGACGCGTTTAGCAAAAGCCACCAACGCCTCTTCAAGGGTTGTGCCCCAAGAAATCTGGGCAGTCATTTTCCGAAGCTCCACCGTTAAAGGTCCAAAATCCCTTTTCGCCGCCTCTTCTAGGGCGCGGGGCAAAGTCATGCCCGTTTCCTGAGCCTGCACTATGCTTCTAAAAAGGTCTGGCAAATGCTCGTCTATGGCTTTCCTCCACCTATAATCAACATAATTCAGCACTGTGGGCAGAGTGAAAGCGGCTAAAATGGCGAAAAAGCAAAAATCATCAAACGTCAGGGTTTCCCAAGTTGCAAAAAAGCCGAGGAGGATTATGGCCACGGCTATCGTGGCAGACGCAACCCACATAGCTTGCTTTAATTTCCTCTCTATTTTTGGCATGTTTTACCACTTTGGTGAAATGGAATCCAATATTATCAGGAACATTATAGAGCCCATCGGAATTCCGATGTATGTTATGAGGTTAAGCAACAAGTCTGGTGTTAGAAAGCCGAGGCTGCCGCCGCCCATCATGGCCATAACGGCAAGCATAATTATCAAGAGTAATGGGCCAGTCACTAGTAAAGCCACGTAAAACTCTGATAGGATGGACAGTGTGTCCGCGAACTTTCGAAGACTTATCCTTTTCAATTTCATGTGCTGCTTAGATCTTTCTCTTAAATAGGCGGCAAGACTGCTTCCAGAATGTATAGTGGATATAAAGCCCTCAAGCATTTCCCGAAACATTTCTGAAGGCGACCTTTTCGAGGCGTTTTCCAAGGCAGAAATTATGTCCAATCCAAAAAGGTTTACATCCCTAATCACGTTTTTCGCTACAGCGGAGACAGCCAAAGGCATTGGAAGATTCGACAATGAATGGAAAATTTTCTCCGGCGAGACGCCGGCACTTGCAAGAATCGCCATATACCCCGTTGCAAAGGCCAGTTCGTCTTCTAAATCCCGCTTAATTTTGTCGGCTCGGTAGATTGGGTAAATATAAAACCCAATAACTGAAAAGGCGACTGCAAAGAGGCTGCCCCCAAAACCGAATAAGAGTGCAGGGAATAAGGGTATTTTAAAAGCGAAGATAAGCAAGCATGGTATAAACGCAAACACTACTAGTGCAATTAAAAGAGTTGAAAAAACTGTTAGGCTGACATAAACCCTGAAGTTTGTTTTAAGCCCGGCCCTCTGCAAGTGCACACTTAAATCTTGAAAAAGCGGTAGAAAACGTCCAATTTTTATACCAACCATTCTATAGGCGAAAGAAGATGGACTTTCCACCTTAAGCTCTGCGCCAAAACTTTTCCTTGTTCTGGAAACTTTTTTCTTTATGCTGATTTTTGAACATAGCCTGCTCAGTCTAGAAAGTAAACTGTTGTAAGTTTTCTTGAAACCTTCGGTGAATTTTGCTTTTTTCATTTTAGGTCCATCCTCGCCTTCTGGAAAACCCGAGCTGGGTTAGCGTAATATTCGCGGATGACATTGGCTACTTCCGTATATCTGCGGATGCCCTTCCGGACCATCCACTCTAACACGGTTTTTCTGCGTTGGAGTTCACGCCTCACTTCTTCTTCGCTTATGTCAAGTTTTTTCATGTGCTCCTCCAGAAGGCTGCTGCGACCCAGAAACTCAAACTTGTCATTTTTCGCCTTCCAGCGGAAAACATCCTCCGTCATTATGCTTCCTGTTTTAGCGTCAAGCCCCAAGATTTCCGTTGCCATAATGGTTCTTCTGGCTGGTTTTCCCTCGATTTCTGTTCTTGCCATAACCATTATTAGGTCAATCATGGCTATGAGGGGTTTCGGAATGTTCATGGGCTCGGATTCAAGGCGGTTTATTACGGCCTCAACAGATTCAGCGTGGATGGTGCACATTCCAAGGTGGCCTGTAGCCATAGCTTGGAAAAGCGTGTAGGCTTCTTCTCCCCTGATTTCCCCAACAATTATGTAGTCTGGTCGCTGTCTTACAGCCGCCTTCAAAAGGTCGAAGAGGCTTATGGTGCTTCTATTCTCGTATCCGAAACCCTCTCTAACAACGGATGGAATCCAGTTTTCATGAGGTAAATTAAGCTCTTGTGTGTCTTCTACACTTACTATTTTCATTTCCGGCTTTATGAACATGGACAAGCAGTTCAACATGGTGGTTTTTCCGCACGCTATGCCGCCGGCCACAAGCACTGATGCCCTGTTTTCTATAACATACCATAAGTAAGCGGCCATTTCTGAGGAAAGTGTGTTAAAAGCGATGAGGTCTGAAATTGTTAAGGGGTCCACCCTAAAACGGCGTATGGTAAATGTCGAACCTCTTCTTGTTACTTCGTTTCCATAGGTTAGCTGTATACGGCTTCCGTCAGGCAAAGTGGCGTCCAAAATTGGGGAGGCTATTGAAATGTTTTTGCCAGCCAGATAAGCCAAGCGCACTATGAAGGAGTTTAATTCTGCTTCATCCTTGAAAACTATGTTTGTTGGGAGGGACTCGTAGGATCTGTGCCAAACGTATATGGGTATGTTTACGCCGTCGGCTGAAATATCCTCGATGAGGTGGTCTTTCATTAATGGGTCTATTTTGCCGTAGCCTATGAAATCCCTTGTAAGGTAATATAGAAGTTTGTCGATGGATTCCGGTGGAATTTTTATGTGGTATTTTTTGATGATTTGTTTCGCCTTTTCCTTAAGGTATTGTTCAGCCTTTTCCTTGGTTTCCACATCCTTCAAGTTTACGTCTATTTCTTCCATCAAGATGTTTTTGACTTCTTTTAGGCGTTCCTCCTCCTCCATTGATAGCGTCGGTTCTCTAATTTCGTAGCGGATTTTCTGGGTTTCGGGATCCCTTACTATTGCCGCGTAAACGTATGGCTCCTGTATTGGGTAAACTTCTTTGAAGACTGTTGGTTTTCTCTCTTTTTCTTCGATTATTACTCCAAACTCTGTTTCTTCTTCTGCTTTTGCCTTTTTCGGGGTTTTTGGCATTTTTTCCCCCTTTAAAGAGTTTAGGGTCTGGGCTGTTTTTCCAAATAGTATACTATCGTAAGTCTTAATAAGCTATATGCATGGTCAATCTTTAACACGCTTAAAAACCTAACATCAACAACAAAATACAAAAGGAAGAAAATGCAACACTAAAAGGATGCCTACTTGTATCTCGCTCTTCTCTTCTGCCTCTTCTTCTTTTGCCTACGCATCCTCTTCTTTTTCCATTTAGCCCTTATCTTCTATCCGCTCCTGGCGGGACGTTTATTCTATTGTTGCATGCCGGCGTTTTAAGTCTTCTTCTGTTGTTCCCATTCTATGCATTAGCTCCACTATTAACCCGTCTAAGAAAACCATGCAGTTGTTCTCAAAAATGCTTCCAAGAGGGGTTAATGGTTCCCTTTCACCCATAAGCTGTCTAGCCAAATAATCCTCTTCACGGGGCCATCCCGCCTTTGTTCTGCCCTTAACCGTTACAACGAGGTCTGCTATTTGCCCTAATGGCGATTCTGGAAAAGACGTTATGGCCACAACTGTTGCCCCAATTTCCTTTGCAGCTGCACTTGCTGTTAAAACCATTTTTGTTGCGCCAGTTCCGGATATGGCTATCAGGAGGTCTCCTTTATCCGCGGCTGGTGTAATGGTTTCGCCTAGAAAGTAAACATTGAAACCCAGATTCATCAAGCGTAATGCAAAGGCTCTGCCGACGAATCCACTCCTTCCCATGCCTACAACGAAGATTTTCTTGTTCTTCGCTGCTAACAAAAGCTGGATGAAGCGTTCCACCTCGTTTGGGTTAAGCTCTTCAATGGAGCTTTTGATTCCTGAAATGATTTCTTCCGCTGCAGCCTTCAGCCATTCCAAGCCCTTCAAGCTCCGAGAAACCCTTTTCACCTAGGTCTGTGTTAAAAGTCTTGCGGTTAAAAGGAGCCCGCTAACATTTCTTCTAGATGTGGAATGTGAAAGTATAAGCGAATAAAAACTGCAGCGGCTAAGATACCGAAGGTTATAGCCACAAAAATGTAGTCTCCCCTATGCAGTTTCAAAACATACAAGTTTGTCCGTTTCTTTGCGGCTCCCCAAGCACGGGACTCCATGGCTTCCGCCAACTCGAGGCTTCTGCGGATGGCGCTTATAATTAGCGGTATAAGGATTGGGATGTAGTTCCTAACCCGTTTTAGGAAATTTCCCTTTTCAAGTTCCAAGCCCCTCGCTTTTTGGGCGTCCATAATTGTTTGGGCTTCTTCAGCCAAGACTGGGACGAAGCGCACGGCTGTTGTGAAGGCGAAACAGAACTCGTAGGGCACGTGGGTTTGTTCTAGGGCTAACCCCAAATGGTCAGGCGATGTTGTTAAGAAGAATATGGAGAAAGATTCGACAAGCACCAAAAACCTAATGGTCATAGCTGAAGCATATTCTAAAGAAGTAAGAGTCACCTTGTAGCCGGAGCTTATGAAGGAGTAAATGAAGTTTGTGAAGAAGATTACTGAAGCTAAAAAGGCTGCGCCCTTCATGGAGCGAGCCCACTCCCGCTTCACGCCAGCAATAACCACGAAGGGAATTTGGATTATGAAAAGCACCGCAAGAGGCAGCAGCTCCCAGAAAAGCACAGCAATTGCGAAGATTACACATGCGTAGACAAACTTTATCCTTGGGTCAAGATTGTGTATAGGCGAGGTAACCCTTCTAAACTTTAACCCGTCGAAGAAGCTCATTGTTTCTGCCTCCTAAAGGTTTTTAGAAGAAGCTCCCTTGCCTCATAGAGGTCTATAACATCTGTTGGAAAACCTTGGTTTGAAAGTTGTATGAAAATTTGGGAAATTTGTGGGGGCACTATGGACGCCTGCTCCACTATTTCTGGGTTTGTCAACACTTTTCTGGCTTCGCCATCTGCAACAATTTCCCCGCCCCGCATCAGCAGAACCCTTGGATTGCATTCAGCCACAAATTCCACGTCATGGGTAACAATGACCACGGTTTTCTCTTGGGCTTTCAGTTGCAATATGAACTGACGGAGCTTCTCTTTCTGCTGGTAGTCTTGCCCAATGGTAGGTTCGTCCAAAATGAGTATTTTAGGGTCCCATGCAAGCACTGAAGCCAAAGCTACGCGTTTTCTTTCGCCTCCGCTGAGCATGAAGGGCGAGGTCTTCCTGTACTGAGCTATCCCTAAAAGGTTTAGTGCCCAAGTGACCCGCTTTTCTATTACGTCTTGGTTGAAGCCGAAGTTTTTGAGGGCGAAGGCGATTTCTTCCTCAACGGTTTCGCAGAAAAGCTGGTGGTCTGGGTTTTGGAAGACAAAACCCACTTTTCGCGCTAGGGTTGCAACACTAACCTTTGTTGTTTCCACCCCGTCTACAAGCACTTTCCCTTTCGTAGGCTTTAAAAGCCCATTAAAATGTTTCACAAGGGTTGTTTTTCCAGCACCGTTTTCTCCCATTATAGCCACAAATTCGCCATCTTGAATCGTTAAGGAAACACCCTTTAACGCTTCAACACCGCTTGGATAGGTGAAATAGACATTTTGAACCTCAATCATAAGCTTTTAAGCGCCTCCCTTATTTTTTCCGCCATCTCCTCGGAGGAGAGGGGCACTTTCCCGCCGAGCTTTACTCCGTCAGCCTTCAACATTTGGTAGAGGCGTGTTGCCTTTGGAATGCCAACCCCTATGAGGCGGGCTTCTTCAGAGCTTAGAACCTCATGGGGCTCCCCGTCAAGCATAACTTTGCCGCCGTCCATTATTATAATGTGGTCGGCGTATTTCGCTGTTAAATCCAACCTATGCTCAACAAGTACTATGGTTATTCCAAGTTTCCTGTTCAAATCGTAAATAACCTCAAAAATCTTTTTGGCGCCGAGGGGGTCTAGAAAGGATGTGGGTTCATCTAAGACTATTACCTCAGGCTGCATGGCCAAAACAGATGCTATGGCTACGCGTTGCTGCTGTCCGCCTGAAAGTTCTGTGGGTGGCCGCTCCCGCAACTCATATATTCCCGTAAGTTTAAGCGCCCAATCAACTCTTTTTCGGATTTCCTCCCTTGGGACTCCGAGGTTTTCGAGGCCGAAAGCCACGTCCTTCTCCACTGATAAGGCGAAAAGCTGGTTTTCTGGATTTTGAAAAACCATGCCCACGTGGGTTGCCAACTCATAGGTCGGGTGCTCTTGAACCCTTAGCCCAGCAACTGTTATTTCACCTTTCAATTCGCCTTGATAAAAGTGGGGGATAAGTCCATTAAAGCATCTGCAAAGGGTTGTTTTCCCACAACCGCTTGGACCGGTTATTAATGTGAATTCACCCTTTTCAATTTTTATGGACACATCTTTAATTGCTGGCCAAGCCGCACCCGGGTAAGTGTATGTGAGGTTTCTTGTCTCTATTATTGCCATAGCGATTTTCCATCAAACCCTACGCAGTTTTCCCTCATTTAAGAGTAGCTACTTAAGTTTGGGTTATCTTCTCCTTCAAAAGCTTCAAACACCGTTTTAGTCCAGCCTCAAGCTCGCCAACTCCATTCACGCCGGCGGCGGTGGCGTGGCCTCCCCCCATCCCATTTAGAAATTCGCCCAGAGGCTTAGCTATATCTTTGCCTAAGTGTATGCCTGTTTTTTCATAAAACTCCTTCACGCAACGAAGGCTTATCTCAAGGTTTTCGTTTTTTTGTCCAGCTACAACCGCCACGTGGGCGCCGAGGTCTATTATGGCGCGGGCAGCTGAAGCCTGATAGGCGCTTACATGGGATAGGGCTATTATCCACTCGCCTATTTTGAAAAGCTTCGCCCTTCTACAAGCCTTAAGCCTTGCAACCCTCTCTGAAAAGTCCATGGGAAGCGAAAGCATGGCCAGCGCTTCTTGAGCGTTAAAGCCCGTATCCACAAGCTCCGCAATAATTTTCAGTGTTGTAGAGCTTGCCAGGACAAAGTGGCGGGTGTCGAAGGCTATACCTAGGAAAATGGCTTTGGCTTCCTTCTCCTCGATTTTCGTGTTTGTCTGCTTGTAGAAGTTGTAGATGATTTCGCATGTGGATGAAGCGTTTTCGTCGGTTATGCAAAGTCTGGCCATCTTCACCGTCTCTGGGTGGGCAGCGTGATGGTCAATCACTATTACCGGCGCCTTTGAAGCCTTCACTTTTTCAGCCAGATTGTTAAGCTGTTGTATAGTATTAGTGTCCAGAAAAACTATCAAGTCTGCCTTCTCTATGTTCGGTTCAGTTTCCACAGTTATGGGCAAATATTGCAAAATGTGCTTCGAGAGGCGACTTATCCCCTGGGCTGCTCCAATCTCCACGGTGATTTGCGGCCTACGCTTTTTTATTAGGCTTGATAGGGCGTAGGCTGAGCATATGGCGTCTGGATCCGCGTTGTGGTGGCATAGTAAGGCAACATGCTGGGAATTTTGCGCATCCATTATTTTCTCTATTTCCGCAAACGACATTTTAAGTCCCTCAAGTATTTCTCAGCCGATGCGAAGGCTTCTGTCACGGCTTCGTCTGCAAGCTTCTGGGCATCATAGTCACGCATAAGCGGAGAAAGCGTTAACTCCACCTCGACAGTTAATGTTAAGGGTTGTTCGTCTCCTTTTTCCACATCAGCACTTATGTTTAATGTTTCCACACGCTTAGGAGGAACCTTCGACAGTATATACTCTCTTGCAGCCTCCTCGGCTATTGAACAGAGCTCCTCAACTTGTTCTGGGGTTAGCTCTGGTAAACCGATTTCCTGCAAGTTTTCACCCAATGAAACTTAAACTATTGCTGGGGGCCTGAAACTGGAGCCAAATCCTGTTGGAGTTTAGCTTGAAGCTCCTTTAATTGACTGCGGAGGCGCTCTTCCTGTTTGCCCAGAACAGTGGCCCGCATGTTCAGAAGCTCCTTCCTCTCGTTTAGGTCAGCGGTCACCTTCGCCTTGTCGGTTTTCACCAACAATGAGCCTATAGACCTATAAATAACAGTGTCCTCCGCCACCCTCTGCAGTTCGCTTAAAGCCTGCTCAATCTCCGTCAACTCCAGTTCCACCTGCTGCTTCTGAGCCAAGACAGACTGCAGAGTCTGCTGAAGCTGCTGAAGCCTTAAGAGGCGTTCCTGAACCTGTGGGGGAAGTTTCGCCAACTCTTCACTCAATTATTATCCTTCCATCTGCACAGCTTTACATCCAACCAATTAATTAAACATTTTCATAATTCCCCAACCTACAAACAACACACAAGGATGGGCCTTAACACGAATTCCCCTAAAACTGGAAATCCATAGAGGGTAGTGTTTTTGTTAAGCCTAACCAGCCGTAAATATGACCTTTTTCAAGTCTTTATGAGGACTCGATTTTGCAGTACCACATTTTAAACAAGGGGAATATAAAAATAAAGGGGGTTTGGAGCGGCGTTTTCCAAGTCTAGCTATCGTATGATATGTAGACGCTGGAGGCTCCGGCGCTGACGTCAAGGTAGTAGGCTCCGGAACCTGAATAGGAGGAAACCTTCAATGTGTAGGTGCCTGTGGTGGTGATTGTCACGGCTATTGTCTCTTGGCGTGTGGTTCCCGTTGAGGAGGCTATGCGGCTTCCAGATGGGTTGTAAAGGTATATGTCAAAGTCGGGGCTTGTTGAGCTGCTCCATGTTGGCATTATAACGGTTATGGCAATTGGATAGCTTGTAGTTGTCACCGTTATCTTCCAGAGGTCGTAGGCTCCCCTCTTTGAAAGGTCTTCTGTAAAGGCGAAGTGGTTCGGCACAGTTATACCGCTTCCACTGTAGCTTCCAGCAGCTTTAATGGCCGCATAGCCGTCAAGCCTTCCCCAACCAAAGTCAATGTCCTTTCCAGAGGGGCCAAAATCGATCGACGTCGTTGCAATTATACTTTTAACTTGTGCTGGCGTCAAAGATGGATTAGCATCCAACATCAGTGCAACGGTGCCAGCCACAAAAGGCGTGGCCATGCTTGTGCCACTGTATTCAACATAGCCATTAGTGGTTCCAGCCTTAGCCGCCATGATC
>Ga0105158_1000395_pt1 | contig 19066 bp, 18 predicted proteins | sample LHCtaG_FD_81567 | JGI IMG/M metagenome (GOLD analysis project Ga0105158, IMG submission 81567) | Hot spring microbial communities from Little Hot Creek, USA to study Microbial Dark Matter (Phase II) - LHC4sed_matched | ecosystem: Environmental > Aquatic > Thermal springs > Hot (42-90C) >...
AGTCTTAACAGTCTCAGCTATAATTCTAGCAGCCATAATATTATTGTGCTGAGCCTCCTTACCCCTAGACCTCGTAGAACCCTCCTTCAATATCAAAACCGGAATAGCGCCTTGAGCAGCCATCAATCATCATCCCATCCAAGTAGCAAATTAAACGCACAATACTCAGTAGATATATTTTATATACTTTTCGTTTTTCCAAAGGAGACAGGTGGATTCATACTAAATAAATTTATTTTCTTTTGATGAGAAATATTTAGTTGTGATGTATGTTGGTTATAAGAGATTTGGAGTTCAGAATATCTCATCTTGAGGATTTGATCCAGGGGATTTCAAGTGAGATTTTAGCCAATGTCCTTTATGAGAAGGCTCCACCATCCAAGCTTCTCGCTGACTCGGAGGATAAGGTGGGTATCATAAAGAAGACCGCTGAGGACATAAGGGACGCTATACTCCTCTTAAAGCCAGAGAGAACTCCATCGATAAAGAGAGCCTTTAGAGATTTCATTCAGCCGATAAATAGTTTTATCGAGATCCTTAAAAACCCGGAGCAAACACAGAATGCTACAAGGCAGGCTTTGGATCTTTTAAGGAAGGCTGTAGCGCAGAGTCAGGACTTCATCAGCTTGTCCAGAGACATAGCTAAAAACCCCTCAAAAATAATCCTTGAAGTTATGAGACTCAAAGAGATTTCTGAAGCAAAGGATTATCTTTCGAAGGTCTCTGTTCCCGAAGCCCTCTATACTAGGCTTGAGCATTTAAGGGAGAGATTGGGGGCTCTTAGAAGCCGAATTTTAAGCCTTGAGCAGACTGCAGGGGAACTTTTGAAATATGTGGATAGGCTTGAGGAGGAGATTTCAAAGTTCCAGCAGCCTCAATAGGCTTCACGCATGGAGGCTCAACGATGATGGTTGATGTAACCGCCAAACCCGAGGTTTACCGAGAGGCTACCGCCAAGGGGCGGATAAAGCTTAGGTCTGAGACTGTGAGGTTAATTAAGGATGGTCTCGTTGAGAAGGGTGATCCAATATATGTGGCTAAGATAGCTGGCATATTAGCTGCGAAGAACACGCCGATGCTGATACCACTTTGCCATCCAATACCTATAACAAATGTAAATGTCGACGTTAGAGTCATCGATGAGAATACCCTTGAGGTTGAGGCGACCGTTAAGTCTAGGGCTCAGACAGGCGTGGAAATGGAGGCCTTAGTGGCAGCCTCAGTGGCGTTGCTAACAATCTGGGATATGGTTAAGAAGTATGAAAAAGATTCTGAAGGGCAATACCCATACACTTTAATCCAGGGTATACACGTGGTTAAGAAGGAGAAGGGCGGCATATGAGCGAGACAACTCTTAAGCATAAAGCTGAGGCTCCAAAAAGCCTAAACTTTGCGGTGATAACCTGCAGCACATCTAGGTTTAAGGAGTATACTGAGACTGGAAGGATGGATGATCTATCTGGAGACCTAATAGTTAGGATTCTGGAGGAGAATGGACATAGAGTAACGATGCGGAGAATAGTTAACGATGACAAGGAGGAAATTCAAAGAGTCGTTATGAGTGCGCTGAGGTCACGTAAGGTTGATGTTATAATAACCTCTGGTGGAACCGGCATAAGCCCCAGAGATGTAACGATAGAGGCTGTTCAGCCGTTAATTGAAAAGGAGATTCCGGGCTTCGGCGAAATATTTAGGGCTATAAGCTATAGGGAGGTGGGTTCAGCCGCAATTGTAACGCGGGCAATGGCTGGCGTATCTAGGGGTAAGGCAATATTCTGCCTACCTGGCTCGCCACAGAGCGTGCTCCTAGCGCTTAAGGAGATAATATTGCCAGAGGCTGGGCACATAATAAAGCATGCGCGTGAATGAGGAGAAACTCTACTTCCACTTGACGATATATGCGACCATCTTATCAGTTAGGTTTAGCCATCTAGCTATCTTCTCACCCATCTTAGGGTTATTCTGGAGTATTATGCGTAGGTAAGGTAGCACCTCAACTATTGCCCGTGAAATTGATAAATGGCATTTCTCACCAATTCTACTGCCGATCTCCTCAAGCATCTCCCTCTCCTCCTTTGTGCTGGCTGCAGCCTTTATCCTCTCCGGAAACCTAAATGGGACGAAGCCGCTGGCCTTCTTACTCCATGAGAAGGCGACTCCAACAGTCATCCAGTCTATGATATATCTTAGAAATGACCAGTCCCCGGTCTCCTTAAGCATCCCCCGGTAGATGTCGGCTCTGGAAATAGCGTCCATTGCAGCGGCCAGTTCGCGTGGATCCTTGATGTGATACGGGATGTTCTCATATATCCATTCGAAGAGCATATCTAAGTCCACGTCGGCCATGTTCACAGCGTTTTTAGCGGTTGTCGCGCTCTTTGCGTAGAATATCATCCTCAGCACGTTAAATATCGTCTCCTTTCTATCTCTAGCCGCCAGCCATGAAACATCCTCATAAGTTAAGCTGCTTCTGCCCTGAGCTAGCGCTTGAAGGTCTAGTATAGCTGACCTAACGTCGCCCATGCTCCTCTCAGCTATAAATCTTAGAGCCTTATCCTCGGCGGCAATCCCCTCCCCAGCGCATATCCTCGCCAAATGCCTCATAACCTCTGTTACAGAGAGCCTCTTAAACTCGACTAGAAGGCAGAGGTTCCTTAAAGCCGCAAACCTCGGATCCCAAGCATCATTGGCGATTAATATGATGGGATTTCTAGTGTTCGCTATAACCCTAATTATCTCAGATAAGCCGCCAGTGTCTGCCGTACCAGTTATACCATCAACCTCATCGAAGACAATGAGTTTTTTCCTGCCGAATAAGGAGCCGAACTGCGAGCCCCTCCCAGCGAACCGTCTAACTGTCTCCTCAGTTCTATATGTGCTTGCATCGCTCATGACAAGCTCCATGCTAAAGTCGTTTGCGAGAGCCTCAACGGTCGCCGTCTTGCCGACCCCTGGCGGGCCATAGATGAATAGGGCCTTCTTTTCCGGAACACCCTTCTCCCACGATTGGATCCAGCTGAGAATCTTCTTCTTCGCCTCTTCGTTGCCTATAACCTCGGATAAAGATTTAGGCTTATATTTTATGGTCCAGGGCACATATGTTGCCATCGACATTCTAGTCGCCTAGATCACTTAAGGCTTCTCTTCATCTCATATCCTGCTTCAACAAGCTTTGCAATTAAGGCACTGAGCTGAACCTCCTCTGTGGCACCCCTAACAAGTCTATAGTCTATCTCGCCGACGTAGTCAGCCAGCTTAATCTTCCAGCTGTCTGGAATATTCAGCCGGAATATTTCGCTGTGCATCTGCCTTATTATGTCTATTCCAGCAAGTCCATATTTTCGAGTCATCTCTCTAAGCTTATCCCTCGCAGCTATAAAGTCTCCGTTGAAGGCTGTAAGCATCATCTCCCTAATATCAGCTGGGTTAGCTTTGCCAACAACGGCATAAACTAGGTCAGCGGTTACAGGCTTACCAGTGGAGGCAGCAGTCTGGAGAATGTTTAAGGTTTTCCTCAAGTCTCCTCCGCTGAGATCCAATATTGCCTCTACGCCATCATCCGTTATCTCCACATTCTCTTTCTCACAGATATATCTAACTCTCTCAGCTACGGCATCAGCTGGAAGATATGTGAATCTAAAGGGTGCGCATCGCGACTGTATTGGCTCAATTATTTTACCACTGTAGTTGGCTACTAGAATGAAGCGTGCGGTCTCACTGTAGCGCTCCATAGTCCGTCTCAGCGCCTGCTGGGCGTCGTCGGTCATGTTATCCGCTTCATCTAGGATGAGAAGCTTAAATGTTACTTCGCCTATCGGCTTAGTTCTAGCAAAGGTCTTAACGGTTTCCCTAATGACGTTTATCCCCCTCTCGTCGCTAGCATTAAGCTCCATAATGTATTCGCGGTAATTCTCGCCGTAGAGGTCATGTGCCAGACATAGGGCGGCAGTCGTCTTGCCTGTTCCAGGAGGACCAGCAAATATACAGTGCGGGACATTCTTGGCTTTAACGAAGCTCTTAAGCCTAACAACTATCTCGTCTTGGTCAATCATCTCGTCTAATGTACGTGGCCGATATTTTTCAGCCCACAGCTCGTAGCTCAAAACCTTACACCTTAACTTTTTCTTCTGATAATGATAGAGATAGTAGTGTTTTAAAACCTTTAAACTTTTAGGGCGCCCTTCTCTTTAAATAAACATTAGCGCGGTCTCTATTAATGCGGCTAATAGTAAAATTACTGCACATGAAAATGCAATAATAGACATCTTTATGAATTCGCTTTTAAATGTACGTTTAAATATTGAGTATGTTAGCATTATGCTTTCTGATATTGCAAGTGCATAAGATATGTACTCCATCCAAGTAAATGGATAGAGGAATAATGTAAAGGTGAGGAGGACGGGGTTAACCCTCTCGATTACGCTGATGGCAGCTATAAATCTACCGGTGTTATGGAGGACATAGAAACCCCATCCAGGTCCAGCTATGGGAATAAACATTATTAAAGTATGCATATAATTGTTTCCAAAGATTGTCTGAACTGCAGATGCACTGACAGAGTTTCTTAACTCTTCTAGTTCTCGATTCATTTTATTCGCATCCTCTACACTAATCTTCGCCAACGCCCCGCTCAATGTTGAAAGAACGCATAGTATAAAGATGACTGCAAGCGAAATAATTCTTATCTCCAATGCATCTCTCCATATGGAGGGTTTTCTCGCAGCATGTATTGAGGAGCCGCAGTTTGGACAGAATCTGAGATCCTTATCTCGGGGCAGTTTCACACCGCATCTAGGACAGAAACCCAATTCATCCACCTATGTGAGATGTGTTTAAGCAAACGTCTATAATGGAGAGATTAACTTAAATATTTTGTTCAGAAATTTTTATAGTGGTGATGACGAGTCTGACCCTTCTGAGATAAAAAGGGATCCGTGATGTAGATCTTGAGTGCTGAACCTACCCTTATAAACTTTTAAACGATCAAGGCTTGAGGGATGGATCCATAGCTTAGAGTTATGCAAAAACTTTTCAACACTATAGATATGCATTACACGAAGTCGACAAGAAAGCCTACGGTTTTAACCGTTGGATGAATTGTCGATAAGTACTTAGACTGTGGGTTGGAGGCGAATAGGGATGCTGCAGGCGTGTTGAATATGGGCCACCTCCACGGAGGTGGCGTTAACGGGGTGGTGGCACACCCCCTGCTTCTGAGGTGGGACGGAATGAGGTGGAAGCCTAAAAAGGCTATGAACAACAACCGATGAGCACACTAGAAGCAGGAATCTCCCGGCTTTAGCCGTGGAGAGTGTCAATTTTATGGGAGAAGCTGATAATACTATCTTAGAGGATTTTAGTAAAAAGCATGGTGAATGGATGAATGAAGGGTGGGAATGAAAAGCATGATGCCGTAGTTATCATTAGCTGTAGGAGCGATCAGGTTTTGGAGATTATTGAATATGTTGAGGCACGCTTCCCAGATGTAGAATTTAGTTATGGGGTGCTTCGAGAGGAGACTATTTAGGTTGAGTAAGATTCTATCTATATGGTGTTCATTGAATGCATTATGTTGGGGATATACTTGTTCAGCCAATAGCCTTTGAGAGCTTAGGCGTTAGATCTATGTGTACATATATCGAAACCCCAGATGTCAAAATATTGCTGGACGCCGGAGTCTCTCTTGGGCCAAACCGCTACGGGCTTCCGCCGCATCCGCGTGAGTATGCCGCCCTCAAGATTAGGCGTGAGGAGATAGTTAGGTTCGCCGAGAGATCCGATGTAGTAACTGTCAGCCATTATCACTTCGACCACCACACGCCATCTTATACTGACTGGGCGTATAATTGGTGCTCGGCTGAAATAGCCGAGAAAATATATGGGGGAAAGATTATCCTGGCGAAAAATTTCAGAGACCATGTGAATTTCAGCCAGAGAAGACGTGGGTGGCTCTTTGCTAAGACGAGTGGTATCAGAGCCAGTAGGCTTGAGATAGCTGATGAGAGGGAATTTAGTTTTGGCGAGACCATAGTATCCTTCTCTAAACCTGTTTTTCACGGTCCAGAGAAGTCAGATCTAGGTTGGGTTATAATGGTGTCAGTTAAGTATAAGAGTGGATGCATCTTCTTCGCCCCAGATGTTCAAGGACCCATGTCGGGGGAGACATTAAATATAATTGTTGAAAGTAAGCCTCAGTTGGCAATTATAGGTGGGCCGCCAACGTATCTCGCAGACTTCAGAATGAAGATGGAGGATATAGACGCTGCAATTAATAACTTAAAGGTTATTGTTAAACATATTCCAATAGTCATCCTTGACCACCACATTCTTAGAGATGAAAACTGGAAGGAGGTTGCTAATCCAATAGTAAGCTACGCGTCCAGCGTTAAGCATAGAGTTTTAACTGCAGCGGATTTCCTAGGAGAAGAGAATAAATTTCTAGAAGCCCTAAGAAAGAAACTTTATTCTAAAGAGCCGCCTACATCTGATTTCATCAGATGGATGAAAACGCCATCAGATAGAAGAAAGCTAATTCCACCACCCATCTGAAAGGCTGAAGCCCAGAGCTGGATAAGAGTAGACTTCAGAAGCCGCTGAGAGAAAGATAGATACCGTTCTAGTCTAACGTTAACTTTCATTCTTCCCCCTCCTCGATTCTTTATCTCTTTCGGCCGTATGGAAGGGCTTTCTGGGCAAACGAGTGAAGCCCCACATCTCTCTATAGCTTTACACCCACATATCGCCCGAAAAAAGGCGCCCGCTCCAACAGCGCTCAACAGTTACAGCCAATCAATAAACTCAGCCAAGGTCAGAGATGGACTTGCACCCACTATTATTTCATTTAATATTTATAATATTTTTATATAGCGCCTCCCTCTGTATTATTTGTGGGTGGTTTTTTGAGGGAACTGCTTGAGTTTGTTGTTGAAAGAGGGGTTGATGGCGGAGCGAGCTTCTGTGAAGCCAGATACTTCGAGGAGAGAGCTAACAGTGTAAGTGTTGAAAATGGCGTTGCAAGGGCGTTGTCTTCTGGGATATTGAGAGGTATAGGTGTAAGAGTCATCGTTAATGGCCGATGGGGCTTTGCTTCAACAAACCTTCTAAGCAAAGAGGGGGCTAAGAGAGCTTTGAGAGATGCCGTCAGCGGAGCCAAGTCTATAACAGCCCATGTTAGTGAGGAAGCCAAGGTATTTGAGGCTAAGCCCTCAACCGACACAGTTGTACATGATGTTAAGATGAAACCAGAAGATATAAGCCCAGAGGAGAAGGTTAAGAGGATTCTAGAGATCGAGAGGGATGCGAGAACATTCAGTGACAGAGTTAAGGATACGCTCGTAACATACAGGGATGTCATCACCAGAATCATAGTATGCAACTCCTTTAGAACACTTGTTGAAGAAGTAACTCCTAGAACTATAATTTCATGCCGAGTTATAGCAAAGGAAGGAGACAACATGCAGGAAGGCTATGAGTCTATAGGCAACGTTGCTGGCTATGAGCTTGTTGAGGGCGTAGAGCCGGAGAACTTCTCCATCAAGGCTGCTAGAAAAGCTGTTAGCCTATTAGGCGCCAATGCCCCGCCGAGGGGGATGTTCAGCGTAGTTGTAGACTCAAAAGTTGGCGGTCTATTCATACATGAAGCCATTGGACACAACAGTGAGGGAGATCATGTCTTCAGCGGTCAATCAATAATAGCGGATAAGATTGGACAGAAGATTGCAAGTGAACATGTCACGATAATCGATGACCCGACAAGGCAGGGATACGGCCACTTCATATACGACCATGAGGGGACGAGGGCAAAGCCCCATATAATTATAAAAGATGGGGTTTTAGTCGGCTTCTTACATTCACTTGAGTCGGCGGCAAAGCTCGGCGGAGTGCCGGAGGGAAGCGCTAGGGCTCAATCACACCATCACCCTCCTATAGTGCGTATGTCAAACACCTTCCTGGCGCCCGGAGACATGACCGCTGAAGAAATATTCGAGGATGTAGATTATGGGGTTTACTTGTCGGGCTCCCAATACGGTTATGTTGAGTGCCAGAAGGGTCAATTCACCTGTAAGGTTGAGGAGGCATGGCTCATAGAGAAGGGTGAGTTGACAGAGCATTTAAGGGATGTGGCGGTAAGCGGCTTAACATTAGAGGCTCTAAAGAATATAAGCGCCGTTGGAAGGGATCTAAGGATTGGGATGCCGGGAATGTGCGGCAAATCCGGTCAAGGCATGTACGTTGACGCGGGAGCACCACACTTCAGAATAGATGGGCTGGTTGTAGGTGGAAGGAGGTGAAATCTGTGGACTTAACTATATCAGCCGAGAAGGCTGTAAGCATATTATCGAAGCTCGATGTAGACTTCTACGACGTCGTCGCATCATATTCTAGGTCTATAAGTATCAGCGTATATGGTAGGGGTATTAGGGAGGCGTCTTCGAGAGTCGACGTGGGTCTAGGGGTCAGGGTCTTTAAGAATAGAAGTTTAGGCGTAGCTTATACGCAGAGTCTAGAGGATGACGATGTTGAGGCAGCTGTGAAGAGGGCTGTTGGATATGCCAGAGTTGCGCAGCCAGATCCATATTTTAAGGGTATGCCTGGGCCCTCAACGGCACCTGAGGTTCAAGGTCTATGCGATAAGAAAATAATTGACTTAACACTCGAGGAGGCAAGTCTGATTCCGAGAAGCATGATAGATGCATGTGAGAGTGTTCGCAGAGGTGGGACGTATTCTGGCGGTTTCAGCGCGGGCCACTCAAAAGCCTGTCTAATTACTTCAACAGGGGTTCATATCGATGTTGAAAAAACTTTGGTGTCAGCATATATACAGCCAGTTTACAGGGATGGAAGCGACGTTGGGAGCTCCTATGAGTTCGACTATGGAATATCTTTATCCGACATAGACCCTTACTGGATTGGGAGCAGGGCAGCGCAGAAAGCTGTAGAGCAGTTTGGCTCTAAAAAGGTTAGGGGTGAAACGCTTCCACTAATCCTCCTCCCAGAATCCTCCGGCTCAATCTTCTCAAGCCTATTATCAGCAGCCTCAGGAGAGCAGGCTGCTAAAGGAAGAACCTTCGCCTCAAAGCTCCTCGGCAAGAAGATAGCTCCAGAAGACCTCGAAATCGTAGATGATGGAACGATTCCGGGAGCTGTGGCAAGCAGCACATATGACGGAGAGGGAGTGCCTAGGAGACCTGTGAGGGTTGTTGAGGGGGGTACAATGCTGACCTTCCTGCATAACTCTTATTCAGCTGGCATAATGAATGTTGAGTCAACTGGACACGCCACTCGAGGCGGATATGGCACATATGTCGGCGCCGGGCCAAGCAATATTAGAGTTAGGCCGGGTGAGGGGACATTAGACGAAATGATCCATGAAACAGGGAGAGGTATATTAGTTGTCAATGCCTCATTCTCGCCGAACATGGTTTCAGGCGAGTTCTCAACGACAATAGATGAGGGCTTTCTCATAGAGAACGGTGAGAGAAAGCATCCGGTTAAGAATTTGATGGCTGGCGGACATATATTAGATATCCTCCGTAACATCGACTTAATATCTAAAGAGGGACGACTATTCGGTAAAGGACACTTCTTCCCAGCTGTGAGGATAAGGGAAGTCAAGCTATCGGGCGAATAAAGCTACAGGTCCGACTATGAGTCTACGCTCTATTTAACCTGTCTCTTATCTCACAGCTAGATGGGCGATTTTTAAATAGGCTTAATTTATGCTTCAAATTTCATTTGCCAATCCCTTTTGGTTTAAGGGGAACATTCACGCACATAGCAACAATTCTGATGGATCACTAACGCCTCCTCTACAAGGTTAGGGAAAGATATGTTCGAATAGAGATTGAGGACTAGGGCTCCCAGTTTCTTTTGAATAAAAGTTTCCCGTAGATCTCGTGGAAGCCTTGAGGAAACGATTAACAATAACTCTCATAAATAGCGTCTTCAAAGAACTTGGGAGCGTCTTTGAAGAGACCAAAAACAATTGGAGAGCCTTAAGAGGACTTATTCCTCAACGGACTTTTTCTTCTCCTCTAGGCGTCTACGCTCCCGCTCAATCTTTTCCATGCATGCTTCCCGAACAAAAGCTGAGCGACTAGGCCAGTAACCGAGCTCTTCAATAAGGTCGTCGATCTCGGCTAGAATAGGCTCTGGAATTGAAACAGCGCTAAATTCAACTTTGGCACGCCGCCTCCGCTTTTCACCTTCACTAGACAAAGTTATAACACATCCAATAAGCTTTTTCAACATTGAAATTTATATTATTTCAATATATATGCTTTTTTATAAGAACATTCAATCATTTATATGGATGATTATATTTCCTTTAAAAATATTAGTCTTACTCAGGGCTTTCAAATTGATGAAGGCCGACATGAAAATCGCGAAAAATAGTTTGTCTACTTTCTAACGTCGACTTCATATTCAACCCCCCATTCCAAGTATCCACTAACTACATCACACTGCTGTTCAACAGTGTATTGCACAGTATTCGTCTAGACTTTTACGCAGATTCTCAATTGCATTTATCGCTGAAGACACAGCGTTTTCGGCTATACTGATGCTTAGGAGTTTATAGAATAAGAGTGATGTTTTTATTTATGGCATCGATATTAAAAAGGGGATGAATGAACTTAAAATAAAGCGCGTTTACGGTGATGAAGTCTTTCATCGGGGTAAAGCTTATTTTAAAGAGGGGCGGGTGTTAACTGCGATAAGATTTAAAGACAGGGTTTTTGGCGTAGTCGCAGGTACTGATAGATACGCCACCAGTGTAAGGCTAGATAATTTAATCAGTACCTGCACTTGTCCAGTTAGGTGGAACTGTAAGCATGGAGTTGCGCTTCTTCTTCAATTCTTGAGTGGAAACTATGTGGATGGCAACAGAATCATGCATCACTTAGAAAATGCGGAAAGATCTGAGCTTCTAAAAATCTTGAAAAGTCTAATTGAGGGCGATCCGATGCTGCTCCTGAATATTCAGCAAACCAGAGTAGAGCCAAGTGCTGAGTTGAGGGCTTCTATTCAAAAGCAAATGAAAGAGATGTTGCAGTCTATAAAAAGTGGCTATGCAGATGAGAATTTTGTCAATACTTTTACAAAATTCATAAAAACTTATGGAGATTGGATGGATAAAGATTTAATACTCTGCACACTTGAGTCCTTAGTTAAAAGCTGTGAGGAATATGGATATTTCTACGATTATTACAACTACTACTTTAGTGAAGAAATCATCGAGAATTTATGCGATGCCTTTACCAAGAAATCGTTGGAGACGAGCGACTTCAAGCGGCTTCAAAAGATTGTAGAAGAGGATGAATACTCCTTGCTTGAGCCATTTCTCGTCAGGATGGTGACGCCCGAGAACGCGCCGAAGCTAGCAAAGTTCAGCGATCATGTTAAGGAACTGTTAGCGAACGCCGCGCTCTATGTAGAGTTTCTTATAAACGCTGGAAAAATCGAAGAGGCAAGAAGAATTCTGGCGGAAAGCAGAGATCTAAGCGAAAAAGAGTTTTTCAATTTGTATCTGCGAATAAATGAAACAGAGGCCTTGAAGCTGGCTAAGGAAAGGAGATACTATTCGAGTCTAATGCGATATTATCACGAGATGGGTGCACACGAAGATGTGGTGGTAACCTTCAGAAGCGCGTTAAGGGAAAAAGTGAAGCTAGAGCATTCGCCTGAACTTTACGAGGAGGTGTTCGTCTCGATTAAAAGCTGCAAGCCAGTGGATAGTGAAGAACTTTTGCACAAGCTCTTTGATATTTGCTATTCTTCTGAATATTACAGTCTATGTGTTGAGATAGGATTTGAGCTCAAGGACTTAAAGATGTTAGACAGACTTTTAGATAAGAAAACAGACTACTCGTTTAAACCAGACTCAAAGCTCAAACTCCTAAAGTACCTTTCTATTTTAGACCCTGAGAAGGCCGAAAAGAGACTAAAAACTTTTGCAGAAGAATTGATCGATGAAAAGAAAGACTCCGCATATGAAAGTGCAGTTGAATGCGTACTCACTCTTAAAGAAGTGATGGGAAAAGAAGAATGGGTAGAATATCTTAAGGAACTTTATAAGAGGCATTATCGCAAGGACAAATTTTGGAGCAAAATGAGGGATAAGGGCATTAAAGTCAGAAAGGAGGGGGACAACCTAATTATTTTCTAATCATTTTCCACTCATATCTTTTGCTTTAACTGTTACAAGCCTGAATGTTGCCTGTTCGCTTTTTGCCCTCCTATGTCCCTTCGTTATTTAAATGAAGTCTTCTCCATCGCTTAACCCATTGATGACGGCTGGACTATGTACTTTAAGCCAAGCGAGTTGAAGTGATTAATCAAATCTACGGAGAAGAAAATGTATAGCGCGGGTTGCGATTTGAGGTGGTTCAGAAAGCGGAGGGCGATTTCGCCGTTGGCGCCGAATCCCGCTATTATCCGCCTATATCACTCAAGTCTCTCATCATGGAAAAAGCGGAAGGGATTCGAACCCGGAGATCTGGCGCCGGGGATGGGATTCGAACCCATGCGGCCCCCGAGGGGCCACTGGATCTCGAGTCCAGCGCCTTGTCCGCTCGGCCACCCCGGCTTCATTATTTTTATGCATCTTCTTCAATTTTTATTTTCTCCTCAGAATATATCTGCTTTAAACGGTCTTCTAGAGTATCTGCGGCATGTGATTCTATGGTTGGTTTAAACCTTTTTAAGATTTGTTCATTTAAGGTTATTTGGTGATAATCTTGTCTGAGGGGGCTAATATAGAGCTAATATCTATCGGAAACGAGCTTCTTATAGGTAAGATTCTGAATACCAACGCGCATTGGCTTGCCAAGAGGGTAACGAGTCTAGGTTTATCTGTGAGAAGGATAACTGTTGTTGGAGACGACCTAGATGAGATATCTTCTGCTATCAGAGAGGCCATTCAGCGCAGACCAGCTTTTATTATAACAACTGGTGGATTAGGTCCGACATTTGATGATAAGACACTTGAGGGCGTTGCGAGGGCTATAGGCCGCGGGCTCAAGGAGAATAAAGAGGCTCTGGAGATGATTAAAAAGAAGTACGAGCAGTATGTCGCTGAGGGGCGGATGAAAAAACTTGAGTTAACGCCGTATAGGGTTAAAATGGCTACGTTACCTGAGGGAAGTAAGCCTCTTCCGAATCCGGTTGGAACAGCGCCAGGGGTTCTAGTTGAGTATGAGGGCGTAACGTTGATTATGCTTCCCGGGGTTCCGGAGGAGATGATGGCGATATTTGATGAATCCGTTGTGCCGCTCCTACGTAAGGTGGCTGGAGACATAACTTTTTACGAGGCCAGCTTAGATATTAGGGGCATTCCAGAGTCGGATCTAGCGCCGCTTATTGAGCAGGTTATGCATGAAAACCCATATGTCTACATAAAGTCTCACCCAAAGATATCGGAGAAAACACATCATATAGAACTGCATTTTTCAACAGCCTGCAGAAGCCAGAGCGAGGCGAGACAAAGAATTGAAAGCGCAATTATAAAGATCACAGCTCTCATATCAGAGAGGGGCGGGAGGATACAGCCAGCACGGATATAAGACTTGTTAATTAAATACTCTTGGTGGCGTTAGCTTCAGTCTCCAGTAGTGAATTGGTGAAGGAATGGTCTTCATAGTTTTTATAATTGGAACCGCTGGTTCAGGGAAGTCGCTACTCACAGCATCGTTTAGCGAGTGGCTTAAAATAAATGAGCAGGATGTTGCGACAATGAATCTAGATCCAGGGGCGGCGAAGCTTCCATATACGCCGGATATAGATGTTCGAGATTACGTAACCGTCGATGAGATAATGGAGAAGTATGATCTTGGCCCCAATGGAGCATTGATAATGGCTGCGGATTTGATAGCTGGCGAAATCGAAAATCTGAAAGCTGAAGTTGATGATATTAACCCAGACATTCTGCTTGTCGATACCCCAGGGCAGATGGAGATCTTCGCCTTCAGAGCCAGCGGCCCCTATATTGCAAGTGAGATAAGCAAAGAGCCAAAAGCAATAACCTACTTGTTTGATTCAGTCTTCTCGCTGAACCCAATGAATTACGTGTCCAACATGTTTCTAGCAGCAGCTGTCTATATGCGCTTTCTGCTTCCACAGATACATGTGCTTTCAAAGTGCGATCTAATCTCGAACAATGATGTTGAGACAATTGCCGATTGGTCTGAGGATAGAGAGGCCTTAGAGAACGCCATAAATAAGATGCTTGATGGATCCAAGCGCTTACTAAGCTATAGGCTAAGTAGGACAATATGTCAGCTGGGCTTAAACTTTTCGCTTATACCAGTATCAGCAAAAACCAATGAGGGATTTATAGAGTTAAATGCCGCCTTAGAGAGAGTATTCGCAGGCGGAGAGAGAATCACATATTAAATTTCGGCGCTACGATATTGTTAGCCATGCAGCTGCAAGAGCGCCGTACTCTGCTTCTTTACGCGTGTTGGCGCTGCTGACTATTATGACGTCACCGTCTTTAGGCTTCATCAGAAACATTATCTTCCTAAAAGTTGCCGGGTATCCTCTCTCTAAATCCATATTAACTCCCGGGATAATTATTTTATTACCTTTGCATATCATTGTCACAGCTCCTTTAGCGCCTCTCGAAATAGCCGCGTCTCTCTGCTCAATCCCATTCCTAACCTTTTCCGCATAGCCCCTAACTAGAACGGCGACGTTTTTCGGGGCTAACATTAGATCAACTTCCTCCAACTCAATTATTTCTGGCATGATTCCTTTAAAGACATTCCAGAGGGCTTTACCCTTCTGTGTGAGGGAACAGCCCTTTCTAGATGTTGTAATTAAGCCAGCTTCGCTCAGTCGACTCAGTATTGTTCTAATTGTTCCCTCACCTAGCTCAAGCATCCTAGATATTTTGCCACGGCCGAGGCTGCCAGCCTCAGCGAGCAGATTGAGAAATCTTATTAGGTCTAAAACGTTAAATGATGGAGTTGGACCAGGAGCTCTTTTTGTGGATAGTTCATTTAGGATTTCTTTAATTGACATGAAGTATCAATAAAAAGGTCTGTCTAGGGAAAATAAGAGTTTTTCTGCTGCCTTTCTACTGGTGTAGGAGTGAATGGGCTTCAGCCAACATCTCCGGTATATTAAGGTTATAGGGGCACTTCTCAACACATTGACCACATTTAATGCATGAGTCGGCTTTAACTTCAACCATTACATATCGCCCTTTAGCCCATTCCCTCAAACCATAGTACTTGTAGTAAGCTAGCTGGCGCAGAATTATTGGTATCAATATGCCCTGAGGACATGGTTGACAGTAATAGCACCCCCGGCAAAACTCTTTACTCATCGATTCCACGGCCTCTCTAAGAAAACTCCTTTCATCCTCGCTTAGAGGAGTAAAGTTCTCACCGATGCGGGCGTTCTCCTCAACCTCCTCGATTCTCATCATGCCTGGTATTGCTGTCGTAACAGCCTCGTTGGATAGAACAAATCTGAGAGCTGTTTCAGCGCTTATTGGGATTCCCGATTTCTTTAGGAGATCTGGTGGTGGCGCTGCTAGGAAGCCGCCTGCAAGGGGCTTCATTGCTATTACACCGACATCCATCTTCTTTGCCAAGGGCAGAATTCTCCCCTCATTAAATTCATCATTCAATAGGTTGTATGAGACCATTATCACCTCAAATTCCCCGGAGAGTATTCCCTTCTCCATTGTCTCATGATATCTGTGGCAGCTGAAACCTATATGGCCAATAACCCCATCCTCTCTAGCCTCCTTTAAGGCCTTGAGAGCGCCATCTGGACCTATAACCTTCTCGAATTTCTCCGGGCGATTTGGGTTGTGGCAGAGGTATAGGTTTATATAGTCTGTTTTCAGATTCTTCAGGCTGGTTTCAATATCCCTCTTAGCATCTTCATATGTGAGGGCAGATGACTTAGTTGAAATATAAAACTCGTTTCTCCGGTCGCTTATAGCCGAACCTATCTTCTCCTCGCTGTCGCCATAAGATCGGGCTGTATCAATGAAATTAATGCCTAGGTCTAAGGCCTTATTCAATATTTTATTTGATGTTTCAAAATTCACCTGCGGCAGCTTTATAGCGCCGAAGCCTATAATTGAAACCATAAGGTTAGTCTTACCAAGCCTTCTCTTAATCATGATGGGACACCAAACATCTACTTTAATCTCGGTTTAGCAATTATCTCCTTTATAACCATGTCAAATATTCTGAAGGAGTTTGCTGGTTGAAGAACTATAGCTGTGTCGGCGCCTCTACCAGTTCCAGCGATACTTATAACATCCCTGTCAACCGGTATTAGCCCTGCATCCGCCGCCATAGCGGCTATTTCAACAGCAACCTTCATACCCTCACAGAATAATCTCAGCGTCTGCGCCATTATTTCAGCTGGGTAAGCTGTGCCAAACTTGCCTCTTATAGCCCTTTCAATATTCATGAAAGCATGCGTTCCAGTACATATCTTGCCTCCATTCGCCTCTATTATCCTTCGATTCTCCTCCATTAACTCTTGATGACCTGGCTCCCTGAAGCCTGTACAGTGGGTGACAACAACCAAATTATATCCCCTAAACACTTCTGAAGCCTTAACACCGGTCAAACCCCTAGTGGAGGCGACAACTACATCCCTTATACTGAGCTCCTCAGCTCTCTTCTTCGCTAAAGCTAAGACGAAATCTGTATTTTCCTCGCCTGGAAAATTAAAATAGATAGTTGACCTCTCAACAAAACCCATAGCCATTCACATCCATTCAACTTTAAATGATATCTCTCGACAGGTATATTAATAACTTTTTGAAAACATAAATTATGGCTTAAACTACAGGGCCCGTAGCCTAGCCAGGATGGGGCATCGGCCTCCTAAGCCGAGGGTCGGGGGTTCAAATCCCCCCGGGCCCGCCACATTTTTGTAGCTGTCATGTCAAGTTTCTAACGTTACACTAGGTGTAGCTGTGCTGGGAACGTGTTTATTCCTCTGTGGAGTGGTTGAACCATTCTCTTGAAGTTTGCCTTTGAGCCGAATTTTCTGAGGTGGTTGACGAACTCTCTTAGATTTTGTATGTATCGTTTGACTTTGTCTTGAGGGTAGGATGGATGGGCGAAGTGTGGTTCGATGCCGTTGTCTGCACCGCCTTTTCCAGTTTTCCTTGAATTGTGGGCTGTGATCGGACAGTATTGCCTTTGGAAGCCTGTTCTGCCTTCAAGCAGAGAAGTTACTTCCTTTGTCTTCGGTTCATGTTTAAACTGCTCAGCTATGGCCAGGAATCTGCTGTAGTCGTCGATGCATATGAGGAACCAGTGCTTCTTGCAGTGAATGGTCCCTTGAAGTCGATCTGCCGCAGTTCGTCGGGTTTTTGAATCTGAAGAAATTCCAGCGTTTTTGATGGTAGCCGTTTAAGCCAGAGAGAACATTGTTTACGGTCTCTCTGGGCAATTTGACTTCCTGCACGCAGCGTCAAGAATGAATGATGGAAGCTTGATTAGCCCTGCTGTATGCGGGCTGTTCTCCACCTAAACATGTGCCTCAAGGAGAGGATAGACAACTCACCCGTTACCTTGCCTTCAGCTTCCCAAGAATGTCTCTGAATGATTCTCTGCCTGCATGTCTGCCCCCTCTCAGCCACCGGTAAACAGTCCGCCTCATAGTATCAAACAGAAACGCAATGCGGGCCACGGATAACCCCTTCTCGAGAAGCCTTCTGAAAACGCTCCTAATGTCAGGAGACAAACACATAACATTGCCCGGCAAACAACTACGAGCGAACCGACAGAAAAGTGTAACGTTAGAAAGTTGACTTTACAAGAGCAAAAAGCTTAAATGTTAAAAGATAATTCTTACAAAAGAAGAAAAAAGGTAAGGATTGAAATGGGAGAAGAAGAAGGAGAAAAAAGAGAGTATAACTTAGGCATACTGATCCTGTTGGTCATTCTTTGCTGGCCAGCAGCTCTCATATATTACTTCACTAGGCCGAAAGTCAAGCCTAAACAATTAAGAATTTGCACAGGGTGCGGTAGACAAATACCTTTCGAATACAATGTGTGCCCCTACTGCGGAAAAAGCGTAAAGATTGAAACGGCTCCCGTTGCGGTGCATATAGCGCCACCACATGCGGGAGGAAAGTTCTGTCCTCACTGTGGAGCCCGGGTTGATCCGACCGCAAAGTTCTGTCAAAGCTGTGGAAAACAGTTATCCTCGTAATATCGCTGTCAATAGGATTGGTTTGCCTCTCCTAATATCTGTTGTATTCTATAGTCTCTTTAGACCTGGTAACTTAGTATAACATGTTAAGTTGCCACATCCGCCTCTTTAATCCTCTTTTTTCCCAGCCGCCTCCGAGATATATGAGTGGGCTTTTTTCATAATTCAGGTGCTCAACGCGAAGAGGGTGTTTCGAAATTGACGGTTAGAGTTAAATTTATGGACAAACGGTGTCTAAGGGTTCACTTTCACTTCTGGAAGCTTTTCAGCCATGTTGAAAGGATGAGCCTCCTTTCTCTATTAAATTATAAAAAGAATAGAGACAGAATTAAAGAAAAGGTCTGTAAAAATATCCAGTACCATTAAATGATGAAAAATCATGTATTTTGAAATATGCTTGAGGTAAGATATAGGCATGACATTTAGGACGTGGCAACTTAACTTCACCTCCTTAGGTGGTTGTAGTATAGTGTGAATAGTTTTATTGTTAGGTTCCAGCATGCCACTGACCTTCTATATCTCTCGCTTCTGTTTATTGGGTTTGATGTTGTTGAAGAAGATTTTAGTCCTCTGCTTGAATGATGAGTATACGGATTCTATTAGGCTTCTATCTCCGAAAGGGCTCAGCGTTGTATGGTAGGCCCAAATCTTCCAGCGCCTGCTTAAGCCAAGGCGCATTATCAACTATGAACGTCGGCTTACCATCGCAGTACTTTAGGGCCTCACGTATGAACTGCTCTGTGGCAAGCGCATTCCCAGATGGGTAAACCCTCATATCTCGTTCCTATCAACGTCTAATGCTGTGTAAACTCAATACTCTAATCCATTAGCCTTGACGCATGTCTCATCTAAGGCTATAAGTCTCCTAACC
>Ga0105158_1000396_pt1 | contig 19057 bp, 14 predicted proteins | sample LHCtaG_FD_81567 | JGI IMG/M metagenome (GOLD analysis project Ga0105158, IMG submission 81567) | Hot spring microbial communities from Little Hot Creek, USA to study Microbial Dark Matter (Phase II) - LHC4sed_matched | ecosystem: Environmental > Aquatic > Thermal springs > Hot (42-90C) >...
CGAGAAGTTGGGGGCTCACGGCGTCATACTGGCAAGGGAGCTCTCATTAGAGGAGGTTCGAAGCATAAGGTCTGGGACGAGGCTGTGGCTGGAGGTCTTCGCTCACGGCGCTCTCTGCTTCTCCTACTCCGGCGCGTGTCTCATGAGCAGCATTATAGGTGGGAGGAGCGGGAACAGGGGGAGGTGCGCCCAGCCCTGCCGTAAACGCTACAAGCTAATCGACCAGTCGGGTAAAGCTTTGGCTGAGGGGCACCTCTTGAGCACGAGGGACCTGTGTCTTGTGAACCGTTTACGGGACCTTGTCGAGGCGGGAGTTGACGGGCTCAAGATAGAGGGGAGGATGAGGCGCCCAGAGTATGTTGCCGTCACCGTTGACGTTTACAGGCGCGCGCTTAACAGGGCTGTTAAGGGTGGGAAGCCGAGCAGGCGAGCTGTGGAGAAACTGGCGTCTGTTTTCAACAGAGGGTTCACTGAGGGATACCTTGACGGAAACCCGGGTAGGAGTATGATGAACTACGAAAGGCCGGATAATGTCGGGGTCAAAGTAGGACGGGTGACTGGTCATAAGAATGGCATGCTTGAGGTGCGCCTCTCAAAGGAGCTACGTATGGGTGACGGATTAGAAGTGACAATAGGAGAAAGCAAGGTTGGCTTCATCGTGAGCGAAATGTACTTTAAAGGAAGAAGGGTTAAGCGGGCAAAGGCAGGCGAAGCCGTCAGCATACCATTCAGTGGCGGGGCACATGTGGGATGCCAAGTTTACAGGACGCGGGACTCACGGGTGGTTGAGTGGGTCGAAGGCATCCTGCGAAAGGCAAATGAAGAAGCGGCCTTCACCGCCGCCGGACGTGGCTCTCGATACCACGCTGAGGAAAGTCTCTTGGAGGACCATGCGGGACGTCATCCGGAGAACGACAAGGAATGCGGCGGCCGGTGTCCTCTAGCTCGAGGAAAAAGTGTAGAACAATGTTTCACCCACCCCAACTCGGCTATGAGTAATGACTCGCTTATTCTCTCTGTTAGTGTAGGTGGCCTTGAGCCGCTTAAACGGGCAGTTGACTGCGGTGCGGATCGTATCATCGTCGGCGGCGACTACTTTAAGCCTAATCACCCTCTGAGCTTTGACGAGCTGGGTGAAGGAGCAGACTACTGCAGGGAACATGGAGTCGAGTTCATGCTTTCAACTCCAAGAATAGCTCGGAGCCGCGAAATAGACCTCCTGTCCTCTTCAATAGAAGAGGTGGCTTCCCTTAGACCTGATGGAGTTATAGCTGGAAATTATGGAACCCTGAACTTTTTACTGGAAGCAAGGGTTGCCCCCGTATATGTAGACTACTTTTTGAACGTTGCAAACTCTCTCTCCTTACACGCTCTCGATCGCCTAGGTGTCAAGGGAGTTACAGTGAGCCCCGAGTTAACCCTGAAGCAGATATCATCTATGCATAAGGAAAAGCTGGAGGTCGAGTGCATCGCTCATGGCCCGTTGGAGTTGATGGTTTCCGAGCACTGTGTCGCTAGAAGCATCCTTTGCCCTGAAGGGCGGTGCAGTGCGCCATGCCTTAACTCGCATTTTTACCTTGAGGACGAGATGGGTTTCCGTTTCCCCGTCGTGTTCGATCAGAACTGCAGGATGCACCTGCTCAACTCAAGGGATCTTTGCATGATAGACTCGTTAGGCATGTTGGCTGAAGCAGGAGTTGACGTTGTTAGGCTGGACTGCCGGGTGAAACCCCTCAGCTACGTGGAGGAAGTTGTCAGGGATTACAGGTCTGTGCTTGACGGCGGCGACGCTTTACGCTTCAAAAAAAGGTTAAGGAGGTTAGCTCCCATAACTAGGGGTCACTTCTCCAGAGGCGTCGCCTAAGTCGACTTAACTTTTATGAATAGAGTCAGCACTAATAACCCTAAAAATCACTTTCCGCTTCCGTATGAAGGGCTCCACCAATACTTCTTTGCCGTACCTTTTGATAAGAAGCGAAAGCTTTTTCGAGCAGACCCACACATCCTCTCCACTGTTAAGCTTACCTATGGCACTATTAATACTGTCATCATGCCACACGACTTCATCATCGCGAGGATACCTTTTTTCGTTAATCTTAAGTGCCAACCCCGCTAAACCCCCCACGACATGTTAACTAATTTAGCAATAGGAGACTTTTTACCTTTTTCGGTAAGGTACAAACATGTTCCAGTAGACGCTTCTACGCTCTCCCTTAAGCTGTGGTGGTCACCTCATAACAGATATCTTTATATTCCTTTTCGTTCCATTTTTCCCCGGAAATTGTGAAAAATCGGGGGATCTCCTACTAGGTAGTGGCATCTAGGACCATTGATTACTTTGTTTAGTTTTTCAACTTAACGAGAAGCTGAGGTGCCACGGCATTGTCTAAAGGCTTTGACGCAACCCAAGAGACCCGTGATGGAGTTTTTCTTAACGGGTTCCGGATGAGTGGATTCAGCGGGTTCGCAGACCAGTCAAAGTGGTATACGTTCCCCAGAGAGCCCTTTAAAATTTCCGGGCGGATGGGGGCAGGTAAGACCTCCACGGCCCGCCTCATACTCTTCGGCATAACTGGCGACGTCAAGATGGTTGAAGACTACCTTACAGGTGATCACGGAGTAGTTGAGGTCGAGCTGGCGGCCCCGTCGAGCAGCGACTTGAAACTCATCAGGATTGTTAGAGAAGTTTTCCGTTCTCCTGACGGCTCTACATACCTTAGGAGCCATGTGTTGAACCCTGAAACGGGGGAGTTGCTCGCCGAAAATGTTGATGTTAACACCTTCCTGGAAAAGTTTACTGGCGAGCCATTACTGGACAGCATCAAGGATGTTTTCATTTTGAGGGGGGACTTGGAGAAGAGCTACCAGCAGCTCAAAGACAAAGTGCGATCCCTTACTTATCTCGACTTGGTGGAGCAACTTAAAGATGACCTCGACTCCTTGAAGTCTAGTTTAAGAATGCGTTTCGAGGAGCTTGAAGGGGAGCTTTCAAGCTTTGAAGAATACTTGGCGGAGGAAGGCGTCCCGCCCCCTGAGATAAGAGGCGGATTATCTGAGTACGCTGTCAGACTTAAGGCAACATTCCTGGGGCTTGCATCCAGATGGGTGAAAGAGGCAAATGAGCTTAAAGCGAGAATTAGATCCCTAGAGGAGGAGCAATCAACCCTTCTAGCTAGGATTGATGAACTTGAATCTAAGAAGTCCAGCTTGGAGAACTTGGCCAGCAGCATCAAGGTGAAAGAGGAACAAGTAGGCCTCATGATGAAGACCTGCGAGGACGCTGCGAGAAGAGTAGGTCAGCTTGAGAGGGACATCGCCCTGCTGAAGGAGGATCTTAGAAAGTCGGAAGAAAAGGTTCAGAGGGCTGAGGACGAAATAACCTCAATCACCAAGAAGCTTGAAGCGATGGAGGCGGGTCTCTCCGGAATTGTAGAGTCTGAGGGGGATAGGGGCGCTTACATCGAAAGAGAAAGGCAGTTCGTGGAAGCGATTTCCCGTCTTAAACCCGAACTGGAAAGCCTAAGGGAGCAGGTAAGGGTTAAAGAGTTTAACTTGAACAAGGATGTTATCTCTCTAAAGAAAATCGTCGGCTCCTATTTGTCGCTGAGATCCAGGATAAAGGAGCTTCCAGAGCTCATAGACGATCCGTCACCTCTCACAGCCTTAAGGGAAAAACTGTTTGAAGAGCTCGAGAGAACGGTTAAGCCGTCTCTCAGCTCTCTTTCCTCCGAAGCTAGATTCCTCAGAGAATTTAAGAATTGGCTTGAGAGAAGAGGGTTCTGCCCCCTATGCCATGCGGACACGGTAAACCTCTCCGAGGAAATGAGGAGGCTTGAAGGACACATTGCGGAAATCGACAGGAAAGTGAGGCAGTTGCAGGTCAGGCAGAAGGAGTTGAGCGATGCTCTAAGAGAAATGGACAAGGCTATAGAGCTTCAGAGAAGCTACATGGAGCTCAACGCGTCCGTTAAAGTTAAGGAGCAGGAGGTTGAGGGGCTGAAAAGGAGGGTGCAAGAGGTAGAGGAGAACCTAAAAACATACGAGCTTAGGCTGGACGCCGTCAGGAGGAAGCTTGAAGGGTTAGATGAGGCTGCCAAGGAGCTTGAAAAGGAGAAGTTCAAGCTGAGAGGGGAGCTTGAAATGGCCAAGAGGGAAAGGGATGAGAGCCTGAGGGTCATGGAGACGTTAAGGGTTAGGGTGGCGGAGGCCGAGAAGCAGCTGGCGGAGTCACGCGAGAGGCTCGCGAAAATGAGGCTGGAGCTTGAAGAAGAGGAAAAGAAGCTTGAAGCCCTAAGGCGGCAATTTACTGAAGAAGACTACGTTGCTGTTAGGAAGGAGGTGGCGGAACTAAGGAGGCGCGTCGGCCAGCTTAAGGCTTCGAAGGAAGACTTCGAGAGGCAGATTAGAGAACTCGAGGTCAAGGCTGAGCGCTTCTCGACTCTGGCAAGGGAAGTAGAGAAGCGGGAAAGCCGCATAGCATCCGTTGAGAAGTCTTCTAAACTTGCCGAGCTAGCTACCGAATTTCTAAAGCGAATCGAACATTGTGCCAAGAAAGAGTTCTTCGAAGTAGTCTCGAAGGAACTGCCAAAGGTAGGAGAAATCCTGGGAATAAAGGACTTCAAAGTCGACGGCGGGGTCTTGGAGAGGCTTGTTCTCGGCAGAAAAGTCTCCCAGAAGGTTCACACGCTGAGTGACGGAGAGTTCATATCTTTACTCTCCCTGATTTCCGGGCTTCTCGGCGCTTGGAGTGGAAAGAAAAGGAAGCGCTTCCTTATACTTGACGTCCCTCTAGACGAGGATACGGCGTCTAACTTGGCAAACGTGCTCAGAGAAATGAACTGCCTCCAACCAGGGTTCATATTCTCGAAGCCCAGCCCATTAACCGTTGAGCCACTTAGAGAGGAGGGTTAAGTTGAACCATTCGATGAAGAATGTAGTGCCCTACTTTAAGGCCCTAGCCCACCCTACCAGAGTGGAGATACTAAGAGAGATATTCAACAAGAAAGTGGTTAACCCAAACTGGATGAAGAAGAAGACGGGGAAGTCATCCAAGTACGTTTACGACCAGCTCAGATTCCTTTCTAAGCCGAGCTTAGGCAATGTGCTTAAGGCAGTTCACCTCGGGGTGGTCTTCCTCTTAAACAAGAAGCTTAAGGTCAAGCTAACCGATGTGGACAGTGGAAAAATGATGACTCTCGACGACATGTCGGCTGACGAAGTCGCCAAGCTTGGATTTGCCCTTTCACACGAGAAGAGAGCCGAAATATACGACGTGCTCTTCGAAGCCCATAAGAGAGGACAACACCTGTCATTCACCACAATAGCAAGAACCCTTGGACTTGAAAGATGGAGAGTAATACAGCTCTGCCAGCAGCTCGCCGACGCCGGAATAGTGGAGGCAACAAGCAACGAAGAGGTCAGGCTGAAAAAGATAGTGGAGATCGAAATAGAGGACTTGGAACTCCACCCGAGCGAAGTCCTCCTAACAATGCTAGAAATAGGACTCCTAAGGTAAACCAGAAAAAGAGCTGATGGCCACGTAGGGTGCTAAAAAGCGATGGGCACTCTCCCAAGATGCAGGCTTAGACTTTAACCTTGCAGTATGCCATATAGTCTCAATCCCCGTTGAAAGGACGAGAAAACAAAACAGGTAGAGTGGGCGAAAACCGTTGTAAAACTCATGGATTTTTCCTCCACTCTATCGCCCTATGCTTTCCGGAGAATTTCAGGGGACAACGACGAACAGCATCAGACGTTGTAACCTCTCACCCTATCAGCCTAGGAAACAGGGGAAAAATAAAAAATATAAACTGCAACGCTGATGATGGCAAGTATCCATAAATTAATCTGGAAAAACCGCCGACACCTTCCGACAAGGAGATTACGTGAAGCATTATGATCTTTATGATCTTTAAGCCTAGTTCATCAATAACAAATTTTGTGGTTAAGAGCTAACTTTTGAGTGGTTGTATCTTGAGGATTTTAGCGGCGTTCTCGCCTAAGATCATGTCTTTTTCATGTCTGCTTATGGGCAGATTTTTAACCTTCTCTATCTCTTGCACCGGGTCTCCCATTGGTATGAAGGGTGAGTCACTCCCGTAGATTACCCGCTCAGCCCCAAGTTGCTCTAGGGCATATATTATCCTTCTCGCTGAGGCGCCTGAGGTCTCCAGAAACACGTCGTCAAACTTCTTTGCGAGCTCTACAGCCTCCTTAACGTAGTTCCCTCCCATGTGAGCTAATACTAGCGTGAATCCATGATAAGTATCGAGGATCTCATGGAAGTGAGAGGGGTCAGCGTAGTCCAGGTCGTTTTTCCATATTTTACCCGCGTGGACGAGAACGGGGATCCTGAGCTTCGAGGCTACCTCCCATATTTCTGGGGCTTCTTGCGGGCGGAACCTCTGGTGGAGAGGGTGAAGCTTCAGCCCCCTGAACCCCTCAGCCCTAACCAGCCTTACAAGCGTTCTGCCAGCGCCCCCCTTGTGGGGGTCGACGTTGCAGAAGCCGACGAAAAGGTCGGGTCTAAGCTCCGCCATAGCCTTCACGACCTCGTTAAGGTAAGTGTAGAAAGTTGACATGACACACATTCCTATACCCCTCCTCTTCATGCGCCCCTCAAAGTAATTACACAGCCTCCTCACCCCAACCTTCAACCGCAGGTACTTGAGGGAGCGGTATGCGAGCTCAAGCGACCAGTAGTCCCTCCAGTTAAAGCTCTTGCCATCTCCGTGGTTAAAGTAGGGGTGAACGTGAAAGTCAACTATTAGACTTGCCATCATCTCCTCCTCCCACTAGATTTTCTCGGAACCTTTAAATTCTTTAATGTTTCCTCCTGTTTAAGGTGAGATTTTGAAGGATGGCCTCGTCTTCCCCGACGGCTTCTTATGGGGGTGCGCTGTTTCGGCTCACCAAGTTGAGGGAGGCAACACCAACAATAACTGGTGGCAATGGGAGCAGCAGGGAAAAATACTTGATGGTTCTAAGTCGGGCATGGCCTGCGATCACTATAACAGGTACGAGGAGGACTTCGACATAGCTGCCTCCTTGAAGTTGAATGTTTTCAGGACATCCATTGAGTGGAGCAGGATAGAGCCCAAACAGGGCACGATAAACATGAAGGAGGTCGAGCACTACCGCAACGTCATACTCGCACTTAGGAGGCGTGGCATCAAACCCATGATAACACTCCACCACTTCACCAACCCTATATGGTTCGATGAGCAGGGCGGCTGGCTTAACCCCAAAAGCCCTGAAATATTCGAGTCCTTCGTGAGAAAGGTAGTAGAGCACCTAGGGGACCTTATACCTTTCTATAATACTATAAATGAGCCTATGATTGTTGCAACGATGAGCTACTTGTTCGGGGTATTCCCCCCGGGTGAGAGAAGCTTAGAAAAGTGCTTGGTAGCAGCTAGAAACCTTGCGCTTGCCCATGGGAGAGCTTACGTGACGATACATGAGACGTGTAAGGAGCTCGGCTACCCGAAACCCCAAGTGGCACCAGTAAAGCAAATTCCCCACTTTGAGCCCCGCGACCCATCATCAACAGACGATGTGGAAGAGGCGCGGAGACGAGACTGGTTCTTTAACGGATGTTTCCTTGAAGCTGTAGATACTGGCGTGCTCCAGCCTCCGCTGGGTAATGGGGAAAAAATCGACCACCTTGAGTCATCATGGGACTTTATAGGGGTAAACTACTACAGCAGGACTCTCTGCACCCCTCAAGGCGAGGTTTTCCCCCTCCCATTCACGGGGGTTCCCGAAGGAGTGGAGATATCGGACTACGGGTGGGAGGTTTACCCGGACGGTCTAAGGGAAGTTCTCCTTTCGCTTAAAAAGTATGGTAAGCCCGTCGTAGTGACGGAGAACGGGATAGCCACGAGAAATGACGAGCAAAGATGCAGGTACATAGTAAGACACCTGAGGGCAGTTCACGAAGCGATATCGAGGGAAGTCGACGTGAAAGGATATATCTACTGGTCGCTCATGGACAACTTCGAGTGGGTGCTTGGTTACCAGATGAAGTTCGGCCTAGTTGAGGTCGACTTCGAAACTATGGAAAGGAGACTTAGGTCAAGCGCCAGCCTCTACAGAGAAATAATAGAGGCGAACGCTCTCTTACCCATCCACTTGGAACGCTACGGCTAACCCTTGGAAAATTAAGCCTACCGGCGGTGCGTTGGAATTGAGCGGCATCGAAAAAGACTTAGAGGAGCTTTCAAGGCTTGCGGTCACCCTTGGGGCGAGCAGAGCTAGGCCAGTTCCCGCTGACTTTATCGTAGTCGATGAACGCGTCCAATTGAAATGCAGGTTCCCTCCCTGCCCCTTCTATGGAAGAAATAGGATGTGTCCCCCGTTTACTCCGACAGCCGAGGAGTTCAGAAAGTACCTTGCAAAGTATAGGCACGCGTTAATAGTTCAGCTAGACGTTCCATTAACAGAAGACGTTAAAAGACGCATTCACGGCGATTCAAGACTGGAGGAACTATTCTCGGACAGGGAATTCAGCAGGACTCTAATGAGGGAGGGCAGGCAGGCTTGGAGGCTGCTGAACCAGGTTATCTCTGGCGTTGAAAGGGAGTCCTTTAAGAGAGGGTACAGGTTCGCAGTGGGCTTCGCCGCCGGATCCTGTCCTCTTTGTGATGAGTGCGACGTGACGGCGCCATGCAAGCACCCCTTTGAAGCTAGGCCAAGCATGGAGGCCGTGGGAATAGACGTGCATGGAACTCTTAATAAGGTTGGCCTAGGTGTTGAGTGGGGGGCTCGGGGCACGGTGACTTTGACAGGTTTAATTTTGATAGATTAGTTGGCTTTTTTTGCTGCGTGGTAAACTTATCCTCTTCCTCGTTTTGTTACTCTGTTGGAAAAGGTTTATATTTATCTAATTCGATATCAATAACGATATCAAGTACGATAAAGGGTGATGAAATGAACTGCCACGAGTTCGGAAGGTGGATGAGACACACCGCAGCCGTACCAAAAGGATACCTTAAAAGGTACATCCTAATGCTCCTCTCAGAGAAACCCATGTCTGGAGCAGAAATAATGGAGGAAATTCAAAGGAGAAGCGGCGGCCTATGGAAGCCCAGCCCCGGGTCAGTATACCCTCTCCTAGCCTGGCTACAGGACAACGGGTACATTAAGGAATCCCAGAAAATACTTGGAAACGGATCTAAAAGGTACACGCTCACCGACAAGGGAAAACAAATACTGGAAGAACTAAAGGAAACGGATAGAGGGCTCCTCTGCCGAAAGCACCCCCCTTTCTGGCTTCTCTCGCCACTGATTCAAACCACTTCATCAGCCATAAGCCGGATTATTGGAGAAGCCTACTCGCTACTTGGGGAGCTGACGAGCCTAGGCGAGGAATACGCCGATGTCCTAGCTGATGTCGAGGAAGTGCTGAGCAGGGCAGTAAGCGAGATAAAAGATATACTTGAAAGAGCAAAGGAGAAGAAGAGGGGCGGAGGAGAAAGCGCAGGCGAGCCCTTTAAGTGGACGCCGCCCTATCCCTCATGCTGAAACGATGCATCCGAAAAAATAATTAATCTTTAAAACGTGGTGTTTAACCACTCAAATTATGATGGTTATACAGGGAGATGTAAGCTTGTCCATCCTGGATCCATCTAAACCAGTTGAATCAACGATGTCCGTTGAAGACATTCGGAGCCTTATCAAGGAGCTTGAAGACGTTTATAATGCCTTGCTAAGGGAGAAGCTTGAGAGAACCGAGGAGAACATGAAGTTGATAGGCGAAATCTACACCCTAATAATGAGGCTCAAGAAAACCCTAAAGGCCAAAGCTGACCAAGAATAAACATGCCCACAACCCTCTTCTTTATTCCTCTACGGAACTCTTTCACCATCACACTTCAACTATATCGATCTCGTCGAGGTTCACGTTTCCTAGTCCCCTCTTCCAGGCAAGCACTAGATGCCTGACTGCAAGCGGGTTGTGGCCTAGGAGTGTGCAGGCGTAGGCGTCAGCCGCCACAAGGTCCTCTGAAGCTATGAGGACGCCGAGCTTTCTAGGTTTTGACCCCAGTTCGCCTCCAATGCCAGCTACCCTGCCATCTATAACTGCAAGGCTGGGTTTGACGTGTAGATTCACGTCGACTATGCATTCGTCGAGCCCCATTCTATGGAACCTGCCCTTCCTCGCTACTCTACTCTTCTCGCCGAGGGTTGCCCCGAGCATGTTCTTTAGTGAAAGCGTGACCCCTGTTATCGAGTGCTCCTTCAGAACCGGGATCGAGACCACATAAGCGTCCTTAAGCGTCAGTGGAAGCTCAAACTTCTTTAAGACGAGAGCTGATTCATCCTCCACAACCTCGTATTGATCAACGTTCAAATCAACAAGTCTAACTCCCAACTCCTCCAGCCCAGCGTAACCCAGAGTCCTATATGCCTCCCACGTGTCCCCCCACCCTGACCCCTCCGCCACAATAACTTCACATCCACAACCCATAAACCAATTAGCCAATGCCTCAACAACATCGACAGGGGTAGTTGTTGGCGGCCCCTCACAAGTTATCAAGTTAGGCTTTAAAACGACCCTGCCACTAATGGAGACACCGACACAGTCAAGCAGCGCCGCCACATCCCTTCCAATGTCACCGCAACTCCTTCTAACGTAGACAACTCTCACGTTCACACCCAAACAAGAACATGAAACATCCACCTTATTAAGCGTTAAACCATCCACTTCAACGCTGCAATACTTGAATCCTAAGTCGTCTTAATAAAAGTTCAAGGCCCGCAGAGTTTTTAATTCTCGGCAGCTTTTCCTTGTAAAGAGACTTTGTGAGGCGTTGGAGGGATGGACGTTGAGTTGTTCTGGCGACTTTAAATCCCTCGAAAAAATGTTTAACCCCAACTCTGTTGCCGTGGTAGGCGCTTCTGACAACCCGTTCAAGATGGGCTACTACTGCCTCAAGAGTTTACTCAACTTTAAAGGTAAGGTGTACCCCGTTAACCCCAATCGCAACGTCATCCAAGGCTTGAAAGCTTACCCGTCGATTCTCGACGTTCCAGATGAAGTTGACTTAGCCGTGGTGGTGACACCAGCAGACTATGTTGTAGGAATCGTCGAGGAGTGCGCTAAAAAGGGAGTCAGGGGAGTCGTCGTCATAACAGCGGGGTTCAGGGAGGTGGGGGGCGGAGGCGTGCACCTCCAAGAGGAAATAGTCAGAGTGTCTCACAGCTCAGGTGTAAGAATTCTTGGCCCGAACACCTTTGGCTTCGTAAACACTCATGCAGGCGTTAACGCCACGTTCACCGACGTGCTGGGCGAGCTTAAGACTGGAAACATATCGGTCGTGACACAGAGCGGAGGGGTATGCCACATTTTCTGCTACGAGGCCATAACACAGGGAATAGGGGTCAACTTAGCTGTCGGGCTCGGAAACAGGTGCGACATAGATTTCCCCGAAATGATGCGGTATCTTGCTCGGGACGAGAAAACAAAGGTCATAGCGTTGCACATAGAGGGGCTGGACGACCCACGCAGCTTCTTGGAGGCTGCCAAAGAAGTTGTGAAAGTTAAGCCAGTAGTGGCCTACAAAGTTGGGAGGGCTAAAGTGGACAAGGAATCCCTCTCGCACACCGGGTCAATGGCTGGAGACTACAGGCTCTACGACGCCCTCTTCAAGCAGGCAGGTGTCATCGCGGTCGACAGCATCACCGAGCTTTTCGACGTTTCTAAAGCACTATCCATCACCGAGCCTCCGAAGGGCAGAAGAGTCGCCATAGTCTCAGTACAGGCTGGGCCAGCTATAATAATATCAGATGTGTGCAAGAATAACGGGTTAGAGATACCGGAGTTCACCGAGGAGACCAGAAGGAAAATAGAGGATCTTCTTCCTCCGGTGACCATCAGGTCAAACCCCGTTGACTTAGCATTTGCCTATAACCCTGCGGTCGGGTTAGAGGTAATAAGACTTGTCCTACAAGATAGGAATGTAGACGTGCTCATAATGTTTCAGCTCTACCATCCAGCAGTTCCACCGATCGCCAAAATGCTTGTTGAAGCGGTCAGAGAGTCCGGTAAGCCCGCCATAGTCGCGCTTCAAGCGCCACGCGACTTAGTGAGAAATGAAGTGGAGGCACTTGAAAAGGGTGGGATTCCCGTATACCCCACCCCGGAAAGAGCGGCAAAGGTGGCAGTATACCTAGCGAAATACAGGCAAATCTTGGACAGGATGAAGCTAACAAAATAAAAACAGTAATAAACTTAGGATGCAGGCTTGCAAAATAGATAATAATCACTTCCTTAAACTCTATTTCCGGTGGTTTGCTTGGCAATAGATGTGGATGAAATCAGCTGGGAAAAAGAGGTTTTAATGTCTGACGTGCTTACCGTTGTAGACTTCTGGCATGAACGATGCCCATGGTGCCTTATGCTTGACCCAGTTATAAACGAGCTTGCAGAGGAATACGCGGGGAAAATTAAATTCGTTAAACTCAACGTGCTGCAAAGCCTAGGAAACAGAAAGCTGGCCCTTAGCTACGGCATCATGGGCACACCGACGCTCGTCTTCTTCTGCGCCGGAAGGATCGTCGGCCAAGCTGTGGGCTTCATGCCAAAAGAAAACCTGAAAAAGATTCTGAATGACATGCTTCAAAGACATAGAGACTGCATAGAGAAAAGCACGCCTTTGGAAATATAAACTGGAACTGCTTCTTTATTTTTTTTAAAAAAAAGAGGGAATTATTCTGCTGTTGGCAGTTTGTACTCCTTGAATTTTTCCCTTAATACCTTCTTGTCGAATTTGCCTACGCTGGTTTTCGGTAGCTCGTTCACGAAGACTACGTCATCTGGGAGCCACCATTTAGCAAACCTCGGTCTGAGGAATTCTATTATTTCTTCCTTCGTCAGCTTACCTTTGTACTCGTCTCTTGGAACGACCACGGCTAAGGGTCTCTCCTGCCATTTCGGGTGTTTAACAGCGATTACCGCAGCCTCCCTTACGCCAGGATGGGCCATTATGGCGTTTTCAAGATCGACGCTGCTGATCCATTCCCCTCCACTCTTAATCAGGTCTTTAGCCCTGTCGACTAGTTTAACGTAACCCTCTGGATCTATCGTGGCAATGTCGCCTGTTCTAAACCATCCGTCTAGGAGGGCATCCTTCGTCCTTTCATCATTATAGTATCCATTAGCTATCCATGGGCCTCTAATGAGGAGCTCGCCAGGTGTCTTCCCGTCCCATGGAAGCTCCTTCCCCGCTTCATCGACTATTTTGATCTCAAGTAATGGTGCGGGTAGTCCCTGCTTTGTCATCAGCTGCCACTTTTCTTCCTCCGAGAGCGTTTCTTCAAGATAGCTCTTTGTTATGTTTGCCGTTCCGAGCGGCGTGGTTTCCGTCATGCCCCAGGCATGCTGTACCGTTGCCCCCATCTCAGCTAGGGCCTTCATGAGGGCTAGTGGCGGCTCGCTACCGCCGAACACCACCTTGAGCCCTGTGAGGTCAGCCTTCTTGCCCGCCTTCCTAAGGTAGTCCACTATCATTATCCATATCGTGGGGACTGATGCCGCTATCGTTGCCTTCTCTTTCTCTACGAGCTCGAGTATCATGTCTGGTGAGTAGAACTGGGATGGGAAGATCAGCTTTGCTCCAACCGCCGGAGCACCGTAAGGCATGCCCCACGCGTTAACGTGGAACATCGGCACCAGAACCAGCATTGCGTCCCTCTCGCTCACATTTATGGTGGAGGGTAACCCCGCCACTATCGAGTGAAGCACTAGGGCTCTGTGACTGTAGACGACTCCCTTCGGCTTACCTGTTGTGCCTGTCGTGTAGCACATGGCAGCGCCACTACGCTCATCTATTACAGGGAACTTGTAGCTTGGCTTAGCGCTCTCCATCAACACCTCATAGTTGTATGCTGGCTTAAGGCTGGTTTCAACTTCCTTACTATCACTCATGACTACGAATTTTTCAACTGTTTTAAGCCTGTCCTTGATTCCTTCAATGAGCAACCTAACCAGTCCATCATCTAGGAATAGTACCTTGTCGCCTGCGTGAGTTATTATATACACTAGGTCATCCGGGCTCAGCCTTAGGTTTATCTCATGTAACACCGCGCCTACTCCTGGCACAGCGTAGTATAGCTCAAAGAACCTGTGGGTGTTCCATCCTATGACGCCAACCCTGTCACCCGGCTTGACCTCAAGCTCGTTAACCAAGAAGTTTGCCGCTCTCTGAACCCTCTCCCAAGCGTCCTTGTAGGTGTAACGGAAGATGTTTTTATCGTTCACCCCTCTCGAAACAACTTCCTTTTTGGCATAGACTTTAGCTGCGTTTTCGAGGACTTTAACCACATTCAACTGGTAGTCATCCATCATGGTGCTGGGAAACCCTCTCAAAACACTCATGCACCTCCCTCCTAAAAGAGGGATTTCGGCTTTTTGTCTTTTAAATCTTTTTCTTTAGAAACATCGTTTTCAACGCCGGGTTCCCGCTTTCAGAAAAAGGTCGCTGGGTTTAGAATACGTTAAGCGCGTCTATTCTGCGTCTTTTTTTATCCTATTTTCCGTTTAAACCCTGAAGGGCGGCACTGTAAAGGTAAGTGAGACACGTTTTTTAAAAAAAGGAAGGAAAGCTGCCTCAGGCTGCAGGAAGTTACGTGGCCTCTTCTGGATTATTTATCTTGATTGATTTTCTTTCCCCTTAAGGGTGTTCCGCTTTGAAGGGATGAAAATGATCATATTACTGTAGCTATGTGGTGCTGGAGGGAATACCACTATATTCCCTTTCCTCCTTTTTGGTTGAAGCTAAAAAAGGATTCTCGAGAACTGTGAATGGAGTGGAACGAGCTCCTACGGGTCTCCTAAACGAAAATAGAGAGATGCGGAGGATCCTGGCTGCGAGAAGGATGCAGGAGTGCTTCGGTAGCGTTGAGAAAGGACGTTTCTAAGTCTCGTGAAGAATTGAGGGAATAAGCTGAGGGAACGTCGGAGGAGTGGGTGTTGAATGTGTCAGTTGACGCTGAGGCGCTAATTCTCCCTGCTAATTATGGTCAACTTGAACGGTTCGTTGAAACCATGACGTACGTATAACCGCGATCAGAATACGAATATGTTAGAGGGGTGAGAAGCGGTTTGACCGCTGAGGAATCAAAGAGGGTTGGCGTCGCCTTTGAAGTCATCCCTTTTAGATAATGAGGCGGTTTTAATTACAAGCAGAAAATATGGGTGAAGCGGGCAGGAAAGGCTCGAAATTAGACGAGAGACCTTTTGATCGGAGCAATGTGTGCCCGTTCAAGGAAATTTATTATGGACGCTGAACAAAAAGCATTTTGAAAAACTTAAAGTGTTTGGACTCAAGCTCGTAGACACAACTTGGAAAAAGCTCCTAACGGTGGAAGCTCAAGGCAAATTCTCACCTGTCCATTCATAGTTAGCCTAAGAGTCCATGGCAATAAGAATACTTTTCCTCGTTGCCTCATGGATTAAACTTAAATGATTTTTACCGGAAATTAACTGTTGGTGGTTTTTGTGTATGTTTTGGCGATAGTTGGGAGTCCTCACAGCGATTGGGGCTGCACTTACAGGCTTACGAGGAGAATGCTTGAGGAGTGTGAGTCGCTGGGTGCCGAAACCGAGATAATCCTGCTACAGAACCATAAGATTAACTACTGTAAAGGTTGCGGGAGCTGCCTCGTTAAGGGACGTTGCCCCCAGAAAGACGACGTGGAAACGATTCAGGGGAAGATGATGGAGGCTGATGGCATAGTTATGGCTAGCCCGGTTTACTTCATGCACGTGACAGGGCTTATGAAGAACTTCATTGACCGTTGCCTTCCGATGGGGCACAGGCCAAGTCTGCATGGAAAGTACGGTGCCGCCGTATCTGTTTACTTGGGCGTCGGGGACGTGGAGGCCGTTGCACGCTACATGCTCAACTTTCTCACGTTTCAGGGAGCATACCCAGTTGGCATGTTAACGGCCTTGGCACACAACATAATGGAGCTCAGAGAAGAAGACCTTGACCGTGCCGCGGATCTAGGCAGGGAAATGGTTCAAGCCATCACAGAGAAACGGACGTTTGACTGGGAAAGACTCATGAGGAGGTCAGAGGAGTTCCAAGCCATGAAAAAACTCATATCTGAAGGAAAGGACTTCTTCAAAAAGGACTACGAATACTGGAAAGAAAAAGGGTGGATTTAAGCCACCACGAATCTTTCGAAGCCTATGCCTGTTGCGGCGCCTTCGAATGTTTAGGATACGTTTCAGCTCTTCCTGCCGCCCTTATCCATGAATACTCTCCTTCGAACCACTGTCCCTAGCGTTTAAGGCCCTCGCTATTCTTCCACCAGCATCTCTCTCCCCTTACTGGTGTTCCTACCTGCTAAATGTATATTCACCGCCTCTATCGGGAGGGCGTCTTCCAAGCTAAGCTAGCTCTTGAAGAAAGGCGCCTAGATGAACTTTATGCCTTCCTGAGCCTTATACCTCTCCTGAAACCCCACACATTACCGGCTTGTCCTTCTCACTCCTGGGTGGCATTTTTCGGCTTTTTCGTTAACCGCGCTTAATGTTCATAAAGATCCCTTCGCTGGAAGCCTCCGCCCGCTCACTTTGAATAAAAATATTCTTAAATTACCCAGCATCTATTAATTATGGTGCTTAATATGGGCAGATTTGAGTATGAATATCTTGATGTCCCGGAGGCGCTTCCTGAGGGGTTCGACCCGGAAGAGTACGTTGTGGCTACTTACTACGTGTCTCTCCCAGCTGGACTGGATGCACACGTTGTGGCTCAGGCTGTTGCTGTTGAGCAGAGCACGGGAACGTGGACACCTGTACCGAAGGAGACCCCTGAGATTAAGAGAAAGCATGCTGCTAGGGTCATAGGGGTTTACGAGGCACCGGCATACCAGTGGTTCCTCCCTAAGGACGTGGAGGAGCGCCAGTACATAATTCAAGTTGCTTTCCCAATATTGAACTTGTGCGGCTCCCAGTTCCCCGTGTTGCTTGCAACGGTGGCGGGCAACATACTCGCCGGGGGAAAGGTGAAGCTGCTTGACCTCGCTTTCCCCAGGAAGTATCTTGAAGGGTTCAAGGGTGCCAAGTTTGGGATAGAGGGGGTCAGAAGCATACTCGGCGTTAAAGACAGACCCCTGATAAACAACATGATTAAGCCATGCGTCTACTCCCCTCCCGATATAGGAGCGGAGCTGGCTTACGAGGTTGCCGCCGGCGGAGTCGACATAATAAAAGACGACGAGCTCTTGGCGGACATGGAGCTCAACAAGGTTGAGGAGAGGGTCGTCAAGTTCATGGAAGCCATAGATAAGGCTAACGAGGAGAAGGGTGAGAAAACCCTGTACACCGTTAACATAACAGACAGGCCCTCCCGCGTCTTGGAGCTCGCCGACCGAGTGATAGAGCTGGGGGGCAACGCGTTGATGGTCGACGCTGTCCCCGTGGGCTTCGAGACGTTAAGGGACCTAGCGGAAGACCCAAGCATAAACGTGCCGATACTAGCCCACCTTCCAGACTTTACAGGTGCAGTTTACATGTCACCGGAGTACGGCTTGAGCTCGCACCTAATCATAGGTAAGTTCCCAAGAATAGCTGGAGCTGACATAGTGGTTTATCCTGCCCCATACGGTAAAGCCATGTTCCTACGTGAAAACTACATTAAAATAGCGAAGCAGTTGAGGTACCCGCTCTACCACTTGAAGAAGGTTTTCCCCATGCCGTCGGGAGGCATAATCCCCATCCACGTCCCACAGCTGGTCTTCGACCTCGGGCCGGACATAGTCATAGGTGCTGGAGGCGGAATACACGCCCACCCGCAGGGGCCGAGAGCGGGCGCCACGGCATTCAGACAAGCAATAGACGCAACCATGAAAGGAATATCACTAGAAGAAGCCGCGAAAGAATACAAGGAACTGGACGTAGCACTAAAAACTTGGAAGACAACAAAAATAGTATAAAGTCCTCCATACTCTTTCTCTCCCCCCGCGTGATTGCCCTTTTTCCTTCCTTTTTTATTCCTATTTCTCGTCTCGGCTTGCCGACAAGTTGATTGTTTCACGATTCATCAGGCAACCGGGTTAAGAAGCTGACTGAATGGGCTTCAGCCCTCACAGCTCAAAACATCCCAGCGCGCGTACAGGCCGGTTCTCGATCCACTTTGCAATTTTAACCATTCTCAATTTCCGACATTTTTAATGTCCTCCTTCAAAGGAGTTCTTTCCTGTTAAAGTGGCGTTGCTCAACAAGTGACCTCACTCTAACTATTAGGTTCCCCCCCGGGTAACGCTTTCTTTATATGGAAATGCTTTTTTGTCTTTTAGATATTCTTAGCGTGGGTGTTCTTCATGGATGTGAATAGCATTAGGGTTATAGGTGTCCTTGGGGCGGGAGCTGTTGGACATGGGATCGCTCAGGTTTGCGCTAGGAACGGCTACGAAGTTCTCCTGTTTAGCAGAAGTGAGGGGACGCTTAAAAGGGCTTTGAGCCTGATAAGGTCGGGCCAGTTCGGCTTGGAGAGGCTGGTCGAGAAGGGCCGCCTCACGGCTGAGGAAGCCGATAGGATACTGAGTAGGATTAAGACTACAACGTCCATGCGGGACTTCAGCGGTGTTGACTTCATCATTGAGGCTGTCCCAGAGGATGCCGAGGTGAAGAAGAGTGTTTTCTCCGAGCTGGACACCATATGCAGGGAGGAAGTTGTCTTCGCTTCAAACACCTCTGCCATAATGATTAGCGACTTGGCGTCATCGGTGAAGAGAAAAGACAGGTTCATAGGAATGCACTGGTTTAATCCAGCCCCAGTAATGAAGCTGCTGGAAATAGTGAGGGGGGCTCTTACCTCGGACGAGACCTTCCAGCTGACCGTAGAGCTGGCAAAAAGGCTGGGAAAAACACCGATCGAATCAAAGGACGTACCGGGGTTCTTCACGACGAGGTTCATGATGTGCTGGTTCATGGAGGCCATAAGGCTTTTCGAGGCTGGGGTGGCGGGGGTAAGGGAGATAGATGAGATGTGCAAGCTGGCATTCGGATTCCCAATGGGGCCGTTCGAACTAATGGACTTTA
>Ga0105158_1000398_pt1 | contig 18999 bp, 15 predicted proteins | sample LHCtaG_FD_81567 | JGI IMG/M metagenome (GOLD analysis project Ga0105158, IMG submission 81567) | Hot spring microbial communities from Little Hot Creek, USA to study Microbial Dark Matter (Phase II) - LHC4sed_matched | ecosystem: Environmental > Aquatic > Thermal springs > Hot (42-90C) >...
CAATGTTTTTCAGTATCTCGATCCTCCGGTTACTGAGTGCCAGTATGGGGGCTGCTGCCGCTAGGGCTATGTAGGTCAGCCTGAACTCAGCGGCGGAGCCGACGAAGACCAGCGATATTTTCACGGCGATCATGGCGACGATTAGTATCAGTGATATCTTGGAGAGGCGAGCTAACTTTTCGTCGCTGAGCGGCTCTTGGCTCTGGTTGTTCAAGGATCTGCCGAACTCGCCTCTGTAGAACAACTTCAGCATGAGGTATGCGGCGAAGAAGCAGATCAGCGTCGGAATTGCTAGGTGCTTGAAGAAGTCTATGAATGGGTTTTCCATGTTTCCCCCGATCGCTATTAGCAGGTTTTGGGGGTTGCCAATTGGGCTCATGACGCTACCAATAGTTACAGCGAACGCCAATGAGAGAAGCAGGAGCTTCGGAGATATATTATGTTTTTTTGCGAAATAGAGCATAAGAGGGATGCCTATTATGGCGAGAGTGTCGTTCATAAGCAGGGCGGAAAGCAGGCCCATGCTGAAGAGGACGGACAAAACCAGGTGATCCACACTTTTAGCCCTTCTGAAGATCTTATAAGAAAAGTTGAGAAGGTAACCGCTACGCGTCAGGGCTTCTCCTACGACGAACATACCGAAGAGGAAGAGCATCACGTCCACGTCTATTGCCTTAAGGGCCTCTACAGGCGAGATTTCCTGCGTCAGCAGGACTGCTACGGCCCCGCCAAGCATAATTTGCCAGATCTTAAGCCTAACCCTACCTACCTGCCTGACAGCTATCAGAACAAAAACAGCAAAAAGAACTGCCACTGAGATGCTAATGTGCATGCTGTTCCCCCTTAGGCTTACTGTAAAGCACAGGAACATTTAGCCCAGCAAACATTACGGCAAGCTTCCGCAAGCAACGTTACCATACAGGGTTCCTTACAACAAACGCCACAGGCACCCAACCGTCTTAACATAAACCTACTTGGTGAAACAGAAGCAAAACAGGGCGGATATAAACTTTTTCATTTTTTAGTTCACAGGAACCGAGCAGTTTAAGGAGCTTAAAAACAAAGAAGGAAGAAACTATTAACATGGAAATTTAAGGGGGCTAAAGGTATATCAAAGACAGCTCGCCGAGAGGCGCTTAACCGTGCACCGCACTCAGCAATTACGAATCCTTCTCGGAAGCCTTCTCCTTTCTCTGATTGCTTCTAGAACTGTTTTCCACGCCGACTCAGCCATAGCTAAAAGTTCCTCTGCTTCTCTCTGCGTGAAGAACTTGTCACTGTGATCAGCTCTTTTCCTCGCCTGAAAGAGAACTCTCATTTTGTAAGCCACACCACTCATTCCTAAGCTCTGCAAAGTGTTAACCAGCTTATCGTCCTCCTTCGAGAAAGGAGAGCCGAGTAAATCAAGGTACCTTTCCACAACCATTCTGAGGGAAAGTAGGCTGCGCTTACAGCTTTGCTATAACACCCTACTTCAAGATTCTTTCCCGCCTCATTTATCAGAGACAATGACTTCGCTATGCTCAAAAGATTCCCTCACGGCTTTAGGTTCACTGTGAAACTTGAAGGAAAAGCGCTGGCAAACGGGTCTTTAGCCGTGCAGGTGATCGGGCTCAGCACCCCATGCATGCCAGTCTGCCTCTCAGCCTCGATGGCCGCGTCAATTACGAGCCACTCAACAAGCTCGTCCTCAACCACGACCAGCACATTGCTATCATAAACCCGCTCCTCAGGCCCGGAGAGAGCGGCAACACCCAGAACGCCCGGAACACGCCGCCTCAACTCCCCGGCAAACACCTCCACAAGACGAACCCATCTCTCGTCAGCCTTGAGGTCAAGGTAAACGCCGAACACAACGGAGACCATGACCACTAGTTAACATATAGACTTTTACATTTTCCCGGGCTTTCAACGCTCTTCACTGCTGAAGCTGAGGCTCTAAGGCTTCCGTCAAACTTCACAGAGTTCCCGCCGAGGGCAACCCGTCATAAAGACGCCTAAAGCGTCAGCTCAAAACACCTCAGTGCTCGTAGAGGCCCCCTGTTAACCCTGCGCAGTCACCGCTTTTTACAAGCGGCTCTCTCGCTGCGCCTCAATTAAAATCTGCGGTATGACAGCGCAGACGTATGTTACCAGCGGTTATTACTTTTATTTCGATCTCATCTAAGCGAAGCCACTGGCACCTCACTCCGTCAATTTTTGAGCTTTCCAGTTTTCCTAGCTTCTGAATAACGCACCCCCCACAGAATTGCAGCCTTTTGTTAAATGCTCTAGTGTAAAGCTTTTTATGTCGGGCGCAGCGGTAGCTGACGGTTAAAAACTGTTCTTATCGGTGTTCTTTCGGCTACCGCAGCCCTCAACCAGTGGGGTGTACAGGTTAACATTCGCCAAGTGAAGGCCTTTTAATGAAAAAGCCATTAGGTTGGTTCACATTCACCACTCTTTGACAATTTGATAAGCTAAAGCGTTGCTCTATGGTTTGCTGCCTTAACCCGCTTAGGCGGCGGACTGGTGCTGGTGGATGCTGTTTTTTCGGTGCTAGCCTTTTTCATATCCACTTCTTCCTGTGGAAGATGGCCAGCATTATGAGTCCTATGATGGCCATTAAGGCTAGGATCATGTGGTATCCTTCAGGCCACTGTGTTTCAGGCATCCAGACAAAGTTCATTCCGTATATACTTGCTATGAAGGTTAGAGGCATGAAGAGGGTGGCGATGACGGTTAGCACCTTGACTATTTCGTTCGTCTTGTTGTTGATGCCTGAAATGTAAGCGTCGGTCATCTCTGACAGAATCTCCCTATACATCTCGTTGTTTTCTATAGCTTGGATTGTGTGGTCGTAGAGGTCTCCGAGAAACACCAGCGTGGATTTCTTGAAAAGCGGGGACTCCCCCCTCTCTAGGGAATTCACAATCTCTCTCAGTGGCCAGACGGACTTGTGGAGGAACAGCAGATTTCTTCTCAGCTCATGTATCCTTTTCAGGGTTTGTGTCGTCGGGTTCGTGAGCACCTCCTCCTCGATCTCATCTATCATCTCGCCAACCTTCTCCAACGGAGAAGTAGCCGTCAACTATGGCGTCCATTAGGGAGTAAGCCAGGTAGTCTGAGCCCATCCTCCTTATTTTCCCCTTGCTACTTCTAATCAAAACCCTTACGGGGTCGAAGACGTCCCCCTCCCTCTCTTGGAGGGAGACCACGTAGTTTGGCCCAACTATCAAGCTAACATTCTCCGAGCTGATCTCGGCGCCTTCCACCCGGAGCATTCTCAGGGTGATAAAAACGTAGTCTTCGAAGTACTCTATTCTCGGGCGCCGCTCCCTACTCATGATGTCTTCCACGACTAGAGGGTGTAAGTTCAGCTTCTCCTCTATCTTGCCTACGACCTCTGGTTGATGAGCACCAATAACATTTATCCAAGTTATGGTTGGCAGAGCCTTCAATGGGAAGCACTCGTCGACCGACTCCGCCTCCCTTTCTTGGAAGCGTGACTCCTCGTACTCAAAAACACTGATCCTAACCCCGCCAGCCGGCCTCCCCTCCACGGAGCCCCTAAGGGACAGCTCAGCATCGTCTGAAAGCTTCCGGGAGAAGTTGAGCCCGAACAACCCAACCACCTTCCAGCACTGCATACTACTAAAGACGCAAAACGGACTTATTAACTAAAAGGATTTAACTGTTCTTTTCCGAATGAAAAACCGCCTTACAAACCCGAAATGTCTCCTACGACGCGGAATATGCCTGTTAAGGGCCGCGGCAGCATTTCACAACCTCACGCCAGTTAGTGTAGATAAAACCTAACCTGTCTGCTTTAGTAATGGAAGGCGCTTCCGAAAACAAGCCCATTTACACAATGATAGGTGGTGTTTTATTTTTGGTTTTCACCTGATCACTTGGGGGTTTATGATTGCTGAGAAGAACAGGTTTGATACTCTGGTTGTGCAATCGGGTGAGAAACCTTGCCCGCTCACCAAGGCCTTGAGGGTTCCAATATACACGTCTTCCACGTTTGTCTATGGGAGCTTAGACGAGCTTATGAAGGGGAGGTATTTCTACACGCGCATCCAGAACCCAACCTTAGAGGTTTTGATTCTAGGCGGGGATGCTTCTTTGTAGCTTAAAACTTAAAGGTTGTTCCCGCGGCTGAAACCACAGTTTTCTCTGGTAGCTCATGTAAGAGGCGGGCAGTGAACCTTACTCCGCTGCAGTGTAGGGGGGAGAGTATTTCGGGGTTCGCCTCCCTTATTTTTTCTACCGCTTTGTCGATGCCGTTGTGGGAGGCGCGGCCCATGTGTAATCCGCCTATGACGGCGTAAACCCTGCTCTCAAAGAAGCGGCGTGCGTCCTCAAGAGTATTAGCTATGCCTCTGTGGCAGCACCCGGTGAGCACGACGACACCCTTCCCCTCAACTTTTATGTAGAGGGATTTCTCATCCCTGAAGTCGTCAGGCACAATTTTCCCGCCTCTTTCCGCGAAGAGGCCCAGCGACAGTTCGTCAGGGTGGCGTAAGGGTATCTCGCCGCTAGCCCAAACACCGGGCGCAAGCTCAACGGGACCAGCAACCTCTACAACATTTAAACCATTCAGCTGGGCGGCTAGCTCAACCTGTTCCCTGCTTAGGGACGGCAACCTCACAGCTCTCCTCTCTTCCACCAGCCTTTCCACTTCCTCCTTGCCGAGCCCGGCTCCGACGGGAGTCCCCCTAAGAGCGTACTTGGCGCTAAACACGTCTGGGTGAAGGACAACATTCGACCCCCTGCCCAGCTCTTCCATAACCTTGACCAAGGCGCCGAAGTGGTCGTAGTGCCCGTGGGATATGACGACGCACTCGATAAGTGAGGGGTCGACGCCGAGCTCTCTCATGTTGTTTATCACCGTCGCCTTTAGTCCGCCGGTGTCGAAGAGCACTGTGTGCACTTTGTCTTCCGCCTTAACCTGAACCAGCAGTGATATTCCGTGCTCGCCGAGGCAACCGGCGGTTCCAGCGTGCGAAACAATGCCGGAAAACCTTTCGTCAACCATAAGCAGCGGGTCCACGGCGTCGTTCGCCAAAACAGTGACCTTAGCCTCCTTCACTCCTACGCCGAAGCCAACCTTCAAACTTCTCCCCCGACTGGCGAGATTTAGGTAACCGGCTAAATTAAGTGTTTCCCTTCCTTCATATCGCCTAGAAATCTGTGTAGAAAGTGTTAAAAGTGAGACCAAATTTCCCGTTTTAGGATTGCTGGAGGGAGCTGGTTTGTCTTCCGTGATGTTTGGAATAGACTTGAGCCTTGAGGGATACGAGGTTGAGGGATGGGACAGATATTTTGGGTTCGTCAGGAGTGTGAATGAGGGTGTTTGGGACTCCGTGTGGCTGGGAGACCACCTCGGCGGCTTGCCTCCTCTCATACCGTCAAGGAACTACAGTGTCTGGCCCATTTTCAGCCTCATAGCAGAGTTCAAGAGGAAAGCTATTCTTGGGACGGCTGTCACAGACCCTCACAGGTATCATCCGGCGGTTCTAGCCCAGATATCCATGACTATTGACAACATTTCGGGTGGAAGGTTCGTTCTTGGTTTGGGCGCTGGCGAAGCCTTCAACCTTGAAGCTTATGGCTTCGATTATAGGAGGCCGGTCTCAAAGATGGCTGAGTTCGTGGGGGTTTTGAGAGTTCTCTGGGAGTCTAGGGGGAGGCCGGTCTCCTATGAGGGGGAGTTCTTCAGGCTTAGGGATGCTGTCCTCGATCCTCCCCCGACGAGGAGGATACCCGTGTGGCTCGCCGCTAACGGTCCACGGACAAGGAGGTTTGCAGGAATGATCGCCGACGGATGGATTCCCATGGCGTTCAGCCCGGAAAGCTATGGAAGGGCTTTAAGGGAGGTTGAGGCGGGGATAAGGGAGGCTGGAAGGGAGAGGGAGAAGTTCACATTCGCCTACTGGAACTGGGTTTTCATGCACGAGGATGAAGAGGCCCTTCAAAAGTATCTTTTTCTGAAGAAGCTTTCGTTGCCCGTGCAGTTCCCCAGGGACTTCATGTCATCCAAGTTCTGGAGGGAGGAGAAAAGGGAGATTTACAGGAGGATGGGTTTTGAGCCGGAAAAGCTGAGCTTGCTGAGCTTTTCAAGGGTGGAACAGCTCGACCTAGAAGCACTGAGCCAGTTGGTTGAGGATGTCCCTGACAGCTTCGTAAGGGACGCGACGCTTATGGGAACCGAGGAAGAGGTGACGCGAAAACTTGAAAGGCTGATAGACGCGGGGGCTCAACACATAATCTTGATGATAGATAACGAGGTAGCCAAGAGATGTGAAAGCCCGGAGCCCTACACCTATGAGCACGTCTACGATATATTGACGAGAAAAGTGGTGCCCTACCTTAAAGAGCGGTACAGGTAGGCGCTTCTAAAAATTTTCGTAAAAATCCTTGAAATGAAGTGGCGCCCTTACACCCAATGCACCTTAAACCAGCATAAACCAGACAAAGGAAGAGAGGGGAGAGACGTGTACAGATAAAAAAGGAATAGAAAAAATGAGGGTTATGGTGAGGGCTTCACTTTTCTCTTGGAGAGAGCTGTGGCGGCTACTAATAGGATGGCGGCTGCTACTCCGATGCTAAGTGAGGAGCGGACAGCTTGGTTTACCAGGGTCAGCGCCACCATGTTCAACGCAGCAAATGCCTGTACTGCTTCAAGTTGCTCCTCAATTATTTTTTCATTGATCAATTCGATGGTCTCATCTAGGGAGTATACTGGAATGCTGACCTCTGACTCCTTATGCGTCAATATGTCTTCCATGTAGAAGTAGTTTTTGTGAAGCTGGTCCTTGCTGTAGTAGTTGAGGAGCTGATCCGCATAGTGGGGTCCCGGCCTGTTGCTCTCGCCGTATGGCAGCACGCTCCACGAGGACACGTTGTTAGGCTCGAGGCTGACGACCATTATGAAGGACGAGCCACCAGTACACACCCACTCACCCTTTTCTTCTATGAAGTTGTACCAGCGTGGGTTTAGGCAGCCGAATGGTTCCCCGTTTGTCCCGCTAAGCCCAACCCTGTACTGCCCCCTAACGACGTAGTGGACGTTAGCCCAGTAGACGCCCACCTTACCATAAACACTAAGCATGTAGTTCACTGTCTCGTTAAGTGTCTCGACAGCATCTTCCGTTGATATGTTTCCAATGTAGTTTTCGAAGTCCCATATTGTGGCGCCGCTGCCATAGGTCTCCCTGCACTTGTCCATGAGGGTCTGAGCCCAAAGCTGGAATATTGTCGCCGCAGTCTGGTTCGTCATCTTCATGTCCCAAGCTTTCAGCGCCGCTATGGCTTCGTTGAGCGCGTGGTTGCCTGGCACGCTGTCTGGCAACTTGCTTATGCAGTCGCTTGCAAGGTGCGAGACCGAGACGTCGACGGCCATGCTGAGCATATCATCTATCGAGACGCTCGTGGCTGAGGCTAGCATGTTGAAGAGCATGTACCCTCTCGTGTACTTGCTCATTCCTCTATATCCGTCCCACCCTACCAGGTACTTGGGGAACGGGTTGCTCTGGTGGGTTTGCGAGACGTTGTTTGGCTGGGTCGTGATGTTCCATGCTGGTATGTTGCAGTTCTGCATCCATCCGCTTTCAGGGTTCTCTTGTTGCGGTAGCTCGCCGAACGGTATTAGTGGTCCCCACTCTGTTTCCGGTAGCCATCCTGGAACCGCCTTCTTCCAGTTGAAGGTGTCGTTTCTCTCAGGACAGACGCCGTTCCAGACGTAGAAGATGTTGCCGTAGATGTCGGCGTACATGACGTTAAATATCGCTGTTCCGAGCATCGACCACGCTTCCTTGAACTGGGAAAGGTTTTGGGCGGTGTTCACTCGGTACCACTGCTCCAGCCCCACTATGTTCTTGCTTGTGCTGTAGTTTACCGCTAGAGCCCAGTGGTGCGTCCTGTTAACGGTTAAGAGGACGCCGTGATGCGTGTGGTTCACCAGTACATTCTGGTTGAGGACGCCGATACCTTCGATCTTCACTGGAACCGTTATCGTCTTCTGCATTATAGGTCGCCATGACTCGTTGTAAAGGTACATGGTGCCGTCTTCGTTGAGACGTTCTACCCACACGTCGCCCACGTCAACCTGGTTCACCGTCTCCGACCAAGCGAAGTATTTGGTGTGGCCCATCCCTATGAATGGGAGCCCGAAGAATATGACGCCCATGATGTTTAGCTCCGGCAGCCCGTTGCAGGCTGGAGCCATCAGGTGAGCCTGATACCACTGTAGGACGCCGTTCCACGGCAGGTGCGGGTTCATCCCGTACATTGGATACCCGGTCTCTGACAGGCTTCCATTAACAGCCCACTGGTTGCTACCAATGCCACCTTCATAAACCATGGTGCCTGTGGAGGACGCTCCTATGCCAGACTGGTACCTGTTAAGGTACTCTTCGACGCCCATCGACTTTATCTCTTCCTCGGCTTCCATCCATTCTTCGAGTGCTTCGCTGGAGAAAAGAAGGTTTATCAGCTTCCCCACTGACCCGACGTGGACGGCTGTGACGGGGGCGTTCTCCTTTATCCATGAGGGCAAGCTATCCCAGTGAGTGTATATGTAGTAGTTTATTCCGGCGGCGAAGGGTTCAACCATGACGCGCCTCACGGTCTCGTTTAAGTTAAAGTAGTCCTCCTCGCTTGCTGGAACTGACAGCATTCTAAGGAGCACGTCGCTTTCGATGTTGCTCAGCTCGGGATACCACGTGTTGTTGTGTCCGAATGGGCCGAACGTCTTCGAGAGAGTTCCGGTGGCGGTGAGAAAGTTCAGCATGACGGTTTCTATAGCATCCTCTGCCTGAGCGTAGCCGAAGCCGAAGAAGACCGCTTGCTGGCTGCTACCGTTAATGTGGGGGATGCCGAACTCGTCCCTTATAATGATGACGGCGTCGCCGTTCATGGAGATCTGAACGGATCCAGCGGTGCTGAGAGTTAAGGAAGAGATGGGAGCAGCCATGTAGCCGATGACGAATGGCGGTGTGGTAGACGACTGCAAAGCTAAATCGCACGTAGCCAAAAGAAAGACAACAATGAAGACAACCGAAAAAGCAACGTGCTTACCCATTAATTACTTCCCTCCCTCCTTTTAGAGGGAATTGTCTTTATGTTTTAAATTTTTCTCTCCTCCTTGCACCATCCGAATACTTGTAAGAATTTTGGTGCTCCAAGGTGAGTGAGGATTAAAAGTAAAAAGTTTTTTAGTTCTTCGCTTGTGAAGCCGCTTTTCATCAGTCGTTTAGGTGAAATTTGAACTCGCTTTCATACTCCTTCACGGCTAGGATCGTGGTTACGATTAGTTTTCTAGTTTTCTGATCGAAGAACGAGTACGGTATATTGTGAAGGCTGTGAACCTCTTGAAGTCTTCAGGAAAATCTTCAGAGAACTTCAGGAATACTTTAAGAGCTTCTTCACCTTTGGAGCTCGTCACCACCACCTCCTCTTTAAAGGAATTTTCTTCGTCCCTTCGCCTTCCGCCGGCTGGCCAGCAACCCCCCATCCACAATCAGAGTTGCACCCGTAACGTAGGATGCATCGTCGGATGCAAGATATAGGGCTGTGCAAGCAGTGTCCCAAGCTGTCCCTATCCTTCCGAGCGGAATTATGCGTTTCAAAGTTTCGCGTCTTTGCTCCGTCATTATTGGGGCGACCATGGGCGTGTCAATGAAACCAGGCGCAATGCAGTTAACTCTTATCCCATCCAAGTCAACCGCCATGCACCTCGTCATATTTATGATTGCGGCTTTTTATGATTGCGGCTTTTGTTGTCCCGTAGGTCAGCTTGGATGAGCCGCGAAACCGGCTGCAGAAGACATGTTTATTATGACTCCGCCACCTCCAGTTATCATTACAGGTACAGCGTGCTTCGACATGAGAAAAACGCCTTTTAAGTTCGTAGCAACCACTCTATCCCACTCTTCCTCGCTTGTTTCGAGGACGCCTAAACCACTCGCTATGCCAACAACATTGACGAGCACGTTGAGTTTCCCATGAATCTTCACAGTAAGTCAACCATGCGTTTTGCATCCTCGTTTTTCATGGCATCTCCTTTGACAGTGACAGCCTCTCCATCCTTCCCACGTACTGTGCTTACGGTTTCCTCTGCCGACGACGAGTTCACGTTGGCGCACACCACCCTAGCGCCCTCCCGCGCAAATAATTGAAATGGCTCTCCCGTTACCTACACCTAGGACCGCTAGAGCCGGCGCCAACAACTAATGCCGCCTTACCATTCAACCTCCCCAAAGTAATCCCCCTCCGAACACTTCGATAAATAAAAAAGGAAAGAAAACATAAAAATAGAAAGAAAACATAAAAATATTTAAAATATATTTTATATTTCTTTTTTTCTATTTTTTTACTTTCAGGTTCGAAAAAAGGAAAACGATATGTAGCTTTTTAGCTTTTTGAGCAATGAAAAGAAACTTTGTTGCGAGGTTGAATCGAGAAAACAACAAAAGATAAATAGAAGATACTTTATAAATATTTATAAAAATTGGAGGTTGAGGAGGGTTGGCTGAAAAAGGCGGGAAAAAAGAGGCTAAGGCTGCCAAGAAAGCCAAGGAGGAAGGTGAGAAGCCCAAGGAGAGCGTGGGAGCTGCAGTTGCTCCGAAGTTCAAGCAGCCATGGGACGGGTTACTGTCCCTCTTCACGTTCTTCATCTGGGCGTACATCGTTTTGCTGGTGTTCATTCACCCCGTCTGGGGCGTCGCCACCAAAATGGTGCGGATGAACGCGTTCATCGCTTCCATGCTTGGCATGGCAATGGGACACGCTGAGCTCGGTCTTCTCCTCTCACTCAGCAACGCCTTAATAATGGAGCTGTACCCGCTGGGCTACCTGGTTGACTGGGTTCCCTACTTCGTATTCTGCATCGTCTGGTTCGTCACAATAGCAGTTCTAGCGAGGCCGTTCACGCCGTCGCCAAGAAGGCAGCCTCGGACAGGGGTCATGATAACAGCTCTCGCAATGATACTTGCCTTCGCCACATGGTACATTTTGGCGATCTTCTTGCATTGGAAAGGTTACGAGATGATCATACTCGCCACAAGCTGTTTCCTAGTCTTCCCGATATGGGCTACGCTGTTCCACTATTGGCCGTTCATCCCTAAGAAGCCGAACGCTCACCCAGCAGTTAGAGGAACAGTCTACGCCGTCGTGTCATGGGCTCTAGCTTTCGTCATACGCGGAGTAATTACATATCTGTTATGGTCCAACCCGGTGGCGACCGCTTGGGCTCAGTACCTTTACGGCAACCCATTAACACCCTTGACGCCGACTGAGCCCTACGATTTCTACAACTCGCTACTATTATGCATAATAGTTGGGTCAGTTATTATGAGCGTGGTTTCCCCGTTCCCGAATGTTCCTCAGCCGAAGCGCGGGCTGGCGAACTTCGGGTTAGCAGTCCTAATAGGAGTCGCCATGTGGGGCATACTCACAGCGGTCATAGGGCAATCGTCACAAACCATTCTCGTGACAGGCGGTGTGCCTTACCTCTTCACGTTTCCCTATGTTAACCACGGGGCTATCGCCGCCTACGCAGCCTTCCCGCTGGTGACACTGCTAGCAGGACAATTCACTTTTGGAATGTGGCCTTGGTCGAAGTGGGGTATTAAGGGAAGCATAGCCCTCGTGGTAGTCTCGTTCCTAGTAGGAACAGTGCTCTACTACATTTTCATGGTTAATCCGGGACTAGCAGTCATATTCACCGGAGCTAACCTGCTTCTCCCAGTAAGCGGACTAGAAACAGTCTACATGTTCTACCTAGGGATAGGGCTCATGTTCTCATCTACTGGCGCTATCTGGAACGCCCTAGTCTACTGCTTGTACTTCGAGGGCGTCGCAGAGTTCCTAGGACGCGCAGTGATGTTCGCCTGGATACTGACAGTGCTCATCTTCTTCATGCTGGCATACGAGGCGTTCGAGCATTGGCCATGGAGATAAACTCCCCCTCATCCCTTTTTTATAATCATTTTACCATTAACGGAAGGGATCTCAGCAAGCTAGTTAACTCCGCCAACTACTAGTTTTAGCTCTTAAAGTAATTTGAGTCAAAAAATAAGCACTATTGAAGCACCAACGGTAGCTAATGTAGGGAACCCTACTGGTTCAGATGCCTACTTTCACTATATGGCAGGGTACGACGCGCTCGTTTGTAGCATAATGAAGGCGGAGTTGTTTCTTCAATGGGACGGGGACTATCAAAGGAGGCGGGGATCGAAGCCATGAAAGGACGTGGTGGGAATAAAAAAGCTGATTAAAAAGTCAGGGTTATTCGACAACTTGATGGGTTCAACTAAGGACCCCTATGAGCTCTTGTCAAAGTAGGCAAGCTCCATGATAAGTTGAGGATTCAGGCGCCTTGCAAGTTCAGGAGGTTAAGCGGTGAAACTGTTGAGGAGGAAACGCTTGACTGCCCCTATGCCGACGCTTGCATGCGCGCAACAAAGGAGGGAATAAGGGGGTTCGGTAGATTTGAGTGCCCCGAGCTACTTATAAGCTGGGCGATGGCTGAAGCGATTACGAAGGGAACCTTTCGATTACCTCCTTGAACAGTACAGCCCGCCAAAATGTCGAGGCAGAATATTTAAACTATAAGACTCCTCCGGCTTTCGGCATTCCACGCAGCCAAAAGTTAATCTGACGTTAAAATTCATGGTGCCATGTTTTGTCGGTTGCAGTTAGCTTTACGAATGCGGCTACTCTTCTATTCCTCAAAAAAGGGGGTGGAGGCGGTCTATTCGAGGTTTATCCCTGCAAGCCTCGCCGCGTTCTTCATTTTCTCCTTAAACTTTGCTTGTCTCGAGATCATTATTTTTTGGGTTTGGGGTGATCCTGCGCCGTGGAGTGACTCGACGAGGTAGCCCGTGCTCATCGTGAGGTTTTCTATAAGCCTTACGGCCTTCATCCTGTGCTCCGCGGAGTACTCTGCTTTTCCCAGCATATATTTAGCTACGTACTTCCCTACCTTTTCGCTTCTCAGGTCTCTCTCGCTTGGCATCGTCGCAACTATTCCTCCCGCAATGTCCTGAGCCAGCCTAGCCATCTCGTATGGCGCCCTAGTAACGTTAAGCTTGCATACGTTCGCGAGCAGGGGTTCAGGCCTATAAGCGCCTGAGGGCGTCGCGTACCCCTCATAGCTACAGGCCAAGGCACAGGAGTAGAGAGTCTCGTTCATATGGGTCATTTCTACGAGCTTGTCCCTCACGTGTGAAGCGTCCATGATGCCGTTGTAGAGGGCTGCCAAGGCGCTTGCACCGATCAGCACGTCTCCCATGCCCGCCTTGCAGCCGCCGTAGTTCTGCCTGTGGTAAGACGAGAAGGTCTCCACGACGAGCCCGGTGAATTCTGTTTCGCCACACATGAAGACTCTCTCCCACGGGACGAAGACGTCGTCGAACACTGTTAGGGTTTCGTGTCCGCTCGAGCTGTACATGTAGTTTCCCACGTCCATCCAGTCCTCCATCACCCTCCTGTAGTCTCCCATTTGCCTGCCGACAATCAGCGTGACCCCCTCAGCGTCGGTCGGGACGGCGAAAGCCACAGCGTAGTCTGCGTCCTTCTCGTCCATCGCCCTCGTGGGAAGAGCAATTATTTCATGGGAGTGGACGCACCCGGTGGTGTGGGCCTTCGCCCCCCTCACAACTATCCCGTCCTCCCGCTTCTCAACTACTCTCACGTACATGTCCGGGTCGCGTTGCTCGTGCGGCCTCAGGCTCCTGTCGCCCTTGACGTCTGTCATGGCGCCCGCACACATGAGGTCATTCTGCTGAACGTACTCCAAGTACCGCTTAATCCTTTCATGGTAGCTGGTTCCATGCTCAGCGTCAATCTCGTAGGTCGTTATGTAGAGGGCGTTGAGCGCATCCCAGCCAACGCACCGCTGAATGCACGTCCCAGTCCTCTCGCATAGAACTCTCAGCAACTTAACCTTGCAGACGAGGTCATGTGCGTTCTGGTGAATGTGGGTGAACCTGTTAATGGTCTCTCCCGTCAGGTGGGACTCTGCTGTCGCAAGCCACTTGTAAGCATCCTCGTGAGCCAAGCTGTAAGTCTCAGCCACGGCGTTAAGGGACGGCCTAAGCAGCGGATGCTCCGTCGGGTCGGCGATTTCCTCACCCAGAGCGAAAACCTTCACCCGCCTCCTCTTCAAGCTCCTAATGTACTCCTCGCCAGTCATCAAAACCATGCAGACCCCTCCAGTCTCTTACAACAACCAGAAAAACGACTAATTTAGCCTTATCGGAAACAAGGCGAAAAATGTTTAAAAGACGTGGCTCTCCGGTTCCTCATGTAGCGTGATGGGGGTGGGCTTATGCCTTTCCTCCCATGGCGCCTCTTCCATTCTTGGAGCTGCCTGATGTGCGGCGAGTGCTGCGAGAAGTTCAATGTAAGCCTCACACGCTCAGAAGCCACGTTACTAGTAAGAGAGTACGGCGACAGGGTAATCGAAAGGAGGGGGAGAAAAATCTACTTGAAGCGTATCGGCGGAAAATGCGTCTTCCAAGAGGGAGCGGCGTGCAGCATTCAAACCATTAAGCCCTCAGCCTGTAAGCTCTGGCCCTTCAAGGTCTCAAGCTACCCGCTCAGGCTGGAAGACCGCCACATGGCTGAGTGCACGTTCGCCGGCGCGAAGCTGTATGTCTACGTGAACACTTTCTGCCGCGGACTAAACAAGGGGACACCCATATGGATAGTCATACCGGAAGCCGCGGCAATAAGCCTCGGACTAACAGACAGGCAAACGCTCACAACCTCACAACTCAAAGTAAACGAAACAGTAGCTATCAGTAGGAAGGCGAAAACAAAGACCGGGAAACTAGACGGGGGACGCCCAGCAAATGTGGGTAGCTCTATTTTAGCTTCAGCGTTCACGTCCAATAAACCATCAACAAGAGGGCTTATAAGTCACACATAGTCCGCCGGCTTTGCACAAGCGGGGAGATACGTCTCCCGAATACCCTCATGATATCATTAATGCTTCCATCCACCGCAAGCACACTCGTTGTCGTAGATCAAGTTTGAAACGTCTTTTCCGCTGTGGAAAACACTCATTTTCTAAGGCGGCTTAACTTAAAGTGTGGGAGGGAAGTGGACATGAACTTGAAGAATGCTGGAAAGGATGTCTGTTGTGGAGAGGTTACTCGAAGGCTGAAGTAACACTTTTTCGGATCCGGTGGCGAGGGGGGACCTTACTCGGGCGGCATAGGCATACTGGTATGGAGCTCCAGCCAGCCACCGTGATGAGCAGTGGGAGAATGGGATCGAGGATCCGTTCAAAGTGCACGTGAAAAGCAGGTAGCAGCGGCCTGCATGTGAGGGAAGCTGGTGAAAGTAAGTGCACTAAGGCTGAGGGGTTCGTGTTCCCTGCGTCCTTTGGCAGCTCTTTAGCCGTCTTTTTTGGCAGGGTTCGTTCAAGGTTGCTAAACACTTATATGTCCCTCTGTAATAAATGTATTACAGTATTACAAAATCGTTTTCGGGTGGTTTCGTATGGGTATTATAAGCGTTAGGGTGAGCGAGGATGTCAAGCGGCGTATGGAGAGGTTGAAGCACATTAACTGGAGCCAAGTTGTTAGGGAGGCTATAATGAGGGTTCTGGAAGAGGAGGAGGGGAGAAACCTTGCAAGAGCGGTTTTGCTCAACGAGAAGGTGAGGAAAAAGGCTCCTGCAGGGTGGAACAGCACTGAGGTCATAAGGTACTGGAGGGAACACAGGTATTGAAGGTGGTAGGCGACGCCAGCGTGATAGTCAAGTGGTTCGTTGAGGAAGAATACACGGACAAGGCGTTGAAACTAAGGGATATGCACGTGAACGGGGAGGTGACCATAGCCGCCCCCGAACTCCTCCCATTCGAGGTTCTAAACGCGCTAAGACACAGCAACCTGTTCGAAAAGGATGAGCTTGTAAACGTTGCCGTTTCACTTTCAAGCTACGGAATAGAGCTACACTCGCTAAGGGGTAGGTTAGCCGAGGAAGCCGTAAAGATCGCCGTGGAAAAAGACATAACAATATATGATTCCTCCTACGTGGCTCTAGCGGCAACACTAAACACGCGGCTCTACACGTCAGACAGAAAGCTCATAGAGAAACTCGGGCAAGAATACAAGGAAGTAACGATACACGTATCACGGCTTTAACTCCTTCGCAATGAAATAGCCGGCAGCCCTCAACTTACAACCATTTCAAATCATTTAAAGGGCTTTCAGCGTTTTTCGGATTATCATGACGCTGCTCGCCAACCCAGTATTAAGTCTCAGGCGGTGGTGCTCCCACCGCTGTCAGCCGCTGTCATAACCCGCTCTTCAAGCAGACAAGACCGCAACACCAAGCAACACCAAAGCATGTCTCTCCCCCTCCGCAAAAACATTCACAAACAAGCGCAACACCCGATCCCCTCAAGTATACGCCGAGAACCGTCAACACTACATCAACAACGCCAAGCATTTTACAACCGAAAGCCTCGCTCTTTAGGGCAGGTTATTGTGACGCCCTTGAACTCCTCCTCAACTCTGCCGGCGACCTCAAGCATCCTTAACCCTCAAGAACTACTCTGCTTCCCCAAGATGAAAACATTGGCGCCTTTAACGTAAACGTCTTGGGTTTGCGATGGCGGCTGCAAGCCTGTCTCCGAGTTCACGTTTAAGCTGAAGAAAAAGTGAAAGCCGCCTTGTCTCACTGATCCCTGAAAACGTAAGGACGAGGCAACGCCAAACAAGACCATAGGCAACACCACGTGATACTTAACGCTGAAAGTTAAAATTATAGTTCTCTAACTCATAGGGACGCAGGGAAGAGTCCCTTAAGTTGTATGGAAGCTGACGGGTAATTAAGCAAAAACGCGATGATATATTAAAGACGCTCAATAATAAAAACGAAAAATGAAAAAGCAATAGTCATGGAAAATAATTCAAAAAAATAATATTTTTATCAGAATATTTTTAAATGCCCCTTCTAGCCTAAAGTATACATAAGAAGACTTTTTAGAGGGGAGCCTAGAAATGGAAAAGAAAAAAACAGCGATAGTGACAATAATAACAGCCATACTCATACTCACCATAACTACTCCACTCATAGCGCAAAATCCCACTCCGGCAATGCTAGCCACACCTCAACAAACGACCACAACGAGCAAGCAGGCAACCATACCACCGCAGGATGCAACCCCATGGTGGAGTACCACGTTCAAGTACAGGGTGCAGGTGAACGTCACAAACAACGCCGAAGTAAGCGCGACGATCCCAGTAGACGTCTACATAAACTTCACAGAGCTGGGCGCAGCCTGCTACAAGGATAGCTTGAGAGTTCAGTTTTGGAATGGGACGGGGTGGCTTCCCGAGCCTGGGCTGCCATACCAGCTCTGGAACACGACGCTCAGCGGAAACAACATAGCGGCGACCACAATAACGTTTTACGCAAACGTCACAGCCCACAGCACGACAACCTACTACATATACTTCAGCGACAGTAGCGTTGGGCAAGTAAGCTTCACGCCACAAGTATCCTTCAACCAGCAAGGAAACACCATAACGGTGACAGGAACAAACTACAAAGCATACATATACAACAACAACTACGGAGGAAAAATATTCGAGTGCTACAACACGTTCTACGAAGGAAACTGGAGCATGTTACCCTTCAGCTACAACAACAACCCAAGATTCTCTTCTGGAGGAAGAACTTACAGCACTGGTGGCCAGCCTTCAAGCTTTTCCTATAATTACACTTCCGGGCCGCTTTTCGTTATGGTTTCGTCTAGCGTCCCGTTCCGCAGCGGCTCCACCACGCTGAACACATACGCCAACATAACCTACAGGTTTTTCGAGTGGGGGTGGATATGCGAAACAACCACGTTCTTCGGCGAGACACTAACTATCAGTAGTTACATAAGCTGCGGCTACTCCTTTGACCCCGGAATAATGCCGAAGCTGAAGGCATCTGGCTATAGCGAATACGTCGACCTTACAGGGCTGCGCCAGTACCGTGTCGGCCCTGTCAAGTGGTTCTGCGTGCTCAACGATAACTACGGAATGGCAGCGGGCATCGTAGACATAAAAACGCCAGAATTCAACGTAGTTTCTCCTTCGTCAATAGAATGGGTATTCATGGTAGCCAACGGAAGTAGCGGCGAGAATCTCTATAGAAGAACCCTAACAACCGGAATACAGGTGAATAGTTCGAGTAGGATTGGCGAGTGCTACGCGTTCTACGTTTGGAACGGGACTCAGGGCTCCGGCCCGTTTGAAGCCTTTGCCGAAGCCATTAAAGGCTGCTCGGTGAGCGTCGGAAGCGCCGAGGAAAGGTTCTACACGTTAAGAGTTCACGCTGAAGACCTAAACAGCTGGCCACTAAGCGGCGCCCTCATAACCGTGAACGCCACAGACGGCACACATCTAATTGATAAGGTATCAGACCAGGACGGGAACGCAAGATTCTACCTTTATGAGGGCAGCTACAAGGTAACCGTCGCTTGGAACGAGACACATGACGGGACAACCTACCAGACATACAGAAAAACAGTTGATGCAAGCTTAACAGGCGACACCGAATTAACCGTCGAGCTTGACATAGTCAACCTCATATGCCACGTTATTTATCCGTCGGGCAGCAACTTCCCCTACATCAACGTGACAGTCACTGGATCAGAGCTCATAACCTCAGGCATAACTGACGCCACCGGTCAAGTGCACTTCCGCCTTCCAGCAGGAACGTACAGCCTAAGCTTGTACGAGAGCGGCGAGCTTAGAGAAGTCAACGGGTCAAATAGTGTTACCGTTGAGCTGAACAATGCCAACACGCCTCTCAGCGTGGTTCTCAACTGCACAACTTACATAACTCCTCCAACCGTGACGAACATATTGGTTGTTAATGGCACCCTGCTCACGTTTACCTGGACCCCCTACGAGCTCCGGCTCAAAGTCCAATGGAAATACGAAAACGGTACTTATGTGGATCGTAACGAAAATTCAACCTATTATTTGCAGTACCGTGTTGCAA
>Ga0105158_1000399_pt1 | contig 18986 bp, 24 predicted proteins | sample LHCtaG_FD_81567 | JGI IMG/M metagenome (GOLD analysis project Ga0105158, IMG submission 81567) | Hot spring microbial communities from Little Hot Creek, USA to study Microbial Dark Matter (Phase II) - LHC4sed_matched | ecosystem: Environmental > Aquatic > Thermal springs > Hot (42-90C) >...
ATAACCTTTTGATAGGGATTGATCCCGTTCCGGTTTTGAGTGAAGGAAGGGTAAGTCCCAGTCAAGGGGCACCAGCCAAGACTTTTACCTACACGGTGAAATATACCGACCCAGACGGTGACGCTCCCCCAAGTGGATATCCAAAAGTCGTTATCGACGGTAATGCCTTTGAGATGACAAAAATATCTGGGGACTACAAAAGTGGGGCTCTCTACCAGTTTCTGACCGCCTCCTTGAGTGCTGGCGACCACTCCTATTTCTTCCTCGCGAGTGATGGGACAAGCTTGGTCAGGTTACCTGAGAGCGGAAGCTACCCTGGCCCGAGCATACGGATACCAACGTCCATTGAAATCTCACCCTCTACCTTCACGTGTTCTTCGGGAGAAAACATTACCTTTGTCATCACTCTTACGGACGAGGCCGGGAATCCATTGGGGGGTAAGCCAGTCAGCTGGAGCACCACAATGGGCGCACTCACCGGTTCCTCGATCACAACATCGGAAGGGAAGATTTTTGCTACCTATCACCCTCCGACAGTTAACACCTCCACGCAGGTAACGGTAACCGTAACCTTTACTGGTGACAACAGGAATGACTCTTCCACTCGTACCTGCAGTGGCACGGTTACCCCAGTTTCGACTGCTGGCCCAGGCGGTTTTAATGCCACCATCACATTTCGGAGAGCAGACGGATCCGCGCTCGCCAACGCCATGGTCTACTATGGTTTTTCGAGGGGAGCGGAGACGGAATACTTGGGCACGACGGATTCCTCTGGCAGTATAGTTATCACCGATCCATCGTTCGCTGGTCGAACCATATACTTTAAGAGCGGGGTATACGAGGGTAGCACCTATATCGGTTCGTCCGGTGGGCAAGTAACGGTGCAGCTCGGCGAGGTAAGACCTTCCATGTCTCTGTTACCCGTTCTAGCTGTGGCCGCAGCAGTGGTAGCAGGGATATTTGTCATGGTGACTCGGGTTGTCCCTAGTTGGCGAAAACCCGGACCAAAACTGCCAGCTCCTAAGACCATCGGGCCGGGACCAAAACCGACCTTGTTGAGAGAGGCAGAAAGAAAGAAGCTTAAACAAAAAGAGTTACGGTGCACAGGATGCGGGGTTAAACTTCCACCTGATGCCTTATTCTGTCCTGAGTGCGGAAGGAAAGTTAAGTAGATCTGTAACAGGTAGAAAACTGTAAAAGTGAGCCCTTCAATTTCGGCTCGACCGTGTTTTGGGGGGCTTTGGTGGGATCGAGCTCCTACGTGAGGAAGGGAGAAGCGGGGCTCATCGGATATTACCTCGGGCTCCTCAAGGAGGTCGAACCAACGGGAGGCGGCGTCTCACGCTCGAACTCTCCAAGGAGCTGTCTCGGAGGCGACGTGAGGAACTCGAAAGGCGCTCAAGAAGTAATAATGAGATGGATGAGATAGGGATTTATATATTTGGTCAATAAATTGATGCGAGGAGGAGTCGTGGCTGGTGGTATCTCCTTGCTAGTGGTGGGGATTGTTCTAATAGTTATGGTCTCTGCTGGTGTTTTGAAGTCTGGAAAAACAGTAGTCGGGGGAGCGGGGGCGGAGGGGGTTGGAGGTGGATTTTTGGCTGCAGATCTTTTCACGGTCATCGGAGCGATCCTTACACTCATTGGTATAATAGTCATGATTGCTGGATTCGCCGCCTCGCCAAAGCCTCCAGTTGCACCTGCACCATCGGTTGTTGTCACTCAGTCTGCGCCCCCGGTCACCGTCATTACGCCAGAATTAGAGAAGAAAACAAAAAGGGCAGGGAAGCCGAAAGGGATGGTAAAATCAGTTAATTTTTGTCCAAACTGTGGGAATAGATTACCAGGGGGCGCCAAGTTCTGTATCAAGTGCGGTCACAAGGTTGAATTCACATAGGTAGGGAGCCATTCTGTGCCACGTGTGTAAGTACGTGCTCAATTTTGCTAGTTGGTAAGAGTTTTCTTTCCTTCCGACGCCCGCTACTAGCAAAATTTTTCCAGAACGGTGGCACCATCACATGCTAACTGCTGCAAGTGTTTTGGCATTATTACTTGCCTGAGTGTTTCGTTGGGTATACATGCTGTGTAACTACAATCATGACGATTACAGGTCTGAGATTACATTCAGGGATTTCCTGTCCCAGCGGCGGCGGGTCTCATCCCTTTCCCGCCAAGATTTCTAACGGGTTTTCCCTCTTGCTTTTGTCATCCCACGCGTGGGAACCCTTTTGTTTCTGGTTTAAAAGGGAACTCCGCCCATCCTCCCAGATGAAGGAGGGAAGTCTAGTTTGGCTGGCGGCGCTCTGCTCCGTGGTGGGGGTGGCCACCCTTTGCCTCAGCTCCACGAGCGCACAGACCAAGCAGGTGGAGCTGAGCACGGTCTCCCAGAGCACGGTGGTGGCAGGGCTGGTCACCCCGAGCTCGGAGGACTTCCTTTTGTGCGTCAGCGAGGTGAACCTGCCGTGACCGCGACAGCCATTGGCCTCCTCATCACCGCCATTAATCCAAGCACCAGTGCCAGCACGGATCTTGTGGGTAGCTTGATTCTACTTCCAGTTATGGTGGACACCGAGAAACCGGGGGATTCCGCTGAAAAGTACAGGTAGTTGCGTCCTCGCCTACCTTCTTGGAGGACGGGGGAGTCCCAGGGGCATTCATGTATGAATACCACCTCTGCGCTGCTTCCGTCACCTTGCACTTAAGCAAAGCTAGCCGGTGCCGTGGAATCCGGCATGTCGTCACGCCTACTCATCTGCAGGCACAGCCACTGGACCCACCGGTATCCACTATCTTACGGTACTCCTTTCTCCAGCAATCATTACATATCCAGATGCCCCCCAGCTCCCGGTGGAGAGCGAAGAGCAATCCAACGTTTTCGCCTTTTTTCCCGCATACCATGCATTCATCCATGGAGAATCCCTCCAATCCCCAGTTTCATCATTTACCCCCCGCCTCTTAATTTTCTCAGGATTTCTCTCATTTCTTCCAGCGAGGGGAAGCTGATCGCCCCGACCGGAAAAGCTGAACGCACGCGCTACACCCCAGCACACAGTTGTAGGGGTTTGCCACCTCAGGATGGGGTTGGGCACCGTTTACCCATTTGTAGACTTCATTTTTGCAGAAATTGAAGCAGGTCATGCACCCTATACATTTGTTGTAGTCTATTTTGGGAAACCAAGGGATCTTCTCCCGCGGGATGGACAGCATTTCCGTTCACACTTCAGCTTTTGAATTGCGTCCCTCACTTTCTCCATGGCGGTTTCTGTGGACATGCCTCTCAGGTCCAGAGATATTACCTGGTTATCGAAGTCGCATCCGACCTCTTCAAAACTCTTAGAAAACATCTTCCGTTGCATTCTAGGGTCGCAGGCGCCGATCACGTAAGTGACTCCGGGCTTCAGCAAATCTCTCCAAAAACTGCCACCGTCATCCACGCAAAGCTGGGGATGGACGATGGCATATTCTATACCGAGTTCGTTTCTGACGTAGTTCAATAGCTGCCATACGTTCAAATCCTTAAAGCCCGGTTTGCATTATTTCTGGTGGGAATCGTTTTAATGCGGAGCACAAACGGGTATTCGGTGGTTGAGCCGATGAGAAGAAACTTTTGGGGGGAAATGAGATGGTAAAGAATGTACAAGCGAATGCTTTTGTGCATAACGGAGGCGACCCCGGAAGAGGTAGTTCAAGCCGCTATTAAGCTATGCTCCAAGGATACCGAAGTTTATGTGTTGCACGTCGTCCATCTTCTCAGCGACTTCGCCAGGAAGGAAGTCTTGGAGAAATTCTCTTGGGTGACTGACCTCTTCAAGAGGGCCGGTGTTAAAAGCAGGCTCGAAATAGTCGAGTCCACGGATGTAAAGAAAGCGATAATCTCCTTCGCCAAGAAAAATTCTTGCGATGTCATCGTAACTGGCACGATCCCCAGGAAGGGCTTGCTGGGCTTTTTCTTGGAGAGCATCTCGGACTACCTCGTAAAGAAGGCCCCCTGTACAGTCATCCTGGTAAGAAAAGCTAGGGCTGTGATCAAACAGCAGTAGCCATAGGTGACATTTTTGAACGGTCTTTCTTTAATCCCGATTCTAGTTTTTGGTGTAACGATTTTTTTTGGTTTTTAAACGTCCAGTGGTCAGGGTTCCCTTCACTTCGAAATACCTGCGAATAGACTATGGATCGGCCCCAATCCTCGGAGTCATCATCCTGTTTGCGACGCTCTCCATAGGCGTCGACACCATCGCCAGAGGCATCATCGGGAGTGACGGCGTGAAGCCGTACTCCATACTCATCCTCATCATGTCCCTCTCGTACACCTGCATTTCACTGGATTACACGGGTTTTTTTGAGTACGTCTCGTTGCACGTGGTGGGAGCTTCCAGGAACTCCGGCAGGAGGCTTTTCGCCTATCTTTTCCTGCTCACCTCCTTTTTCACCCTCTTCACCAATAACGACATCGTGATCCTGACCATGACCCTAATCATTTTTTACTTCAGCAAAAACGCGGGGATAGACCCAATCCCGTTCCTGTTCGCTCAATTTTTTTGCCGTAAACATTATGGGTATGGCACTTTACATCGGAAATCCAACGAACTTAGTAGCTGCAGATGCCTACGGACTCTCATTCGTGGAGTTCGCCAGGTGGATGTTCTTTCCGTCCATCTCTGCAGCTCTCTCGTGTCTCCTTTTGCTTTGGCTGGTCTTCCGACGAAGGATACCCGAAAAATTCAAAGCGCCCAGAATCGACCCTCGCTCGGCCCTCAGAAACAGGAATGGAGCCATATTCGGTTCGATAGCGCTGGCTTGCACCATTTTCTTTATGAGCCTTCCCGTCAGCCGGACCGGTGTTCCGATATGGGTGATGCCCTTGTTTTTTGCGATCCTGATGTTTCTGCACGATATCGTGTCATATCGTTCCGGCGTATCAGCTATCTTATCTAGGATGCCCTGGAAGATAGCGCCCTTTCTTATAGGACTTTTCATAATAGTCGAAAGCCTCGCCTCTGGTGGCTGGACCGATTTATTTGCGTCCCGACTCTCAAAAATCTCCGGAAGCTTGCCCACGGCGGTGTTCGGCACGTGCTTTCTGTCCTCCCTCACGGCCGGCGTTATGAATAACCACCCAATGACGATATTATTCGTAAAGGCCTTCCAGAGTCCATCTTTCACATTCCCCTCCAAGTTAGGTCCAACGTTGGCGTTGATTGCGGGTAGCAATTTCGGGGCCAACTTCACGCTCATAGGCGCGCTTGCCGGCTTAATGTGGGCGAAGATCCTCTTCGACAAGGGATGTTCAATTTCCTTCTCGGAGTTCTCAAAGTACGGTTTCCTTATCATGCCTCTTGTGGTCAGCGTGACGTGTTTGACATTGGTGGCCGAGTTGATGTTTTGGGCTTAGGGACGTACCGCAAAAATTTATCGAGATGCCGGTCGAGTCGGCCACGTAGAGGTCGAAGACGAGGAGCCCCCTGAGCCTCTTGGAAAGGAGCCGGATGAGGAGGTGGAGGTACCCCTCCGGAAGGCGCTGGAGGGCCCACCGTTTATGGAGCACCCCAGGAACCCGGGCGCGAGGCCCTCCACCTGCCTGTAGGTCAGATCCAGGGATACGGCCGTGATGCAGATGGCAACATGCTCTCTGGGGGAAAACTTGGTGGTCTCCCCCTTTTGGAGACCTGCTAGGGATGGGGAACCCTCCTGACTAGGATAGAAGCCAGCAAAGATCCTCCTGATGTCTTCGGTCGGGACCCATGGTATGCCAAACGGGGCTTAAGTACTAAAGACCTTTATAAATTAAGGAATTATTAAGTGATGGGAGGAATCAAAGTTTACCTTCCGGATCAGCTTGAGCGGAAATTCAGAGAGGTTGCTATGAGATTGTTTGGGTACGGGAAGGGATCTCTGAGTCTGGCATCAGAGAGAGCAATCGAACTCTGGTTGTCCCAAGTTTCGGAGGTTCTGGAAGTTGGAGAATCCATAGAGGATCCCGTTGAGGCCATTTTCGGAATGCTCTCGCACGTGAAGAAAACTGGTGTTGAACTCCAGCATGAGGCAGGGGAAATAAGAGCGAAGAGGGCTTTGAACAGTGTTCCTGCTTGATTCGAACATATTTTTGGAGGTCGAACTCGCAGAGGAGCATGCTGGAGCCTGTAAGAGGCTTCTTGAGAGGATAAGAGAGGGCATCCTGAAGGCGGTCATAACAGGTTTCCAAGTAGACTCCATTGTCTTGGTGATGGAGAAATATGGAAAAAGCTGGAGGGAGATATCCATTTTCCTCATCTCCCTCTTGAAGTACAAGGGGCTGAGGATCGAATCGGTAGGGATGGAGGACAGGATAAAGGCAACTTCCATCATGAAAGAGAATCGCCTCAGTTTCGATGATGCCCTTGCCGTCCAAACCCTGAGGAGACTCTCCCTCGACACCATAGTTTCATACGATACCCACTTCGACGGGGTCAGCGGAATCAAACGCAAGACGCCTGAAGAATTTCTTTGAAAAAGGTGCGGGATTCGAGCCCGAGAAGTGTGAGTGACTTCCGTTTCGTTCTCGAAAAAAGATTAAAGCACTTCGGCCTTCTCCAACGTTCTCTACAAAGCCTAGCTGGTGTGGGTGTAAACCCCTTCGAGATTCTCTCAGAGCTGTTCCCAACCAAAATAGAATCAAATCAAAATTACTGTCGAAATCCAGAGGATAATGATTTTCATCCTGGATATCCCTTTATAAAACTCATGATTGCCTCCTTTCACCTAACCCAGTCCGCCTTTCCCCTCCGCATCTAACAAAATCCCCTCCTTAAGGCGCCCAAGCCATAAATCAAAGCTGATATCGGAAGGAGAATGCCCGCTGCCAGGATCACTTCCGCACCCCCGCTAGCCCTAAAATTAGTCACGTGGGTTAAAAACGGAGATTTATTTCGACAAACCCAATTCAGCGAAAGCCTTAAATAGGGTTATTGAGAAGTTAGAACGATATTCATTAGGTCATCCATTTTTATAGGCTTGATTCCCGCACTCATTAGTCTCTCATTTTTGGCCGCTTGAGCGGCGATCTGCTTGAGTTCGCTCTTTTCAACCAGGTCCCCCAGTCTCTTAACCCCGTGCTTCTCATACAGCTGGGTCAGGAAGAGGGTGAGGTCCAGTCCAAGTCTCCTCTCGAGCGCCCTCATTTTTTGGGTGTCCCTGTGGAACCGCAGGAAGGAGGGGAGGAAGACGGCGTTGGCGAGCCCGTGCGGGATCCTGAGCCTTCCCCCCAAAACGTGGCTTAGGGCATGGACGACGGAGGTGGAGGCATTGGTTATGGCCATCCCCCCCAAGACCGAGCAGAGCATCATCCTTTCCCTCCCCTCCAGCCTGTCCTCCAGCGCGGGCTCTATCCCCTCTAAAAAGCATTTGATTCCCTGCTCGCAGATCGTGTCAAGGAGGGGGTCAGAGAGCCTGTTGAAGTAGGCTTCAAGGTTGTGGCAGAGGGCATCGATGGAGGTGTAAAGGGTGAGGTCCCTGGGCAGACCTAGGGCAAGCTTGGGGTCTAGGATGGCGTGCGCCGGGCAGATCCTCTCCGACACGACGGATCTCTTTATCCCCGGCATCCTTACCACCGCGTACTTGGTGACCTCGCTGCCAGAGCCGTGGGTGGTGGGGACGGCCACTATTGGAGGGGGGTCGTTCCTGATCTTTTCCACCCCGATCATTTCCTCGATCCGCATGCGGTTGGTCATGAGGGCCCCCAAGATTTTCGAAACATCCAGAACGCTCCCACCCCCGATGGCAAGGATGTAGTCAAACTTCTGTCCCTCTATCTCCCTCCAGTAATCCTTTACCTCCTCGAGCTCGGGCTCAGGCGAGATCTTGAGGTGGTAAAATTCCCCCTTAGGGAGGAAATTGGGGTGCCTCCTGGTACAGAGGAGCCCCCTCCCTTTCAGGTTCAGCCTCGACAGGCCCTCCCCCGCGTCACAAAAAAAGATCTCGGTCCTCAGGTGCACGGGTCAACCCTCGCCAGCAGTGGTTCCAGCTCGGCTATATTTTTTATGGTGAAATCGGCCTCAATTCCGATCCCCACCACCCTGCATCCCGCTCTCCTCCCGGCTTCCACATCCGACTGAGTATCTCCAACCAACAGGGCCTCGGCTGGGGAGATCCCAAGCCTCTCGCAGGCAAGTAAAACGATTTCCGGTGAAGGCTTTCCCTCCCTGACATCGTCGCCCGTGACTATCAGGTCAAAAGAGTCTAGAATCCCAAGCCTTCGCAGCAGACTTTCCACCCCCTGCTTGGGCGTGTTGGTGACCAGTGCCGTTTTGTACTTTTTCCTAACCTCTCTCAGCACCTTTTTAGAGGCCGGAAAGAGCTTGATCTCGTGGAGCCGGTCGAGGTATTTCCTCCAGCATCGGAGAACGGCCTCCATCCCCAGCCCCATGGAGCGAAAGTTTTCCACGGTGCTTTTCCCCCAGTGTTTCTTTATAAATTCCTCCCTCGAAATTGAAGGGAGACCTAGCTCCCGGAGGGTGTCGTTGAAGGCCGAGAGCCACACGTCCACCGATTCCACCAAGACCCCATCTAAATCGAAGAGCACCGCTTTCATTGGGATTAATGTGCGCAGGAGTAAAAATTCGTGTCACCCCTGCTTATAAAGAAGGGTGCGGAGGCCAACCTCTATCTTCAGGAATTCAGGGAGCTCTTCGGCTATGGGGAGGGGAAAGTGGTGGTGAAGGAGCGCATCCCCAAGCCCTACCGGGTGGAAGAAATAGATCGGAGGCTGAGGAGCTCTAGGACTGCTCTCGAGGCCCGCCTTCTCTCCGAGGCTAAGGAGGCGGGGGTTCACACGCCCGCCGTCTTCCTGGTGGACAGGAAGGAGATGAAGCTGGTCATGGAATTCGTGGAGGGGGAGAGGCTCAAGGAAGCCCTCGCAAGAATGAAGAAGGAGGAGAGGAGAAAGGTGTGCACAGAGCTAGGAAGGACGATAGCAAGGCTTCACCGCGCGGGAATAGTACACGGCGATCTGACCACCTCCAACATGATCCTGAGGGAAGGAAAAATCTACCTGCTGGACTTCGGGCTCAGCGAGCACAACTCATCCTTGGAGGCTAGAGGGGTGGATCTTCACCTGTGCAGGAGGGCGCTTGAGAGCACCCACTTCAGGATAGCCCGGGAGTGCTACCGCTACGTCTTGGAGGGATACCGGAGAGAGTATGGAGGCGGGGCAGAGGAAATCATAAAAAGAGCGGAGGAGATAAGCAAACGTGGAAGATACATCCCCAAGGAGGAGAGAGCGTGGCGCTGAGCTTCGTCACCACTAATGAGGGGAAGTTCAGGGAGGCCCAGGAGATGGTGAAGGAGTTCGGGATAGAGCTGGAGCACGTCCCGCTTCCCTACCTAGAAATCCAATCAGAAAACTTGGAGGATATAGCCAGAGTGGGAGCCCAGCAGGCCTTCGCCATGCTCAAGCGCCCCTGCTTCGTGGAGGACTCTGGGCTTTTCGTGGAGTCGCTGGGGGGCTTCCCCGGACCCTTCTCGAGTTACGTTTTCAAAACCCTAGGAAACGAGGGAATCCTCAAGCTCATGGAGGGGGTGGAGAACCGAAGAGTGGAGTTCAGGTCGACCGTGGGATACTGCCGGAGCAGCACCGAAGTCTTCGTCTTTACGGGGGTGGTTAAGGGTAGGATCTCCACGGAGATAAGAGGCGAGGGAGGGTTCGGATACGATCCTATCTTCATCCCAGAGGGAGAGAACAGGACCTTCGCCGAGCTCCCCCTCCACGAGAAAAACAGGCTTTCCCACAGGGGGAGGGCGCTGAGAAGTTTCTTCAGCTGGCTGGTGAGCAAGGGTTGAAAGGGGAAGAGGAAATAACCGGAAAGCAGGTGTACAGACTGGTCGAGAAGCTCAGCAGGGAGGGAAACCCGCCGAGCAGGATAGGGCTCATCCTCAGGGACCAGTATGGGGTGGGAGATATCAAAAAGGCAACGGGGAAAAGCTTGGGGGAGATTCTGGAGGAGCTCAAGGTGAGGAGGGGGGTACCGGAGGATCTAGCCAATCTGCTCCAGAAGGCGGTTAGGTTGCTCAACCACCTCTCGAAGCACCGGAAGGACTTCCGCAGCCTCAGGGCCCTTGAGATAGTGGAGGGAAAAATCAACGCCCTCGCCAGGTACTACATTAGGAAAGGAAAGCTACCTAAGGATTGGAAGTATGAAAGAGAGCGTGCAGCCCTCCTCGCTAAGTAAGCTGGAGCAGGCGGCCAGCGAAACCGCCGATTTCTTCAGGGAAAGGATTGGAAAGCTGGAGGTGGAAATCTTCACCCACGGAGATGCGGATGGGATAGTCTCCGCCCTTCTCCTTGTCTCCTTCCTCCGCCTCCAAGACACTCCTTTTCACCTCAGGTTTACGGGACCCTTCGGAACAAGGGACATGATAAGGCTGGCGGAAGCGGAGGAAAAAAGGAAACTCATAGTGTTCCTCGACCAAGGTGGAAGCGAGGTGGATGCCATACAGAAGTGCCTGCTCCAGACCGGGCACCAGACAGTGGTGATAGATCACCATCAGGGGCAACCTCTAGCTCATCCCTCCCTCTCCTACCTCAACCCGCATCTCGTCGGCGTGGATGGTGGAAGGGAAATCAGCACGGCGGGCCTCGTGTACCTTGTAGTGGAGAGGTTGGAGAGGAGCCTGAAGCGGTTGGCCTGGCTGGCCGTGGTCGGTGCTCTGGGAGATCGCCAGGAGGTGAACGGACACTTTGTGGGAGCAAACCAGCAACTGATAGAAAGAATCTTGGAAGAGGGTTTTTTGAAACGAAAGGAGGGCCTTAGGTTGGTGGGGAGAAACATTCCTCTTTTTGATGCCCTCTACTATTCCATCCGACCCTACCTCCCAGGAATCTCTGGAGATGAGAAGTCCTGTATGTCCATCCTCGAGCGTCTGGGTTTGGACCGTTCCACAACTCTGGAACAGGTGGAGGAGGAGAAGGCACTGGAAGCGGTTCTCTCCTCCTGCCCCTACCCCCAAAAAATCCGAGATATTCTGTGGGGACCTGTATACATGGCCCACGGATACATTCATGAGGAAGCGGTTATCGCTCAGGTCTGTGGCATGGCAGAGAGACCGGAACTCGCGTTTGGAAGGCTGGCGGGGGATTCCTCTCTCAGTCTCCAAGCGTGGAAGGAGTTTTTGGAGTACTCGAAAAAAATCCTCTCGGCACTGCAGTGGCTAAGCTCCCATTCAGAAGCCGTAAAAACCATGCCAACCATGAGATATCTCTACATGCCTGTGAGCGCAACCATGGCGGGCGAGGTTCTGTCCCTTGCCTTAGAGTCGGGAATTCTACCCCCCGATCTGCCCGCAATTGGTTTGGTGGATTCAGGACCGCAGGTTAAAGTCTCGGGCAGAGTTTCGCAGCTCGCAGAAAGAAAATATAATATAGGATGGGCTCTCGGGATGAGTGCGAGGGCAGTAGGAGGGATGGGAGGGGGGCACGAGGCATCAGGCGCCGCCTACATCCCAAAGAACAAGGTGGAGAGTTTTCTCTCCAAATTGCAAAAGTTTTTAAGTGGTGGTGAAAATTCGGGCGAGGATAGGCTGGTGGGAGGAGGATGAGCGGAGGGCGGTGGCGGTGGCGTCCGCCTTGGAGCCCTGCAATCGAGAAGCACCTAGAGGGATGAAAATACACACCTACAACGTGGGAAGGAAGGTGATCACCGAGATAGAGATGAGGGGAAGGCCTGAAACTCTCGCGGCAACCATAGATGACCTCCTGGCCTGCGCTCTCGTGGTCCAAAGGGTCCTGAAAATATGAAATTCGAGCTGAAGGGGGAGATTGAATTCAGCAAACCTGCAGAGACGCTGGTCGGCCAAGTGGGTGAGATTTTGAAGGCATGTGAACCCCTACTCCTCAAGGGCGCACCAGCCGGGAGGGAGGGAGAGGCCTGCCGGCTCGAGGAGTGGAGGCTCGAGGGGAACAAGCTGAAGCTCAGGCTCACCTCGGGAGGCTACGTGAGGGCCCACGATGGTCTCCTCAGGATTGCCAAGAAGCTTGCCGAGGAACTTGGGAAGCTTAGAATAGGGGTGAGGGGACTCCGGGCGGAGGAATATAAAATCTTCGTTCCCAACCTGCGGGCCTCGGAGCTGGCTCTAAGAGGCCTGCCGTGCGAAATCGGGGAGAGACCCGAGGGGGTAGAGCTCCGCTTCCTAGAGCTGAGCGAGAGGGACATCAGGAACAGGGTGGTGGACAGGGTACTTTCTGCTCTCATGGTAAAAGAGGTTCAACCGTTCGCTCCCGCTGTGGTGAGAGAGGGGGGGCGGGCAGAAATCACCTTCAGGGAGGATCCATGCGGGCTGGCTAGGGAGCGGGGATGGATGAGGGAGTTCCCGGGAAGGGGACAGTGGATTCTGCTTGGGCCTCTGGCCTCCCTTGTGAGGCTCATGGAGGATCTGGTGGTGGAGAAGGTGGCGCAACCCATGGGTTTCCAAGAAGCCATGTTCCCAAAACTCATCCCACTCCAAGTGATGCAGAAAATGCCAGGGTATCTGGACGCCGTTCCCGAGGGCATGTTTTATGTCTGCCCCCCTCCCCGGAACCCCGACTTGTTCGAGGAGTTTAAAACCAAGCTCAGGCTAACCAAGAGGCTACCACAGGAGGAGCTCGATAAGGTGATCAAGTCCCCCTCCTACGTGCTGGCCCCCGCCCAGTGCGAGCCCTTCTACGAAATTTTTTCCGGCAAGACGGTGAGGCTGGAGGATCTTCCTGTAAAAATCTTCGACCGCAGCGGGTGGACCTATAGGTGGGAGGGAGGGGGGGTGGAGGGTCTGCTGAGAACGCAGGAGTTCAGGAGGGTGGAGCTGGTTTATCTCGGGGAGCCGGAAGAGGTGGTAAAAATAAGAGACGAGGTTCTAGAAAGGACGGTGAAACTGGCGGAGGAACTTGAACTGAGATGGAGGGTGCTTGAAGCCACGCCCTTTTATCTGAGGGAGGGAGTGGAGAGACATAGGGGGGTGGTGGCGACATACGATGTGGAAATCTATCTACCCTACAAGAATGACTGGACGGAGGTGGGCTCGTACAACGTGCACATGGACAAGTTCGTCAAGAGCTTCCGGATAAAGGAGGCCAAGAACAGGGAGATCTGGACGGGATGTTGCGGGTTTGGGATTTCCAGGTGGGCAGTGGCTTTCCTCGCCCAGCACGGTTTGGAGAGGGAGAAATGGCCGGAAATCATAAAGGAAAGGATGGGGGAAATGTCTGAGGTACCCAAGGTGGTGGAGTGAAGGAGTGGAAGGAGAAGAAGTGGATCGAGGTCCTTGCCCCCCCATACTTCGGAGGGCAGAAAGTGGGGGAGACCATAGCCTCGGACGAAAAAAAGGTGGTGGGCAGGGTACTGGAGGTCTCGCTGGCGGATCTCACGCAGGACATCTCGAAGGGTTACATCAAACTGAAGTTCAAGATCATGGACGTCTCGGAGGGCAAGGCTTCGACCTTCTTCTGCGGGCATGAAGCGATGTACGATTACTTCAGGAGCTTTGTTAGGAGGAGGCTTTCCAAGATTCAAAGCATCCTCACCGTCCGAACTAAGGATAATTACACTCTCAGGATCAGTTCGGTGGTTTTGACCCAGCGGAAGATTAAGAGTTCCGTGGAGAGGGCCATCAGGAAAGAGATGGTGAAGTTTATCTCCACCAGGGCGGGAGAGAGAACCTTCGACCAGTTTGTGCAGGAGATGGTTCTGGGCAAGCTGGCCATGGACATCTACAAGGAAGTGAAAAAGTACTGCCCCATCAGGAGGATAGAAATTCACAAATCCAAGCTCTTGGCACTCCCCGGTGACTAGGCTCTTCGGGACCTCGGGGGTCAGGGGGGCTTGGAAGGAAGGGATTACCCCGGATCTTTTCTTAAGACTCGGCAGGGCTCTCTCTTCCTTCCTCGGGGGAAGGGGTAAAGTCCTAGTGGGGAGGGATACCAGAACCAGCGGGGAGGCTCTTCAGGCTGCCTTGGTTTCGGGAGTTTTATCCGGGGGATGCGAAGTGCTTGAAGCCGGAGTGGTCCCCACACCCGTGCTCGCGTTCTCCACCAAGCTGCTGGGGGCCGACGCCGGGGCCATGGTAACAGCCTCCCATAACCCTCCTGAGTACAATGGGGTGAAGTTCTGGTCCGAGGAGGGAATGGCGTTCACACCAGAACAGGAGAGGGAAATCGAAAAGATCCTCCAAGAAAATCCTAGGGGGGCGGAATGGTTTAGGGTAGGTAGGGGGAGGAGGGTGGAGATTCTGTCCGCGTACTTTGAGGAAATCCTCCGACGGTTTTCGCTCCAAGAAAAATTTAAGGTGGTGGTAGATTGCGGGAACGGCGCGGCAAGCTTGGTCACGCCACTCCTGCTGAGGGAGTTAGGATGCGAGGTGGTAGCCCTCCATTCACATCCGGACGGCTTCCCGGGAAGGGGCCTCGAACCGGTTCCAGAAAATCTGGGGGAGCTGGCGGAGGAGGTGAGGAACTCCGGTGCCGATTTAGGGATCGCCCACGACGGGGATGCGGACAGGGTGGTGGCGGTGGACGAAAGGGGGAGGGTTGTGGATCAAGACAAGTTGCTAGCCTTGGTCGCTGGACAGGAGGGGGCCGGGGGGACCGTGGTTACCACCGTTGATGCCTCGAGGGTGGTCGAGAAGGTGGTCGAGGAGAAGGGGGGGAGGGTGATCAGAACCAAGGTGGGGGATGTTAATGTTGCACTAGCCTGCAGGGAAAATGAGGCCACCTTCGGCGGCGAACCCTGTGGCGCTTGGATCTTCCCTAGGATCCATTTTGCCCCCGACGGACCCTTGGGAGCAGTGGTTCTCCTGAAGATGCTCGAAGCGGGGAAACCACTCTCGGAAATGGTGGACGAGCTGCCACAGTATGTGATGCAACGTAAAAAAATACCCTGCCCAGATGCAAAAAAGGAAGCTGCCATGAAAGAGTTCATGGCGGCGGCAAAGGAAATGGGCGGAGACCTGTCGATGGTCGATGGAATTAGAGTCTCCCTTCCCGAGGGGTGGATTCTGGTGAGACCCTCTGGGACTGAGCCCCTCATTCGAATAACGGTGGAGGGGGAGAGGGAGGAGTGGGTAAGGGAATACATGCAGAGGACTGTTCGGATATTAACAACAAAGGAGGGATAAGGATGAAGGCGGTGATTCTAGCTGCGGGATTGGGTACAAGGATGCGGCCCCTCACCTTCACCAAACCCAAGTTCCTCCTGCCCGTAGGTGGAAAACCTGCTCTAGACCGGGTAATAGAGCTCCTCAGGGAAGCAGGTCTCAAGGAAGTAGGGATGGTGGTGGGCTTTGGCAGAGAGCAGATCCAAGAGAGGTACAGGAATGGAAAGGAGTATGGTGTGAAGATAGAGTACCTCCTGCAGGAGGAACTCGCCGGTACGGCCGACGCGGTTGCAAAGGCCCAGCCCTTTGTGGGCGATGAGGATTTCTTAGTGATAAACGGGGATATCTTCGCAGATCAGGAGTCCTTTAACTCTTTCCTGACCTACTACGAGGAAATGAAATCAAGCCCCGGATTCGCGGGGTGCCTGACCGTGGCCGAGGTCGACCACCCGGAGCAGTTTGGCGTGATTCAGCTCGAGGACGGGAAGGTGGTGAAGGTCATTGAAAAACCCACCGAAACCAAGCTGCGCACCACCAACGCCGGGATTTATATCTTCACCAGCGAGATTTTCGAGGCTATAAAGAAAACCCCAAAGTCGGAGAGGGGCGAGTATGAGCTGACCACTTCCATTCAGAACCTCGTGGACTGGGGCAGGAAGATTTTTGCCTTTCAACTGAAGCTCTGGGGGGACTTGGGCAGGCCGTGGGACCTGCTGACGGCCAACGAATATTTCCTCAAAAAGCAGAAGGGAGAAATCCACGGCAAGATTGAGGTCGGAGCATACATCGGGGATAACGTTTACGTGGGGGAGGGAACCAGGATAAGGTCCGGCTCATACATCGAGGGTCCCACATATATTGGCAGGAACTGTGACATAGGTCCCAACTGCTTCATCCGCCCCTACACCACCATATGTGACCACGTGAGGGTGGGAAACGGGGTGGAGGTGAAAAACAGCATCATCATGGATTACACCCACATAGCTCATCTCTCATACGTGGGGGACAGCGTGATCGGAAGCTACTGCAACCTAGGGGCTGGAACAACCATCGCCAACCTGAGACTCGATGAGGAGGATGTGAAGATGGAGGTTGGGGGGGAGGTGGTGAGCACGGGCAGGAGGAAGATGGGCACCATCATCGCCGACTATGTCAAGACCGGCGTGAACTGCATGATAAATCCCGGGGTTAAGATAGGGCCGTATGCTGCGGTGGGTCCCGGGGCGGTGATCTATGAGGATGTTCCTCCGGAGACGATGATTCTCGCGAGAACCCTGACCGAAGTCAGGAAGTGGCCTAAAAGGGAGGAAAAGTCTTGAACTGGGAGCTTATAAAAAAGAAATTTCCCCACATAGCGGCCGAGCTTGGGGAACCAAGCATCAGTTTTTCCTCTGTGAGATCCGACCCAGAGGAGGCTGAGAAGGCATCGTTTGAGCCTACGGCGGTGGATTTTATAAGAAGGTGCGATACCGAGGAGCAGGCCTTGGAAATCATCGATTTTCTAGAGTCGAGAAAGGAAATCAGTCGTGATTACGCGGATAAGCTTCGAAAGCAGCTAAAGGAAAAGGGACTAAGGAGCTTTGGATCCAAAAAGGAACCGGGATATTACTTTACACACGGATTCTGATGCTTGAACTGGGCATCGTCGGAAAGCCCAACACGGGCAAGACCACCCTTTTCAATGCTCTGACCGCCTGCAACGCTCCCGTGGCCTCCTACCCCTTCACCACCATCGAGCCCAACATAGGGGTGACTTATGTGCGTGCCAAGTGCCCCTGCCTGGAGATGGGGGTGAAGTGCAACCCCCAGAACTCACGCTGTATAAATGGAATAAGGTTCGTGCCAGTCAGGGTGATCGATGTGGCGGGGCTGATCGAGGGCGCGCACCGCGGGAGGGGGCTAGGCAACAAGTTCCTAGACAGCCTCCGGATGGCGGCTGTTCTCATCCACGTGGTCGACGCTTCTGGTTCCACGGATTCAGAGGGCAGGCCCTGCGAAGCAGGAACTCACGACCCCGCTCAGGACTTGGAATTCCTGGAGAGGGAAATAGATCTCTGGCTTCAGGGGATTGTAGGCAAGGAATGGGAGAGGCTGGAGCGCAGGATGAAGAGCGAGAAGATAGATTTGGTGGGGGAACTGGCCCCGCGTCTGAGCGGGTTGGGGATAACTAAAGAGCACATAGCGGCAGCCCTAAAGGAAGCCGGCTTTGACCTGCCAAAGTTCTGCGCTGAACTCAGGAGGATCTCCAAACCCATGGTAGTCGCCGCCAACAAGATGGATATCCCAGCCAGCGAGAAAAACTTGGAGAGGTTGAAAAAAACCGGCAGAACGGTGATTCCTATAAGCGCGGAGGCGGAACTCGTTCTCAGGCGTGCATCCGAAAGGGGATTGATTGCTTACACCCCTGGCTCAGGCGACTTTCAGGTTCTTAAGCCTGAATCCCTTACGGAAGCCCAGAAGGCCGCGCTGGAGGGAGTGAGGAGGGTGCTGAAGAAGTGCGGATCCACGGGAGTGCAGGAGCTGGTGGACAAGGCCATAAGGGAGGTTCTGGGCCTAATCGTGGTTTACCCTGTGGATGACGAGAACAGGCTCACCGACAAGAAGGGAAATGTCTTGCCCGATGCCTTCTTGGTTCCGAAAGGACTCACAGCTCGCGAGTTCGCCTACAAAATCCATACCGAGCTGGGGGAGACCTTCCTTTACGCCATTAATGCAAGGACCAAGATGCGCGTGGCCGACGACTACCAACTTCAAGATGGAGACATTATAAAGGTGGTTGCCGCCAAGGGAAGGGCAGCATAGCGAGGCAACACCGCACACGTGTGCACAACTCTGGGACGAAAGGGCCGAGAAAGTCGGGAGATGAGCTGTTCCCGTGTGCGTCTGGTGTGATCCGTGGTGTCCTTCACACGCAGTATTTTCTCCTTTAAAAAAGACCTCCGCAGAAGAAACCCGATATGCACACGTTGCACAACGGAAATGGATCCTGCTCACTTGGGAACCCCGCCGGCGAGCAGGAGCAGGCGGTGGTTTATGTGCAGCTAGAGAATCTGCTCGGGGAACTGAAAAGGGGGAGCTGGATCAGGTCGGCGGCTCGGTATACCTTGTGAGGAAAAATGCTCCCGTCTCTTATTGAGTTACTGAAACGTTTCGAGGGACGAGATCTCAAGTGGTTCAAGGTGGACTGCACACGTGTGCACTAATCGCCATGTTTGACCCCTGTGTGCAAAAATTAGCGAGGTGGAAGAAGCGGCCGACTGCACACGTGTGCAACAACTTCTTTCTGCTGGAATGAACCCCCTAGGAAAGCCTAAGAATGAATCCTCTATCCGCATCCACCGAAATCCTCTCACCGCTCCTGAATTGATCCACTTTCACCCCATCGACGCAGGGAATGAGGGCCAAGATGCATCCCGCGGCCACCACCACATCGGTTTTCTCGTTTACCATGGCGAGGGGCGCGACACCGTTCTTCTTCAAGGCATATATCACATAAGAGCCGACCGTCGACCCTTTCCCCCGAGGAAAGACTAGGATCTTGTCCTTGAGGCATTTTCCCTCAAGTTCGTGGTTCCTTTCCACCACTATCCCCCGGTTTGGGTCCACCCCCAAGTAAAAGTTTATGGGCTCCCTAGAAACCAGCACTTCTCCCTCCGCCTTTCCGGGGCTGATAACCCGCACCCAAATCTTCTTCACACCAAATCCTCCCTTCTTTTCAGGACGGCTCTTTCCCCCAGATAGTAAGCAGCCTTGGCGGAATCCACGCCCAGCTTTTTATATTTTTGGGATAGAGGAGAGACCACCAAACATGTATCGTGGAGCAGTATAAACTTGGATTTTCGGGCCAGCCGAAGTATGTGAGCCGGGACGAGGTTCCTAGCCACGCATAG
>Ga0105158_1000400_pt1 | contig 18964 bp, 18 predicted proteins | sample LHCtaG_FD_81567 | JGI IMG/M metagenome (GOLD analysis project Ga0105158, IMG submission 81567) | Hot spring microbial communities from Little Hot Creek, USA to study Microbial Dark Matter (Phase II) - LHC4sed_matched | ecosystem: Environmental > Aquatic > Thermal springs > Hot (42-90C) >...
CAACCACTGGCTTGCTTGCTAGGGAGAGTGCCTTTCGTCCACCTGCAGGCATCCTTATTTACCTAGTGGGATAATTATCGAGGGATTGGCATATACCTCGGCATTGATATAGGCGGGAGAACGGTGAGGGCGGCCCTCTCGAGTGGAGAGGAGCTTGAGTATATCAAAGAGGAGCCGCTGAGGAAGGGTGAACTCCCGCAGCAGCTCGTGAGCATGGCCGGAGAGCTCTGCGCGAGGGCGGGAATAAAACCCGCGGAGCTTGAGAGAGCCTGCGTGGCATCTTTCGGACCGATGGACCTAGCGAGGGGGGAGCTGATGAACCCCGTCCACCTCTTTCCCACCAAGAGGGTGCCGATAGTGGAGCCGCTACAGGCGGAACTCAAGGTCCCCGTTTACCTACTCAATGACTGTATCGCGGCGGCCATTGGGGAGCACGAGCTAGGCGCGGCTATTGGGGTCAGCAACTTCGTCTTCCTCAACATAGGGGTGGGGATAGGGGCTGGGGTCTACGTCGACGGGAGGGTCGTCTTTGGAAAGGACGGGAACGCACATGAAGTGGGCCACTTCACCGTCGATCCCAAGGGGGAGTGCATTTGCACCTGCGGGAGAAAGGGACACTGGGAGGCCTACTGCTCCGGCCCCGGTATGGTTCAGCTCGCTAAACTCAGGGGCTACCCCTTCACTACCCCAGAGGCCATCCTAGAGGCCGCGGAAAAGGGGGACGAAAAAGCGGTGAAACTGATGGAGGAGGTGGGGAGGCTGAACGCCATCGGTCTGGGCAACGTGGTGAACGCCTACGATCCCGAGGTGGTGGTGCTCGGCGGAGGGGTGGGGCTGGCAGGCGGAGAGCTGATCATCGAGCCTATGAGGAAGCACCTGCCAGAGTACGCCGTAAACGCCCCGCCGGAGTTCAGGGTTGCGAGGCTGGGGGACAAGGCCGGCCTCTACGGGGCGATAATTGCTCTCCGCCAGGACTACCTGAGGGACCTCCTTTTCCTCAGATCTATAAGGAAGGTTCGCTGACCTTGCGGCATCCTTTCATTTTTGAGCTTAGGTGTAGATGGAGGTTACTCTCCTGACCTCCCAAGAAATCCGGCAACTGATCACCCTGAGGGAGGTCATTGAAATCGTGGAGGAGGCTTTCAGACAGAAGGGGGAGAAGAAGGTTCAGATGCCGCCGAAAGTCTACGTTTCCTTCGAGAAGGGGGATTTCAGAACCATGCCGGCCTACCTCCCGGCCATGGAGGCAGCCGGGGTCAAGATCGTGAACGTCCACCCCAGAAACCCCTCCCTGGGTCTCCCCACCGTCATGGCAACCATTCTCCTTCTCAGCCCCGAAACGGGTGAGCCGCTGGCTGTGATGGACGGCACTTGGATTACCGCCGCTAGAACAGGGGCGGCCGGGGCAGTTGCCTCAAAATATCTGGCGCGCAGGGATTCGAAAGAGGTCGGGATAGTGGGAGCGGGGGTCCAGGCGAGGTACCAGCTCCTAGCCCTTGCCGAGGTCATGAAGGTGGAGAAGATCAGAGTCACTTCTCCAGTGAGGGCGGGGGAATACGTCAGCGAAATGCGCAGGCTGGGATTCGATGCGGAGTCCGCCCCCATCCAGGAAGTCGTGGAGAAGTCCGACATCCTCGCCACCACCACTCCCGTGACCCAACCCATCGTGAGGAATGAGTGGGTGAGGGAAGGAACCCATATAAATGCCATCGGGGCTGATGCGCAGGGCAAGGAGGAGCTTGACCCTTCCATCCTGAAGAGGGCGAAGATAGTGGTGGACGACTACGAGCAGGCCTGCCACAGCGGGGAGGTAAACGTTCCCCTTTCCCGCGGGCTTCTGAGGAGGGAAGAGATCTACGGCGAACTTGGGGAAATCGTGGCGGGTAGGAAGAGGGGAAGGGAATCCGAGGAAGAGATCACGGTCTTCGACTCTACTGGACTTGCCATCCAAGATGTGGCGGTGGCCTGGACCGTTTATAAGAAGGCAGAGAAGGAAGGGGCAGGAAGAAGAATAAGACTCATCTCTTGAGGGAGGAGTTGCGGGGCAGAGGGGGAGAGATCTCCCGCTTCAGGGTCTCCATGAACCCCTCGAAGTTCTGAACGGGGATCCTAGCACCCGCCGCGCCCTCGTGCCCGCCGCCCGATCCCCCAAATCTCAGCGCCACCTTCCTGAGGAGGATGTCCAAGTTCAGGTTCACCCCCGCCCTTCTCCTCATGCTTATGTCCATCTCCTCCCCCTTCCTCAGCACGCATATCCCCACGTCCGCGCCAGTCAGGCCTAGAGCATTGAAGGCGGCTTTTCCCCCGCTCGAGGAGGAGGGGAGATCGTAAACTATCGCTAGGTTGCCCTCCACCTTCACGTTCCGACGCACATACTCCAGAACCTCCTTAGCCTTCTGGTTGGATCTGACAACGAGCTCAAAGATCCCGGGTATCTCCACCGGGCTCGCCCCCTTGGAGAGAGCCTCTACTACCCGGCGCTTGTAGTCGAAATCCGCCTCGCTCAGGGCCTCGCTCAACATCCCCGCTTCCATGTAGATGGTCCTTCTATCGTAGCTACTCAGCCGTTCCCTCACGAAGTCCGTCTCCTCGCAGTAATCGCTTATCGCTCCCCAGAGAGCGACCCTGTCCAGCTCAGGTGGGGGGGAGAAGTAGTGGAAGGCGAGTTCGGAGGTGCTCACCCCCGTCTGGTGGATGAAGTTGCAGGGTACGTCCCGCTTGAAGACCTGAAGGGGGAGAGGATGATGATCCAAGTAGGTGACTTCGGCCTTCTCCGAGAGCTCGGCCAGCTTCTTGAAAATCTCCTCTTTGTGTAGCTCGTTGATGGCGATATCCAGAATGAAGAGAGGGGTACCCGGCTGTAGTTCCTTCAGATAGGTATGGAGGGAAGAGGGCTTGGCGAACCAAACCTCCGCCTCGGGGTAAAGGAATTTGACTATGGCGGCCGCACAGACCCCATCCCCGTCCCCGTGCGCAAAGACTTTCATCATCAAAAGGGATCATGTAATTTAACCCGAACCACGAAAATTATATGGGCCCGTAGCTCAGCCAGGTCAGAGCGTCCGACAGCCCACAATGTGGGTTGGACGAAGCTCATAACCGGGTGGTCGAGGGTTCAAATCCCTCCGGGCCCACCCGAATGATATATCTTAGTTTAGCATTGGGCTTCTTCGGCAAAAGAGAGAAATTTCGGGGAGGATCGTTCCGAGGAATTATGAGAGGATGACGTTCAACAAGCATGCTTGCGACTTTTTCTGCGTTCCCCAGACTTGACCAATCCTGTGATTGCACGTGTTAATCCAAGGCCTTCTACAGGGAAGGTGCACCTTTCAAAGAAACTAGGTAGCAAATTTTAGGTAATACCTAAATTTAACATGGGGACCCCACACCTCACCGAAAACGAGGCGAGATACCTCAAGCTGGTCTATCGTGCCTTGGAGGAGTCCCGGCAGTTGGGAACCACAGACATCGCAAGAAGCTTGGGGGTTCGACCAGCAAGTGTCACTGAAGTGCTGCAAACTCTGCATTCGAAGGGTCTAGTGCGGTACAGGCGATACCGGGGGGTGGAGATCACCGAGCTTGGGGCCAAGGTCACCCGCAGGCTACTTCGGAAGCATCGGATCCTCGAGGTATACTTCGCCGACATCTTGAAGTGCGGGCCGGGAGAGGCATGCGCGGAGGCATCGAGGCTCGACTTTCACTTCTCGGACAGAGCCATCAACGCCATCTGCGGAATTTATGGGCATCCAAATGTCTGCCCATGTGGGAAACCGATATTTCCCGACCCGGAGTGCAGGGGTGAGAGAAAATGAGCAGAATCCCAGAAGCGAAGAACCTGATCTGCCCCCGCAGTAAATCCATCGTTGAAAAACGGTAGCGGTGATGGTCGCGGGGAAACTCATCCTCAGAGAGCTCTCGCACCACGCTCCCTTCACCCTGTTTGGTGCCCTGACAGGTGTTCTCCTTATGGCTTTGAGTGCCTCCGCGCTAGGTACTCCTGAACATGAGTTCCTTTTCCACATCCTCCACGCCCTTCACCTCTTCCTGAGCGCAATCGTGACGACAGCCGTCTACAGAAAGTATGGGGGGAAGACCCAAGAGGCCGTACTAGTTGGTTTCTTTGGCTCGGTCGGGATCTGCATCCTCAGCGACATCCTCCTTCCCTATCTCGGTGGGCGGGGACTCGGAATCCCTATGTACTTCCATCTCTGCTTGATTGAACATCCTTGGCTAGTCCTTCCAGCTGCTTTTCTAGGCGTATGGCTGGGAACCCATCGTCCTGGGACGGAGTTCCCACACGCCGGTCACGTTCTGGTGAGCACCTATGCCTCGGCCTTTTACCTCACGTCCTTTGGTACCCCTGCCGGCTGGATTTCGCTTTTGCCTCTAGTTCTTCCGCTCCTCTTCGTTTCCGTTTGGTTGCCCTGCTGTACCAGTGATTTCATCTTTCCCCTCCTTTTCGTACGAACCGGGAGGTAAGTTCCGCGAGAGCGAGGTTTCCCGTTGATTGATAAAGACAACTTTTTTCCCTTTTTTTGAAGAGGGAAAGCTTTAGCGTTTACTCCTCCCGAGAAGAAAAGAAAAATACAAACACTTGCGCGGAGGAATCCCCGGCGACGACTTGGGGCGGTGGGTAAGAGCAAGCCCGCTCCCTCGGACAATAACTGCTGGTGTCCTCTCGTTTGCCTCACCCATGAGGAGCTGAGCCGCTGAGGCAAGCTGATCTGCCAGACATCTGAAGGTGATCTGCAACCTCCTACCAAACAGGTCCCTTCTCCCCCTGCAATCCTCCACCGGTTCGATCCCCGCCCATTGGACCGCCTGGCCAACCGTCCCCCTCCTCAGGGGTTTGACCACGCTATCCGAAATTATCACGCCAACCCAGCGCCCCGTGAGCCTGCGAATCCTCTCCCTCAGTTCCCCCGCAGCAGAACCAGTTGGGAGGAGAGACACTGTTCCGGGAGGGGAGTTGGAGTGGTCGATGCCCGCGTTGGCTAGAGGCATCCCATCCTTTATCGTCAGGATTGCCCCATCCATGACACCTAGAACGGCATCAGCTTCCCTAAGCACCAGCTCCACAAAGGGCGGCTCAAGCCCAGTTCTCTTTGAGAGCTCCCTCGCCCTTTCCGAGGGTCTAACTTCTTCCAGCCTCACTGTCCTGCCCTGAGAGGCAGAAACCGCCTTAGAGCAAACTACGAGTATGTCTCCCTTCTGGAACCCGCCATAAGCCTTGGATGCCGTCACAAGGAGTCTCGCCAAGTCGTCGCCCGGCCGCACAACGGGGAGCTTTAGGGGAAGCAGTTCAACCTTTCGCAAGTCTACCTACCTCCTGTGGGCCCAAGACGCCTCGCTCAGTGACAATTCCTGTTACGAGCTCCGGAGGGGTTAGATCGAAAGCCGGGTTAAAGACCTCAGCCTCCAGCCTCCAATCTTCGGGCAGGACTTCCTCCTTCCCCCTTTCCTCCACGATTACCTCTCCCCTCGGGTCAAGGGTGGAGAGGGGAGCCACGGCGTAGAAGGGGATCCCGTGTCTCTTGGCGAGAACCGCCAGCGTGTATGTCCCTATCTTGTTGATCACTGAGCCATCGGGCAGAATTCTGTCGGCGCCCACCATCACTACGTGCACCATCCCCCTCTGCATACAGTAACCGGCAGCCGAGTCCACGATGAGGGTGGCGGGGATTCCTTCTCTCGCAAGCTCCCACAGCGTCAGTCTAGCACCTTGAAGCAGGGGGCGGGTTTCGGTGACCAAAACCCTTATCTTCTTCCCCCTTCTCCAGGCAAACTTTATGGCGGCCAGGGCCGTCCCCTCCCCCGGCGCGGCGAGGAAACCAGTATTACAGTGGGTGAGCACGCACTGGCCGTCCTCGATCAAATTCCCACCGATCTCTCCAAGTCTCCGAGAAATCTCCTCCATGGCTGCTTGGATCTTCTCTACTTCCTCCTCCAGCTCGCGAGTGACATCGTCCGCTCGACACGCCACCGAGAGCATTCTTTCAGTGAGGGTGTAGAGGTCCCTGCCCGTTGGCCTCGCCCGAAGGAGCAGACCGACCGTTTTTTTGAGTTCTCGCAGAATCTCCTCCCTGTCCTTCGCCCTGTTCTTCCTCGCTACCAGTGCGAGCGTCATGGCCCCTGCAAGCCCTATGAGCGGGGCCCCCCTTACCTTCATCCTGCGCAGGGCTTCGGCCACCTCCTCGGGGGTCCTGCATTCCTCGAAACAAACCTCCATGGGTAGCTTGGTCTGGTCGAGGATTCTCACACACTCGTCCCGTAGCTCCACCGCCCTCAGCATCAAGCCTTTGAAAACACATGGAAAAGGTAAATATTCCAAGCGCTGAGTGAGAGGCATGTTCTTTCACCTCAGGAAGGCGGCTGAGAAGATAAGGAAGAACAGAAACCAGACGGTGGAGATTATCTCCCACATGGATGCAGATGGCGTCTGCGCGGCGGCGATCATCTCCAAAACCCTAGAGAAGGAGAACATCGAGCACAACGTTCGGTTCGTGAGGATGCTCTACAGGGAGGTGGTGGAGGGGCTCTCGCCCGCCGAGTTTACCATCTTCACCGACCTAGGGAGCTCTCAGCTTTCCAATCTCAAGCCGTGGAAGGGCAGGGAGGTCATCATCTGTGATCATCACCCACCCCAGAACGGGGAGGGGTGGGAAGAGCTCTCACATCTCAATGCCCACCTCTTCGGACTGGACGGGACACAGGAGATAAGCGGGTCGGGCATGGCCTACCTCCTCGCCAGGATGTTGGGAAACCGCGACTCCTCCAAGCTCGCCCTCTTAGGGGCTATCGGGGACGTGCAAAACGTCTGGGGGAGGCTAAAGGGGTACAACAGGAGAATACTGACAGAGGCAAGAGGGGAGGTGGAGGCAGGGGAGGATCTGCTGCTCTTCGGGAGGTTCAGCAGGCCGCTCTTCAAGAGCCTCATGAGCTTCTCCGACCCCTTCATCCCAGGACTGAGCGGCTCCACCGTTGGAGCGGTTTCCCTGCTAAAGGAGCTGGGGATCCCCCAGAGGGACGAAAGAGGGTGGAGGAGGGTGGCCGACCTGACCGAAGAGGAAAGAAAGAGGCTTGCCAAGACCCTGATCGAGAGGGCTTCTAGATCCGTTCCCCCCGAACTCGCCCCGTTCGTTCCGAGCCTCGTGTGGGGGGAGACCTACACCCTACCGAAGGAAGAGGGAATGCTTCGGGACGCCTCGGAGTTCTCCACCTGCCTCAACTCCACCGCTAGGCATGAGCAACCGGACATTGGCTTCGAGCTGGCGAAGGGGGACAGGGGACCGTACTACCGAACGATGCTTCAGCTCCTAGGAGAGTACCGGAAGTTCCTATCCAGAGCCATGGAGGTCCTCGAGCAGGAGGGGGTTAGGAGTGGGCCAAGAGGAAGGATTCAGTACTTCGACCTCACGGGAACCATCAGGGAAAGCTTCGTTGGAACGCTTGCGGGTTTGTGCCTATCCTCAGGAATGTGTGATCCCTACAAACCGGTGGTGGGAGTGGTGAGGGACGCCGGTATGGCGAGAATTTCGGTGAGGTGCTCCAAGCTCTTGTTCCTGAAAGGGGTGGACGTGGCACAGGCAGTGAGAAAGGCGGCCGAGGAAGTAGGAGGGGAGGGAGGGGGGCACGCCGTGGCCTGCGGGGCGCAGTTTCCCGAGGAAAGACTGGACGATTTTCTCCAAAACCTGGAAAACCGGCTGGGATGAGCACATTTTATAACTAACCATCCAACTAGGGCAACCAAACTCCACCGCGCCCTTACAGCCCCAATAGCTTGAGAGCGCGGTTTAAAGTTTCCTCCTTCGATTCCGCCCCTTCCACTTCGCGCACCACTCCTTTCTTTCTGTAATACTGAAGAACTGGTTCCGTCTGCTCCCGATAGACCCTCAGCCTTTCCCTCACAATCTCCGGCCTGTCGTCCTCCCGCTGGTAAAGCTCCCCCCCGCACCGGTCGCAGACGCCTTCCCTGGCCGGAGGAAGACTCACTAAATTATAAATCGCCCCGCAATTTCTACACAACCTCCTCGCCGTGAGCCTCTTCACTATAACTTCCTCGGGCACCACCAGATTTAGAACAATATCTGGGGGCGAGACCCTTTCCAACATTTCGGCTTGGGCTGTGGTTCGAGGAAAACCGTCCAAGATATATCCTTCCGCCTGCCCCAGCCTTTGGCGAAGCACCTCGAACACCTCCTCATCCGGCGCTAGCTTACCCTGTGATATATAAAAACTCACGAGCTTTCCCACCTCACTTCCACGCTCGATCTCCTCCCTCAAAAGCCCCCCCATGTCCAAATGCGGAACCCCCAGCCTGGACTGGAGTTCCTGGGCGAGGGTCCCCTTGCCAGCACCAGGCGGGCCAAAAATGATAAGCTTCATCTTAAACCTCGCTCTTTTACATACATCCAGCTACCCAGATGGCACCTGGCAGCGTTCTGAGTTGTCCGTCGAACTTCAACCCGAACTCAGAAGGTTGCCCTTGCTGGTCGATGCCATGGCCTAAAACTCCGCGAGAGGTCACGGAACGGTATTCTAACACCGACAAGGCTCTAAAACAGTTATATGAATACGGCTTTTAAAAACAACTTTCCGGTCTATGTCATGATTGTGTGGACTTGTGCTTCGCTTTTCTTCTCTCCTGAAGCTCAAACAGCTCTGCGATCTCCGTGACCGTGCTCGCCTGCTCCGGGCCCCTGTCCTCTCTCACCCTAAGAAACCGCGGGAACCTCAGACCATAACCGGAGGTGTGCTTTTCCTCCGGGCTTATCTGGATCTCCTCGAAGGCCGTCTCAAAGACCACCTTGGGCTCAAAATAGGCGTCACACTCGATTTCTATATCCACCTCGCTACTCGGTCTCTCTATCTGAAGGGGCTTGAAGAGCTCCGTCAGCCTTTTGAGGTCTTCATCCGTGTAGCCGCTCCCGCACTTGCTGACGGTCTTGAATCTCCCCGTCTCCTCATCTCTAGCAGCCAGAACGTAGCTCCCCCAATAACCGGCCCTCTTGCCCTTCCCGTACAGGGCCCCCACCACCACCAGGTCCAAGGTCTCAAGCACGGGTTTGAGCTTAAGCCAGACAAACTCCCTCCGCCCTGCCCTGTAGGTGGAGTTCAGAGCTTTGGCCAGCAGCCCCTCGTGTCCGGCTTGAATGGCCTTCTCCAGGAACTTCTGGATCTCCTGCCTCTCCCCACTCACGATTTGCTCCACCACCATCACCTTACCCGGGATCTGGACGACCGCCTCCTCCAGGGCCTTCCTCCTTTCTGTGTAGGGGAGATCCATGAGCTGTTTTTCCTCCGAGAGCAGGAGGTCGAACAGATATATTTGGATGGGTATTTCCTTGGAGACCTTCTCTATCTCGTACTTCCTCCTTCGCTTCAGGACCTCTTGGAAGGGCATGGGCCTGTTCGTTTTTGGATCGACCGCCACTAGCTCTCCGTCCGCGATGGCCCGCTTGGGCTTGAGGGCCTGCCGGAGGGGATCCACCAGGTCGGGGAACATGCTGGTGTAGTCCTCCATCCTCCTAGTGAAGAGAGTGATGGTTCTCCCGTCCTTGTGAACCTGTATCCTTATTCCGTCAAGCTTGATTTCGAAGGCCCCCCTTCCTCCTAGCCTCTCTAGAATTTCTTCTAGATCCTCCGCCCTCTGGGCAAGCATGGGACTCACGGGATGACCGACCGTGACCCCAAGCCTTTTGAGTTCTTTCTCCCCTTTGGACGCGGCCTCCGCTACCAAGGCGTAGTCGGTGGTGAGCATGTAGGCGTGCTCCACCTCCTCCGGGGGAAGGTTGAAGGCCGTGGCTATGGCATCCCTCAGCCTTCCCTCCGCCACTCCTATCCTCAGGTCCCCCAGCACCGTCCGAACCAAGAATTTGGCCTCCAAGGGGGTTGCAGAGGAGAGGAGCTTGGAAACTTCAGCGATTTTCCTATCCACCGATCCCTCTCCAGTTATGTCCGGAAGCGAGGCAATGCTCTCGAAGACCTCCTTCACGGTAAGAGGGCTGGAGAAGAGGGTTACCTGTTTCTTCTTCGAAAACAGCTCGAAAGCAACCTTGCCAAAATCACCGATCTTCTTCACGAGCTCCTCCACCTGCGACAGGGGATAGCCTGAGGCCAAAGAGAGAATTTTCTTCAGTTGCTGCGGGCCCACGCCGGTTTCTTTGGATATGTAGGTGGGCCAGGGGCGACCGAGAAGGAGGTAAGTTACCCTTCTAATCTCCTCCTTGGGTGTCTGTTTAAGGAGCTCCACAATGAGAGCGTTCTTTTGGAGGTAGGAGGAGGTTTGCTCGAGCTTTTCAAAGGCCTCGGCCAAGATGGAGTACCGCATCAGAAATGTGCGTCTAAATTTGTTTCCGTTTGCCGCGGGGGATTTTTGACGTCCCTGAAAACCGGTTTGGTCTCGACCTGGCTCCGAGGTTTACGTGAGATAGTGCGATACCCATTCAACGCTTTAGGCGGGATGGAAATGGAGGTCGAACTCTATTGGGGGTAAATATACTGTTACAGTTACTGTAATAAATGATAGCCAAGGGCGAGGAACTCGCGGAGAAGATCAGGGAAATTTCAGTGGCGGAGTTCTTCGAGAAAAACCGGCACCTATTGGGGTACGAAAACCCCACCCGCTCCCTGCTCACCGTGGTGAAGGAGGCTGTGGAAAATTCGGCCGATGCCGCCGAGGAAGCGGGCATTCTGCCAGATATCAAGGTAGAGCTCCAACAGCTGGGGGAAGACCGGTTCAAGGTGATAGTTGAGGACAACGGGCCTGGTGTTCCCTCCTCCAAGGTGCCGGTGGCCTTCGCCAAGTTCCTAGTGGGGAGCAAGTTCCACAGGCTCAGACAGAGTCGAGGGATCCAAGGGATCGGCATTCACGGTGCCGTCCTGTATTCCCAGCTGACCACGGGGAAGCCAACCAAAGTGGTCTCAAGCCTAGGCAACGGTGACCCCATCCACGAATTCGAACTCATGATCGACGTAGCGAAAAATGAGCCGCTCGTGCTCTCCCACCGAACTCTCCCCAATCCCGGAGGCTGGCACGGAGTGAAGGTGGAGTTGGAGGTCGAGGGGAGGTACGTGGACAAGGTCGTTCAGTCCATTCCGGAATACTTGAGGCAGACAGCCATCGTGAACCCCTTTGCCAATCTAACTTTCAAAGGCCCCAATGGAACCTCCTTGACCTACAAGAGGCGCGTGGAGGAGCTCCCCCCTCAGCCGAAAGAGATTAAACCCCACCCCCACGGAGTGGAACTAGGACTCTTCAGAAGGATGCTCGCAAACACCTCGGCCAGAACGCTTTTGGGATTTCTGACCACTGAATTCTGCCGGGTGGGGAGGACCTCTGCCCTACAGGCTTGCAGGCTTGCCGGTTTAGAACCAGAGCAATCACCAAGAAAGCTGAACGGGGAGGAGGTGACAAGGCTCCATCAGGCTCTCCAGTCCCTCAAACTGATGGCCCCTCCCACAGACTGCCTCTCTCCCCTGGGAGAACAGATGCTACTGGAGGGGCTGAAGAGGGAGTTCAAGGCTGAGAAGTATGTGGCCGTCACAAGGCCCCCGTCCGTCTACAGAGGGTACCCTTTCCAGATCGAGTGCGGGATCGCGTACGGGGGTGAGCTAACGGAACCGGTGCAGCTTCTGAGGTTCGCCAATAGAGTCCCGCTCTTGTATCATCAGGGGGATTGCGCCCTCACCCAGGCCGTGAAAGAGGTGGATTGGAGAAGATACGGCATCCCCCAAGATGGCTTTCCCAAGGCTCCCATGGTGATCCTCCTGCACTTTGTTTCCGTTTGGGTTCCCTTCACCACCGAGGGGAAGCAGGCTCTCGCTAGCTACCCGGAAATCCTGAAGGAGGCTAAGCTGGCCCTCCAAGACGCAGGCAGGAGCTTATCTCGGTACATAAGCAGGAAGCAGAGGTTGAAGGAAAGGCAGGCCCGAGTTGATCTGTTCGAGAGGTATGCACCGGAGCTCGCAGAATCTCTCAGTAAACTCACAGGGAAACCTAAAGAGGAGATACTGGCTTATCTGAGGAGGAGGTTAGATGAGGAAAAAGGATGAGGTAATTCAAGCTCTCGAGGCTCTGGGTACAAAGATCCTCCAAGATATAGAGAAAGGTGAGAACCCCTCTCTTGAGGTTCCCGTTCGATCCCTTTCAAACGTGAGATACAATCCAGAGACCAGAATGCTCGAGCTCGGGAAGGAGAAGGCCAAGCGCTACTTCTTCAATATTGCCCACGTGAGGAAGTTCGTCCAAACCGTGGAGGCAGCGGCCCTGAGTAAGGAGCTCAGGGAAGTGGGGAAACACCTGAGCCTCAGGGAGGCCTTTTACCGCATGAAACGCACCCTCCCGGGTTCAAACATAAACCTCGTGGATGAGCAGGAAGAGTCAAACTTGGCCATCGAGGATCTGGAACTCATAACCAACCTCTCTAGAGAAAAGTTACACTTCAATGCCAACAAGATGGGCTCCGTGGCGGGGAAGGTGATAATAGAAGACAAGGGGGATGAGGTGGACTGGTCAAGGTTGGGAAGCGGAGGCTGGTCCATTCCAAGCAACGTGGAGGACTTGGTTTTCAAAAAGGTGGAGGCCAAGTTCGTCCTGTACATGGAGAAGGCGGCGGAGTGGGAGAGGTTACACGAGGACAGGGTCTGGGAGCGCCTGAACTGTGTCATCATGTGTAGTCAAGGGCAGGCGACTAGAGGGGTGAGGAGGCTTCTGCAGAGGCTCCATTTGGAGCACGGCCTGCCAGTGTACGTTCTGACCGACTTCGATCCTTGGGGATTTTACATATACTCCGTTCTGAAGTTTGGGTCCATAGGGCTTGCCCACATCTCCGAGCAGCTTGCCATCCCCGGGGCGAAGTTCCTAGGTCTCACGGCGGACGATGTAGAAAAGTACGACCTGAAGAAGCACTTTATAAAGTTCGAGGAGGTGGACATGAGAAGATTGGAACAAATTGCAAGGTACGAGTGGTTTAAAGGTAACAAGGAATGGCAGAGACAGTTCAGACTCATGAAGCAGATGAGGGCAAAGGTGGAGCTGGCAGCCCTTTCCTCGAAGGGAATAACTTTTATTTCGGAGCACTACCTACCCGAGAAGATAAAAAATCAGGAATTTCTGGATTAGTCAAGTTATAGCTTGCAACTGTTTACCCTTCCAGCAAGGCGTAGCCATCGGCCTGTATTTCCTGCAAGTTCATCCCTGCCTCTTTGGTAGGTCTCATTTATGGTCATGGAGATCGAATGATTTCTGTCCCTGCTCTCCCTCGCTGCCTACCTGAAACGGTTAAGTGCAGATTCCAAGTTAAAAAATGGGGGGAAAAAGAAAGAGGTACAAACTCTACACCATGAGGCTCCTCTGGAAGGAGGTATAAATGCCGGCGGTTTTTGTGGATGCTGTACTGCAGGCGCAAAAAAAGGTACAGGTCAGAGCCCTCCTGAACAGCGGGGCCCAAGATCTCGAAGTGGTTGTGCCCTTAAGCGTCTGAAGCGAATGGGGGGCAAAAGAGGAAAAAGTTGTGGACTGATCTTCGGCGGCAGAGAGTTCCCCTCCCCCATCAGCAGGGTGAAGGTAGAGGTGAGGAACCCAGAAACCGGTGAGGTGAGGATGGCAGAACTGGAATGTTCCGTTCTGCCGGATAAGGTGCTGGATTGTGTCCTTCTGGGAACGGAGGCCAGGCGAAACTCGGAGTAATACCAAACACGAGGACCGGAAACCCGATTTTCCTTACCGCTCCCTAGATTTGGGTAGAAATCCATTATTGCAGAATTTTGTTTCCTAATTTGGGAAACATATATAAACCGAAGAGGAGATTGGTGTGGACGCCATCCGCTGGGCGGAAAAGGACAAGCTGGCGAAGGTCCTGCTCCAGAAATCCCACCTTTCACCCGAGAACTTCAAGGCCCTTCTCCTTTACTACTGGAAGCGTGATACCACCTTCGAGGAACTGGGAAAAAGGCTTGGAGTCCAGAGGTCCGGGGCTTGGAAGAGGTGGAGGAAAGGGGTAGATGCCATCCTGCGTTCCTTCTATACCATCGAGCTAGGGATCTATTCGGGGGTGCTGGAACCGGAGGTGGCCGAATTTCTGCTTCAGGACCTCCAAGATTACCTTTCCCTGCTCAAAGAAGGTGAGAGCGCGAGCAAAATCAGGGATAAAATAGAGCTAAGAATGCTTAAAATGCTGAGAAAAGAGCCAAAAAAAGGCTATTAACGCCACAATGGACAAAATTTTGCTTTCTCAGAGATACACAAGAATATATTCCACTTGCTTTGTCCAACCACGGGGCCCTGATTTTACCTCCTGAGAAACCCCTGAGCATGTTTGGAAATAGAGGTTGTACATCTCAACGATGATGAAATTAAACTCTCCTGGCGTGATGCCGGAAAAACGGTTTACTGTAAGCGAGCCAGAGAGATCCACGAAGTTTCAGCAACCTTCTAACACCGCTTAATTTTTCCCAACATTCCACCTTTTGGAGAGTAGCTTGGCTTTGAGCTTTCTCCGCAGTTCGGATGCCTTCACGCGCTCTACCCCACCGGATACAATCCGGAAGTAATCGGAGGAACCTCCTCTGGGAGTATGTCTCGTCCCCGTGCGGACCGCCCAGATTATCTTGAACCCCTCCGATTCCACCAGGGGCAGAAGGGCGCCCAAGATCACGGGGGTCTTCCCGAAACCCGTGGGAGCATCCAGACAGATTTTCCCCTTTATTTCCCGCTGGATGAATTCGATTACTCCAGCCTGGCGCTCCCTGAAAGGATAGGGAAAGAGGTTCCTCATCCTTAGTTCCGTAACTAAGAAACGGGTGGAGACGGCGCCTGAGAACTCGCCGCACACCAAGGCCAGAGGCGACGAAAAGTCTCACAACCTAGAAAATTAAGTTGGAAGGCTTCCTCAGGTGGTATGCCTCGCGGTCATCCCAAACTTTTCTGAAGCCAAGCGCTCCATCGCCTCAATCTGCGGCTTCCTGAAACCTATGTAAATTCCACCGTATTTTCCGCCCACCCAAGTCAACGTGGCCTCCCCCGGCTTCAGAATATGGTTCAGATAAGAGCTCCTTACCGCCACCCGCTCGACCATCCTCCCCCTGAGATCCTTCGGGCGCCTCAATCTGATAAAGATCCCCCCAACAGTCCCCTCGACCCGGTGGAGCCCACCATGTTTGGGCGGGAGAAGGTTATCCAGAGATTCGTGCTCGATATCCAAATGGGTGACCCTTGCCAGCGAGTAGCCCTTGAGGTGGATGTAAACCGAAGCCCCCTCCAGCTTGAAGTGCCCCGGCTCTAGAAAGACCTCGGCCTCAGTTCGAGCTTCCCAGCTCCGGGGCCTGTCATTTGGGCATGGGCTGGGCTCGTATCCCGAATCTTTTCTTTATTTCCCTTGCCAAGCTCGGCGCGTCACCTACCCTGAAGTTATCAGTGATCACATATCTTGGTTTGCTCAGCCTCACATACTCCATCAGCCCATCGAAATCCGCGTGATCGCTGAAGGCCACCACGTATTCGTTAAGGGAAACCTGCCTGACTGGTCGCTCGAACTCCCAACCGCTTAAGTATATGCGGGTGACCCGACCACCTATGAACCTTCCGAACCCCATGGAATAGGCTCCGATGAACCTCCCACCCTTTCTGATCTCTTTGCCCTCCTCAGATTCTGCCAGCAGGAATTCCCCCAGCTTCATCCCAAAACGCTCGCAAACCTTAGAAACCTCATAAACTTTCTTGGGCATGAGTACTGGAGCGTCGATGTCCCTCTGGCGGAGGATGCCAATAAACTCCTGTAGCTTTCCGTGGTAGCCGAAGATGTAAACCGGCCCCGAGGCGAGCATCCGCCTCACCAGCCCTTCCGCCTCTTCCTCCACTCTCTGCCCGAACGCCCTCCTGTTTCGGGGATTCCCGTATGTTGCCTCTATCACGAGCTCCTCCGTCTCAGGAACAGGAGTGCGGGGGAGCCTGAAGTCCCCCGTGTACGTGAGCGTATTTCCTTCCCCATCCCGAACCCTCACCTGACAGGAACCGAGAATGTGGTCGGACGGAAGAAGGGTGAGAACCTCCTCACCCACCCTGACCGGCCTGTCGTATTCCAGCACCCGGACCTTTCCTTCTGGAAGCGGGCCCCTCAGGACTTGAATGAGTTCCTTGGTGGCGGCTGTCATGTAGATCACCTGGCAGCTCTTTAGGCTATCCTCCAGTCCAAGCACGTGATCCCAGTGGGCGTGGGTCACGATCCTCACAGCTCGTGGAGAATGAGCATCACAGCAGAACTGCCGGCCGAGGAGCACCGAACCATTGCTCTCGATGCTTATCATCTATAACGGGACGAGAGAAGACTGTTTTGAGTAAAGGAACCCAGTTCCAGCCTCAGCTCAGTTCAAAACAAAAATCCCCCGAGGATATCTTATAACCAGTATAATCTTGAGGGAAATTCGGGAGAAACTCGGCGAAATAGCCCTTTTTGCTAACTCACACGTAAAACTTCCCTTTTTTTTACTTTTTATTATTCGAAAAGACACAGGGGGGATCTGGTGAATAACATGTTATACCCTCCGGCTCCTTTGTATACATGGTGGGATTATGCCGGAAGCCAAAATAGGTTTTGAGATACACCTACAGATCGCCACCCAGCAGAAGCTTTATTGCTCCTGCCCCACCGACTATGCCTCCGTTCCACCTAATACCAACATCTGCCCCATTTGCACGGGGATGCCGGGAGCCAAACCCATGCCACCGAATGAAGCGGCAGTGGAAGCCGCCCTAGCCATCTCCCTCCTCTTGGGCTGCAAACCTGTCGTAGGTCAGAAAATATACATCCAGCGGAAGCACTACGATTACCCCGACCTCCCCTCCGGGTACCAGCGAACCAGCACACCGCTCGCCACCTGCGGCATGCTAGGGGGAGTGAGGATAAGAGAGGTCCATCTGGAAGAGGACCCGGGCAAGTACGATCCTGCCTCCGGAAGCGTGGACTTCAACCGATCCGGGATTCCACTCATAGAGATTGTCACGGAGCCGGACGTGAGAAGCCCGGAGGAGGCCAGATCCTTCCTGAGGGAGCTTATAAGGACGCTGGAGTATTCCGGGAAGGTTAGGGGGGAAGCCGGCGGGGCCATGAGGGTGGATGTCAACGTCTCCATAGAGGGTGGGGCGAGGGTGGAGATAAAAAACATAAACTCGGTCAGGGGGGTCTACAGGGCCCTGAAGTTTGAACTCATGAGGCAGGCCGAGCGCCTCAGGAGGGGGGAGAAGGTGGAGAGGGAGACTAGAGCTTTCCTCGAATCCCAAATGATAACCACCACCATGAGGACGAAGGAGACGGAGGAGGACTACCGCTACATCCCCGACCCCGATCTTTACCCCCTGCTGCTCGAAGAGGGACTTGTGGAGCGGGTGAAGAAAGAGCTACCTGAACCCCCCAACCTCAGGGAAATGAGACTCATGCGACAGTATGGGATTTCTAAACGGGAAGCCTCCGTTCTGGTAAGTGAGAAGGCGCTCGCCGATTTATACGAAGAGGTCTGCAAGGAGGTGGACCCAAGGCTCGCTGCCCAATGGTTTAGAACCAGGCTAAAAAAGGTCCTCAACTACCTGCACCTTAAGGCCTCGGATCTACCCTGTACGCCGGCCCAGCTCTCCAAACTCCTGGGAATGGTCCAGCGTGGGGAAATCACACCGGAACAGGGAGAGCTGGTGCTGAGGGAGCTCGCTGTAAGGCCCTGCGAACCGCGAGAAATCCTTCAAAGGCTGGGTCTAGTGCCCATGGAGCTGGCTGAGCTCTCGAGCATCCTCGACAGAGTGGTGGGGGAAAACCAGCAGGCGGTGCAGGATTATCTCGCCGGGCAGGAAAAGGCCCTCGACTTTCTAGTGGGCAGGGCTCTCGCGCTTTCGGGGGGGAAGGCGGATCCTAGGAGGATCAAAGAGCTACTGAAGGAGAGGGTAAAGATCGCCTCCTAGCCTGCTCGTGCTTTATACACACTGTGATTTTTTATATATGGGAATCGCTCTGGGCTTTTCCTCCTGCAAGGGGGGAGTGGGGAAGACTACTCTGGCAGCAAACCTGGGGATGTTTTTTCACGAGAAGCTCGGCGACAAGCTGATCCTGTTCGATGCCAACCTCTCCGCCCCTAACCTTGCTATGCACTTCGGGGAGCTGAACCCAAAGAATACCATACACGACGTACTGGCCAACCGAATCCCGCTCGAGAAGGCCATCGTGAAGCTGCAGGGCGTCAACATCGTCCCGGGTTCGCTCGCCTACGGGAAGGAGATCCATCCCTATGACATCTGCGAGCATGTGGAGAGGCTGAAGAAGAGATGCTCCCTCCTCATCATAGACACCGCGCCCGGAATCGGGAGTGAGGCCCTCGCGGCCATGAAAGTTATGGATGAGGTGATAGCCATCTCCAACCCAGACACCCCGACCGTGGCCTCCACCCTCAAGACCTTCAAGGCCGCCGAGATCTGCGGCGCACACATGATAGGGGCGGTGCTGAACATGGTCAGGGGGGAGCCCTATGAACTCTCCGACACTGAAATAAAGAGGATCCTGGGGTGGCCCATCCTCGCGAAGATTCCAGACGACCCAAAGGTCAGGGAGGCGACCGCCATGGGCGTCCCAGTGATAAAGTATAAGCCCAGCTCCCCCTCAGCCAAGGAGTTCAGAAGGATGGGGGAGGAACTCTACAAAACGCTGCAGAAAAAATTTAGGTGAACTACCCGGCTTTCGCAGGAACTTCCTGATTATCGACAAGACTTCACCAGTTTCCCATATGGCTAGCCTGACCCTGGTCTTCCCCCTGTTTTTCGGCCCTTAACATAGGAGTCTTCTCGGGGATAAAGGTAAAAACCAAGTGACCAGAAAAGTGATGGACGACTGGTTTGAAGAATGGTGGCCCTTCAGGCGGAGACCCTTTTTCAGACTTTTCAGGGAGATGGACAAGCTCTTCGAGGAGGCCTTCAAGGAGATGCAGG
>Ga0105158_1000402_pt1 | contig 18936 bp, 23 predicted proteins | sample LHCtaG_FD_81567 | JGI IMG/M metagenome (GOLD analysis project Ga0105158, IMG submission 81567) | Hot spring microbial communities from Little Hot Creek, USA to study Microbial Dark Matter (Phase II) - LHC4sed_matched | ecosystem: Environmental > Aquatic > Thermal springs > Hot (42-90C) >...
AGCCAATAATTGAGTCTAGGAGGGATGCTAGGACAGATCGAGGTCCTCCTGAGAGGTGCTCTTCAGCCATAATATTCAAGAGACTTGGGGGGGAGATGTGGAGTAGATTGATGAGTTATGGTGGGCGCTGGAGACAGCATTCTCAACATTCAAACGCCTATACGGAGAATACTCCATGGCGAAAAACATGGAGACCATAGCTAAAGAACTATCAGCTAAAGCATACATATACAACATGCTGATAAACCTAAAAAGCTAAATCGAAGGCAGGCAGCTGAAAACTAGAAGGGGAACCCAAACCGAAAGAATTAAGCCACAAAGCTAAATTTTTGATCTACTGTTTGAGGCGTTTTGGCTCACGGAAATTTAAGCTTTATTGCTCTCGATGGGCATGCTGTTACGCATCTTAGGCAGTATATGCATTCTGGATCAGTGAATTTCTCTCTTGGTAATTTGAGTATTGGAATCATCATTGGGCATACATCCTCGCATATGTGGCAGCCAACCTTAATGCAGCGCACCGGGCTTCTGCTTAAGCCTAGGAGGCTGAACCTGCTCACAATTGCTGAGAGTGCCCCCTGCGGACATAGGTATCTACACCATGCCCTTGGAATATAAACAGCCAAAATCAGTACTGCAAGCAGTATTATAAGCCTAGCTACCAGTAATGGCGATATGATAGAGACGTCGAACCCAAGATATTGAATGTATAGGAAAAGCCTGGGTAGAACCGATAGTAATGTGTCTGAGGGGCTTAGAGATGTGAATGGAGCCTGACCGAATACACCCAGCATCATTCTATAAATCTGCCCGCCAGCTGTGAACTGCGCCAGCGATAGTGAGATACTTAAAGTGATAGTTAAAGCTAGAATCATATACTTTAGGTCTATGAGACTTTTATGTGTTCTAGGCGAAATCGTAATCCCTCTTTTTTCCCCTAATGCTAAGAGGTCTTGGATTAAACCGAGGGGGCAAGCCCACCCGCAGAGCGCTCTTCCAGTTAACACGCCGAAGATTATTATTGAAGCTAATGGTATAAACGGGAATATGGCGTCATAAATCATCTTCTGCATAACATTTAGAGCTCCCTCGAAAGCCCTGGAAGGCAGACTAGATGATAAAAGTATAGGCAGCGTGAGTGCAATAGCGGATAAACCTAGTATAGTAGAACTGAACATTATTAGAAAGGTGAACTGAACTATTTTCCTGATGGCTTCAACAATTATAAACCTGGTTCTCAAATTGGCTGTCAGCTTTACTATGTTTTTCTCTATTTTCCGCATTTCCTGCCCTCGATGCGCCTAGCCCCAATAAATAATAGAATCCGCTTCTACTCTTAAATAATTTTATAGTAGGAGGTGGTTTTGCCGCCGATGCTTCCGCCTTTCACTGGGTTTTCCCCAAAATTTTCAATCTATTGCTCAGCTGTGGAGAGTGTCAAGTTTTCTGAGAGACAGATGGGGAAATATTTATCCCACTCCAGCTCATTTAATAAGTAAAGTTATATGTTGACATCAACTGACCGGAGTGATCGCATACGGGTGTAAATCTAAGTGTTCCAAGGTTAGATTTTGAGAGGGTAACCAGCGAAATCATAGAATTTATCAGGAGCGAAGTTGAGAAGTCTAGTGCAACCGGTGTTGTCTTGGGTTTAAGTGGTGGCATAGATAGTAGTTTAACCGCAGCGCTATGCGCCCGCGCTCTTGGCGGTGATAGGGTTTTAGGCGTCATAATGCCTACAAGTTTCACTCCAAAAGAGGATATTGAAGATGCCCTTGAATTGGCTAGAATGTTTGGCATAAAAACGGTAACCGTTAATATAGATGATGTCTGCTGTTCTTTCGCAGGGGCTCTGGGAATAAATATTAATGACCCGGCAGCTAAGATGCCTCTCGCCAACCTGCGCGCAAGAGTTAGAATGGTGATACTATATTTCTATGCAAACCTCTATGGCTATCTAGTCGCTGGAACAAGCGATAAGAGCGAGTACCTCATCGGCTTCTTCACCAAGTATGGTGATGGGGCAGCAGACTTCTTCCCAATAAGGCACCTCTATAAGACGCAGGTTAGGGAAATCGCCGCCTACCTTGGATTACCTGAGAGGATAGTTGGGAAGCCCAGTAGCCCACAACTCTACCCTGGGCATAAACTTTTAGACGAGCTACCGGTGGATTACTCAATCATAGACCCAATATTAATTGGATTATTCGAAAAGAAGCTTACATGTGAAGAAATAAGCGGGGAAATCGGTATACCAGTGGAAATCGTCAGGGAAATTATGAATAGACACCTAAAGAGCATGCATAAGAGGAAGGAGGCTCCAGCAATTAAGAAATAAAAGCGCTAATACAATTATTAGGCGATTGCTAAATAATGTTTTAGATGGGGTTCAGCTATGAAGTTAGCTGAGAGGATGAATGTTATAAAAACCTCTGGCACAATGGCTATGGCTGAGAGAGCTCGTGAGCTATCTAGGAGCGGAAAAAAGATATATAAACTGGATGTCGGTGAACCAGACTTCGATACACCGGAGCATATAAAGAAGGCTGCTATAGACGCGTTGATGAAGGGCTTCACACATTACACTTCAAGTCTCGGGATAATAGAGCTCAGAAAGGCTATCGCCGAGCACTATAAGTCTAGAAGAAACTTGGATGTTGACCCGGAGAAAGAGGTTATTGTGACCCCTGGGTCTAAGCATGCAATCTACTGCGCGTGTATGGCTACACTAGATCCGGGAGACGAGGTTCTCGTCTTAGCGCCAACATGGCCCACTCACTTCACGTGCGTTGAAGCTACAGGCGCTGTTCCAATTGAAGTATCATGTGGAGAAGATTACAGAGTTGATGAAGAACTCTTAATGGGGAAGATAACGAATAGGACAAAAATGATAATCATAAATTCTCCTAATAACCCTACCGGCGGGGTTCTAGACATTAAGGATTTAAGGGTCATTGTCGAACTCGCATCCGACCATGACTTGCTTGTTCTCTCGGATGAAATATACGATGAGATAGTTTATGATGGTGTTGAAGCTAGAAGCATGCTCAGCTTCGATAACGTTAGGGAAAATGTTATCGTCATAAACGGCTTTAGCAAAACCTACGCTATGACTGGCTGGAGGCTCGGCTACGCTATTGCAAATAAAAATATAATTGAGGCTATGGATAAAATACAGCAGGCTACAACAACCTGCCCAGCAAGTTTCGTCCAGATGGCTGGCGTAGCGGCGCTTAACGGTCCAATGGACTGCGTTAAAAAAATGATTGAGGAGTTTGATCGAAGGAGAAGATATATCGTTAGGTCGCTCAATGAGATCCCTGGAGTTAGCTGCGTTATGCCTAAGGGAGCCTTCTATGTATTTCCAAAGCTCTCCAGTCTAAAAATGTCGAGCTTTGAGATAAGCATGAAGCTCCTCGAGGAGGAATGTGTCTCCACAACTCCTGGAGACTTCTTCGGCAATAGTGGTAAAGGGCATATACGTCTATCCTACGCGGCAAATCTAGAGACGATAGCTGAGGCTGTAGAAAGAATTAAAAGGTTCGTTGAAAAACATTCATGTATGTGAAGACTATTATTTGGTGAAGAATAATGTTTGATGAGAAATCCATAGATTTTTTGAGGAGATTAACGGAGTCATTTGGTCCATCCGGTTTTGAGAGGGAGGCTGCTAGAATAATAAAGGAATATATGAAGCCGTACTCCGACGATATTTTAACAGACAAGCTTGGTTCAATAGTTTTCGTGAAAAGAGGCAGCGTCGAGAGACCCCACGTACTCTTAGCGGGCCATATAGATGAAGTTGGCTTCGTGGTATCAGGTATAGATGAGAACACAGGCTTCCTAACATTTAATACGTTAGGTGGATGGTGGGATCAAGTATTACTCTCACAGAGGGTGGTTGTAAGAACGGAGAAAGGCGATATACATGGTGTTATAGCAGCCAAGCCACCGCACTTGCTAACAGATGAGGAAAGGCAGAAGCCTGTTGACAGGAGGAACATGTATATCGATATAGGTGTGACATCGGCTAAGGAGGCTATGGAAGCTGGAGTTAAAGTTGGGGATCCGGTGATTCCATGGTCCCCATTCATGCTGGTCAATAACGGCAGGGTTGCTATGGGTAAAGCATTTGACGATAGAATGGGGGCCTTTGTTATAATGGAGGCTCTGCGCAGAATAAAAGATAACAATGTTAACCATCTAAACACAATATATGCGGCGGCAACAGTTCAGGAGGAGGTTGGAGCTAGAGGCGCCCAGACGGTTGCCCATATAGTTGATCCAGATGTCTGCATTGTTGTCGAAGTTGATATAGCCGGAGATGTTCCTGGAATAAAACCTAGTGAGGCTCCCACAAAGATGGGTAAGGGGCCAAGCATATGCACCTATGATAGCAGCATGATACCGAACCAGCCTCTAAAGGAGTTCGTGATTAAGGTTGCTAGGGAATCTGGAATACCGCTGCAGTTGTCGCAGATAGCCCGTGGTGGAACAGATGCTGGCAGAATTCACATTAGTAGGGCTGGATGCCCAAGTATCGTATTAGGTGTACCGACTAGGCACATTCACAGCCATGTTAGTCTCGTTAACCTAGAAGATGCCGAAAATGCCGTTAAACTTTTGATAGAACTAGTAAAGAGGTTTGATAAGGAAACCGTTGAGGGCTTCACAGCCATATAGAGGGGAAAGCGCACATAGTTAAAGCAGAGGTAGACATATATGATGATTGAGGAGAAAACCGTTGAGGGATTTAGAATTAAGGTTATCTCAATTGGCGACATGCTTGTTGGCGCTGCATGCGATATAGGGCCGAGAATCCTTTACCTTGCAAGCGCCAAAAAACCCGAGTTAAACCTCTTCGGCATTCTGCCCAATGCTGGCGTTGAGACTTCTGAGGGTTTCTGGAAGATTTATGGTGGTCATAGGCTTTGGTCGTCCCCCGAAGCCAAACCCCGCTCCTACTCTCTCGATGATCAACCAGTTAAAATCGATGTCGGCGAAGACTACCTAACAGTCTACGGAAGCCCAGAAGAGAAGAATTCTATTCAAAAAGAAATAACGATTAAAGCTGGGCCGGATAGCAGCGTCCAAGTGATTCATAGAATTAAGAACATAGGTAGATGGCCAATTAAAATGGCATGCTGGGCTATCTCAGTAATGAGGCGAAATGGCTTCGCAATTATCCCAATCGAACCTGCTAAAGTTGACGCTGAAGGATTGTTGCCCGACAGACATATTGCACTTTGGCCCTACACAGATATATCGGATGAAAGGCTCACGTTTACAGGAGAGTACATCTTTGTTAAGCAAGATCCTAAGGCTAAGAGGCCGCTTAAAATAGGTGTGAACGCTAATCCGAACTGGGCCGCTTATTGGGTTGAGGGTTTACTCTTCCTAAAACAACTCCAGGTGGAGAAGGGCGAATACCCGGATTTCGGCTCCAATGTCGAGGTATACACTAACCCAGAGATGCTTGAGCTCGAGTCGCTGGGTTCGTTAAAAGTTGTCGATCCATCCAGCGTAATAGAGCACGTAGAGACTTGGAGAGTATTTAACGTTGGAAGAATCAGAATGAAATCTGAGAACGTTAAAGAGAAGATTGAGCCGCTGATAAAAGCTTAAGATGAAGCCGAAATCCCCTATTTTTCACCTTTACGAAGATGTCATACTTAGTTTATGGGAGGTCGTTTACTCAAGGCGGGGGGAAGGTCAGACCTAGTTTACAGGCGATGGTCTTTATCTCCTCCCATGTTCTCTCCGGTATATTTATTCCATTCTTGAGCCTATTCACTTCAGTCATGTATTCCGGCTCACCCGGTATAATTATCTCCCTGAATCCGGGCCTAGGACTTGACGCTTTAATGACCCTTACCAATGTGCCAACTCTCCTCTTGAATTCATCTACTGGCATAAACCTTTCAACATTTATAGCTTCAAAGAACACTCCATTCCCCCTTTTAGTCTCCTCGTATGCGCATCCAGCGCCAGTGAGAATTCCGCCTAGAACCTCAATAGCTAAACCTAGCCCGAAACCTTTATGTCCAGCTTCATCCCCTCCCAGGGGAAGAAGAGCTCCCCCCTCATAAAGATCTTTGGGGTTGTCGCTTGGGTAGCCATCCTTATTAATTATCCAACCAATTGGTATCTTTTCACCTTTATGTAGCGCAACTCTAACTTTCCCCTCAGCCACAACGCTAGTAGCTATGTCGATAACCAGTGGAAACTCTAGGTCTGATGGGAAAGCGAAGCTTATTGGACCCGTTGATAACATCTTTTCTCTACCGCCGAAAGGCGCTACACATTTAGTTGAGTTAGCCATAGATATTCCGATCATGTCGCTCTTTGAAGCCATCACAGTGTAGTCTGATAGCCTGCCAACATGGTTGCAATTAAACACGCAGACGATACCGACGTCATTAACCCGAGCCTTCCTAATAGCTAACTCCATAGCTTTTGTGGCAACGACTTGCCCAAAGCCCCAATTTCCGTTTAGAAGGGCGAATGACGGCCCCTCTTTGACGACCTCAACTTTAGCGCCCGGTTTAATAATTCCCTTCTCAATCTCGTTGATGTATTGAATTATACGTATAACTCCATGGGAGTCATGTCCGGCTAGATTAGCCTTAACGAGGAGTTCTGAAACTAGTCTAGCCTCTTCTGGTGGAGCGCCGGCGGCCGTAAATATCCTAGCCCCATACTCAATTAGCTGGTTGGCGCTGAAAATAGGCATTTTAAACCTCCAGAAAGCTGAAATCAGCTTTTTAATACGCCAGTTTTTTCGAGTTGCTCCTTAATGTCTTCGGGGACTATGTAGCCTATAAGGCCCCTCCTAGAAAGCTGATTTAAGTAAGCGGTAAGCGAGATCTCGGCTTCCTCTGGAAGCAGCTTATATTTCTCAACAAAGTATTTGACTATATCTCCAATAGTTCTTTCACCATCACATAGATCCCAAACAATGGACCCGATTTTATCAAGGTTAATTATCCTCTCGCTGGGTCCAGAAGAAAAGAGCTTGTCAAAGATTCCCCTCTTTTTCTGAGCGTTTTGAGACTGGGGGGTTAATGAAACCCTTATCTTGATCTCTTTAGTCTTCTTGTCTCTTTCCCACTTTAAAGCGGGGTTTTTAACTGGTTTAACCTTCAGGTAAGCACTTCTAGGTATTTGCAGCCCTTCTTGTCCCTTCTTTCCCCTAAATAACCTGCCCAAGACCATGGCGCCTTTCTCTCCAAGAGAATGGAAATATAGAACACGCTTAAATCATTTATTATAAAGTTAAGCAATATTTCAAGTATGAAGGTGGAATATTTTGGTGAGACGCTATGAATCTAAGAGAGATACTGAATAAGGTGAGGGAGGGCTCTTTAAGGAAGGATGAGCTGCGTCAGGAGGTTCAAACGCTCTCGAGGAAGACAACCAGAATGTCTAAGCAAGCAATATTCTCGATTCATAGGGATAAAATTGATGATGCGGAGAGCCTTCTGAAGGAAGCGGGTTTAAACCTAGATAAACTAAATGATCTTTCGAAGATATGCCCGGAAGTAGACTATACCAGTATTATGGAGCCAGCCCTTGAGGAGTATGCTGAGGCTCAAATACTCTTAAGACTCATTAAAGACGGCGTATTTATAGGCCCAGAGGACATAGGTGTTCCCGGAGAATCCTATGTTCTAGGATTAGCTGACGTTATAGGCGAATTAAGGAGGAGAGCCCTAGATCTAATAAGGAGGGGCAATACGGGATTAGCTGAAGAATGCTTGGATTTAATGGAAACAATATATAGTGAAATCATAGGATGCGATGAGCTGCTTATATTAGTTCCTGGGCTTAGAAGAAAATGTGATGTTGCAAGGAGAGTTATCGAGGCAACTAGAGGAGATGTGACAACAGAGGTGAGAAGAACCATGCTGAACAATATCATGAGGGATCTGCAAAAAAGCTTGGAATCCTTAGCGAATAAGTGAAATAGCATGGCTGAGATGGATAAGCCGCCAACCATAAATTTTTCACTAGAGAAAGCTAGAGGAATACAATTGGCTCTATCGAGGATGGTTATTAAGCAGGATCAGATAGACGCTCCTATAAAGTATGTTGCAGGAGTCGATGTTGCGTATATTGGCGATTACTCAATCGGCGCAGTTGCAGTCTTAGACTATGAAACATTAAGGCCAATTGAGATTAAACTAGCATTCGTTAAAACGAGTTTCCCCTATGTACCAACACTCCTATCTTTTCGGGAGATGCCGCCAGCTGTCTCAGCAATAAAGAGGATATCTGTCAAACCAAATGTTTTCCTAGTAGATGGTCAGGGACTCGCCCACCCGTATCGTTTGGGCTTCGCCAGCCATCTAGGTGTAACATTGAATTTGGCTACGATAGGTGTAGCGAAAAGGCTTCTTTGCGGAGAAGTTAGGGGGCGGGAGGAAGATATTTGGAGACCGATAATTCACGAAGGCGAAGTAGTCGGCGGCGCAGTTTACACTAAACGTGGATCTAAACCAGTCTATGTTAGTATTGGGCATAAAGTATCGCTTGAAACGGCTATAAAGATAATTTTGACATGCGTGAGAAACCACAGAATTCCCGAACCACTCCGCGTAGCACATATATCCGCGGAGAGGGCGAAAAGAGAATTAGAATGAAACGAAGAGAAAGTTTGGATAATGGAGGAAGCGGCATGAATATTGATCCCCGAATAAGAGAAGTGATAGATGAAATTAGAGATGAATCGTTAAGAAATAATCTTCTCAACCTTTTAAGCGAACCCTCAGTTAAAGTTGGAGATGAATGCTACATTACCTCATTACCGTTTGAGGAGGCTCCGGCAAGCAGAGCCTATCATCACAGTTATCCCGGCGGATTAATCGAGCACATCCTGTCAACAATAAATATTGCCTTGGCATTATGTGAATCAATAGAGAAAATCTACGGTGGGGAGGTTAACAGAGATCTAGTCATATGTGGCGTTATCCTGCACGACATATTTAAGCCGTTAACTTACGAGCTAAAGGAAGACGGATCTTACAGGCTTTCGCCTTTAGGAGAGCGTTTAGATCATTTAATCCTGGTATCCTCAGAGCTATTGAGAAGGGGCTTTCCGCTCGATTTAATTCACATCGTGGCTTCAAGCCATGGGCAGGCAGGTCCAATATCCCCAAAAACCATTGAGGCTCTAATATGCCACATCGCAGATGAGGCGGACTCAAAGATGAATGGGGAAATATTGAGTGCGGCGAAATACCTAGTTAAGGAAGCAACTGGAGAATTATGGAACAATATTGATTCAAGAACGGCCTTGAAAATCTTAGAGTCAAAGGCTAGGGGTGGATGGGAGGGGTTAAAGTCGGAAATTGATTCGCTTAAGCATTTGAAGCGCCATTAAAATGTTTTATCCAAGTCTTCCCCCAGGAAATTCCTAATCCATACGCTGTAGTTATGGAAATATTGGCTATAAACGCTGCGTGAAGAATGCCGTCGACTGCAGGGAATCCGTTGCCAATATGCCATAAGATAATCGATGAAGTAACGTATGCGGCGATCACGCTGGAAACCATATGTATCTGCATAATTACACCGCTTAATCCGCTGACTCTGGCCTTTAGATTATCTAAGAAATTTCTAATCTTCGGCGAGATATCGGAGATGTCATCTAAGATGAGGGTTATACTTAGATAAAGCATCGCCAAGTAAGCTAAGTTGTAGAGTAGGAGGGGAGACAGCAATGCTACGGTGAAGGAAATCAAGAGAGCTATGAAGCCATACACATAATGATGGAAGAGAAACCTCCTTATGTTTACCCTACCCATTATCCGCGCTGGGACAATATTTAGGGCTCCAGTCAAAGTGAGGGAGATGAGAAGAAAGGTGCTGAAGAGATAAGGCTTATAAACGCTGTTTGAAGCATACCCGGCAAATACGCTGTAAACGATGCTTAGTGAGGAAATCACGCTGACCAAGGAATTAAACATTATGAACAGACTGATAATTTTTCTAGCTGGAGCCTTGATTCCCTGAATCATGAAATTAGGAGGAGAATGAAGTAAAATTTAAATTTTTTCGATTTCCGCCTCTAAACGCCTGATAATTCGAGGTTTAAGATCTCAGTCCTTCGCTCCCCTACATATAGGATTGCTGCAGTCGATCGCCCAGTTAGGTAGCCGCATGCTTCACCAGGGTTCACAACAACCGTTTTGCCAACGCTATAGATTTCGGCCCTATGGGTGTGTCCGTGAACAACAACATCATAGTAATTCGAGTTTATTAATACGTGGAGAAGCGCCTCATCTTCACCGTGTATCAGCGCAATCTTTAATTCTCCAATATTTAAGTCGGCGAACCTACCGCGGATCTCTGCACCAATCTCCTCAAACCTTTTTCTCAGAAGATTATGGTCTCCATCATTATTGCCGAAGACGCCGATGAGCTTAGCCTTTAAGGGCTTAAAGCGTAGAGCCGCAAATGGCGCAACATAATCTCCAGCATGGAGTACTAGGTCAACGTCCTCGCTGTTGAATTTTTTAACAGCGGAGTCTATGGATGAAAGTTTATCATGAGTATCCGCAATAATACCGATCTTTTTAATGTCGAGGGACATGTAGTTTCCCAACGAATATTAAGCTTAAATTAACCCTCTTGTTCCCCCGCAATTTAATAGTCTTCTCCAGAACCAGCTTTATTTGAGGTTCGAGCAGTCTTATATTTTGTGAAGCCGCAGTGGCCGCATGTCCAGCGGTTTCCATGATCCGCCATAAAATATCCTGGGCCACATCTATCACAGAATGGTAGAACCCTTTTAAGTTTACCATCTTCAATCTTATAGTATGAGGAAATGAGCTTCTCGTCTCCTCCAGATTTATTTTCCTTTGGCATTCACTTCACCTTTCACTTCTTTTTGTGGAGAGCTCCTGGCTATTATATGTTCTGGTTCAATAATTTCAGCTTGCTCCGGTTTATCGTAGATATGGGCTTCACCCACCGCAGTAGTTGTTCCCGTCATAGTTTCAATCTTCCTAATATAAACCTTATCGATGTCAACTTGGAATATGCGTGCTATCTCCTTTCTAACATCGACGCGCGGCGGTGTTGGAGATCCTTCATGGGTTATCATAAAAATTACTTCATTCCTTTCAAGCAGTTCATTACGCTTATTGCCTACCACCTTGATCTTCAATTTTTCATGCACCTCTTAGACCCTACTTAAATGTTAACTTCCAAATTAGTTTTCCGGTTTATATATCATTCTACTTATAATCTTATATATTCTCTCCTTTGCCCCCTCATCAACATCTATTACCACTGCACCCTCTCCAGGCTGGCCATACACGACTATTGAGTTTTCTGGTGCAAGTAGAACAGCAACAATCGTTAAGAGATCCTCCTCGCCATCGACTAAAACTTTGACGGGCCCCTCAGAGTTAATGGCTTCGTCAATTACTCGCCAAGCCTCCCCAGATATCGTGCCAGCCGGATTAACTAGATGCAGCGTTTTTTTAGCCTTATATGCTATTGGCTCAACAGGTTTCCTTATGGATTTATTGTCCACAATAAATACGTCGACCTTAAGCCCATTTTCAAGCATACTCCTTGATACAACGTCACCCACCGATATAATCTTGCTTGGCCTATTATTCTCTATGATCTCACTAATGCTTTTTACAACCACGTTAACAGGGCCCTTAATGAGCATTCCCAATGGAAGCTTTAATTCGCTTCTAACCTCCTCTGTAAGTATATATCTCCCCAATCTTCTACCTCACTTTAATAGCGTACAACCCCTTCTTCTCGACCCTGAGGACTCTAGCTATAGCGGAGTTCTGTGGGTTAAATATGAAGACTACGCCGCTAAAATCTTCGCTTAAATCAGTTGATTTACAGTTTGGACAAACCTTCTCCTCAGTTATGTAATGACATCTCCTACATGCTCTCTCAACCATGATGAACACCTACGCTTTAGAAGCCTTCTTCTCAGCTCCCTTCTCCTCAACTTCTCCTCTGATTTTCTTTACGTCCTCCTCAATCCACTCAAGTTTCCCTAGAAATGGCTGACGCGCAGTTACACCAATCTTACCAAAGCCGGTGCCCTTACCAATCGAGGTCGCCGTTATCCTAACGCGTACCCTATCGCCGATAGTTAATTTCCGCTTCGTCTCTTTACCCATTAAAACACCCTGCTTCTCATCGTAAGTTATGAAGTCATCCATTATTTGGGAGATGTGTAGTAACGCATCGACCGGACCGATGCGAATAAAGGCCCCGAAATCTGCGACTTCAACAACCTCCCCCTCAACTATCTCTTGAACCTTGGGTAAAAATGTTAAAAGTGAGAAGGCGACTTTATGGTGGGTCGCTGGGTCTCCGGGTATTATCTTCCCGACGGGAGAAACTTTAACGTCTATGACAGCTATTAGGTAACCTAGCTCATCATCAACGATCCCGACATACTTCATTTTAAGCTGCTCCAATGCAACCTTCTCAAGAGGCTCATTAAACTTGTCGGGTGGTATGCGGATTGAGTCCTCAAGAGTTGCTATGTTAAACGTAACGTCTCACTCCTCTTCAGCCTAATAACCTATACCTATAAGTTACTCAAAAATGCTATAGAAAAGTTGTTTAAAAACTTTTTGAGGAGCTTTCCAGAAGAGGGCGTCTTTCTACTTCTCTTACTCTTCTCTTCTATCCACGATCTCCCATACCTCTGGCCCAGTACCTATTAATGTAACAGGCACTTTTATTTCGTCCTCAACCTTTCTAACGAATTCCTTAGCCTCCGAGGATAGGTCGCCGAATGATTTTACACCTTTACACTCCGGAAATAGAGCGTCAATCTTAGTTATCGCAGCCTGCGTTGCGCTGTTAAGCATAACGGCCCTCCTAGCTAAGTCGAAGTTGAAGGGCGCAGCCCTCCTCCTTCTACCGGTCACAGTCGCTATCTCAGCCCAACCCCTCCTCTCAGCCTCCTCCCAGGGGATCTCGCCTGGAAGCGGTCCAGCTCCAACCCTTGTAACGTAGGCCTTAAACACAACTATAACTTCATCAACCTTCTTTGGGCCAACTCCTACATCTGAGCATGCCGCTGAAGCAGTTACGTCTTTGGATGTAACGTAGGGGTATGTTCCATGCCAGAGGGATAAGTATGTTCCCTGAGTTCCCTCTATCAAGACTTCTTCTCCACTATCAATTGCAGCGTTCACCTCTAAGGGGACATCTGTAAGGAAGCTTTGTAGTTCAGGTACATCCCTAGCGAGCTTAGCCCTTCTCAAAACTCGGTCTGCATTACATGGGCCTGTTCCACTTCCAGTGGTTCTTATCTCAGACGCTAAATGCCCAGATCTATCGGCTTCTATATGTTTTGGCTCAATAATCGCACACTGCGGGTCAAGGCCAGCTCTACCATCAACATTTAGGAGTTTAACCTCGTTTAGGAATATGTTTGGGTCAACGATGACCCCCGGCCCTATCAGTAGGCGGCACTTATCGTAGAGAAATGCGCTTGGGATCATTCGAACCTTAAACTCTTTTCCTCTATAAACGACTGTGTGCCCCGCGTTTGGTCCAACGCCGGCCCTGGCGGCGACGCCAACCTTGTCCTTTAACGCCAAATATGATATAATTTTACCTTTGCCAGTATCCCCAAAGAAGCCGCAAACAACAACTGTACATGGCATAATACCCACCTTCTAGGAGGAGTCTTCTTAGACAAATATTTAACGCTTTCTACTCTCCAAATAGACGTGGCAACTTAACTTCATGTGGTTGTAGTATGATATGAAGAATAGTTTTTATTAGTAGGTTCCGGCGTACTATTGCCGCTATCGACAATTCATTTCATGGTTAAAAACCGTAGGCTTTCTTGTCGACTTTGTGTAAGCTTATATCGTTGATAGTTAGAAGGATCTAAGAGAATTGTTTGGGAAGTGATGTGGGTGCAGATAATTAGGATTATTCCGGTGACTGGGATGCCAATAATTAAGGAAGGGGATGATTTGGGTCTTCTGATATGTGAGGCTGCTGCCAAGCAGGGCACTCCTATAGAGGATGGCGATATAATCGTCGTCACACATGTCGTTGTCTCAAGGGCTGAGGGAAACGTGGTAAACTTGAAAGATGTTGTCCCGTCGGAATTCGCTAAGACGATATCAAAAGAGTTTAATAGGGATCCAGCGTTAGTTGAGGTTGTTCTGAGGGAATCAAAATCGATTGTTCGAATGGGTAATGGCCATATAATAGCTGAAACAAAGCATGGCTTTATCTGCGCAAATGCCGGTGTTGATAGATCGAATGTTCCGGGTGAAGGAAATGTAGCGTTATTGCCCAGGGATCCAGACCTATCGGCCCGAGAGATAAGGTCAAGGATCAAAGAGGTTACTGGAAAAGATGTAGCTGTGATAGTCTCTGATACCCACGGAAGGCCACTACGCAGCGGCGAGATAAACGTTGCTATCGGGGTGGCCGGAATCAAACCTATCCGTGATAGGAGAGGTGAGAATGATCTTTTCGGATACACGCTCAGGGTTAAGCAAACAGCGATTGCAGACGAGCTATCTTCAGCGGCGGAGCTCGTTATAGGGCAAGCGGATGAAGGGATACCGGTGGCGATAATAAGGGGCTATAAATATGAGCGGTGCGAGGATGCGACGGCGAGAGATCTCATAAGATCGAGAGAGAAAGATCTCTTCATATAAAGATGATAACAATTTATTAAGGTTTAATCCCCCTCTTAATTAACATCTCGGCTCTTCTCAAATCTACGGGTGTGTTGATGTTGAAGAAAGTGTACATCTTAGGGTCTATCTCCTCTACAACCAAGGTAGATATATAGCGGACTCTCTTGAGCAGCGATATCATAGACCTCATCCTGAAATCGCCTTTCTTGAGGGTTTCTCTTGCAGCCTCCAGAGCAGCCTTGGTCCTATAGACTGCCTGCAGCGGCTCTATGTAGTCATTAGGCCATCTGGGGATTACAGCGTCAGTGCCGACCGCTATATTAAACATTAAGTCTATTAGCTGCTCGGAAATAAATGGTGTGTCGCAGGGTAGAAGAGCCGAGTATTCGCCGCCAGCATTAATCAATCCAGTAAAGGCGCCTGTGAGTGGGCACTGTGGGAGATCCCCGGCGTCAATAACCATCTTGATTTCATTGGGGAGGATTCTCAGGTAATGGTTTAGTTGGCTGCTGTTTTTTAGGCAGACTATAACCTCATCGACGAGGCCATGAACCCTATCGAGGACATGTAGTATCAGCGGCTTATCCGCTAATTTAACGAGACCCTTGTCCCGCCCAAACCTCTGGGATTTTCCTCCAGCAAGTATGATGGCTGCTCTACTCAATTACCTCTTCTCCATCTCTCTTATTCTGCGAATAACGTAATTGATGATTTCGTCGGCTATATTGGTATTCGTTACGCTCTGTAGCCCCCTCCAGCCTGGCTGACTGTTAAGCTCTACAATAAATAGTCCCTTATCGCTCTCCAGTATATCTACGCCGCTAACCTCGCATCCAATAACTTCAGCGGCTTTAACCGCTAGATTTTCCACATCCTCCGTCGGTTTATATGGAACCGGTTTAGCCCCTAAGCTAACATTTGTCTTCCACATATTCGATACTCTGCGCATAGCTGCCAGCACTCTTCCACCTAGAACAAGTACTCTTAAATCATAGTTTCCATGGGGTATATACTCCTGTAGATATATAACTTGGTGGTGAAATTCAAGAGCCCTAAAAATCCTCTCAGCGACATCTGGGTCGGATACCCTTGTCGAACCTATTCCACGTGAGCCAAATATTGGCTTGATAACGACGTCTCCGCCCAGATCGTGGAACGCTCTAAGAGCTTCACTAGCATCTTCAGCTACAACTGTACGTGGAACGGGTAGACCGGCTTCCTCAAGAAGTGATAGAGCATAATATTTATCCACTGACCGCTCAATGGCATGCGGGGGGTTAATTATATAGAGGCCAAGTCTCCTAAGCCTATGCAGCATATCCATTCGAAAAATTATTTCTTCAAGCGAGCCTCGACCTATTGGGCGAACTATTATGGCTTTTAGATCCCTTAGAACATCGATTTCTCTAAGAGATACTTCTGGCTTAAATCCAACTCTAGCCGCTAATCTTGGAAAGCTAAAGCAAACTGGTTGAAAGCCGCGTCTGGCAACGGCGTCCCTTAACTGTGACGAACACCAGGAGTTCTCTTCTCGGGTTAAAATGCCTATTCTCTTCATACCCCTCTCTAAGCAAATGATACTGTGCTTCCCCCTTAATTTGGCTATCTAATGATGCGACATAATGTTGTAAAACGAGCGGTTCTCTTTATAGCTGAAAACCCCGCTATTTAGGAGCGCGTCCAAAAATTGGCTATTATCCTAACTGAGCCATGATTTCCCCATGCATTGATGGCTGGTCTAGGCCTTATCCTCCCTTCAGGCCTCATGGCCTCGTCCCTTCAGGTCCATGGGCAATAACGAATTTTTGGACACGCCCCTCTCTGCCAAACGCTTAAATAAATAAGCGTTTAACTAACTATCGTGGCTGAAAGAAAGCTGTCTCTGTCAAATAAAGAGAATTATTTGAGGTGCGTTGAATTTAAGAGGCCGGAATATATACCCAGCCGGATAAATATTACTTGGCCAGTTTGGTTGATGTATAGGGAGAAACTTAAGGAGGTTCTTCAAAGATATAAATTTGTCTCTTGGTCCAGCGTTCCTCATTCCTCTTGGGAGAATATAATTAAGCCGGAGGAAACGAAACGTACCGGGAAGCATTTTATTCCCAGGGCTAATCGTATTCTTACAGATCCATTTGGATGCGTATGGAGCTTCAATATAGAGGGGTATCAGGGCCAAGTCGTAAAGAATCCGCTTGAGAGCTGGGATAACCTTAAAAATTATAGTTTTCCAGACCCGGAAAACGGCTTGCCCTCAGAGGGGTCGGATAAATTTACTCCTTGGAGCAAGATTTCTGAAGACGTTGAGAAAATGAGGTCTAGAGGCGATTTAGTTCGGGTTTCACTTATGCATGGCTTCTTCTTTCAGAGACTCTACTATCTTCGCGGCTTCATAAATTTAATGAGAGACTTTATGCAGCGTCCACCACAATTATATGAGTTGATAGATAGACTAACCGAGTACATTCTAAATCTAGTTGATAAACTTCTGAATTGCGGCCGAATAGATGTAGTATACGTTGGAGATGATTTGGGCACTCAGACCCGGATGCCTATAAGCCCATCGGCTTTTAGAGAATTCATATACCCAAGCTACTATAAGATCTTTAAACGGATAAGAGAAAGCGGCGCCCACGTCTATTTACACTCGGATGGACATGTGATTGAAGTATTGGATCAGTTGATTGAGGCTGGAGCTAGCGTACTGAACATTCAAGACAGGGTGAATGGGTTAGAGAATATAAAATCCATCTGCAAGGGTAAGATCTGTGTTGATATTGATTTGGATAGGCAGCATCTGATACCCTTCGGGAGACCCGGCGAAATAAAATTCCACATCAGAAGGGTGGTTGAAGAGCTTTCTACAAGAGAGGGTGGCCTAATGATTGAGGCGGAGGTTCATCCGCCAACACCACTAGAGAATATAAAATCCATCGCCGAGGCCATGGAGCAGTACATGTGGCTATAGAGGAACTAAGATTTCTCCATAATCTCTTTGGATTACTTCTCCTCTGGAAGCTTTCTTTGGAAGATGTAAACCTCGCCCATACATACGCCGCAAGCTTTCGTCTAATCAAAGCTCCATTTCTATCCGGCTTTGGGACTCAGGCTTCAACTATTCCAGCACTATTTTTTCTAGGATGCCCCCACATCCTTGGCACAACTGTTCCTCTTAACGACAATATCTCGACAATATCTAGAGGAAAATTAAGGTTAAAGTTATCCTTAAGAGAGGGGATGTTGGATTCCGCGGCTGCATAAGTCTTGCGTTTTATATGTCTTTAACCACTGTTACTATAAGGGAGTGGGTGGTTTAATTGGAGGTTTATGTTGGTACGTCAGGTTGGCTGTATAGTTGGAATAAAGGCGGAAGCCTAGACTGGTATGTTAAATATTCTGGTTTAAACGCTGTTGAATTGAATGCGAGCTTCTATAGGTTTCCATCCTCGAATGCTGTGAAGTCTTGGGAAGTTAAGGGTTCAGGTCTCAGGTGGGCTATTAAGGTTAATAGACTAGTGACACACACATTTAAGTTTAATGAAAACGCGTTTAGCAGATGGAAAACGTTTAGAAGACTATTTGAGCCGATGGAAAACATAGTCGACTTCTATTTATTTCAGATCCCGCCCTCAATAAAATCGTCTTTTATTCCAAAAATAGAGTCATTTATCAGTAAAGTTGACCTCGGAGAGCGCTTCGCCCTAGAGCCTAGAAACATGACTTGGTTTAATAATAGCGCTGTTGTAGAGTGGGCCTCTAAGGTTGGCTTAACGCTGGTCAGCGTGGACTCGCCGGACTTCCCCCTAGAAATATTCAACACCAATGGAATAGTTTACGTTAGGATGCATGGAAGAACATTCTGGTACTCGCACTGCTACACCATAAGCGAGCTGACTGAGGTTAAGGAGAAGATCCTGGAAACCGAGCCTAAGAAAGTCTACATATTCTTTAATAATGACACAGACATGCTGCATAACGCCCAAGAGATGCTAGCGCTCTTTAAGTGAGGCTATCTTCAGATGTGAAGAAAGGTACTCGCATTATATTACAACTGAAAGCCTCGCCCTTCAGGGCGGGGATGATGGGGGAAGCTTATTAAGGATGTATCCTTCATTGTATTCTGGGGAGTGCCTTGGAGAGCGAACCTCTAGGGTGGATGAGGCTTCGTAGCACTAGGCATGCTAGGTATTTGTGTGCATATCACTTTGTGTGGATTCCAAAGTATCGCAGGGATCTCCTTGTTGGCGAGGTTGCTGAATACACTAGAAGAGTC
>Ga0105158_1000403_pt1 | contig 18922 bp, 14 predicted proteins | sample LHCtaG_FD_81567 | JGI IMG/M metagenome (GOLD analysis project Ga0105158, IMG submission 81567) | Hot spring microbial communities from Little Hot Creek, USA to study Microbial Dark Matter (Phase II) - LHC4sed_matched | ecosystem: Environmental > Aquatic > Thermal springs > Hot (42-90C) >...
GGTTAGGAGACTTATAGCCTTAGATGAGACATGCGTCAAGGCTAATGGATTAGAGTATTGAGTTTACACAGCATTAGACGTTGATAGGAACGAGATATGAGGGTTTACCCATCTGGGAATGCGTTAGCCACAGAGCAGTTCATACGTGAGGTCCTAAAGTACTGCGATGGTAAGCCGACGTTCATAGTTGATAATGCTCCATGGCTCAAGCAGTCCTGGAGGAGCTGGGCCTACCATACAACGCTGAGCCCTTTCGGAGATAGAAGCCTAATAGAATCCGTATACTCATCATTCAAGCAGAGAACAAAAGCCTTCTTCAACAATATAACATCAAACCCGCTCAATAAAAGCGAAAGATTCAGGAGATCAATATCATGCTGGAATCTAACAATAAAACTACTCACATTATACTACAACCACCTAAGGAGGTGAAGTTAAGTTGCCACGTCCCTCCAACTTGATCTGGCAACTTAACATATAAAGGCTTTATATACTAAGTTACCAATTCTCCCCAATTCTTCCCCCCAACTTACATAGTCTCAACAAGAAAGCCTACTGTTACCCGTGGAGAGCGTCAAGAAATCTTTTCAGCCTCAGGTGAGCTACCCCGCCTTGCAGAGGTTTTATAAAAATCCCTCAGGCATTTCAGAGCTTCAGAGTAATTTTCAAATATCCTATTGTAGACTATATTACTATATTTGTTCGGGCTAAAGACTTTTTCCTCTGTGAAGAAGTTTCTCCTAGCCTCATCGATTGATCTATAGTAGCCTACTCCAACGAAGGATAATAATGCAGCGCCTATTGTTGCAGCCTCCTTCTGCGCCGGGACTATCACCGGAAGGCCTATTGCATCAGCTCGCATTTTATTCCATAATTCATTTCTTGAGCCTCCCCCCACAACTCTAACGTGGTTAGCCCTTATATTAGTTGACTCAAAGAGTAAGCGGAGAGCCTCCCTCATCTGAAAAGTTAGTCCCTCAAATGCCGCGTGAATGAGTTGGCTGCGGGATGAAAGCAGTGTTAAACCGAGTATTGCCCCCAGTGAACCATATTTTCTAAGCGGTCCGCTCTCGGCCACAAAGGTCGGGATAAATATGACCCCATCTGAGCCCGGTGGGATATTTTCAATCTCCTTGATTATAGATTCATATTTCCTCCCGCCAATATCTCTAAAGAAGTTCTGAAGCATCCACTCTATTACGGCCGATGCAATCATAAGAAACTGTGGGTTCCATAACCCCCTCTCAACATCAGCCTCAATTATTAAGCCTTCCTCAAAACCCTTTTCCGTTGGATTATAGGCGTCAACTCTAACCCCTAAAATCTCCCATGTTCCACTTGACAAAACAGGTTCATTAACCTTAGCCCCGGAGCCGAATATTGCGAATTGAGTATCATGGCCGCCAACAATAACCGGTATCCCTGAAATTAAACCGCTTTCCCTCGCAGCCTCCCCGGTTACATACCCGAGAATTTCTCCCGGCTCCCTCCACTCTGGGAAGAAACTCGCGTCTAAACCGGCGATTTCAAGCATCGCCTCTGACCAATCTCGCCTACCGAGATCCATAGCCATCATCGTAGATGCAATAGTTGGGTCGATGTGAAACTCGCCAGTTAGCCTATGAGCGATTAAACCAGGCATCATCAGCCAAGTATGAGCCTCGCCCAGCGCCCTAGGAACATTCTCTTTCAGCCATATAATCTTAAAGAGGGTGTTGAATGGAATTATTTGGTAGCCAGTTATCCTATATATCTCCCAGGCACTAATCTTCTCAGTTATCCTCTCCGCTATCTTCTTGGTCCTTGAACACTGCCAGGAGATTGGCGGATACGTAAGCCCGCCGTCACGTCTTACAGGAGCCCCATCAGCGCCCCAGGTAATTATCGAAACAGCTTCAATATTTCTCGGATTAACATTTTCCGAGACTTTACGTGAGACCTCACATACTTTCCGCCATATCTCATCCATATCCCAGATCAACCAGTCTCTTTCGCCGCCGGGCTGCTGGCGCGGGTTATTAGGTACACTTGAGAACGCGCGGATAACGCCTGAGGGATCAACGGCAACAGCCCTAATATTTGTTGAACCACAGTCGAAGACTAAAACATACCTCGCATTAGATAGAGGCAAAACACCACCCGAATACCGTATATTCCAAGTTCTAACAAAATATAATTTCCTCAGAATTAAAGCTTAATGAATAATATTATTCATATTGTTTTAAATACTTCAATGCGCTTCCCTCTCTTCGCGTACAAGCTTCGCTATCAATTTTTGGATCTATTTTGTTGCTAAGATGCTCTTTTAACCGCTCCAGTCTTTCCTCAAGACCCTTCAATTCTACAACCCCCAACAGAGGTAGTCTGACCCTCATGATTATAGTATGTAGAGGTTGCCAACGCCTCCTGGAACAAATGAATTCGGCATGGCTTCATATATTGAAAGGAGCGCCCGCCAGCCAGTGCAATGTGATGGAACAACTATTCTTGGCTCTATCCTCTTAAGCTCCTCTACAGTCTGGTTTACGCGTCCCTCAAATTCCTTTCCAGCTAGGTGGAAGCCTCCTAGAACAGCGTAAACAGACTCTATGCCTGTAAGGTGCCGCGCATGGTTGATGGTGTTTATTATGCCAGCGTGGCTGCACCCAGATAATATAACTAAGCCTTTGCGTTTAACGTCGATCACCAGCGCTCTCTCATCCCATATCCATGGATCCGGCTCCCACCTGCCGTTAACGAAGGCTCTATGCTGTGGGTAACCTTTTTCAAAGAAGGTTTTCCGCGGGATCTCGCCGGTTACGAGCGCTAGGCCATTGGCTATAAGATGCGGCTCTTTTACCTCAATATACCTAGCTGGCTTAACCCTATCCTCAGATGGAAAACTTGGATATCTTCTTAAGGCTCCACATAGATCAACGGACCCCCTCTTCCTAAACATGTCCTTGTGGACTAAGATTGGCATTTCACCCTTGTTTATCAGCCTGGCGGCAGCTGGTAAGCCAACGAAATGATCGTAGTGTCCATGCGATATCATTATGCATTCCACCTCAGTCAAGTTTATTCTCATTCTTTTAGCGTTCATTATTGCGCCGCGCGGGCTGCATCCGGTGTCAAAAAGTATGCTGTGCTTCTCGTCGCAGTCAAAGACTCGAATAAGCATTGAGAAGCCATGTTCCGCCATTGGGTGGCGGGAAGCCCTCTTCACCCATTCTCTAAAGGTTTTAACCTCCTCCCTCGGAGATGTTGAAAGAAAATCTACGCAGTTATCCACTAGGCTAATTATCTCCACTCTTTCAGCCTCTCTAAGTCTAATATGCTGATCATTTTCCATGAGCCACACCTCCACTACAATGTACCTTTATAATCGACTGTTGCTGGGCATCCAACACATTTTCCGTTGATGTATCTTGGGCAAGGCTTGCAGTCAACTTTGCATGGGGCAGTCTTCTCTCTCCTAGTAGCGAGATAATTTCTTACTGGAAGGAATTGCGAGAAGTATACGTTGCTTACCGGGTAGAACTCTGACCTCCTTATGCCAGATCCACTCCTAATAGAGCACTTCTCAATAGAAATGCTTTCCAAAGTATTCTGGTCCTCGGCGACTACAATAGCTATCAGATTATATCCGCCGAGAGTCTTAAATATTTGGACGACCCTTGGGCAATCCCTAAACCTCGCGAGAAGATTCTGCATAGCCTCAGCGCTCTCTACCTCAAGCAGAACTACTGCCGGAAAAAGCTTAAAGTAGAATGGATTTATGAGAGCTGAAACCTTGAGGGCGTTCTGCTCCAAAAGTCTCTGAAGCCTCTTCTTGACACCCATGCTTGTATAACCAGTTCTCTTAGCGAGATCATCCAAAGTTGCCCTGCCATTCAACTGGAGCCCAGAAATTATCCTCCTATTCACCTCATCCATCTCGTTCACCAGTTTATTTTTTAAACATAAAATATTTAAATAGTTTGCTATATAAGTTACAATTCAATGAATTGGTGAGCAAAATGAGCAGCGAATTAGAGGTTTTAGAGGAGAGGAAGAGAATTGTTGAGGAGCAGGAGGAGCGGCTAAAGATTAAGATGGGGAAGATAGGGCATAAAATTGCCGTTATAAGCGGCAAGGGCGGCGTCGGCAAGAGCGCTGTGACAGTAAACCTTGCAGTAGCATTCGCTGTAAACGGCTATAGAGTCGGCATATTAGATGCCGACATCCACGGTCCAAGCGTGCCTAAAATGCTTGGATTAAGCGGAAGAAGGCTTGAGGTAGGCCCGCCCGGCATTTTCCCAGTGGTGGGGCCATTCAAAATTAGGGTTGTCTCAATGGATTTTCTTCTGCCAGATGAGAATGCCCCTATCATCTGGCGTGGACCCCTAAAGATGGCTGCCCTACGTCAGCTATTATCCGATATTGTTTGGGGTGAACTAGACTTAATGCTTATAGATTTGCCTCCTGGAACTGGAGATGAACCATTAAGCATAGCTCAGCTGCTGCCGGAGATGGATGGCGTCATAATAGTGACTATTCCATCCGAGGTCTCGCAGATAGTCGTTAAGAAGGCTGTTAACTTCGCTAGGACACTTGGCCTACCGATCATAGGAGTAATTGAGAATATGAGTGGCTTCATATGCCCAAACTGCGGCGCAAAAATCGACATCTTCCAGTCTGGAGGAGGAGAAAAAATAGCTAAAGAGATGGAGATACCATTCCTTGGAAAAATACCAATAGATCAAAGAATATGTGAAGACTCTGATAGAGGCAAGCCATTCATAATCGAGCATAGGGATTCGCCGGCATCTAAAGCCCTCATGGAAATAGTGCAGAAAATCGAGAGATTTCTAAATCAAAAGGAGAATAAAGGAGGTGAAAAATAATATGGAAAGGATAGTTATTCCAGCTGAAGATGGAAATGGGCTTGATGCCAGGCTGTCCAAGCACTTTGGAAGAGCAACATACTTCATCTTGGTGGACTTGGATGAAGACGGCAATATTTTAAGCGTTCAGGCAGTGCGGAATACTGGTGAACATTTTGGCGGAATGGGGCGTCCGGCCGATAACATGCTGCGGCTTAAACCCAACGCCGTAATCACCTATGGTATGGGCCCACGGGCACTAAGTATATTCCAGAATTACGGATTTTAGGCTTTATTTATATATTTTCGCAAAATACCTTGCAAAAATCCGATACAGTATGATACCTTGCTTCACAAATAACAATATTTTGCCTTTTCCTTCCCAAAGGAGCTTAAATTAAATCTGAAAACTAAGGTTTCAAAGGTCAATTTTTCGGTGGCACATTCATGAGCTTTCGGTGATATATGCAAATACTTTTGTGTTACTATGCTCATACTTTGGTGGCACACAACATAACATATCTTCTTTTGCCAAAAGAAACTTATTTTAGCCTTATTTTTCAAGCTTGTTTTTATGTCTCTCTATGTATTCAGCTATTGCCATATCCACTAAATGATTTTCAGATATGGCTAACGAATTTCCAACATCTAAAAGCAATGATCTATTTAAGTGATTAAGCATATAGAAAGAATTTACTTGAAGAGCTCAGTTGTAACTATTCTCCCTATTTAGATTCTAGATGCTGAAGAGGGATTTTGCATTCTTTGAGAGGATGTGCTCCGCTATTTCTTCAGCTACATCTATAGTGTAGAAACCTCTTTTAACCATGTAGTCTAGTGCCTCAGCAGTGAGCTTGCGCGCCAGCGCAGATTTACCGTAAATCCATTCTAGAACATATGCGTCGCTGAAGAAGCCGCATACCTTGCCCATGGGTAGCAGTTGAAGTCTCTCCAGAATATGTTGGGTTATGCTTTCGGGAAAGAAGCAATACCACCAGTAGCCGTCTAAGTAAACATTTGGATAATTCTTGGCTATGGCTGTAAGCTCGTGGGACTGGAACCTATAGGCTGATATCAAGTGAAAATTAACTTCGCTATATTGATGGAAGAAGCGGCATAAATGCTCTAAGCCCCTCTGCCTAAAGCATATGGCTAAGTCTGGCGGTGAGGCGCCGGGCAGATCCCTAACGACTCCAACCATTATCTGTATCGGCAGACCATATTCTCGGCATAGATCTAGAATAATTGATAGGGCCGTAGATCTTAAGTAGACACGTTCAGCGCCAGATAGGGGCCTACCAGAGTATAGTTTAGCATAGGCTTCCTCCCCCAAAACCCTATGCGTTGGCTTATAAACCTCAAAGCTTTGGAATGATATTGCCGCTGAAGCTGCAGAGCCGCTGAAGGCCTTAAACCTGCTTGCAAGCAGATCCTTAAATCTCTCAATTGTTAAAGCCGAGCTTCCAGCGGCTCCCTCAAGCATCTTTATTGATTCAGTCGATAATCCGCCTACAAGCGGGTCCAGTCTAAGTGAGGCTGCATAGAGGCTTCCATCAAATTCCGGTTTAGCTTCGGTTAGGAGATTTACAGTTAAGAATATCTTTTCTATCCTAGTTTTCTCCAAAACCTTTTTGGCCCAGTTGGGGCTGGAGGCGCCCTCCACAATTATCTCTTTCAATTTTGGCCAATTATTTGGCCCCGGCTCCTCTTGGAAATCATATAAGCCGCTGAGTATCTGTTTAAGACACCAATATGTGGCTGTATTCCGTATAAGCCTGAAATGCTTTATTAACTCGCCGATTGGATCCATGCTCTTAGCCCTAACCTCCTCAACTGGCACGCCAATCGACCTAAGCTCCGTCACTATGTAGTGATATAGCATAATCTGTGAGGGGTTAACGGCTGCTGGCTTTCTAAAGTCTATGTGCGTGTGGACATCAATTAGAGGGATTCCGTTAACGAAGTTTTCTAAACTCAAATTCCTTCACCTCAGGATATAGTAGATTAAGCCCTAAGATACTAATAATTTATTACGGTGTTAAAAGCATCTTTTAAACGCTAGTCATGTGAGCCTACTAAAATAGGTTGAATTGAAAATGGCTCCATAAAGGCTTGCAGTTCACTAAAGCTTGTTCTCATTAAAATAAGGGGGGAATTGTGAAGCATACCCTATTTTTTGGCAAGTTTAGAGGCGTATTCTATGCATTTCTTCTTAAACCGATCGTAGCTCTTCGTGAACTCATCCATGGTCTTCATGGTTGCGCCAAAGAGACCCCACTCTGGAGGTTTAATGCCCCTGGATCCATACTTCTCTGGCTTTACAAGACCAGCCTCCCTTAAAACGCTGATTTGCTCAGGTGTCAGCTCATAGGCTTTTATAAATTCTTCAGCGGTAGCTTTCCATTCTCCCATCAACCTAAGCGGTATCTCCAGGTCAGCTCCGACTAAAACCGACTCCCGATAATCTTCGACTTTAAAGGCTTCGTTTAGGCTCTCAAGCAATACATTCATCTGATGATTTGGAAACTCTGTATGCGTCATGTTTAGGCTTGAGAGCGTTAAAAGCGTTTCTTTAGGCTTCCTCTTAGAGGCTGGTAGAACATCAATTCCTCGAAGGACCTCTTCAGCCTGTTCCGCTGTGAGACCATATTTTGATCGAATATATTCCAGCCATTTAGGTCTATTGTAGGGGCTGAAGAAAATCTCATAGACTCTTTTAGTTACGAGGATGCCGCAGTACCCTATGTCCTCCTCAAGCCTAGCAAGGCACTCTGCAACCTTCTCCTTAGAGGCGGAGGGCACCCCGCACTCAGCTAGGAAATCTATGAAGGGCTCCTTATTTAGCGGACTTAGGAATCTTCGGCTGCAAATAGCCTTTATCTTCTCATCCAAGCTTCCTTTACCCTTAACTTCATCCCACGCGCCTAGAGCCTCGGCAAGCCTCTTTAAAGCTGCATCTTTATCCTCTAGCCTTTCAAGTGCGCTTCTCAGGATCTCCTCTGCCTGAACCTCTCTTATATGATCGTCGAGTCTCCCACCCATGTTAGTCTCATAAACAGTTGTCAGCGGTATACCCTTCTTCGCGGCTTCAGACCTCCCATCTATCTTAGCCAATATCAACTCAACTTCCTGGGATACAGTAAACGTCACCGTGTTGTTGGTGCCTATTCCGAGGCTCTCAAGCTTCCTTGTTAACTCGATTGCCGCCGGGGAACTGCCGGCCACCTTAAAGACGATGTTAGGTCTACCGCGCTCAATATTCGCTGAGTAACCCCATAGGAGGTAATAATCGTATTTTCTTAGGAATTCTTCTGCGTCAAAGTATATTTTAAGGGCTTCTCTAAGGCTCTTCTCGTAATCATCCGCTATTGTCGGGTTCAGCTGAAGGCTAACTAACCCATGGCGCATATTTGACGCCACGGCTATTGGCCTAAATACGGCGAGGTTCGGCCATATGCTGACTTCAGTTCCCTTAGCTGCCAGCTCATCACCGTAGGCGTTTGGGTTCTTAAGCAACTCTTCCTCATGTTTAATTGTCGCTTCAAAGTCTGGGCATAAGTCCTCCCCCCTATAATCTTCCCAAAGTGTTGGGTCATCCTCATATGCCACTGCCGCCAGAACTGGATTTGTTGAAACCTGAACAAACCCTAGGTGTCTAAGCCACCTAAGCCCAAGAGCGTAATCGTTGCCAAATTTACACATGCCGAGCTTACTAAACCTATAATATACGTTGTTTTCAATCTGTCTTTTAGCCGCGTATAAAAATGACTCCATCGCGGAGTCCGATTTAATTTCCTTCTCTATTTCCTTGGCGACATACGCCACCATTGAACCCGGCGGACGATAGTAGCCGCTCATAACCTTCTTCATATCCGCCAGGAATATGTCTATGGTGGTGCGCGCTATCGGAGCTTCGCCGCCCAGAGCCTTCCTCTCTAAACTCTCCAGACCCTTCAATGCTTCAAATATTTTCGCGAGTACTTTAGCAGCCTCCTCGTCTGAGAATCCCACTATATCCCTCTCAAAACCAACAACATTCAGCGCCATCTGAACTAATGCTTCGTAAATTCTTGCTAGGAGAGAAACTTTCCCTTCATCTTTAAGTATGTCGGCGTCTCTAAGAAGAGTTCTGTTAGCTATGAAGTTAAATTGCCGAATTGCCCCGCCAACAATGGAATCTAGGTGCCCAACAGCTTCACCGTTGAGTATGTGATCTGCAGCTAGCTTAGGATAGCCTTCAGTAGCTAAGTAAACAATGTGCCCTGAGTGATCCGCGCTTAAAACTGGGAAATCTAGGGGCTTGGGCCTAGACGATAAAATTAATTTACGTAGGTTAGACATTTCCAGCACCTCATCTACCTAAGGAGCATGCTTTAGACACATATATTCTTTAAACTTTTATTTTCTCCGAAAATATAATTTTTGGTATTCCCTTTACGGCTGGCGGGATTCTCCAAGCGACTTTGGAAAGCGTTAAATTTCCGAATGTCTGTAAACTATTTTAAAAACTAAGATTGGAGATTGGTGGCGGCATTTGAAAATTATAGATGCGCATACTCACCCCCCGATAGACGGTGATTTAAAGAAGTTTGCTGAGGCATGTGAGAAAGCTGGAATCGTGAAGAGTTTTATTTGCGGGCTTCCAGAGGGATTTGGAAGAGTTAGTAACGATGCTGTTGAGAGGGCGATGAGAGAATACTCGGATCTTGTCGAAGGCTTTGGATATGTTGATTTGGGGAGAGACCCTGTTGAAATCGTGGATGACTTATACGCTAGAGGCTTCGTCGGCCTTAAATTTATAGGTCCCCCAAAACCCTATGATGTTGACGAATATTTCCCATATTATGAGCGCGCAGAACGATATGGTATGATCGCGCTTTTTCATACAGGAATCGTGGCTAGAAGCGCCAGCGATAAAGCTAGGAGAGTTACATCTAGGAATATGCGTCCAGTTTACTTAGAAACTATAGCGAGAAGCTTCCCAAGCCTTAAAATAATTGGAGCCCATTTAGGCCACCCGTGGTGTGAGGAAGCAGCTGTGGTATCTTACCATAATCCAAACATATTCTTTGATATTTCTGGAGGCCACACTTTCTACATAGCATTAACGCTTAGGAGCCGCCTATTCTTTGATATTAAGCCATCTAAATTGCTCTTCGGCTCAGATGCGCAGCCCGAAGGCTTCCTGAAATGCATATACTTCTGGCTAACAGTGCTCCCCCAGCTTGGGCTTTCCAAAGAACAGATTGACGAAGTCTTTTATAAAAACGCTGAAGCTCTCCTTGGAAGGTGAGCTACCCCTGCCCTAAAGGGCTTAAAAGCTCCGCTATCCCCGTGAACGGCGAAGTTTTTCAGTTTATAAGATTCGTGGGAAAAAGAAATTTTAGTGAAGATACTGAACTCTAAGGGGGAGAAAGGTGAGTGAAAGTTTTTGATTGATGAAAAAGAATATATTTATCAGGAGCGGTTAAAGCGGTACTTAACTGCTATGCGTAACGAGATGCCTGATTACGTCCCAATTCGACCTTTTGTTGCCGAATTTACAGCGAAGTATGCTGGCTACACTTGTCAAGAGGTTACACATGATTACAGATTCGCCTTTGACACAGCGATTAAATGCGCCAGAGACTTTGACTGGGATGCCATTGTTCCCAATATGGTTTACGTTTGGACTGGCCTCACACAAGCCCTCGGCTTAAAGTACTATGCTACTCCAGGCATCGATATTCCTCCAGATAAACCCTTCCAGTATCTTGAGCCGCCTGAGAATAAAGCCTTCATGGGGGCTGATGAATATGGGATGCTCATAGATGATCCGACATCCTTCCTATATAATGTTTGGCTCCCACGGGTTTCAAGCGAAATAGCGCATTCGTCCCCATATAGGAGTAGGCTTGCACTGGTGAAGGGCGCTATGGCTATGAATGAATACTTTAATGCCTTAAGCCTGCAAGTGGAGAGGATGCGGAGGGAGACGGGGACTGTGTCGGCTATAGCTGGGATTCTTAAAGCCCCGTTAGACATAATTGCTGACAAGCTGCGGGGGTATATTGGTTTAGCCAAAGATTTACATAGGCGCCCGGAGAGGGTGCTTGAGGCTTGCGAGGCTCTTGCGCCACACTTAGCTAGAGTTGCGCTCATGACCGCTGATCCGGGGAAGAAGGCGCCTATAGGCTTCTGGATGCATAGGAGCTACATGCCCTTCATAAGCATGGATCATTTTAACAGAATACACTGGTACACTCTGAAGCCCATTATTGAGGAAATTTGGAGTCACGGTCATCAGGTGCTATTTTATGCGGAGGGTGATTGGACACCGCACCTCCATAGCTTCGCTGAGCTACCCGAGGGCAGCATCATCTTCCACGTAGATAAGACAGACATCGATGAGGTGCGTACGAAGATAAAGGGTAAATTCTGTGTGAGCGGAGGTATACCGAATTGGCTGCTTTCATTTGGAACCCCCAGCGAAGTCCGCCACTACTGTAGGAAGGTGATTGATAAACTGGCTTTGGATGGAGGATACATTATGGATGCCTCAGCTATCATTCAAAACGATGCTAAGGTTGAGAATGTTAAAGCGCTGACAGAGTCCACGCGCATTTATGGTAAATATCCTATAGGGCAAACCCAAGAGGAGAAAACGGCCACCGGCAGAGAAGAGAAAAGCGATGTGAAAATTCAGTTAAAACTGAAAATTAGACCAAGCGTATGCATTCCCTGGGAGGAGAAGAGAAAGGAGCTGCCGCAGATCTCCGGCAACGAAGATGTCTTTAGGAAGGTGTGGGAGGAAGTTGAGGCGCTCGGCTACCTTTTTATCTGGCAGGTTCTACTATCCTTCTAACATTAAGGATGGGATCCAACATGTGTAAAGCTCGTATAGCCACTATTTGCTTGGCGTCTAGAGCACACAGCACTATAGAGGAGAACGGTAGATATGCATTAAATCTTCTTGAGAGGGCATTAAAGTTGAAGCCTGACTTAATATGTCTCCCAGAGGCTTTCACAACAGTTGGCGTCAGGAAAAGCATAGATGAGGTTGCTGAGGAGATTGATGGACCTACAGTCAAACTTTTCTCTAGAAAGGCTGTTGAGGGAAACTGCTACATAATCTGCCCGATAATAACTAGGCATGATGGCAGAGTATGGAACTCAGCTGTAATTATAGGTAGATCGGGTGAGGTTGTCGGCGTATATGATAAGGTGCATCCAGTGACCAGTGCACATGACTACACAGTATTCGAGGGTGGAGTAACACCCGGTATGGAGTACCCAACCTTCGACCTAGACTTCGCACGTATAGGCGTACAAATATGCTTCGACATATGCTTCCCCGAGGGATGGATTGAGTTGGCACGTAAGGAGGCGAAGATTGTTTTCTGGCCATCAGCTTACAATGGGGGTTTTCCGCTGCAGGCCTACGCTTGCCTCAACAAATACTATGTTGTATCATCGGTTCGCACAGATAAGTCGGTGATAATAGATCCATGTGGGCGTATATTAGCGGAAACAAATTCTTTGATGAATATAGCATATTACGACGTGAGTTCAGAATACGTTGTATGCCATTACGACTTCAACTACAGCATCCCCGATCTCGCCATAGATAAATACGGTGATAAGGTTAGGATCAGATCCTACAGGAATGAGGCCCTCTTCATAATGGAGTGCATGGATAAGGATGTAAGAATAGAAGATCTGCGGAGGGAGTTAGGTTTCGAAAGTCTCCATCAATATGCTGATAGACATAGATTGGCATACAGCTACATCCATAATGGCAGAACCCCGCAGCCTCAGAAGGCCGCGCATGGATCTAGACCTCAATATCAGAAATGGCTGTGATGCAGAGATAAATTAGAATGCTCTCCCTATTGTCTGTATAGTGGAAAAACGAAAAACAACCTATAACAATCAACTACGAAACGTCTCCGGTATAGGCTGCGCATAAAATAATGTTCTCCATTCCTACAATACTCAAAGAGGCTAGCTTTACGCCTCCTGCAACAACAGCTCTCTAAGCTCCTCCTCTATCATCGGCGCCGTTCTTGGCCCGAGACTCATGCTTTCCTCGTATTTGCCCGGCGTCCAATTGTCCGCGGATATTATGTAGCCAACCTCATCGTTACCAAGCCCAGCTACAACTTTGCAGTGTCCGTCTAGCATACCCCTCACCTCCATTCCGACCCTTGGGAGGGCTTCACCTGGAATAGTCGCCAACGTCACCTCGCCTATCCTTGCCAAACTGACCTCTGTAATCACCTGCCCATTGGCAAGGGGCCTCTTTAGAACCCCTCTCTCGCTTGCAGCTATGAACTTCTGGTTTTCAACTGGTAGGCTGAATTCGCGCCTCGCAAGCCAGATTCTCTCCTCCCTAATCTCCCTCTCATATCTCAGGCTGTCGAAAACCCATCCAGCCAGCTCGCCGCCGACCCGCTCCGCCTCCTCAAAGCTTCTCGCCTTAACCTCCGGGGTCAGCATTCCACCCAGCGGCCCGTTTAAGAACACTGTTATGCCGCCGATTTCATCCTCCAATCTTAGCCTTAGATAGTGCACGTAGTCTGAGGAGACAAGCTTATTCTCGTTCACCAGAACCTCCGGGTGGCAGGCGAAGTTTACCACCGTAGCCACGGTGCACCCGATCTCATCGCAGAACCTGACCGTCGAGAGGTATCTGTCGACAAGCCCAGGGCTCCTTGAATTCTTCACTATGCCTCTTGGGTTAACTAATGTCCATGAGTGTTTAGCCTTGACGCGCACCATGTTTTTCACAGCCCTGTCCACGGCTTCTGCCAGCTGGCAACTAAGCCACCCCATGTATTCATCGTCTACCCCAGTGGTGTACTCGTTCGGGCCCCAGAGGCCCAGCGTGTCCGGGCCTGAATGGGTATGCGTGCAGCAGAAAATTATCTCCTCAGGTCTCAGCCCATGATCCCTCGCCGCCTTCATTCTCACCGGGTCCAGGAACTCTTTAAAGAGCCCTAGCAGGTCTATGGAGGCTAACACTATATGGCTGCCGCCAAGCCTAACGGCTACAGCTGAGATGAATAAATTGTCGTGGACGCCCTCACTCAGCCTATTGGGGCTGAAGCCCGCTAGAAAGACTCTGCTTAACGGAGTTATATCTATCCGTGAAGCCCCCGCTTCAAACAAGCCTCATCAACCTCAGGTTGTTTAGGCATATATTCCTTAAAATTAATTAAATATTTTATGGTGGTCGGTGGTGTCTGAGCTGAAAGGCGTTGTGCTCACCGCTGGAAGGGGGGAGAAGGCATCCCCCTTCAGTTTAACTAGGCCTAAAGCCATGATCCCAGTCGGCAATAAGCCGATTATCCGGCATGTGTTGGATGGGTTCAGGGCCGCAGGAGTATCTGAGGTTGTGGTTGTTATAGGTTACTTAGGGCAGCAGATTAAAGGCTATGTTGAAAACGTTAAGGGAGATCTTGGACTCGATGTTGAATACGCCTTTCAACCGGAGCCGCTGGGCACAGCTGATGCCCTCCTCAGAGCTGCGGAACTTGTCGAAGGCGACGTTCTAGTGGCCTACGGCGATGTGGTTACAGCTGCGGGGAACTATGTCAGGCTAGCTGAGGCCCTCGGGAAGTCGAGGTTCGCAGCTGTCGCGGTGTCGGAAAGAGCTGGAAGCAGCGACTTCGCCGTTGAAGTTGAGTCTGGCAGGGTTAAATCGGTGAAGTGGTGGGGTGGGTGGGGGTTTAGACTGGCGGGGCTTTTTGCCCTCTCGAATGAGGCTGTACGCCATGTGGAGCGTAACCCGGGCGTTATGAGGAGTTCCTCGATAGGTATAATGCCGCCGATGGAAGCGGAGCTAGCACAGTCTGTGAATGATATGGCTAGCTCGAGCAGGGTGGTTGCAGCCGTTAATGTAGAAGGATACTACGAGGACGTCGACTTTCCATGGAGCATTCTTCGCGCAAACATGAAGTACTATAGACACTTGGCGTCCAGAATGGAGAGAAACATTTTGCATGGGGATGCCCGCATCAGTGAGGGAGCTAGGATTCAAGCCCCCGTCTACATGGAGGACGGCTCGTATATAGGGGATAATGTAGTTGTGCGGCAGCCCGTGTTCATAGGTGGGAACACATGTATCGATAATGGCGCGGTGATCGAAGGCGGCATTATAGGCGACAACACGATCGTGGAGGACTACTGCTATGTTAAAGCCGTGATAGGGAACCTTGTGAAGATAGGGCATGCGGCTGAGGTCTTCGGCGTCGTGTTTGACAGAACCTATATTGTACACTACAGCGAAGTAACCGGAGTCGTTGGAGAGAACGTGGATATAGGCGCCGCCACAGTTGTGGGAAGCTTGAGGTTCGACAGCGAGGAGCAGATGGTTAAGGTGAGGGGCAAGAGGTTCGCCGCTGAGAGCGCCGCGTTCATAGGCGACTACTGCCGGACAGGTGTAAACGCCATAATAATGCCTGGGGTTAGAATCGGCCCCTACAGCATAGTGGGTCCCGGTGTGGTTCTGTACGAGGATCTGGAGCCGGGAAAAATGGTGTTGGTGAAGCAGGAATATGTTAAAAGCGACTGGGGGCCGGAGAGGTATGGTTGGTGATAGCCTAGAGATTCTTCGGAATCGAGATCCGCGTTGGCGGATTGACGTTTAAATGCATCTAAATCCCCATAGGGGTCTCTTGAGCACCTCAATGAGGTCATTACTAAACTTCCTAGTGCTTTCAGAATTTTCCTTTAAAGTTAGATATTTAAGAGTGTGGGATTAGAAATATGGTGGGTGAATGTTGAAGATGGATGGCGGAAGCGATGAGGATTCGCCGCCGAAGCATGGAGCAATCTACTGCCCTAGATGGTGGTATTGCGGAAGCATCTTTGCCAAGCGTAGCCGATGCTCTCACATTGCCAGCTGATGTTCTACTAAATCGTTTAGGTAGCTCCCCATCAGGGTTATCCTCTGAGGAGGCGGAAAGGCGCCTTGAAGTTTTTGGCTACAACGAGGTTGTTAAGAGGAGGAAAAGATCTCTTATAGTTGACTTTCTACATCATTTCAGAAATCCTTTAATAATCATACTTTTAATTGCTGGTTTAATCTCCTTTTCTCTGGGGGAGAGGGAAAGCGCAATAATAGTGTTTTCAATAGTTGTTATGAGCACCCTTCTAGATTTTTATCAGGAGCATAAGGCTGAGAGAGCTATTGAAATACTCAGAGAGAGGGTTGCTGTCAAGGCCACTGTACTTAGGGATGGAGTTAAACGCGAGGTGAAAATGGTTGAAATAGTCCCCGGAGACATAATTTTTCTGTCAGCTGGAGATGTTGTGCCAGCCGACGCTAGGGTGATAAGTGCAAAGGATTTGTTCGTTGATCAGTCGGCGTTGACTGGTGAATCGCTTCCTGTTGAGAAGACGCCAACTCCCCTCAAGTCAGCTGATGCTCCAGCTACTGAATGGAGCAATTATCTTTTTATGGGCACATCGATCGTCAGCGGGTCTGCAACAGCCTTAGTGGTTAGGACTGGGGCTCGGACAGAGTATGGGCAGATTGCCAGTGTACTTGCCACCAGAGGCCTTGAAACCGAGTTTCAAAGGGGTCTCCGGAGGTTCGGCTACATGGTGATGCAGGCGACGCTACTACTTGTCCTATTCGTCTTCCTCATGAATGCCTTCTATAATCGGGATGCCTTTGAATCACTTCTATTCGCGGTTTCGTTGGCAGTGGGCTTAACGCCGGAGCTGCTGCCCATGATAGTCTCGATAAATCTTTCTAAGGGTGCCGTGAACATGGCTAAAGTGAAGGTTATAATCAGGCGCCTGGCGTCAATACAGAACTTTGGAAGCATGGATATTTTATGCACGGATAAGACTGGAACACTAACCGAAAATAGAATAAAATTGATATTCCATGTGGACCTTGAGGGAAGAGACAGCGATAAGGTGCTACTCTACTCTTATTTGAACAGCTGCCATCAGACTGGACTTAGGAGCCCGCTTGACGAGGCTGTCTTAGCATACAAGAACATAAATGTGGAGAATTACAAGAAGGTTGATGAAATACCATTTGATTTTGTGCGTAAGCGTCTCTCCATAGTTGTTGAGCATGAAGGCGAGCGAATAATGGTCGCTAAGGGGGCGCCGGAAGAGATTTTAAAGGTTTGCTCCTTCTGCGAATTAAATGAGATGACATATGATTTAACTGAAGAATTTCGTAGGAGAATTGAGCGTAAATATCTTGAGTTAAGTGGCGAAGGTTATAGGGTTTTAGGCGTAGCGTATAAGCGCCTAAAGGAATATAAGCCAGCATACTCTGTCAAAGACGAAAACGAAATGGTTTTCCTAGGATTTATAGGCTTCCTCGACCCGCCGAAGGAGACGGCTAGGGAGGCGATAAAGCTTCTAAAGGAGACTGGCGTAGAACTGAAAATAATTACTGGAGATAATGAGCTTGTTACTAGGAGAGTGTGCGAGTACCTGGATTTTGAGATAAGGGGTATTCTTCTAGGAAATGAGATTGAGCAGATGCATGATGATGCGCTTGCAAGGGCTGTTGAGGAGGCAAACGTTTTCTGCCGTGTGACGCCAGCCCAAAAGAATAGGATAATAAGCGCTTTGAAGGCTAATGGACATGTGGTTGGCTTCCTTGGGGATGGAATTAACGACGTTCCTTCACTGAAGAATGCCGACGTCGGTATATCCGTAGACAACGCCGTTGACGTCGCTAAGGAGACAGCTGACATAATCCTCCTAGAGAATGATCTTAGAGTCCTCTATAAGGGTGTCTTGGAGGGGAGGAAAACCTTCGGCAACATCATGAAGTATATTATGATGTCTATCAGCTCAAACTTCGGTAACATGTTTAGCGTAGCCGGCGGCTCACTGTTTCTGCCATTCCTACCCATGCTTCCAACACAAATACTGTTAAACAACCTCTTATACGATTTAACTCAGACAGCCATACCCGCCGATGAGGTTGACCGAGAATATTTGGAGAGGCCTAAAAGATGGGACGTATTCTTTATCAGCAGATTTATGCTCGTTTTTGGGCCGATAAGCTCAATATTTGACTTCCTAACATATTTCATAATGCTCTTAGTTTTTAGGGCTGAGGAACCGTTATTCCAGACAGCGTGGTTTCTTGAGTCCCTGCTAACTCAAACGCTGGTAGTCTTCGCCATAAGAACAAAAGAGACCCCGTTTTATAAGAGTAGACCCAGTAAAATCTTGATTTTTACAAGCACATCTATAGTCGTCTTTGCTCTGGCGCTGCCCTACACTTGGTTGGGGGCTATCTTTAAGTTTGTTCGCCCTCCACTTGAATTCTATCTAATGCTGGCAGCCATAATAGGTGCATACCTAGCACTGGTTGAAGCCGCTAAAAGGTGGTTCTATAAGAGGTATGGACACCGCCTAGAGCAAACTCTAATGCCATATGGGAGGGGCAGCCTATACTTAAGTAGAACAGCGAGAACAGTTCAAGACGCTATAGCGATGATCTATCTTAGAGCTGAAGATGAAATCCCCCTAAGCACCCTAGTTAGCGATTTAGAACGCGCTGTAACCCACCCGCTCAGCCCCGAGGAAATATATCGAAGCATACAGCATCTGCGTAGGGCGGGGCTGATATCCGTCAGCTGGCGCGAGGGAAAGATAAGGCGTGAAAGAGCAATGAAGGATTACGTTGAGAAAAACGTATTTGGCGATCTATGGCCTAGAATCTCAGAGGACTGGAGAAAAATAAGCCTATTCATACAGGTGAGATACGGCAAAATAAACCAAGAATACAATATTCTCTTATCCCAAGCGCGGAAAACTTAAAGATCTTATCAACCCACTCCCTAAAAGCCTTCGCCCTATCACTACCTCGAGGATGGATCTGTAGCTGAAAAGTTTTACCGTTGTCTACGTAGATGAAGCCTATACATCATCGAAATGTCCGCTACATGGACACAACCGCGGGAAGAGAATAAAGAGAGGACTCTTCGAATGCACAACACTAAACAAAGTCTTCAACGCAGACCTAGTAGGAGCATACAACATACTCATAACCCCGAGCCCCGAGAGGGGTAATGGGCCGGAGACCCGGCCCGGGGCTAAACCCTCGAAAA
>Ga0105158_1000404_pt1 | contig 18919 bp, 16 predicted proteins | sample LHCtaG_FD_81567 | JGI IMG/M metagenome (GOLD analysis project Ga0105158, IMG submission 81567) | Hot spring microbial communities from Little Hot Creek, USA to study Microbial Dark Matter (Phase II) - LHC4sed_matched | ecosystem: Environmental > Aquatic > Thermal springs > Hot (42-90C) >...
CATGCGTCAAGGTTAATGGGTTAGAATACTGGGTTTACGCAGCATTAGACGTTGATAGAAACGAGATAATATCTATGAGGGTTTACCCATCTAGGAACGCATTAGCCGCAGAGCAGTTCATACGCGAGGTCCTAAAGTACTGCGAGGGCAAACCGACGTTCATAGTTGATAATGCTCCATGGCTTAAGCAGACGCTGGAGGAGCTGGCCCTACCATACAATGCTGAGTCCTTTCGTGGATAGAAGCCTAATAGAATCTGTATACTCATCATTCAAGCAGAGGACAAAAGCCTTCTTCAACAATATAACATCAAACCCAATTAACAGAAGCGAAAGATATAGAAGGTCAATAGCATTCTGGAACCTAACAATAAAACCATTCACCCTATACTACAACCACCTAAGGAGGTGAACTTAAGTTGCCACGTCCCGTGGCGTTACACATTTATTTATATTTGGGCTAACCGTTAAGTATCGTGTGATTTCAAGGGGTGGACTGCTTGTTTGAGGGCAGTTTTTCATTTGACTACAAGACCTATCTTAAAGAGGTATATAGGCTGGCGCCGCGTAAATTCGCTTTTCGCGCAAGGACAAGAGAGGAGATGGAGGAATGGCAGCTGGCTTTTAGATTGAAATTGAAGGAATCTTTAGGATTGACAAATATGGAAGAAGATCTTAGAGGTCATGTTCCGAGAGCTGAGCGGGTTAGCGTGACTGAGATGGATGATTATATTCGTGAAAAATGGTATATTTGGGTTGAACCAATAGTGCCATTACCCTTCTGGCTCTTAAAGCCGAAGAATATAAGTGGACGCCTACCTCTAGTGCTCACTCCTCATGGACATAACCACCCAGACATCTATGTAGGGATAGCATACAATGAGCATGATGAAAAAGCCATCATAGAAGGAGAACGGGACATAGCTGTACAAGCCGTCAAAGAAGGCTACATAGCCATCGCCCCAACCGCACGGGGATTCGGCGAAACCATGGATAGAGTGGAATGCGAAAAAGACGCGGTCAGCTCATGCCGCTCTCAGCTTAAGCACTGCCTGCTTGTTGGTAGAACCCCTATAGGCGAACGAGTCTGGGATATATCGCGGCTAATAGACTGGGCTCTTAAGCGCCCTGACGTAGATCCTAACCGCATTGCAATTACAGGAAACTCCGGCGGCGGAACCACATCGATATATGCAGCGGCATGCGATGAACGCATAAGCGTCGCGGCGCCAAGCTGCTCCTTCTGCACATTTATAGGAAGCATTGGGACAATTCGACACTGCGACTGCAATTATATCCCAGGGGTTCTTAGACTCGGCGAGATGCATGATGTCGCTGGTTTAATAGCTCCAAGACCCTTTTGCGCAATCGCTGGAAAAGAGGACTCGATCTTCCCGATAGAACATGTGTTGGAGGCATTCAGTAAACTCAAACTCATATATGAGACTGCCGGATTTCCAGATCGATGTGAGATCTTCATTGGTGAAAGCGGACATAGATATTATAAGAGGGGCGCATGGCCCTTTATTAGAAAATGGTTTAATCTTATAGATCAGGGAGAAGATGTACGCCACTTTAGATAGAAGAAAACTCTTCTCAGCCAGCGCATTGACCTAAGCGCAGCGACGCCCTCCCCATGACTTAAAGCTCTGAGTTTTCTGGGCGCCCATATTTATAAAAATTGAGGTTAATTAATCGTATTAATTAACCCATATTTATTAAAAAAATTGAGGCTCTCTAATTAAAGTGGAACTTTAGAACTTCAGATTTTTACGGGTCTGCCTTCAGATGCTGATCTTAAGGCTGCTTCAATTATTCTTGTAACGGCTAATCCATCCTCGCCTGTAGATAGCGGCGTCCTATCATTAATTATACAGTCAACGAAATGCCATATTGTTCTCACGCTGAAGCCTATTAATCGGCCGTGTACTTCGATAGGTCCAGCGAAAAGATCAGGGTTCTCAGATTTCTCATGAGTATAGAGGCGCATAGCGTGGCTGTGATGTGTGTCTATATATACGCATCCGTTAGTGAAGACAAACTTGCTTGCGAAGTCCACTATTGATGGAAGCCTCTCCGGAAGAATCCAACTATTTTCAAATGACGCCACAGCGTCTCCTTGAAATTCAACAATATAGTGGAAAAAGTCTTCGCTTTCCACGCCAAGGTTCTTAAGAACCCCCTCCCTCTTAATGCAGTAAACTTTCTCAGCCTCTTTTCCAAATATCCATCTTACAAGGTCTACCACATGGCTTCCCAGAAACCATATCACAGATGATTTAGAAGCCCAGCTTATCATCTTAGTTGGTACGAAGAGGGTGTCGCAGAGACGCATATATGCATATAGAGGAGAGCCCAGTTCGCCTGAATCCACTCTAGATTTTAGGATGGCGTAAGGTGGACTCCACCTATTGTGGAAGGCAACCATAAGCTTAACGCCAGAGGCTCTAGCGGCTTTAACCATTTCTTCAGCGTCAGATGTTGAAGTAGCTAGAGGCTTCTCACATAATACGTCTTTACCGGCCTTTGCAAATGCTACAACTGGCTCTTTATGTAGGAAGTCAGGTGTAGTGACTGAGACGGCTTCAATCTCAGAGTCCTCAGCCATCTCCCTGAAATCTGTATAAACTTTTGTGATTGAAAACTCTTTAGCAAAAGCCTTCGCCTTCTCGGCATCTACATCACATACAGCTATAACTTCCGCATTAGGGTGGTTTTTATAAGATCTCGTATGAACTCTACCCATTATGCCTAAACCAACAATTCCCACCTTAACTTTCCTCATGAAAACCCCTGCCTTTAGTCGTCAAAGTATAGATTTTTGAGCATTTAAGAATTTTTTTCTTAAACCTCACCTCATTTTAGGGAAGATTGCAAAAACTTAAAATAATCAAAACCTTAAAATAGTAAGCATAATTGCGGAGAAGGGCCGTTATAGAGGTGTCCTGCTTGCCCGTAGGTCTTGAAGGCAATGTATTTTCTAAGTTTAAGGTCATAGATTTTCATACACATTTAGGGAAACCGTGGAGAGCGTACTCGAGATTCACCGCCAAGGATCTCCTGAAAAGGATGGATGAGCTGAAGATCTCTATGGCATGCGTCCTTCCACTCGAAAACCCTGAGGAGACAGATTTCTACTCGACCACTGAAAGCATCTTGAGAATCGTTAGAAAGCACAAAGATAGATTTATACCTTTTTGCAATGTTGATCCACGAAGGGGGAATCCGGGCACCTTTGATCCCTACCCGATAATTGAAGATTACGTGTCTAGAGGATGCAAGGGCTTCGGAGAGCTATTAGCTGGTCTCCCAATAGATGATGAGAGAATGCAGAGAATCTACAGGGCTGCTGGTGAAATCGGCATACCCGTAGTTATGCACTTAGATGCATACCGCTGCATAGATGACATCGGCCTACCAAAATTTGAGAAGGTCATTAGGGAATATAATAAAACTATTTTCGTAGCCCACGGCCCCCATTGGTGGGCTGAAATATCATCTGACATAAAACCAAGCGATAAAAGCAGTTACCCTAAGGGCCCAGTAAAACCGGGAGGAAAAGTAGAGTATTTGCTGCAAAGCTATGGAAATATTTACGCCGATCTCTCAGCTGGCTCTGGTGAAAACGCCCTCAGCCGTGACCCAGAGTACGCTAGGGGATTTTTGGAAAGGAACAGTTCTAAATTGCTTTTTGGCACAGATCTTCTCCGAAAATCGCAGAAGATTGAGATCCACAACATTTTAGAAAGAATGAATTTAAGCGAAAAAACATATGAGAAGATTCTCTGCAAAAACGCTGAGCGGCTGTTGAAAATCTAGAAGCAAAGTCGACGGAGCAACGTCATCTTAAGACTAAAATTTGTTAGAGCATAAAAGTTTAATAAACCTTGATGTTTACATTCATTGGCGGAGTTAAAATGACCTCATCTAATGAGTGGTGGAAAAAACCCATACGTTTTATCTCCGGTTCTCCGGGAGAAGACAAAATAAAGGATCCAGCTGAAATCGTTAAGGTTAAGAGAAGCCTTGGGTTTAACGCTGAACATATCGGTTTACCGGGAGACGCCGACTTCTTCAAAAAGTATCTAGAAGAGGCGCATAAAGCCAATTTCAGGGTGCTTGTATACTTCAACGTCCATGCCCACCAACCTGAATTCTCAAAAGAGCATCCTGAATGGATGCAGAGAAGACAGGATGGAAGCATGGTGGACGATCTTTATGGTTTCAGAGTCGGCCCATGCGTGAACTCACCATATAGGGAATGGGCTTTTAACCAAATCAGAAGGATTGGAGAGAACTTCGAAGTTGACGGTATATTTCTTGACGGACCTTGCTATTATCCAAGAGCCTGCTACTGCAAATATTGCAGAGAAAAGTTCAAGGAGAGGTTTGGCGCAGATCTGCCTAGTTGGGAAAGCTGGGGGAAAACGCTGTGGGCTAAATTCCTAGAGTTTAGGTATGACTCTATAGCTGAATTTTTAAGCGATTGTAAGAAAGCTCTTCAAGAAGTTAATCCGAACGCCATAATATATATGAATTCTAGCGGCTTATGGGCTTCTTGGCCTAACGCCAGGGATAATAGGAGGCTCTCTAAGCACCAGCATCTACTTGGCGCTGAAGGCGGCTTCATCTTCTATACGCGTCCAAGTGAAGTACCTTACTGGAAGGCTGGTGCAACCGCTAAGCTGCTTGAAACTCAAGGTAATGGGCTGCCTACAGTGATATTTATCGCAGGCGACCATAAACCCTGGGACAAGTATCCTCTAACCGAGAATGAAGTCCGCCTTTTAATAGCTGATACCGTTGCCAATGGCGCTAACCCCTGGTATTCGGTGCAGAAAAACGTTGAGGCCGCCGCTGAAATGATGAAGTTTATAGAGGAACATGAATATTATTATGAGAAGACGGCGTCGGCTGCTAAAGTTGGCTTGGTTTGGTCTAGCAAAACAGCCGACTTTTACGGCTCAGAGATCCCAGAAATAGACTTCCTTCCACCGGGCTTAAAGATAGGTAGAGCTGAAATGCTAAGGAATTTCTCTGATGCATTCTATGGCTTCTACGAAGCCCTCCTCAGATCTCATGTACCCTTCGACATCCTCGACGACATATCTCTTGAGGGCGTAGTGCCTGAGAAATATGAGGCCATAGCATTGCCTAACGTTGCATGCATGTCTGATAGAGAGGTTAATGGCGTCGCGGGGTTTGCGGAGAGGGGTGGTCACGTCATAGCTACATTTGAAACCTCACTCTATAATGAGTATGGAATAAGGAGAAACGATTTTGCATTAAGCCAACACTTCGGATCTAAATTTGCTGGGAAAATTTTAGGGCCATATCAATGGGACTACATATATCTGAGGAGACCGCATCCCCTATTAGAGGGAATAACTCTTGACGATATCCCCGCTCCAACTTTGGGAGCCGCGTCGCATGCTGTAAATGCTGAGAGCATAGCCACATTTAGAGAGAAGGCGCCTGGGAGATATGTGAGCCTTCAGCCGCTGAGTAAACATCCCGCGATAACCGTGAACAAATATGGCGAGGGGCTCTTCATATATATGGCTGGAGCATTTGACTCCAGTTACTGGACGCATAGATTGAGGGAGCATAGGCTTCTTCTGTCAAATAGCGTCCAATTAAAGAAGGATGCATGCCCCATAAGCTTAGAAAATGCCCCACAAACACTGGAGGTAACTGTTAGGAAAAAAGGTGACTGCCTCATAGTGCACTTCGTTAACTTTACAGGTGAAATGAGTAGACCATTTGAGAACATTTTACCTGCAATCAATGTGAAAGTAGAAGTATGCGGGGTGACCTCAGCTAAGGAAGTAAGAGCATTGTGGTCGAATAAGAGACTTAAATTTACAGTAGGTGAGAAAGGTATCTCATTTACAGTGCCAAAAATAGACTTCTACGAAGTCATCGCCATAGAATAAGTTAGCCTAAAAATTACCTGAGGGAGACTCCAATCTCTTTCCCCTTCTTTTTTCACCTCTATTTTTAAGCGCTCTAGTATTCTGTGAATCTTGAACTAGCCTTCACGTTTATATACGGCTCTTTCTTCGATGAAGAGCGAGCTTTTAAAAAGCGATAGACCCACATATTATAGGGTGGTGAACACTATGCCTGTTGTCGTAGTTGAAATGTGGGCTGGTAGAACCGAAGAGCAAAAGGCCATAATCATAAGGGGGATAACGAAAGTCTTTGAGGAAATTGGAATTAAACCAGAGCATGTACAAGTAATATTGCATGAGATACCGAAGAGCAATTGGGGCATAGGCGGAGAGCAAGCCTCAAAGCATTTTCCATAAAAAATTGTTTAATCCCTCAATTTTTTAAGATAATTTTGCTCTCCAATCTACGTTAAGGAACATTAGAATTTAGATGCAGCGGAGCCAACGAAAGCTACATAAAGTTGTTTATATTAAGTCAATTTCTTAAGCGGTCGTGATTTCCATGACCCATAAAGAGAATAGGTTAACCTTAACGTTCCTGCTAGCATTATCCTTCCTAATTCAGATGATTGCTGGAATAGTTGGGATCTCTGTACCGTTATACGCTAAGTATCTGGGTGCAACACCGTCACTTTTGGGCATAATAGGAGCTGTTGGAGGATTAATGTATACATTTATGCCCTTCTTTTTCGGCTTTTTTCTAGAGGGACTTAGGAGAAAAATCTTAATTTCCGCTTCAGAACTCCTTTATGGTTTCTCATGTGTCTTTTATGCGGTAGCCAAAGACCCTCTTATGCTTATTCCCGTTAAGGCTTTAGAGTGGTGCTCGATAGCATTATTTTGGCCGCAAGTCGAGGCATCGCTGGCGGAAGTCAGCGGGGGCAAAATTGACGAAACCCTTAAAAAGTTTAATCTTTCATGGGGTTCAGCTTCAATTATAGGTCCCATGATTGGTGGATTACTGGTTAATGCTCTAAGCGCTGAATTAAGCATCTCTTTTCTCTCTTTGTCGATAATCTTATTTATGTTCTCGTTTCTCTCCATAGTTGCAATAAAAGAAGAAACGGAGAAAATGAAGGGGGTGCATGGAGAAGAAAAACGAGGAAAAGATGATGACGGCGGTTCAGTTGCAGCGGCTGTGATTGTGATTCTCCTATTTTCTTTTATTGGAGGAATAATTTTTAATCTCTTTCCGGCATATGCTGTTGACCTCGGTATATCAGCGAGCGAAGTTGGGTTAATGATGCTCTTTAATGGCTTATTTAGATTAGTGGCTTTTCTTGAGGCTTACAGGGTTAAGAGTAGGATTGGCGAGGAAAATACATTTTTATCCGGATCTTTAATGCTTGCTTTATCGTCAATATTAGTTGCCACCAGCCATACAACGCCATTATTGTCCATATCGCTCTCAATAATGGGTTTTGGATCTGGAATATTGTATGCCGCCTCTATATCAATCATGCTTAAAAATTGGAGCCATTCAAGAAGCTATTCTGCCGGAATATTTGAAAGTCTCATAGGCTTAGGATATTTCTTGGGTTCACTGATCGGTGGGCTAGCTGCCGAATATGTTTCAAATGCACCGTACTTCCTAGGATTTTTAATAAGCCTAGCTGCAATCCCCGCACTAATTTTTCGGCATCGGACTGAGAAAACTTTAAGCAATAAATTTTTAGAGTTATAGAAATCGCTCTCGCCCAAACACGCGTGTTCACACAACACGCTTTGCTGGATCTTGATCTTTTATGGCTTTAACACGTCTGCTTCAGCCATCTCAAAGCTATGTGAAGAGTAGGCTCTCAAATTTGAAGGCGACGGCTCCAACCAATAGATGGTTGGAGCCGTCCATGAAAAACCGAACTCCCATCATTGCATTAAGGTTAATTAATGGTTTAAGTAATGTTTCTTGCGGATGCCCATGGCTAAGTGGATATTTACGCATAGTGATTGCGACGGCATATGTTCAGGCGCACTGGCCCTAGCTGCAAACCCAGACGCTAAAGTCTTCTTTACGCATCCATTTGGACTACTGGAAGACCTGGAGAACGCTGATTCCCACGACACGGCTATAATATGCGATATAGCTATATCGGAGGATAAGGTGACTCAAATACTGAGTAAATTCTCAGATATAAACTCGCATGGCAATCTTATCTATATAGATCACCACCCTCTACCTGATGGCGTTCTTGCGGAATCTATCCCGGGAACCGTTATTCACAACGCTTTTTCCTCGGCATCGGAGCTGACTTATGTATTCTTCAGCGGGAAACTGGTTTGGCCTTTAGATAGAGTTGCTATATGTGGGGCCATAGCCGATTACATGGATAATACACCAACCATAAACCAGCTGTTACGCGGCTGGGATAAGAGAGCAGTTTACTTCGAGACTGGAGTTTTAGTTCAGGGATTAGAGGGGCGTAAAAGGGATCATGACTTTAAGCGCAGTGTTGTTTATCACCTTGCAGCTGGCTTGCCGCCGAGCCTACATGATGGCCTGCTCAAGTCGGCTCTTGAAAACTCCAAGAGGGAGGAAGAATTTATACGCGAGCTAAGAGGTAAAGTTCAAGTTTACGGCGATGTGGCTTATGTATTGGATGTAGCATTTTCCCTTGGGAAGGCTGCAATTTACGCTAAGGCTTCCGCTGGTACAATTGTAGGTTTAGCCGGCGAGAGGAGGAAGGGCTTTGTAGACATGAGTATAAGAACGCATGAAGAGAGCATTGACTTAAACAAAATACTGCGACAGATATCTATAAGGCTTTATGGAAGTGGAGGAGGACATCCGCAGGCGGCTGGTGCGAGAATACCAGAAGAGAACTTTCCAAAGTTCATTGAAGAACTCAGCAGAGTTATTAAAGAGAGCCTGAGAGATGGGGTAACAGGGTGATAGAATCCTTTATTTTTCTCTTAGAGATATTTAATGTTTTGCCGATGAAGATGGCTGCAGTAGCCGATTGATGAGGAACCCTGGGGTACCTGAGGCATTTTTCATCTATATAGGGCGACAATAATTTCTACGCCGCAATGCTGTAACGCCAACCATACGCTCATATACTTAGGATCTGGGAAGCCGTCTCCCCAAATATTTTATCCCTAGTTTTTTGATCTAAACCCATTTCATAGAACAATGTATCCCAAGCATGTATTAGTCTCATGTACTGTGATGATTGCTCATCAAGCCCGAAGACTAGCTTCTCCGGTCTTAATCTAATCCATAAATGCTCTCTGATAGCTTTAGCTTTCAGCCATATGCCTTTACCGGATATATCAAGCCAGAATAATGGGTTCTTTTGAGATACATTAAAGGCCTCTCCGAACCAAGGGTCACCCATATGGGCCGCTACAATCTTAAGTTTGGGGAAAAGCCTGGCGATTCTATCTAAATATACCGGGCGCATGTATGATGAACTCACATCTTCGCTTTCCGTGACGGATCTACGCGCCACCACACCAGTGTGGAATAATATTGGCATACCGTATTTTTCAGCCTTTTCATAATAAATGAGGAAGCCATCATGGTCGTATCTATTAGTTGGTACAATAAATTTTAGCCCTTTAAACCCTCTAGAGAAGTATGAATCTACGAGCTCAGGGTTATTACCGTGCCTTCCAGGAGTAATTGTCCCGAAGCCTATTATTCTGTCCTCATAATTTCTAAAGATTTCCTTCCAGTCACTGTCCTCTATATCGCTATATCTCTGTGGAGGGGAAGAGAATAAGCAGACTTTATGTACTCCTGCCTCATCCATGTCTTTTAGAAGAGTTTTCAAGAAGTTTTTGGATGGATAGTAATGGTGATGTATATCTATTATGAGTTTATGCTTTTCCGGATAGACATCGTAGTAAGCTCTATCGCCTTGAGAGCCAATATATATGTCATGTGAAGTTTTATGTTCGGACAATCGTTACGACACCCATCCTAAAAGTTTATTTCTAAGATATTTTAGGATGATAAAAATATATGCTTTTAGATATAGACTCTTGAATCCAAAAAATATTTGGCTTTTTAAAGGTGAAAGAGCCATAATTTAAGCTTATTTTTGGCTTAATTAAGCTTTAGGAGGACGCTTTTAGAAGCTTTAAACCAGTCATATATGAGGCGTCTAGAAGCCAGCTTATGGAATGGATGGAGAGGATTATTAGGAGGAACCGGGCTCTAAGGCTAAGCCTAGAGCAGTGGAAGACTGCCTTACCATTGAATGTCTTACCGCAGACCCTACACATAAATAGTCACGATATCTACACCACCCCTTCTTGAGCCACATATAGGGCATGTAACGCCATCAGGCCAACGAACCCTGCGAAGAAAGGCTACCTCACTTGAAAGAAACCTAAAAACCTCCGGAACAAACATACCACATTAAAGGAAGCAAAGAAAAACCTTGCCAACAAAATTCTTATTTAAGAGCGAACATAGATAAAGAACTTTCAAACAACCAAAATAATGGTTTGGATACGCCCCGGCAATTCGCCTCCACGATTAAAATAGGGAACCTTCTTGCTGAAGGGTAAGGTAAATTTTTTAAGTCTCTAAGTCAGTTTTAGAGACAACTATAATTGATAGAGGTGTTACATTTTTTGGGTCTCGAGGAGAAGATTGCGGAAATGGCAAAGGCTTATGGCTGGCATGTTGAGCTTAGGAAGAGACATGGAAGCCGAATTCAAGATCTTATACTTCGGAGAGGAGGGCTCGTTTTAGTTATTCAGGTTAAGGATTTATCTAACCCAGCGGGGCCGAAGGCTGTAACTCAGACTAAAAGGGACTTTGATGAATATGTTAGACATTTGCTTGAAGAGAGACTAGGCGTAACAATTGTTCCAGTATTGATCTCGAATGATATATCGGAGAAGGCTAAGAGAAGGGCTCTATCATATGGCATTAGATGTTATAAGGCAAGCGACCTAGAAAAGATACTTAGATAGGGGTCCTTGCAATCAGCTTGATATTCACTGGACCAATAGCCCATTTAATCTTCTCAATTAATCTTCTTGAGAGGTCGCATGCAGCTTTATCGGCCTTGATAGCCACCGTTCTACCACATATATAATTACTTTTTCTGACAACAATATCTGTTGGATGAGCGAATATTAGGTTTGGACTCCCAAAAGATTTGGCGGCATCCATTTCACCGTCAGCTTCAATAATAATTGTTATTTCGGCGCCGGGCCTTCTAGCAGCCTCCTTAAACTCCTCGCTGAGGTCCCTCGCAGCCTTATTCGCTCCGACAGCTATTATGCAGTTTCCTCTCTCAGTCAAATGCCACTCTCTGGTAACCTCAAAAGTGGTTCTATGAGTGGCTTTAACAAGCGGGTGCCCAAAAGCCTCAATCTCCTCGACAACTTCTAAGACGCCCATCAGCATCCCATCGCCCGGTTTACAGAAACCTATATTTCCATTGAAAACCTTATTTTTATTGGATGTTGAATGATCTCAGCGAACATTTTTAGGGCCTATGATATAAGGGGGATTTACGGCTTAGACTTAGACGAGGGCGTCGCAGAGGTTATAGGTAGATCCATAGCCGAGTACGCCGGTGAGGGAAAAACTTTTGTCATTGGCAGAGATGTTAGGTTCAGCAGCAAGCCTCTAAGCTGCGCGCTTATAAAGGGCATGACTGCTGGAGGAGTAAACATCATAGATATAGGGGTTGCCGCAACGCCCCTATTATACTTCTCGACGAGATATTATGGGGTGGACGGCGGGGTCATGGTTTCAGCGTCACATAACCCGCCGGAGTGGAATGGCTTCAAGGTGCTTTTAGATAGGGTTTTCGTCTGCATGGGTATGGGCATGGAGGATCTTAAGGATATTGCGCTTAAAGCCAAGTTCAGGGAAACTGGGGTGGGTTGGGTTAAAGTAAACTCGAACGCCATAAGAGATTATGAGGATTACATAGCGGGGAAAGTTAATGTTAGGAGCGGCTTTAAGATAGCCGCTGACCCTGGTGGCGGCTCATGCACGTTTCTCATACCCAGGGTTTACGAGAAACTTGGAGTTAAGGCCCACGTCATCTATGGCGAGCCTGACGGCTCATTCTCAAAGCATCCGCCTGAACCCAACGAGCAGACTCTATCTGAGCTTAGGAGACTTGTCTTGGACAGTGGTGCAGAGTTCGGTGTAGCCTTTGACGGAGATGGAGATAGGGTTGTCTTCATCGACGATATGGGGCGGCCCATTTCAAGCAACACGATTCTAGCAATATTAGCTAAGCACTATCTGAGTAGGTATAGGGGTTCCCCAATAGTTTATGAGGTTAGCTGCTCGATGATCGTCGAGGAGACTATTAGGGCTTTTGGCGGCAGGCCAATTCTAAGCAGGGTTGGACACACGTACATCTATGAGAAGATGATTTCTGAGAATGCTGTTCTGGGCGGCGAGACCAGCGGCCACCTATACTTCATGGAGGTTTATGGCTTTGATGACGCGTTATATGCTAGCCTAAAGGTGGCTGAGGCGGTGTCCGAGGATGGAAGGAGGCTTTCGGAGATCGTTGACTCAACGCCAAGATACCCTCAGACGCCCGTTAAGAACTATAGTTGCCCAGATGAGGAGAAATTTAACGTTGTTAACGAACTGGCTGAGGATCTTAAATCCACTGGGCACAATATCTTAACTATTGATGGCGTTAAGGTTATCACCGAGGATGGATGGTTTCTTATTAGACCATCAAATACTCAACCGCTGATAAGGTTAACTGCTGAGGCCAAGGATGAAGAGAAACTTATGGCTTTAGAATCATACGCCGAGAAACTTCTCCTAGAGAAAATTAAGAAGCGCTGCGGTAAATGAACTCAGCTTATTGGGAAGCGGAGAAGGACTGCAATACCGCCAAGGGACTTCAGCTTAGCGCCGGCTTCATGCTCAACGCTAATTATCCTCACCCTTCCACCCCTAGACTCAACCTCACGTATTATCCTCTCTAGGTTGGCAACGTCTCCTTCAGAAGACTCTCTGAGGAGTTCATCCACTATGAGGAGTTCATCCACAGCCCCTAGGCTACTAGCCCTCTCAACGTCGCTTAAGCCGTACGCAACATCTCCCCTATCCATACCTAATCGCTTCAAAACCTCCTCAACGGCCATTGCTTCCTCAACCATCCGAGCATGTTTAAAGGCTCTAGCTAAAATCCCTGAGCGTAAAGCCTCATATATCCCAGCCTTGCCAGTGCTGTTCACGCCCTTAACGTCAACAACCCTCTCAGATAATTCGGGTTCATTCTCTCTAAGAAATGCTAGGAAACTGTTTTTTATGAAACCTAATCCGACGATAACTATTGAACCGCCATATGAGCCAATGGTGTTCTTAAGGGCGCTCAGCGCCAACTTAAACATCTCTCTAAGCGTTTTTATACGCTCATCCTCCATGTGCTTTCCCGGTAAGTTGATGTGTTCCTCGGCGGCTACATCCACTCTAAAGCCCCTCAGTACAGCGATACAGTATCCTTCGTCATCTATTGACAAGACTATTAATGGCGCCATATCTCTTGAAGCAGCCCGCTTAAGCTGCTCTATCTGATAGTTTTGCCAGCGCTCCTTAACAATCGTTACAGGTGAATTTAATGTTATGTTTAGCGTGTGATGTGAGCCAAGCGCACCAATATCCTCCGGTGCATCGCAAACTATTCCATGAACTCTAAGCCTGTTTAGACTCCTATCCCACAGAACCCTCTCAACTCTCAAGCCTAAAACCAACGATACCCGCTTCCCCTTCTCAGGCCTCTCATAGCGCTCGCCTAAACGAACCTCACGTGTCGTTCTAGCGTAGGCTACGTCGCCCCTCTGAATAATATTGTATAGAACCCAGAAGTCGTCGAGAAGCTCCGGGGCGACGGTTACTCGACCATGCTTAAGATCCAAGTCTAAGATCTTCATCACAATTCTCCTTCATAAACTATGGTGGAGAAAAGATAAAAGATTAAGAATTTAATTTAAATCTTCCGCCATAAATGAAGGCGTGCTATCAACGATTTTTCCGGCTCATTCAATCTTGCGTGAAAAGAGTTATATTGCTGTGTGAATAAAATTATATGTAATGGTTTGTATTCATATTAACTTTGACTTATCCCATGGCCTGTTTATCCGTAGATTGAATCGTTTCATGGCTCTAGTGGATGTTGGCGGGGAGAACGTTTATGCACATCTGCCTAACTCCGGTAGGCTTACAACAGCATTATATCCGGGAGCTAGGCTGTATCTTAGAAGGTGCCTTAGTAGAGGTTTTAGAAAGAGCATCTACAGCGCCTTTGCTTCAGAATATGATGATGGCGTAAGAGTTATAGTTGACGCACAATTCTCAAATCACTTAGCTAGAGAGACTATTGAGAGAGACTTATTTAACGAGTTAGCTGATTATAGGGTTGTTAAAGAAAACGTTAAGCTTGAAGACTCAAATGTTAGGCTGGACTTTCTACTTAAGAGCTCTAGCGGAAGATTCTATCTTGAGGTTAAGAGTGTAACTCATGTTGTAGAGGGCGTGGCGCTCTTCCCAGATGCGCCGACATCGAGGGGTAGGCGCCACATATTAGAATTGTCCTCACTTATGAAAAATGGATTTAACGCTGGAATGATCTTCTCCGTACAGAGACCAGATGCTGTGGCCGTTAAGCCTAATGCTAACGTTGACCCGGAGTTTGCTGACCTATTAAGGGCTGCTGTGAACAATGGCTTAAAAATATTCTCTTTTACAGCTGTATTCGAGCCGCCTAAGACTATTAGGCTTAAACCCAATGAACCAGTATTCTCACTCGCCTAATAATCGCCCTTTTTCATGCACTCCTATATTCACCTAGCATATTTATTAACTACTGTTGTTGAAGACATATGGAGAAAATAAAATTGCCTGAATGCGTTTACATTTGAGGGCCCGCTTGGGGAGGAGACATTATGGAGCCAGTATCTTTTGGGCTTGTCGGTGTTGGAGGTTATGCTGCAACTTATTTAAAGGTTTTGAGGACATTAGAGGGTGAAAAACTGGCGAAGATTTCAGCGGTGGTTATAAGGAGCCCAGAGAAGTATCCGAGGGAAGTAGAATACTTTAGAAGTAAATCTGTACCCATTTATAGAAGTTTCGATGAGATGATTGAAGCTGAGCGGGGTAGAATAGAGATTGTTGCTTTGCCAACCGCTATACACCAGCATAAGGAGATGACTGTGAAGGCGCTTAAGAGCGGGTTTAATGTTATCGTTGAGAAGCCGCCTGCCGTGACAATACAGGACTTGGATGAGATGATTGAGGCGGAGAGAGAATCGGGAAGATTCTGCGCGGTAGGCTTTCAGCTACAGTCAAAAACAGTTGTCCGCAGGATTAAGGAGAGTATATGTGAGGGGAAAATAGGTAATGTAAAAGCTGTTTTAGCTAAGGGGAAGTGGAAGAGACTTGACTCCTATTATGAGAGAAATGCTTGGGCTGGTAGACTCATCTATGAGGGTAAATATGTCTTAGATGGAACTGTAAGCAACCCGTTATCCCACTACCTTATGTCTTCGCTGTTCTTTGCCAGCGGAGAAAGAGGGCGTGTAGCCTATCCGCTGAAGGTTAGGGCGGAGCTCTATAGAGGACACAGAATAGAGGGCGAGGATACGTCATGTCTTGAGGCCGAGGTTGAGGGCGGCGCAAAAGTCTTCTTTTTCGCAACTCTCTGTAGTCCACTTCAAAGTAACCCATCTCAACGCATTATTGGAACTAGAGGCGTCATCGACTGGACTTTTGGAGGGGATGCCTACATGAAATATACTGACGGAGACGTTGAGGTGATAGCGGAGGATGGAAGAGATGAACGTGTTGAACTCTTTAGGAACGCCATTAGATATTTGAGGGGACTGGATGAAGACATCAACTGCCCCCTAGAATTGACTCGCCCCTTCGTAATTGCCTTGAATGGCGCATATGAATCAGCTAAATGTATAAAGCAGATTCCGGACGGATTTATAGTTAGAAGAGGGGAAGAAGGCTCTATGTCGACTACAATCATAGGTATCGACGAAATAATTGATATGGCGTTCGACAAGCAGCAATTATTCTCCGACCTTGGAGTTGAATGGGCCTATAGAACAGAATTCTTCCCGCTAAAAAATTATAGATATTTCAGCCTAAAATTTTAGATGGCATCTAATGAAGATCTACATTATTACCCCGAGCCCCGTGTGGGGTAACGGGCTGGAGACCGGGGCTAAACACTCGAAAGGAGGGGATGTAGCCCCAAACCTCCCCGCCTCGTCAGGAACCCCCGCCCTTTAGGGCGGGGAGGAGGTCAGCTTTAAATTGAGGGAAAGAGAAGGCTAGTGGACACCCTTAAAAGCTGGAATCTCCCGGCCCAGCCGTGGAGAGTGTCAACGCAGCAGTTTAATTGGTAGTCTCCCATACTCATACATTGTCTCCACCAGAAGCCTTAAGCTGTTTTTCAAGTATTCTTGGGGGATATCCTCAGTTATACTCACTATGAGTCTATCTCCTGGAGCCGCCTCCTCAAGAAGGTTTACTGTAAACCTCTTTATCTTTTCAGGTCCCTCAAGAAAAACAGTCTCTGGAAAGTTGATCCATATAACTTTGTCACTCCAAGTTTCCCTAGCCTCCTTGACTGGTAGATCGCCTACCGGCGGCGGTGTGAAGGCTTCAACAGCGTCAAGCTCGGCTTCGGCTATGAGATCCTTGAGTATCCTAAGCCTTCCATCCATATGCGATATAACCTTCTTTCCTCTTGCCCTGAGAATTCTACTGTATTTATTATAGTATGGGAGGCAATATTTTTCAAAGAGCGTTGGCGATATAAACGTGCTGTCTATATTATCTCCAATTCTAACTATTTCCGCCGGGGAGTCAGCTATAATCTTATACATCTCCATGTATTTCTCATCAATTGTCTGAATAACATCGTCTATAACATCCTGCCTCCTCTTATATATCAACGCGAAGTTTTTGAAGCCCATATACCTTATAATAGTTTTCATGAGCGGTGTATAGTCGGAGCTCACTGTGACTACGCCGTCACCTTCCAAGTCGCCCTTAAGCTGAGAGTACTCATCATAGTGGGCTTCATAAACTGTGTCTTCAATCATATACTTTAAAGCCTTAATATCATCGACGCTCTTCACAGGGTGCTCAACAATCCAGCTTCCGCCAGCAAGTTGAAATTTCAAGTTAACTCTTGTAACCATGGAGAGATTACCTTTGGGTGTATGATAGACTGTGTAGAGATAGTTGCCGCTCCGCCGCTCCTCAATCCTAACATTAGGCATATAAGCCCTATACACACTACACCTAACATCTAAACCTAAACCCATATTCCTTAAATATCTTTCAAATTTACCTCTAGGGAGATGATTAGAGTAGATTAGCATTGGAACCACATCTGGCATTCTACCATCGAGTACGGCTTTAACCCGCTCCTCAACATCCATAATTCAACCTCCCAGCAACCGCCAAATTATTCGCCTGAAAACATAATATGTTTTCATAAAAAATAAGGATTAGGTTCAAACGGCAATATCATAGAGTACTAGCTATGGAAGGAATTTAATATGCTGAAAAAGGCGAGGCTTTCAGCTATAAGCGATTATACCTTGCAAATCTCAAAGCATTTCTCTACAATATACATAACTCTGCGGGCGAGTTCAGGGGCCACTGGAGGCGGCGCTCCATAGCGCAGAGTTCTATATAGCTCCTCGTAAAAGGCTGTTGGGCCATCTTTTGATTCAACTGGACTCCAGCTTTCCTCTCTCCAAGGTATTTCCTCCACACAGTAGCTGCGGTCAGGCCTCGGCTCGGTCTCCACCTGCCTTGGCGGGAGATCCTCGGGGTTAAAGTATTTCCATTTTAGAAACCTAGCGCCGCCAGTGAGGCCGCCTCTAGTTCCCATGATCAGCCAATGGTCTTGGGGATAAGCGCATGCCCTGGTTACTTCAATGTCGATGAGCGGTGAGTTAGGCGCCTTCAATACGATTTTTACGTGGTCTTCAGCGTCGCCTAAAGTCAATGTCTTCTGGAGATCGCAGAAGACTTCGGGCTCCTCATCCCCCATAAAGGAGAGGCCTTGAATTATGAGGTGAACGCCATTATTTCTTAGCTCTCCTCCTCCAAACTTCTTCAAGGTCTGCCAATCCCAGCGTCTGCCGAAGGAGTGAGCATATATTTTTACAAGAACTATGCGCCCAAGCTTCCCAGATTGAATGATCTCTCTAACTTTAAGGTAGTCGGAGTTAAATAAGCTATTATGGAATACGGTTAAAATTTTACCAGTCTTCTTCGCAGTTTCTATCATGGCGTCTGCCTCATCTAGGTTTGTGGCCATCGGCTTCTCGCATACAACGTTCTTTCCCGACTCTAGGGCTTTTATTGTATGAGGAGCGTGGAGGTAGCTCGGAGTAGCAACAATTACCAGCTCAACTTCATCATCTCTAACTATCTCGTCGAAGTCGGCATAAACTCTACAACCAAATTTCTCCATAGCCTCATTACGTCTGCTCTCTAGTGGGTCGGAGACGGCTACAACCCTATACTTGCCAGGTAGCTTCTCAAGGGTTCTAGCGTGAATATTCCATCCACTTCTCCCTAAACCAGCTATTCCAACATTAATAGGTTTATTCAAACATATCCCCCTGTATCGATTACCTTTTCACACAGCTTATAGGATTATGAGGACATAAATATCTTGCTACTTCAGTGATGAACGTGGCAGCTTAGTGGATTATTGTTCGGCTGAAACATGTTATAGAAAGTGCCTGAACCTTAAATGATGAAAATCTTGACCATTTTGAAAATATGCTTGAAGTGAGACATATAGTATGACGTTTAACTGGCCAACAGCCAAACTCAAGCTGCCACGTCTTCGGCTTCCTATTAAAAATTCGCTCTTAAATAAGATTTTTGTGGCTGTGTTTTCATTGTTGATTTATGGATTTTCTTGATCTTGTTTCGAGTGAGGATGCTTGCTCTAGGTTTTTCAGGATGGTTAGGTGGGGTGATGG
>Ga0105158_1000406_pt1 | contig 18834 bp, 19 predicted proteins | sample LHCtaG_FD_81567 | JGI IMG/M metagenome (GOLD analysis project Ga0105158, IMG submission 81567) | Hot spring microbial communities from Little Hot Creek, USA to study Microbial Dark Matter (Phase II) - LHC4sed_matched | ecosystem: Environmental > Aquatic > Thermal springs > Hot (42-90C) >...
GTGGCCATGTCATTCAACATATCAAGCCTAGGTGACGTAAAGGTAAACTTCACCGGCGTATCCCTCTATATATGGAATAGTACAGATAATGTTAATCTTATTGTTCAATTGAGAAACGCCACGGAGCTGAATGGTTTACCCGTACCAAACGTAACTATCATCGAAAAGATTTACTCTGCGGGTCTCCCATCCTCACCTGGATGGGTAACCCTCCTTAGTGAGACTTCAATAACCCTGAACATGAGCGACACATACAAAGGCTGTTTCTTCATAGTCGTCTATACCAACCTCACGAGCGGCACAGCTTTCGCTTGGAATGCTACGCCTGATGATGGCGTCGATTCAGGGTTCGCATTCACAAACAACTTTACTTCGGAAGACGAACTTAACAACGTTTCTATGTGGACCCTAGTTTCTTACGATTGTTGGATGAATGTTAGCTTGACGGTTTATAATGGCCTCCTTGAGTTTAGTTTGCCTGTTGGTTGGGATTTAGACTACTTATTCTTGGACATAGGTGATGATGCTGTTTTTGGGTCTGTGAATGGTAGTCTTGATGGGCTAAATGGAAGCTTTTCTGTTCCTGTTCCTGGCGATAGAGTTTATTCTGTAGCTTTTTCGTTTTCTGAAGTTGTGCCTGGGTTGGTGTGGGTGGTTTTAGAGGATCGCATGAACAGTGGAGGGTATGCCCGCATCGTTGGGGGCATGGGCGAGGCGCAGATGTTCCTGCTTCGAGGGGATGCAAGCGGAATTAGCGTCTCTGTTCCGGTGGCTAACTTCGGAATGACCGCTGATCTAACTGCCGAGTTGCGCAACGCCATTTTTAATGTTAACCGCTGGGTTCCCGGCGGCGTCATAGAAAGTGTAGATGTTCCATCATCCGCTATACCCTCAAATTACTCTTGGGTGACGTTAAACTTTACGTCCAATCTTTCTGCTGGAGCTTATTTCCTCGTGCTTCATGTAAAAGAATGGCTTTCTTCCTCCAACGGCGGATACTATGACTGGGGAAGCCACATGGAAGGGGAAACCGAGGGCCCCTCAGAAGGCGGATACGAAATCTGGACTACTGATGGGGGGAACAGCTGGGTGGAGGATGTCAGGGATCCTTACGGGAACCGGTACTGGCACTGCATGAAGATCGCCCCAAATTACGCTGACTGGCGTATTCTTAATGACCTGCTTCTCACAGTCAATGGTTTAATGGTGTGCAATGACGGGTCTTGGAATAGCTGTATGTGGCTGACTCCCAGCAATGGCAACATAAGCGTCTACGTGACGGCTGTCACCCAGCTAAACTTCAATATAACATACACCATCAGTTATGTGAACTATACGGGGAACCTTAGCAACTACGAGCTCTTTTTGAATGGCACGAAAATTACTTCAATGATTGGGGGTGGCTACACGAAATATTACACTGGTAGCGGAATAGGCTACAACAAATCTGACGGAAAAGTCTCTTTCTTAGTTGAACTCAAATACGGGGGAAATTGGGTCAGCGAGAACCTAACAGTCTTTGCCTTAGCAAAACTGACGTTTAAAGACAGCGTTAGCTTAACTGGTGTGGAAATAACATATAATTATACTCATAACGGAAGCACCGTTTTTCCTGATCAGCAGTTTATTACGCTATCTTACCCTGCAGGTTATGCGGTTAAGAACGTGTCGTTAAATGGGTCTTCATGGGAAAACTGGCTAGACTCCACTCTAAACGAAACAACACGTAAACTCATAATATTAAGAGATAATAGTATTCCGTTGATTGAAGATGGAGGGACGTTGAGCTTAAACGTAGCGCTTCTTCCTGAGTTAAACGTGACGCATGACTTCGGCTACGTTAATGAACCATTAAACATAACGGTGGGAAATCTTCTAGATAACCCTGAAAACGTGAACGTGACGATCATATTTCCGAATGGCTCAGTCCAAGTATCCCAGTTTACACCTCAGAATGGATTGCTTAACTTTACATTAACCCCTGGTGTTGCTGGCAAATACATTTTAAGGGCAATCAGCTTAGACGGTCAAGCAATCTATAATAGAAACTTCACAAGTGGTCATGTATACGTGTTCTATGTGCACAAGCTGGCCGCGTTTTTTGTGCAGCCGCAGGAGAAATGGGTTTTAGGAGAAACTTATATGGTAATGGTGTGGGTTGGATATACCCCTCCCTCGGGAAGGAGTTTCTCTGGAAACGTTAACGTTACAGTAAACGGAACGCTGTTGCAAGTGCAGTACGACCAGAAAGCAGGATTATATGTGGCTAGATTCAGACCTGAGTCTATTGGCGTGCTAAATCTGACTGTAAATGCTGAAGATGAGGAGGGACATAGTGTAAGTACATCAATACTGGTGAGCGTTTTGCAATCCGAGAGTAATGTGCTTACGCTTCTAACGGCCACCGTTATACAGGCCATGTTAAAATACTGGGAGCTCAACCTGATTAATAATCAAGCATCGCTATTCTTCCTACTAGCGACTTTGGCTCTTGTAATAGTCGTATACTTAAAGCCAGAAGCCGTTGAAAGGATACTGGACGCTATTCGCCGTCTCAAAAAGACGCGTTAAACATTCAACCCGCTCAGGTATCCTCTACTTTTAAGCCACTTAACTTCTCCCTCATTATACCTCCACACGATGTCAGCGCGGTCATCCTGAAAATCCCAAGGCGCCACAAGAACAATGTCCCCATTTCTTATCCAAACCTTCTTCTTAAACTTACCTCTTATTCTTGCCAACCGCGTCTTTCCATCTGTACAATTAACAACAAGCTTATCATTGCCAACCATCCTTTCAACCACCCCTAAAACCTCCCCCTCAATAGGCACTCGTACGTCCTTAATCTCAATTACTTCATGGCTCTTATACTTCTTCTTAGGCAATGTTGCCCTCACCCGCGCCGCTCCTCTTCTCTTAAAACCCTACAGAGTTGGAAGCTTTTAAAACTTCTGCCCCACCAAAAAGCCCTCGTCCGGATACCATAAGTATATACGACGGAAGGGGAGGGAAACACCAGTGTTCCCAAGGTAACTAACACATGGTTTCATAGTGGAGCACCCGCCCCCCTCAACCATGCTCTCAAACCTGGGAGCTATACCTGGTGTTTCCAAGCCGCTGTCCCCCACTTGGGTAAGCCTCACCTCATCCTGAGGCTTACACCTCTTCTCTGGTGAAAGCCCGTTCAAGTGGGGTTTTTATGCGGCGGTCTCCCTCAGCGATGTAGCTTCCCCTCTTGCTCTAGGCCTCACTCACACCCGCCCGGGCAGTCGGCCTAGTCCTCGATAAGGGAGCACAATTACAACTTTAACCTCCAATTTATTTGAATTTTACGTATTTGAATATGCACTTAAACCAACTTCTATCTGTCTACGTTTTTGTTAATTGTTTCTTTCTAAGTTTTCGAGAGAAGTGAGCTCCCTTGTACTTCGGGCCAAGCATTTTTCATATTCCGGATTAAGCTTCCGGCGTCTAATTAATTTTTAAATTTCAAACAACACACGATGAAAGGACTTAATGTAAAAGCAGTATTTGGAGTTACCGGCATCCCTGCCTAATCCTTCAAATTTCTTCTCCTTTCTTCTTTTGACTTCAACGGGGGGGCTACAAGAGTCAAGGTACCTTTACTGACCTGGTGATTTATCTTTCGTAGATGTGTTTGATGATCCTAGGAAAAATGAAAACCTTTATATGTGTTCGTCTCTTCATATTAACACTAGCCGGGAGCCTGTATAGGGGACGGTTAAGGAGCCTCTAGAGAACCAGTAAGGCTTTTTTAATTTCTCATGGCCCCTTATTGCCCGCCTGAGAATTGAAGTAATTCGTTTAATAGGGGGTTGGAGGAATGTGGAAAAAGATTAGTGGAAAAATTACATCGCTGAAGCAGATGTGGGCCTTTCTGCTGTTGGGTTTGCTGGTGCAAACTACTGGCTTCTTCGTTTCTTATGAATCCTTAATAACGGTTGCTGTTGGAGCGACCTTATCACTTGTAGGACTAAGCTACGTCCTTAGGAAAGCTTGCTCCTTCGCCTTTGTGGATCTGCTTTTTTACGGTGTCGCCATACTCATCGTTGCAATTGGAATACTGGCAATTTGGGGCGTTGTAATAGTTTCAGTTCCAAGCTTCACTATAGCGTTCCTGACTCTTTACCTTTCATGTTCAGCACTTCTTGAAGGCAGGCCAGCAACAAAAACTTTCAGTATAAAGGAACAGATGCTCTACCAGCTTACGAGGGTTCAACTATACAATTTAGCTAAGCGCCACATGGCGGCGACCTCGATGAAGTGGAAGAAAAGCAAGTTGGTTAAATCACTCTCCCGCCGCCTTAGCATGAAAGAAATAGAATTATACGTATTAAACGCTAGGAGAGGCTTTCCGAATAAGAATGGAAGTAAAGGGTCTAAGCTGTCCTTAACATTGGGTGGTGCCATTCTATCCTTAAGCCTTTTTAACGTGCTGCCGAACACAACAGCCATTCTGGGTGCATCAATGCTCCTCCAAAGTATTTTAGCGCAAAAAGGAAAAATAAAATCAATTTAGCCAGTAAAACTAATGGGGGTTCAAAATTGTTCATAGCTCCATGGAATGTTCCGGTTTGGGCTGGGTATGTATTAATCCTGCTTGGTCTTATCACTGCGTTATGGTTTTTATTTGCTCTAAGAGACCCTAAACAAGGCTTCAAAAGTATTTTAACATCGGCCCTCATAGCATCAGCATGTCTCGGCTTTGGAATATACATCTTCTTGATCTCTTTAGGATTTTAAGCGAAGAAGAGTTGGTGAGTGAATTGGGCGTCCACCAAGCAGATGCACTTCCGCCTGAAATTGCTAAGCTTTACATTTCTCTTCTTGGGGAAGAATCCAGTGAAGTCTTCGCTTGTACGGAAAGGTTCCCTGAATTCTTCGTTAGAGTAAACACACTGAAAAAGCCTAAACCTGAAGTCATAAGGCGACTGGATGAAAGAGGCCTAAAGCTTGCCCCTCTAAGCTGGTTTCGATGAAGCTTTCAGAATACTCGAACCTAAGGAAAATCCTCTTTCCCGCATAGCATATGAACGTGCATTAGGCTACATATACGTTCAGGAGGGGGGAAGCATGATTCCTCCCCTATTTTTAGAGCCGGAGCCAGAGGATTACGTATTAGACCTGTGCGCAGCTCCAGGCTCAAAGACGACGCAAATAGCTCAGCTTATGAAAAACAAGGGTGCCCTAATAGCTAATGACGTCTCTCTCAAAAGGATATCCTCTCTAGGTTTTAACTTACAAATCTGCGGGGTTATAAATACTGCAGTGATAATGTTCGATGGAAGAAAACTTCCATTAATAATTAAAGACCAGTTTGATAAAGTTCTCGTCGATGCTCCCTGTTCCTCTTCAGGACATTTAATAAGTAAATATCCATCTAGCTTTAAGGAAAAGGGAATAAAGTCACTGCACTTTCTTCAAAGAGACCTTCTACTCGCCGGATTCAAAATGTTGAAGCCAAGCGGGATTCTTGTCTATTCAACTTGCAGTATCCATCCTCTCGAAAACGAAGCGGTAGTTGACTATCTCCTCTCAAAGGAAGAAAAAGCTCGCGTCGAATATTTGGAAATCAAAGGCATCCATTTTCATTCAGGTTTAACAGAGTACAAAGAAAAAGTATTTCACCCCGATTTAAAGTACTGCACGAGAATATACCCACATGATAACTTTACTGATGCCTTCTTCATAGCGAGAATAAGAAAGGAGAGGTAACAGTTGGACGGAGACATTGAAGACCACATATGGCATCAGCTTCAAGCACGATTTGGCATACCGAAAATAGCTGGAGTAAGACTTCTTCTCTCAGGAAAAAGAAGGATACGTGCGGTTTCAGAAAAATTACTTGAAAAAATAATTAACAAGGACTCGCTTTCAGCAGGCGTTTACTTTGCAACATTAATGCCTGATGGAATAAGATTATCCGTTGAAGGATCTCAGATGGTCGGCGAAAAAGCCGAGAAAAACGTAGTAGAAATAGACGGCAAGCTAGCTGAGAAATGGCTTAAAGGAGAAAGCATACCCATCCCTCCAGACTTCGAAGGCTACGTCATAGTGAAAGACAAGTCAATGAACGACTTTCTAGGATGCGGATTAGCGAAAAAAGGCACTTTAATAAATTTCTTCCCTAAGGCTAGGCGTCTCACATAACAAAACGTTTAATTTCACCCAATTCATACAATTATAAGGGCGGCGAGCCAGAGGGCGGCTCACGGCGCTTTATTGAGCGCTGAGGAAATTCCATCCACCACCGTGGGATCCGAGCGCCGCGAGGCGCAAGCCGAGAGGCTTGGCTCTGGAGCAGAAGCCGTAAAGGCTGCAAACGACACGTCCACTTGTAGATGGCGATGAGGCGGCAGAGGGGGTTCCCGAGAAGGCGCTTGGCAACAAGCGCCGAGATAACCCGCTGAGGACGCATGTGGGAACGTTGAAACGGCCATCCTCGGAGGTGCAAGCCCAAATAGGCTGCCGATGACGCCTACGGGAGGCGGCGGGTAGGGCGCATAGCCGAATGCCGCCAAGAGACCGCTGGCAACAGCGGTCTTCCAACAGAAGATGGATTACTCCTGGCACGCCGCCCCAATAAACTCCTTCTGTATTCTGACAACCTCTACACTATTTTTTGCTGAAAGATATGCTTCAAGTAGCTCATGGTTTAACGTTAAGAAGTGTGGCCCCCACTTAAAACAATTTAGAACGTCCCTTGCCTCCTCCTTAAATCCAAGTATGTATAACGCCGCTCCAATTGCTTCTGCAGTGCTAAGTTTAGTGGGAGCTCCATAGTTTACAGGGTTAGTTGCAATTAGGTATGGTAACGCCCTATGCACCCCCTTTATATTACGAAAGATGCCACTCAACTTGTTCCATGAACAATCAACAGCTATTAATCCTCTTGTCTCAAAAACACCCTTATCTGCGAGTGACAAGGCGTTTTGTGAAAGCGGATTCAAAATTAAAAAGTTAGAAGGAATATTCGCTACCCTTCTAACTATAATTGCTTTACCTAGGCGGGCAAGCTTTAAAGCAGTACATTTAGCGGGGTCACATTCACCCTCATGATAAATCAGTATCCTCTGCCCTCTCTTTCTCTCCAACGTCAACTCCCTCAAGAAAAACTGCTGAAAACAGTTATATAAGGAACGCGAGGGAATAAATAAAATGGGAAATTAGATAGAAATTGCAGTAAAGTAGTGGTAAATATGCCTACGGCCTTCGTGCTTGTTAATACGGAGCCAGCAAATGAAGAGGCTGTGCTGAAAGCAGTCTCCCAGATAGAAGGCGTAGTTGAAGCATACATTCTGTATGGTGTTTACGATATACTGATCAAGGTAAAAACAGAGTCTATGGAGAAATTGAAGGAAGCAGTTATCTGGCAAATAAGACGAATAAAGGGCGTAGTCTCCACGCTGACCCTCATAGTTGCTGAAGAAAAGCCATAAAAATACATCTTTTTTTCTCTTCCTGACTCAAAGAAAGGTATTTGTTACACTAAAACTCTTTCCCTGTTCATTAATGTAAATTGATAACTGAGTAATTTTTTCTTACTGTTATAGTGTTTGCTTATGAGTTCATGTGAGTAACGGAGTAATGTTAACGATTTTATGGGTAAAAAGCTTGGGGTGCAATCCATGATCACTCTTAACGTGGGGCTTGACGATACAGACTCTCCAAGAGGAGGATGTACAACTTATCTCTGCGCGGTACTAGTTGAATTTTTCTCAAAGCTCGAAGTTAAATTCAAGGATTACCCTCTTCTGATAAGATTGAACCCAAATGTTCCTTTTAAAACTAGGGGAAACGGTGCTGTCTGTTTAAGGCTAGAGGTAAAGAAGGAAGCAGTTGATGTAGTTAAAGAGCTTGTTTTAAAAGAGGTAACTCGTCTTGCAGATCTTTCATCCCTCGGAACAGACCCTGGAGTGGTCTTTTTACATGGGGCCATTCCTGCAGAGCTCAAAAAGTTGTCAGAAAAGGCCATGTATGACGTGGTCGATCTTAAGGAGGCTCTTCGGGTTGCTGAAGAATGTGGCGCCGAAGTATACGCTTTTAAAGAGGGAAGAGGGATTGTAGGTGCACTTGCTGCTATAGGAGAAACATTAGATGGCGACCATACTTACGAGTTAATAGCCTATCGAGTGCCTGAAAATTGGGGAAGACCAAGGAAAATCGACGTTGAATCAGTAAGAGAGATGGATCGCTTGACAAGCCCTGATACATTCAACAACATAGATGATGAGAGAATTCTGATAACGCCACACGGTCCAGACCCCGTCCTATATGGTATTCGCGGCGAGTCTCCTGAAGTTTTGCTTAAAGCGCACAGGTTAGTGAAAGTCTATGAGCCGATAGAGCGCTGGGTTATTTTTCGTTCAAATCAAGGGACAGATGCTCATTTGCGCGTCAAGTGTAATGTTAGCGATGCTCACCCTTATATGTCGGTGGTAATAGAGGGTGTAGTTTCATCTAAGCCAATAGTGGCTCAGGGCGGTCACGTGTTTGTCAAAGTGCGTGACAATACGGGAGAAATAAATTGTGCTGCATATGAGCCAACAGGCGACTTCAGATGGGTCATTGCTGACCTAATTCCAGGAGATGTTGTTCGTGCTTATGGCGGGATCCGCCCGCCATCCTCATCTTACCCAAAAACGCTGAATTTAGAAAAAATAGAAATAATTAAGCTAGCCCCTACTTTAAAGGTTCATAACCCTGCTTGTCCCAGCTGCGGCAAAAGAGCTTCATCTGCGGGAAGAGGGCAAGGGTTTAAGTGTAAGAAATGCGGGAAGAAATTTTTCGCAGAAAAAACCATAGTAACGCTCAGCCGTAACATAATAGAATCTATCTATATTCCGCCACCGAGGGCCCAGCGTCATCTAACAAGACCTTACAGTCGTCTCGATAGAAAAAACACTTTCCCAATAAAGTTACTCGAGCCTTGGCATTTTCCATAATATCCATACTTAAGCTCAATCTACTGCAGATTATTTTCTCTCCAGTGTTTCTTTGAGCGCTGAGAATATTATGGGTAATGTTATCGTTACATCCGCTATTACGTCGACCGTAACAGCGTTTTTTGCGATTTTCCCCCAGGACTTTGCTTCACTCAATGTTGCTCCACTTAACCCTCCTAACTCCGGTCTGTCGAGTGTTATCTGAACAGCGTAGTCGAATCCCCTACCGGTCAGTAGCATAGCCTGTAAAATGTGGTTTTTCGGCACGCCACCACCCAAAATAAACGCTCCAGCTTTTTTTGATTCATAAGCTATGCTTATTATTTTGTGAAGATCCTCTAATACATCTAGCTTTAACGCGTTTCTTTGAGAAAAAAGCCACATTTGCAATCCTAAAATCGAATCCGTTATCGCAGGGCAGAAAATCGGCACATCGGCTTCAGCAGCTGCTTTAACAAATGAATGCTTATAGTTTAAACGTAACCCTATTTCTTTAAGTAACTCGTAGACAGGAATCCCCTCTTTTCTCCTCTCAACAGGAATATCCGTTAATATTTCTTGAATTCTTTTTTCGAGGACCACGAAAGCATTATCCGAAAGATATGAGTCGAAAATTCTGTTAATGCCGTTTTCCCTTAACTTTTCATCTTCCCCCTTAATCCCTTTTACATGCGTTTCACCAAATGCTTCTATGAGGTCATGTGTTATATTCGCCCCAGTCGTTACAATAACATCGATGAAGCCATCATAGATCATTTCCGCAATTATCCGTCCAAGTCCGGCAGGAACTAGTGCGCCTGCTGCTCCAAAAAAAACCGTTACATCTTCACTACTAATCATTTCTGAAAGCACATGAACCGCCCTCGCCAAGCGCCCCGCTATAAAAACTCCTGCCCCCGCCATTTCTTCTATGATCTCTAAGGCGCTCATGCCGCTCTTAATATCCATCTGTTTAACGCGCATATCCATCTTTCTCAACCCGAAAGTATCGTCTTCTTCTGAATTCTCAACTTGATAAAAACGAAAAATCTTTTAAAAGCTACCTCTTTAGGGAAGACTTTCAAATATGAACTCTATATTGAACGGAGAACGATATCTACGCAATTTGAGGCAGAATTAAACGCGATATCTCCCCCCGCTCCGCGCCCGTTACACGTATCTCCCGCAAGGTAAAGTCCCTTAACATCTGTCTCAGGACTAGGCCTTTTGTCTTGTGATTGCGTTACCGTAAGGGCTGCTCCATCCACCATGCTTAGTATAAGTGGCCGCTTCCATCTCACGCTTCCTCTGATCTTCGGAAACATCTCTTCAAGCTTCTTTTCAATTCTTTCAAGCTCCATCTTCGCCAGCTCTTTGTTAAAAACAATATTGGGCGTTGAGACGGAGAAAACCGTTAGAAGCTGTTCTCCCTGAGGAGCTACACTCGCATCCATGTTTGAAGTGGCTGCCCCGTAAATCCACGGATCCGGGCACATAAACGTGTCATACTCGCAAGCCTTCGCCGTTAGACCATAATCTATCGAAAATCCCATTGTTGGCTTCATGCTCTTAGCCTTTTTAGTAAATCCCTCCGAAAACCACCTTTCCTCAACTAGACTGAACAATCCTTGTACTGGAATAGCAACGACAACAGTGTTAACGTCTATTTTTTCTCCGTTAACGATCGCTCCCTCAACCCTCCCATCCTTCACCAAAATTTTCTCAGCCTTAGCTTTGACACGCACTTGGCCATTCTCCTCCACAATTTCAGCCAGTCTTCTAATTATGCTTCTCCATCCTCCAATAGCGAATCCTGCACCCTTCCCTGACTTAACAAAGGCTTGTACAATGTCAAAAAACTCACCCGTCGAAGTCTCATCAGCGTCAGCCGCTATTAAGAGAAGCTTAGCTAAAACCTCTTTAACAAACCATCGTAATTTATCACTCCTGAGTTTCTTCCCCACCCATCTACTCAAGGGCTCATCCCAATATTCGCTAGGTGAAGCATTCAGCAAGCCTCCCAACGCGCCTAATAATTCATTAACATTATCCCTACTGAAAAGAGGGCTAGACATTATAGCGTTGAGATTAAGCGGGAGTTCGCTCCATGTCCCCTCATGATAAAGACTAGATTCCTTTGGCTCAACGATTTCCAACTTCTCCCCTAGTCTTTTGAAAATGCTGGCTGCTGCCCCGTCATCAGCCATTCTGAGCGCATGAATACCATAGTCCACGACATATCCTTTTTTGTACTCAAAACATTTACCTCGTCCACCAAGTATGCTCGCTCTTTCAACAACAAGATTCTTAACTCCATTTCTAGATAGAAGAGCTCCAACAGAGAGACCAGCGACCCCTCCACCTACAACCAGAACATCAAACACCAAAAGAGCTCCCCTCTTAAACACGCCTACTTTTCTAGCGATACTGCATCAAGATAAGAAATAGATATATCTATTTTTTATTTTTTCTATCTTTGTTTTCAAAAATAGGAATTTTTAAGTAAAATAATTTTAAATACCGATCGTCTTCTTGAGAAGGTTAATGTCTATTCGTCCAGCGCGGAATGTGTTGCCCGTCTTTATATTATTAACAAGTATGCTAGCTGGAGCGAAAACTCCTGCGTCGATCTGGTAAAAATCAAAGTTTGCTTCCCTAAACGTTTCATAGAATGGTTTCCCATAGCTTTTAGACATGCTGGATGGTGTTTTCTCAACGTGGCTTTTCAACTCGTCATCATTATCAGCCTCGACAAAGAGGTTCACGTGTCCTGCAAAAATTATCATATCATTTGTTCGTCCCATAGCAACTGTCGGGTCTGGATGAACAGGCGCGATCGGCGCGACACCATTTGCATACTTGATTTTCTTAGGATCAAGCCCTACTTCTGAGATCTTGTGAATTCCAGTTTCAACTACTCTCCCCGAGATTTGAATTGATCCTACTATACTATTAGCAGGAGCTACGATAATGTATACGTTGGATGGCTCGACACCGCACGCATCCGCTATGATTTTTACCACGTTATCCTTAGGCAATTTATTTGCTTCAAGAAATAAGACAGCAACTTCTGCATCATCCTCGTATTCTATTTTTTTGTAAAGATTTTTGGGTTTAAGTGCCAAGGCTCTAGCTGGGCCGGATCCCATGCCAACATACTTCCCATTTTCATCCGTGATTCTCCACCCTGCAAATTGTGCGCCTAGCGTTGAAATAGGAGGATAGTTCGTTGAGACGTGTATCACTGGCAGGGTTAAATCTCCATACTGAGCTGAAGCTACGCTAGCTGACCCCAGTCCTCCGAGGCATATTTCCGTCACGTATTCCCCTGCTAAAATGGAACCATCAGCATTTATCCCTGCATCGATTATGTAAGCACCACTTTCCGTCTGAATAACTTCAACTTGTAATTCTTCAGAGTAGTCCATCATGTCTTCTGCTATTTCCTGAGCTAACAAATTCACACTGACCAAATTTGTTCTCCCCCCTTATTATTAGCCATATTGAAATTAAATTAAGAGGGTTGTAGATGAGAATTCTTCCCTTTGAATATATAAATCATTCCTTTACCGTTTTCAGCTAAGTCCCCTGAAAATGTCAAGAATGGCCCAGCAATTTTTTCTCCATCCACTTCGACCTCTCCTGCTTCTCCCTTATATTCAAAGCTGGGGAGTAGCTCCGAGAGGCGCCCCATGACCACTATTGTTCCTCCCCTCATTTCGCCTCCAGCTCTTTCTGCAGCATTCCCGTGAACTATTATGCTTCCTTTAGTCATGTGGACGCCAGTGAAAGTCCCCACGTTTCCCTTAACAACTATTTTTCCTCCAGCCATCCATGCGCCTATTTCGTTTCCAGCGTTTCCTTCAACTATTATTGTCCCATATACCCCTTTTTGAAGCTCGCTCATTCCAATACCTCCCCTATAGTTTCCACCAAGGTAGTTTCCGGCATTGCCCTTAATATGAAGGATGCCCGCCTTCATCTCTGCTCCTGCCCAGTGATCTGCATTTCCCTCAACGACTATTTTTCCTCCAGTCATTCCTGCACCAACATGCATCCCGACATTCCCTTTGATTATTATTTCTCCCGCCGTCATACCTTGCCCTATACGTTTAACGAAACTAACGTCTCCATTTATAATTATAGTGACTTCGCTCGGCGTTCCTCCTGCATCGCCCGAAATTCTAAATAACTCCTTAAGCTTCTTTTTCTTGTTACCTCGCCACATTTCTAGGTTACCTATCTCCTCCAAGCTTTTTCCCGCGAAGACGTCAGGTGATATTACCTCTGCCTCGACAGGAACCCGTGGCTTCTCGAGAGGAGCAATCTCTATTTTACCCATCCACTATCACCCCTTAAACTCCTACCTCTATCATCTCTGATTTTGGCAGATACTCCATCTGGACAGGGTAGTTATTCAGCGAAACAGTATAATGCCTCCACATTTCTTTCAAGTCTTCTTCGATAAGTGGCACCATCTCTTCAAGTTTCTTCACTTTAACCCATATAGTGCTTCCCTGCGGCGTCGCGATAACTTCACCATTTTTCACAACAACCTCGCCATCTTTGAAGGTGTATAACGCTGAACTAAAGGCCTTTTCCACCAAGTCGGGGTTAGATGAAATGTTGACCCTCGTTGGGTCAAGGTCGTAAACTGCCACGTCTCCCTTTGCTCCCGGGCCAAGGTGCCCCCTATCTTTGAGACCTAAGATCTTAGCTTGAGCTGCCCTAGTGACTATTGCTACATCATATAGACTATACTCCTTGTCTAAGTCCTTTAAGGTCGTTCTTTCGGTCGCTGCCTTGTGCACCTTCTCCAGCATTTCGTTCCTAGCTTTGCTACTGACCAGCCACGAAATGATTTTCGGGTAGAAGTAGAACGGACCGCCATTCGGGTGATCGGTTGTTAAACAAACTTTGTATAAGTCATTAACTGACAACATTATTTCCAAACCTATCGCCCATTGCACGGCGTTAACAGGAACTGTAGGTTTAAATACGTAGGGGACAATTCCTGATCCAGTTTCTAGTTCGACGTCACCGTTAATCCACTTGTTTCCTCCTGTAATTTGATGAAGCGTAAATTCCCATGGGCCGTCAGCAGTCATAGTCGTAGAATCACCAAAAATGACCTGTCCTATGTCGACTGTCACATGCTCGTGCTTGTTAAGATACTCTGCTATTTCTTGCCCTCCTGATGCAAAATCTTTCCAACTTGTGCCAGCGTAAGCATTGAACTGCACATGCGTAAAGTGAATTACGCTTTTCCTGCTTTTCGCCCGCTTAATTTCTCTCACAGAATCCATGGTTTCAATGGATATTTCATAATTCCCCGGATGGCCTAGATTGTTTCCATGAACATGGATCGTGTGGGGTAAACCGAGTTTCTCATTAACTTGTGCCAACGCCGTCACAACTTCACGGGGGCTTACATCGAAGTATGGAACCTTGTCATCTAGGCTATTAACGTTCTTCCCCCACGCCCAAGCTTCGACCCCTCCTGGGTTAACCAGCTTAACGGCATAGCACTTGGTCGCCCAGAGGAGCCATGCTACATAGGCTGCTAGTTTATCCATCTCGTTGTTCCTCACGTACTCTAGGACAAGCCAGTTATTCCCCATCAAAGTGAATCCTCCTTTGTCTATAATTGGTGTATCTTGAAATTCTTCATGTGTATGGCGTGCTTTTAAGGGGGGTACGGCAGGTTCAAAAACGGTAGTGTAACCCATAGTGGCAAACCTGTACCCTGTTATAAATGTTGAAGGAACTGAGTACCCGACTCCAGACCGTAATATTCCCCTCTTTGGAACAACGTCTTTTCTATGATCCTCTGGTCGGAGGATTCTGCCAGAATTAACCTTTCCTCCAGCTATGTGGGAGTGAATGCAAACCCCGCCAGGCATTACGATCTTGCCTGAAACATCAATCACCTTCGCATCTTTAGGTGCCGCCTCAACTATTTTCCCGTCAGAAATTGCAACATCCATTTTTTCTCCGTCAATTTCATTTAAAGGGTCATAGACATATCCGCCCTTAAGGACGTAAGCATTTGGCACCTTTCCGCCTCCTGGAACGCTTGCGAAAAAACAACGCATGAGTTCGTATTTATGCTTTTTGTTGACTTTTCCTCTGCTCAGACGAAAGTGCCCTTCTGAGAGCGGCTTGGGCTATGTTTTTCGTTGCTTCTAAGATTTTTTCTCCTGCATCAAGGACTATTTGAATTAGTATCCCCCCTGGCGTAGATACCTGCATATTCAAATTATTTTCAAGTTCCCTTTTTTCCACTATCACCTTTGGCATTACAGTCAGGACTTCTATGGCGTCTCGCTCCATCTTGAAAAGAAAGGCATCTGTAGCCTGCCGAAGTAGTTCATGTATTTTTTGAAGCATTTCTGCAACATCTTTCAGTTGCTCGTTCTCTGGCTGAGAATACCTTTGCATTGCCCTGCTCATCGCTTCTATGTTTCCAGCTACATCATTGAGAGCGGTCACATACGTTACCATGTCTATTATATCCTGCACGGTGACCCCCATCTGAACAAGCAGGAAAGACTGCTGAAGGCCCTTTCTAAGTTGCCGCACTATTCTCAGGTAGTACTTATTTATGTTAGTTCTCGCTTGGAACACGGTATCTAGCATGGCCTCTATAAACTTCAAATCATTCTTTCGAAACGCGTTAATTAGCTCCTCTATTAGTTCAAGCACATTCCTGCTAAGAACGCGTATCATGGGTATTACATTCGTCTGCTGGATAGACATGACATCTTGTAGTGTAACTTGGTTCGTCGTCTTGCTTGTTATTTCGAAGCCCAGAAGCTGGTCTTTGATCTTCGATATATAACTGTATTCCTCGCTAGTGAATGGTTGCTTTGAGGCGATATTAATTATATCAAAACCGCTGAGATATTTTGTCTCGATCACATATTTTAAGTGCTCGATGTTAGAGTACCTCCGAATATCTATAGTTGCCGTCGAAGCTTGTTCAGGTACCGCCTCAGTGGATGGTATAACTAACAGTGTTCCATCAGGATTCTCCACAACCTGCACTTCATCATTCGAGGTAAGCTTATTCTTCTTTGTCCACTCTCTAGGTAAACTCATAACTAACGTGTTGCTACTCCCCCACTTTACAAGCTTTCGTGTTTGCCTCTGGCTCAAATAGATCCCTCAGCATTAACCTAAACATTAACCTAAAATATGCTTAATAATCTATTCATCAAAATTCCTTTTTTTATGTTTTCCACAGAATTAAGCTTCAATTTATGCTTCCTCGCTTCCTAGCTTCCCTTTCAAGGAACAGCAAAAGGATTTTTAGATCGGTTCTCTCTGTTGCAACACTACGTTTTCCCATATCTTCTTGCAGTATACCTATTATTTCATCTAGCGATGTGGCTTGATTAACGACTTCCTCAAGCAACCCCCTAATTTTTGATGGCTCACATAAATGGGGTGCGGCATTTCTGAAAGCTTCAAAGACTATGGTTTTAAGTTCTTCCACTCCTTCCATCAGTCTGCTTCACCCTTCTGCTCCCTTCCGCTAGTCACTACGTAGAGTAGTATAAAAATAATTATTAATGCTCCGACAAGTAGTGTAAGATTCTGAATAAATGGGAATTCAACTATCATGTTCTAACACCTCGCCTTGCCGCTCCCTTTCTATTTCTTTCCATTCTCTTATTAGTGGTTCATATTCTCTATCAGAGACGGCATATGTGTCATATATCGTGAGAGCCTCCGCTAATTGTTTAGCCAGTAAGTGATAACACATAAATGCATTTCTACGTATAACAACGTTCAAGTAAAAGTCGTCGCAGCTGCAATAGAAATCTGAAATAACCAAGTAATCCCGCCTCCTGCCGACTACGACCCAAAAAACCCTTTTACTGGGATTAAAAACATACTTTTTAACTCTTCTCTCAGCAACTGCTCTAAGAGCTCTCCAAAACCTCTCACCGAATTTTCCTACTAACTCCTCTAGTTCCCTCCCCGAAATAGACCCATTATTTCTGATCTTCTCTAACACTTCCAACCAGCATACCTTCCCCCATTTTTATATCCCGTTCTCTAACAATTTCCCTTTCATCTTAAATCCTGAAATCATATTAAAGTGTTTCATGGTAAAAATATAAATTCCTCCGTTTTCCATGTGATCTGCCCAGTTAAGGAATGCAGGGTGGAAAATGGTTGACCACAGCAACCTTAAAGCCAATGATTAATGAACCCGCCCTAATTTTAAGTTCTAAGAACTTAAACGTTCTATGCATAGCAGACGTTCATGTCGGCTATGAAATCGCCCTTGGACAAGCGGGCTTCCGAGTTCCATCTCAGACCGTAAAACTTATCGAAAAAATTTATGACCTCACCAGAAAAGTAAATGCAAAAAAATTGATTATACTCGGAGACGTCAAGCATGGAGTTTCCATGTTTAGGCGTGAACTTCAGGAGTGCGCGTTTTTCTTAACCGAGGTATCCTCCTTTGTTGATGTTGAGGTAGTTAGAGGAAACCATGACTTTAATATCGAAAAGGTTCTTCCCAAAAACGTAATTTTACACGGTTCAAAGGGTGTTCTCATTCAGGAATGCAACGTTGCTTTAATACACGGTCACGCTTGGCCTAAGCCAGAGTTGCTCCACGCGGAACAAATAGTAATGGGGCACAATCATCCTGTTGTAGAGTTTAGGGATGTATCTGGCGCCAGATGGCTAAAGCCCGTCTGGGTAGAAACACAGTTAGACAGGATGAAAGTCGCGCTAAGACTTGGGAAAAAACAGCTCTTCATTAATGGCCTAATTAATATACTAGTTGTGCCTGCATTTAATCCCTTATTGGGAGGAGTTCCCATAAATGTCAACACTGAACTTTTAGGTCCACTGTTATCAAGCAAAATGATAAATGTTGACGAAACATCGTTAACTCTCCTAGACGCTACTTATCTCGGAAAGCTAAGCGAACTAAAAAAGTGTTTCGAAGGGTTTTCTTATGGAGAACATCTTCAATCTCCTAAATCCTAAACTTCGTGAGGTTATACGAAAAGAAGGATACGTCAAACCGACACCCCCTCAAGAGAAGGTCATTCCCTTAATACTTAGAGGTGATAATGTTTTACTTATAGCTCCAACAGGATGGGGAAAAACGGAAGCCGTCTTCTTTCCACTCCTTCACCTCATACTTGAGGAAAGAAAAGAAACTGGATCCAACTCAAAGAAAGGTATTCAGGCAGTTTATATTACTCCTCTCCGTGCGCTTAATAGAGACCTCTTTAGACGAATGCAGAGGCTTGCGAGATCCATTGGCATCCACGTGTCAATAAGGCATGGAGATACCAGCAGTTATGAGAGAAGAAAACAGTTGTTGTCTCCTCCCGACATTCTGATAACGACTCCTGAAACGCTTCAAGCGATTTTACCAGCACCGAAGATGAGACCTAACTTGGCATCCGTGAGGTTCGTGGTGGTTGACGAAATACACGAACTTGCATCATCTAAACGGGGGGCTCAACTGGCTCTGGCGCTGGAAAGACTAGCGGTTCTAACTGGTAGGGAGTTTCAGAGGATTGGTCTCTCAGCAACTATTGGTAGCCCGGAGACTATAGCAAGTTTTCTTGGAGGTGTGGGAAGGCAGGTTACCCTGGTCTCACTAAATGCTCACAAGAACATGAATGTAATGGTTAAGCTAATAATCTTGCCAAAGGATGAAGTTCCTGAAAGTAAGTTTGAAAGTCTTATCAACCGCGTAAAACAGATAACTGAATTAATAGGCGAACATAATGCAAGCATAGTATTCGTAAACACTAGAGAGACTGCTGAATCCCTCGGATTAGGCATGATACCTTTTAACAAGGACTTCGAAGTTCGTGTTCATCACGGTTCACTATCTAAAGAAGTTAGA